>WNGB01029756.1_pt1 | contig 12021 bp, 8 predicted proteins | sample 5400681 | NCBI WGS metagenome assembly WNGB01 (sample SAMN13153367, study PRJNA577476) | soil metagenome | isolation source: 115 cm soil or saprolite under grassland replicate 2 | place: USA:California | collected 2016-06-15 | reverse complement strand
AACCCGGCCGCCGCCTGGCCGAAGGGCGACCGGGCGCTGCTACCGGGCCCGGTGATGTTCTGGGCGACCTTCGCGGTGCTGCTGGCGGTCCTGGTCGCGGCCTGGATCTTCCTGAGCTCGGCGATGCGGGCGCTGCGCCGGCGGATGGGCACGGTCTCCGACGTGAAACGGGCGACCTCCGCGCCCGACGAGACTGACCAGGCCGGCTGGGCCCGCCCCCAGCTGTTCCGCGACCTGTACATCCGCGGCCCGACGCCGTGGCGGGTCACCCTCGGTCGCGTCAACGGCCGCCTGGTCGCCGCCGAGCCGCTGCAGTCGGTGATCGCGCTGGGGCCGACCAACAGCCAGAAGACCAGCGGCCTGACCATCCCGGCCGTGCTGGAGTGGGACGGGCCGGTGCTGGCCGCCTGCGTCAAGCCGGACCTGATCCGCTCCACCATCGCCCGGCGCTGGCAGAAGGGCGAGGTGTACCTGTACGACCCGGCCGGCGCGACCGGGATGGAGGCCAACACCTGGTCGCCGCTGCCCCGCTGCGAGACCTGGGAGGGCGCCTACCGGACGGCGCTGTCGCTGGTGAACGCGGCGCGCCTGGCCGGCCAGTCGGCCCAGGAAGCCGATCCCATGCCGGGCGCCACCACCAACGTGCTGGCCGCCATGCTGTTCGCGGCCGCCATCTCGGCGCGCTCGATGGTCGACGTGCTCCGCTGGGCCCAGCGGCAGGACCGCTCGGAGGTCAACGCCGCCCTCAACGTGGCCGGGGAGCCGGCCGCCGCCGACGCCTTCCAGTCGATCTGGTCGCTGTCCGAGCAGCGCCGCAGCCAGGTCTACACCAGCGCGCTCGGCGTGATCGCCGCCTACACCGACCCGACGGTGAAGGAGGCCTCGATGGCGACCCAGTTCAGCGCCGAGCGGCTGCTCGACGGGGTGGCCAACACCGCCTACGTGAGCGTGCCCGCCCACGAGCAGCGGCGGCTCGGCCCGCTGGCGGTCGCGCTGCTCCAGGACGTCATCGACCTCGCCTACGAGCGCGCCCGCGGGCAGGGGGCGCCGATCGATCCCGCCCTGCTGGTGGTGCTCGACGACGCGGCCAACTCGGCGGCGCTGCCCCAGCTGGACCTGTACGCCTCCAGCGCCGCCGGCCACGGTGTGCAGCTGCTGACCGCGTTCCGGCACCTCGGCCAGATGCAGGCCCGCTACGACGACCGGGCCGAGGCGGTGTTCACCAACCACCGTGCCAAGGTGATCCTCAGCGGCGTCACCGACCAGCCCACCCTCGGCCTGCTCTCCCACCTGCTGGAGGACGAGACGATCCGGCACCTGGCCACGCCGGCGGCGCTGGCGAAGGCGGGCAAGGAACCGGAGGGCGAGTCGGCCCGCTCCCGCTACGCCTCGCCGGCGGAGGCGCTGCGCTGGATCTCGGCGGGCCAGGGGGTGCTGCTCTACAGCCACCTGCCGCCCGCCCACCTGACCCTGCGGCCGTGGTTCCGGGACCGGCAGCTGGCCGCGATGGTCGCCCCCGCCGAGGCCAGCGAGCCGCACCGCCGCTGACGGCGCCTGGTCAGCGGCCGGCGCTGGCGGTGGCCTGCAGGGCGCGGTCGGCGAGCTCCACGACCACGCCGGGGAACGACCGCCAGGCGTCGTCGTCCGTGCCGTAGGCGCCGGCCGCGTAGCGGGCGTGGACCCCCTCGAGGATCACGGCCAGCTTCCAGTAGCCGAAGGCCAGGTAGTAGTCGAGCTGGCCGAGGTCGCGGCCGGACCGGGCGGCGTAGGCGGCCGCCACCTCGGCGCGTGCCGGGAAGCCTGGCAGCGCGGTGGGCGCCGACCCCAGCGGCAGGACGTCGCCCGGCTGGTTCCAGTAGACCAGCAGCAGGCCGACGTCGGCCAGCGGGTCGCCGAGGGTGCACAGCTCCCAGTCGAGCACGGCGAGGACCCGCCCGGCGGGGGAGAGGATCGTGTTGTCCAGCCGGTAGTCGCCGTGGACGATCCGGGCGGGCCCGACCTGGGCGGGGACCGACGCCGCCAGGCGCCGGTGCACCTCGTCGAGGGCCGGCAGCTCGCGGGTGCGCGACTGCTCCAGCTGGCGCTTCCAGCGGCCGAGCTGACGCTCCAGGTACCCCTCCCTGCGGCCGAGCTGGCCGAGCCCGACCCGGTCGGGGTCGACCTGGTGGAGGGCGACCAGGGCGTCGACCAGGGACGCGGCGGCCGCGGCCCGCGCCCGCTCGTCCATGGCCGCGGCCACGGTCGCCTCGTCGCGGGGGACGACACCGTCGACGTGGGCCATGACGTAGAAGGGGGCGCCGGTGACGGCCGGGTCCTCGCACAGCCCGAGGGCGGCGGGCACGGGCACCGCGGTGGCCGCCAGCGCGGCGATGATGCGGTGCTCGCGGGCCATGTCGTGGGCGGAGGGGAGCACACCGCGCAGCGGCGGGCGGCGCAGCACGTAGGCGGCGCCGGCCGCGTCGCTCACCCGGTAGGTCAGGTTGGAGTGGCCGCCGGGGATCAGCTGGAACCGGAACGGCGGACGCGCCCCGCCGACCTCGGCCCGCAGCCAGGCCGTCACCCGGTCCCGGTCGATCCCTGGCGCGCCGGCCGCGCCGCTCACGTCGCTTCGGCGGCGTGGCGGACGGCGTCGGCCACCGCCGGGGCCACGGCGCGGTCGAACACGCTCGGGACGATGTAGTCGGGGCGCAGCTCGTCGTCGTGGACGCAGCCGGCGATCGCCCTGGCCGCCGCCACCTTCATGGACTCGGTGATCGACCGGGCCTCGGCGTCGAGCGCCCCCCGGAAGACGCCGGGGAAGGCGAGCACGTTGTTGATCTGGTTGGGCTCGTCGCTGCGGCCGGTGGCGACCACCGCGGCGTGGCGGCGGGCGCCGGCCGGGTCGACCTCGGGGTCGGGATTGGCGAGGGCGAACACGATCGCGTCGTCGGCCATCGACCCGACGTCCTCGGGGTCGAGCAGGCCGGGGCCGCTCACCCCGACGAACACGTCGGCGCCGGCGACCGCCTCGCGCAGCGAGCCGCTGCGGCGCTCCGGGTTGGTGTTCTCGGCCACCCACCGCTTGCTGTCGTCGAGGCCCTCGCGGCCGGGGTGGAGCATGCCGGCGCGGTCGCAGGCGATGATCTCGCCGGCGCCCTCGGCCTGCAGGATCTTGATGATCGCCACCCCGGCGGCGCCGGCGCCCGACAGCACCAGCCGGGTCCCGGCGAGCTTCTTGCCGACCACCCGCAGGGCGTTGGTGAGGGCGGCCAGCACCACGATCGCGGTGCCGTGCTGGTCGTCGTGGAAGACGGGGATGTCCAGCGAGGAGCGCAGCCGCCGCTCGACCTCGAAGCAGCGGGGCGCGGCGATGTCCTCCAGGTTGATGCCCCCGTAGACGGGGGCGAGCAGCTCCACCGTGCGGACCAGCTCGTCGGTGTCCTGGGTGGCCAGGCAGACCGGCCAGGCGTCGACCCCGGCGAACACCTTGAACAGCAGCGCCTTGCCCTCCATCACGGGCAGGGCGGCGGCCGGGCCGATGTTGCCGAGCCCGAGGACGGCCGAGCCGTCGGTGACCACCGCCACGGTGTTGCGCTTGATGGTGAGCTTGCGGGCGTCCTGCGGGTTGGCCGCGATCGCCATGCAGACCCTTGCGACCCCCGGCGTGTAGGCCATGGACAGGTCGTCGCGGGTCCGCAGCGGCACCTTGGAGGCGACCTCCAGCTTGCCGCCGAGGTGCAGCAGGAAGGTCCGGTCGCTGACGGTGTGGACGCGCGCCCCCTCGATGGCGCCGACCGCCCCGGTGATCGCCTCGGCGTGCCGGGCGTCGGCGGCGTTGCAGGTGAGGTCGACCACCAGCAGGTCGTGATGGGACTCGACGATGTCGACCGCCACCACCGTGCCGGCCGCCTCGCCGACCGCGGTGGTGATCCGCCCGATGCCGAGCGGGTCGGCGCCCAGGTGCACCCGCATGGTGATCGAATGGGAGGCGCTCGGTATGCCCATCTGGGCTCCTTCTGGGGCTGCGGGACGTAGCAGGGAAGCCTACTCCAGCCACCGTGCGCCCGGCTTGATAGCGGCTGATCTGCTGGTATGGAGCATCCTGATGGCTGGTATAGCAACAATCGATTGGATCGATGGCAGACTGATGGGCTATGGTCAAGCGGAATTCGACCGCCAATACCGGGAGCGATTCCTGGGAGGTGTCTTCCGCCATGCCATCTCCGACCACCCGAAGCCTTTCCGCGGAGTGGGACCTGGACCCTCGTTGGGCGGGCGTCAGACGGGACCACACGGCCGAGGACGTGCTGCGGCTGCGGACCAGCGTGATGGCCGAGCCCACCCTGGCCAGGCACGGCGCGGAGCGGCTGTGGAGCCTGCTCGCCGAGCGCGACTTCGTGGCCGCCCTCGGCGCGATGACCGGCGGGCAGGCGGTCCAGATGGTGCGGGCCGGCCTCGAGGCGGTCTACCTGTCCGGCTGGCAGGTGGCGGCGGACGCCAACCTGGCCGAGCAGGTCTACCCGGACCAGAGCCTCTACCCGGCCAACTCGGTGCCCGCGGTGATCCGCCGGATCAACAACGCGCTGCTGCGCGCCGAGCAGGTCGAACGGGTCGAGGGCGGGCAGCGCGGCAGCTTCCTGGTGCCGATCGTCGCCGACGCAGAGGCCGGCTTCGGCGGCCCGCTGAACGCCTACGAGCTGGCCAGGGCGATGATCGAGGCGGGCGCCGCCGGGATCCACTTCGAGGACCAGCTGGCCTCCGAGAAGAAGTGCGGGCACCTGGGCGGCAAGGTGCTGGTCCCTACCGGCCAGTTCGTGCGCACCCTGCAGGCCGCCCGGCTGGCCGCCGACGTCGCCGGCGTGCCCACGGTGTTGATCGCCCGCACCGACGCGCTGGCCGCGACCTTGCTGACCAGCGACAGCGACGAGCGGGACCGGCCGTTCCTGGAGGGGGAGCGGACCGCCGAGGGCTACCACCTGGTCCGGCCGGGGCTGGACGCCGCCGTCGCCCGCGCCCTCGCCTACGCCCCGCACGCCGACCTGCTGTGGTGCGAGACCTCCACGCCCGACCTTGACGACGCGCGCCGCTTCGCCGAGGCGGTCCACCGGCACTTCCCCGGCAAGCTGCTCGCCTACAACTGCTCGCCGTCGTTCAACTGGAAGCGGCACCTGGACGACCCGACCATCGCCCGGTTCCAGAAGGAGCTGGCCGCCATGGGCTACCGCTTCCAGTTCATCACCCTTGCGGGCTTCCACGCCCTGAACGCGGCGATGTTCGAGCTGGCCCACGGGTACGCCCGCGAGGGCATGAGCGCCTACGTGCGCCTGCAGCAGCGCGAGCTCGAGCTGGAGGAGCTGGGCTACAGCGCCACCCGCCACCAGCGGGAGGTCGGCACCGGCGTGTTCGACGCCATCGCCGGCGCCGTCTCCGGCGGTGCGGCGTCCACCCTCGCCCTCGCCGGCTCCACCGAACGCCAGCAGTTCTGAGCCCCGTCTACGCGGTCCGGCCTACGTAATCCGCAGGGTACAAACCCGGCAGACTCGGGTAGGATGCCGCAGGATCGGACGAATCGGGGGCGAGCGATGTCCAACGGCGGCTGGGTGCGGTTGCGGCCCGGCCGGCGCGCCCTGGTCGCCGTCCTGCTCGCCCTCGCCGTCACGGTCGCCGCCGCCGGCGGCGCCGTCGCCGACCCCACCCCCGCCAGGGACGCCCTGGTCGCCAAGGCCAAACGGCTCCAGGCCAAGCTGGACGGGCAGCATGCCGCGGTCGAACGGCTCACCGAACGGCTGAACGCCACCGAGGAGCGCCGCGAGCAGCTCCAGCGCAGCCTCGACGGGCTCAGAGCCCGCCAGCAGACGGTCGCGGCCGAGCTGCAGGCCGCCCAGCAGAAGCTGAACGAGCAGGTGCGAGCAACCTACATGCAGGGCCCCGAGTGGCTGCTGGGGGAGCTGCTCGGAGGGTCCAGCCCGCCGGACCTGCTGCGCCGGCTGCCGCTGCAGCGGGCCGCCCTGCAGGCCCAGGCCGGGGTGGTCACCGAGGTCAGCCAGCGCAAGGCCGAGCTGGACGCGCTGAACGAGCGGGCCGGCGCCGAACTGGGCGCCGCGCAGCTGGTCCACCACCGCCAGACGGCCGAGCGACGCGAGCTGCAGACGGCGATCCAGGGCCTGCAGGCCACCCTGGACGGTATCGACCGGCGGCTGGCCGGCTACCTGGAGGCTGAGGAGGCCCGCGCGGAGGCGGCCAGGCGGGCGGCCTGGGCCGGCTACATGGCCGGGGTCGGCTCGGTCGAGTCCTGGGTGCGTGCCGGGCCGGCGGCAAGGGCCGCGGTCCGCTGGGCGCTGGGCCAGCTCGGCGACCCCTACCGCTGGGGCGCCGAGGGACCCAACCCGGACGTGCCGGCGTTGCTGCCTGGGGACCTGGTCTTCTACGGCGACGACGCGCGCAACCCGGCCACCATCCACCATGTGGGCCTCTACATCGGCAACGGGCTGATGGTGCATGCCCCCCACACCGGCGCGGTGGTGCAGATCGCTTCCATCTGGCGCCAGGGATACGTGGGCGCGGTACGGGTGGTGCCCGGGGTGCCGAGGCCGGGCGCGCCGCCGGGCCTGCCGATCGGCCCGCCGACCACCGTGGCACCGGCGCCGCCCACGATGACGACCGCGCCGACCACCACCAGGCCGCCGACGTCCACCACCCGGCAGGCGACCACCACCACGCGGCCGCCGACCACCACCACCGCACCGCCGACCACCGCGGGGACGACCACCACCACGGTGGCGCCCACGACCACGGAGGCGCCGCCGACCACCGCGGAGGCGGCCCCGACCACGACCACGGAGGCGCCGCCGACCACCGCGGAGGCGGCCCCGACCACCACCATCGAGCCGCCGCCGACCTCCTAGCCGGGTCCGGTAGGCTCGCACGGTGCTGTTCGAGCGCAGGCACTGGGCTGGCCTCGCCGACGGAACCATCACCTGCACGTTCCGGCGCTGGCGGCGCCCGCAGGCCAGGCCGGGAGGCCGCTACCGCACCCCGGCCGGCGTCCTGCTGGTCGAGGCCGTCGACCTGATCGAGGCCGCCGCCATCAGCGACGACGAGGCCCGCCTGGCGGGGTTCCCTGGCCGCGCCGAGCTGCTCCGCCAGCTCGACCGCCGCGGCGACGGCCCGGTGTACCGGGTCCGGTTCCGCTTCGCCGGTCCCGACCCGCGCGAGCAGCTGCGCCGCGCCGACCGGCTGCCCGAGGAGGAGTGGGCCCGGCTGCGCGGGCGGCTCGCCCGCCTCGACCGGGCCAGCCGGCGCGGCCCGTGGACCATGCCGGTGCTGCGCCTGATCGCCGAACGCCCAGGGGTGGTCGCCCGCGACCTGGCGGTCGCGCTCGGCCGTGACCGGGCGTCGTTCAAGGCCGACGTCCGCAAGCTCAAGGAGCTGGGGCTGACCGAGAGCCTCCAGGTCGGCTACCGGCTGTCGCCGCGGGGCCGCGCGCTGCTCGAGCGCATGGCAAATCCAGCGAACGCCGACTGAAGAGCCACTATCATCGGCCGGGTCAGCCGAGTCCGCCGTGCGCCAGGAGGCCCACCGTGCCCGACATCCAGGTCAAGCTCCCCGACGGCTCCGTCCGGCAGGTCCCTGCCGGCACGACCCCGGCCGAGCTGCTGGACACCGCCGGCGCGGTGGCCGCCCTGGTCGACGGCGAGCCGTGGGACCTCGGCCGCGGCCTCGACCGCGACGCCAGCCTGGCGCCCCTGCCGGCCGCCACCGAGCCGGGCCGGACGGTGCTGCGCCACTCGGCCGCGCACGTCCTTGCGCAGGCCGTGACCGACCTGTACCCGGAGGCCAGCTACGCCATCGGCCCGCCGATCGAGGACGGCTTCTACTACGACTTCGACGTGCCGGAGCCGTTCACCCCAGACGACCTGGAGCGGATCGAGGCCCGCATGCGCGAGATCGTCGCCGAGGGCCAGCCGTTCCGCCGCCAGGAGCTGTCGCGCGACGACGGCCTCCAGCTGTTCGCCGACCAGCCGTACAAGCGGGAGATCATCGAGGCCACCGACGAGGCCGAGGGAGCCGGGGCGGCGGTCTCGGTGTACCGCAACGACGGCTTCGTCGACCTCTGCCGCGGCCCCCACGTGCCCACCACCGCCGCCATCCCCGCCTTCAAGCTGATGCGGGCGGCCGGCGCCTACTGGCGCGGCGACGAGTCCCGCCAGCAGCTGCAGCGGATCTACGGCACCGCCTGGGAGTCGGACGAGGCGCTGGCGGCGCACCTGCACCGGCTGGAGGAGGCCGAACGCCGCGACCACCGCCGGCTCGGCCTGGAGCTGGACCTGTTCCACTTCCCCACCGAGGTGGGCGGCGGCCTGCCCGTCTTCCACCCGAAGGGCGGGATGGTCCGCAAGCTGATGGAGGACTACTCGCGGGCCGAGCACGAGGCCGCCGGCTACGACTTCGTCTGGAGCCCCCACCTGGCCCGCTCGACCCTGTTCGAGATCTCCGGGCACCTGGGCTGGTACGCCGAGAGCATGTACCCGCCGATGGAGATGGAGGGGGCGCGCTACTACCCCAAGCCGATGAACTGCCCCTTCCACATCCTGATCTACCGCTCACGCGGGCGCTCCTACCGGGAGCTGCCCATGCGCCTGTTCGAGTTCGGCACCGTCTACCGCTTCGAGCGGTCGGGCGTGATCCACGGCCTCACCCGGGTCCGTGGCATCACCCAGGACGACGCCCACATCTTCTGCACCCGCGAGCAGCTCGCCGCCGAGCTGGCCAGCCTGCTCGAGTTCGTGCTGCGCCTGCTGCGCACCTTCGGCCTGACCGAGTTCGAGGCGGAGCTGGGCACCCGGTCGGAGACCGACCCGGACAAGTACCTCGGCAGCCGCGAGGAGTGGGACCAGGCGCAGACCGCGCTGCGGCAGGCGGCCGAGGCGGCCAAGCTCGACTACGTGGTCGCCGAGGGCGAGGCGAACTACTACGCGCCCAAGATCGACGTGCACGTCCGCGACGCCATCGGCCGGCGCTGGCAGCTCTCCACCCTGCAGGTCGACTTCCAGCTGCCGCAGCGCTTCGAGCTGGAGTACACCGGCGCCGACAACGCCCGCCACCGGCCGTTCATGATCCACCGGGCGCTGTTCGGTTCGGTGGAGCGCTTCCTCGGCATCCTGCTGGAGCACTACGCCGGCGCGCTGCCGCCGTGGCTGGCGCCGGTGCAGGCGCGGCTGGTGCCGATCGCCGACCGCCACCTCGGCTACGCGGCGGTGGTCGCCGGCGCGCTCAAGGCCGCCGGGGTCCGCGCCGAGATCGACCACTCCGGCGGCCGCATGCAGGCCAAGGTCCGCGACGCCCAGCTCGCCAAGGTCCCCTACACGCTGGTGCTCGGCGACCGCGACGAGGCGGCCGAGGCGGTCAGCGTGCGGCTGCTCGACGGGACCGAACGGCGCGGCGTGCCACTGCAGGAGCTGGTCGGCCACGTGCAGGCGCAGGTGGCGTCCAAGGCGACCGCGGCCACCCTGCCCGGCGCATGAGCAACCAGCGGCTGTGGTCGCCGTGGCGGATGGCCTACATCCGCGGCGCCGCGGACGCCGCGGCCGGCTGCTTCCTCTGCGACCTGTCGGCGCAGGGGCCGGAGCACGACCAGGAGAACCACCTGCTGGCCCGCGGGCGGCTGGCGTTCCTGCTGCTCAACGCCTACCCCTACAACCCGGGGCACCTGATGGTGGCGCCCTACCGGCACCTGGGCGACTACGGCGCGCTGACCCCCGAGGAGCTGGCCGAGATCATGGCGCTGGTGGGGAACGCGATCCGGGCGCTCCAGGAGGACTCCGGCCCGCACGGCTTCAACCTCGGCATGAACCTCGGCCACGTCGCCGGCGCCGGCATCGCCGACCACCTGCACCTGCACCTGGTGCCGCGCTGGGGCGGCGACACCAACTTCATGCCGATCGTCGGCCAGACCAAGGTGCTGCCGGAGCTGCTGGACGAGACCTACCGGCGGCTGCGTCCCCGGTTCGCCGCCGCCGGCTGAAGGCCGCCAGCTACACTCGGCGTTGCAGCTGGCAGGCGATGCTGGACGGTGAACCGGCTTGGACCCTCGTTCGGTGGCCGTGGGTGGGGACGCCTTCGTCGGGCGCGAGCTCGAGCTGGGGGTGCTGCACGGGCGCCTGGAGCGCGCGCTGGCCGGGGCGGGCAGCCTGGTGATGGTGGCCGGTGAGGCCGGCATCGGCAAGACGCGGACGCTCGGGGAGTTCGCCGCGGCGGCACGCGCCCGCGGCGCGCTGACGCTGTGGGGCTCGTCGTTCGAGGGCGACTGGCATCCGCCCTACGGCCCCTGGGTCGAGGCGCTCGGCGACGCGGTCCGGTCGGTCGACCCTGCGCGCCTGCGCCAGGCGCTGGGTCGCGGCGCCCCGGTGCTGGCGCGGCTCCTGCCGGCGCTGGACGACACGCTCGGGGAGGCCGCGGCGGTGGCGTCGCTGAGCCCGGATGAGGAGCGGTTCCGGCTGTTCGACGCCGTGGCGCAGTTCCTGGTGGACGTGGCGGGCTGGCAGCCGGTCGTGCTGGTGCTCGACGACCTGCACTGGACCGACCGGGACTCCCTGCAGCTGCTCGCCTACTGCGGCCGCTTCGTCGGCCGCGCGCCGCTGGTGCTGGTCGGCGCCTACCGGGAGGGCCCGCCGGACCTGCACCCGGGCTATCCGCTGCTCGACACGCTCGCGGTGCTGGGCCGGGAGGCCTCCTACGAGCGGTTGGGGCTCGGCGGGCTCAGCCGCGGGGAGGTGGCCGACTACCTCGCACGCGCCAACGGGCAGGAGCTGCCGGCGCCGCTGGTCGCGGCGATCCACGGCGAGAGCGGCGGCAACCCCTTCTACGTGCGGCAGCTGTGGCGCCACCTGGTGGACGAGCGGGTGGTCGTCCGGCAGCACGGCCGCTGGGTGCTGGCGGCCGAGCTCGGCCACGCCGGCGTCCCGCACGGCGTCAGGCACCTGGTGGCCAGGCGGCTGGGACGCCTGTCGGCAGCGGCCGGCGGGGCGCTGCGCTCGGCCGCCGCGCTGACCGCCGGCTTCGACTTCGCCATCCTGCAGACGATCACCGGGCTGCCGGAGGAGGCGTTGCTCGGCTGCCTCGACGAGGCGGTCGGCGCCGGCCTGATCCAGGTCAGCGAACGCCCGGCCGGCACCTACGACTTCGTCCACCCGATCGTCCGGCACACCCTCTACGAGGAGCTCAACCCCGACCGGCGGGCGCGCCTGCACCGGCGGCTGGCCGAGGCGCTGGAGCAGGCGCAGGCGGCGCGCGGGGTGGACGCCGCCGCGGAGATCGCGTTCCAGTACCACGCCTCGGCGGTGCTCCCCGGCGCGGAGCGTGGCCTCGAGCACGCCCTGCTGGCGGCCGCCGAGGCGACCGCCAGCACCGCCCACGAGCGGGCGGTCACGCTGCTGCGGATCGCCTGCTCGACGCGGTCGTGCCGGTGCTGGAGCGGATGGCGCCGACAATGCACCACCACACCTTCGCGGTGCACTACAGCACGACCGCCGCCTGGGAGCTGGGCGAGGCCCGGTGGGCCGGGAGCCTGCGGCGCCTGGTCGGCGGGCTGATCGCGGCGGGCGCCGGCGACTCGCTGATCGCCTCGCACTCCCTCTGCCTCGCCAGGACCTCGGCGCTCGCCGGCGACCAGGCGGCAGCGACGGGGGAGTTCGCGCAGGCGCGCCGCGACCTCGACGCCAGCGGCCACCTGCCGCTGCGGGCCATCTGCGACCACGACGAGGCGCTGATGCTGGTGCGCGCCGGGGAGGTCGACGCCGCCCGGATCGGCGGGCTGCTCGCCGCCGCCGAGGCGGCCTTCGGGATGCTCGGCATGGCCGGCTACCGGCAGCGGGCGGTCGGCCTCGCCGTCCCCGCCGCAGGTCGAGGGGGTTCCGCGATGACGACCGCCTGACCGCCGCAGGATCATGCCCCCACAGCCGGCAGGTCGAAGCGTCGAGGGAGGCACACCATGCAGCAACGAAGCCTGACCGCGTCGCCCTCGATGGCGGCGTCGAGCTGGAG
>WNGB01025181.1_pt1 | contig 12021 bp, 7 predicted proteins | sample 5400681 | NCBI WGS metagenome assembly WNGB01 (sample SAMN13153367, study PRJNA577476) | soil metagenome | isolation source: 115 cm soil or saprolite under grassland replicate 2 | place: USA:California | collected 2016-06-15 | reverse complement strand
GTACGGTCCAAAGCGCTCGACCGCGGTTCACGCGTGCGCCGTCCGGCACGTTCGCCGCGGCGCGCGACGAAGGCTCGACCCGCTCGAAGACACGCGCGAATACGGCGCCTCCGCACACCACCAAGTCGCTACGCGCCACCGCGACCGCGCGAGCCCGGGCGCCGGGATCGACGGTGAGCTCGGACGTCAGGTCGCCTGCGCCGAGATCCTCGGCGAGCGCTCGGTCGATGATCGCATCCAGCAAGGCAAGAGGCAGCACGACCGGAGTTTTACCACCTCTAACCGCCGAACGCGTATCCGCGCGTCAGCGTCGAGGCGAACACGTTGCAGAGCGTGTGGAAAATGGCCGACGCGCCGACGCCGCGCGTACGAGCACGCAGCCAGCCGAACACCAGCGCGGGAAAAAAGACTGCGAGCCGCTGGACGTCGGGTTCGGTGAGAAAGTGGCCGGTCGCAAAGAGCGCGCTCGAGACGATCCATCCCCATCCGAGCTTGGCTTTGCCCAGCGTCCATGGCGTTCCCCAGGCATCGTCGAGCGCCGTCATCAAGTAGCCGCGGTAAAAAGCCTCTTCTGGCAAACCGATGACCAGAGCCTGACCGACGACGTCGTCGAGGAGCGAAGCGGGAAGGCGGAAGTGGAAGCTTCCTCGAACGTGCCAGTAGATGCGAAACCCGACGACGAACGGCGGGAAGATCACTGCCGCCAGGGCGGCCGACCAAAGCAGAGCGACGCCGGCATCGCGGATGAGCCGCCGAACATCGATCGGCCCGGGTTCGAGCAAACCGCCGAGCGAGAGGCCGAAATGGCGAATCGTCGCGACGTCGTGGCGCAACACCAGGCCGACCACGGCAACGATGAACGCGCCTCCGACCAGTGTGGCGGCATAGTCGATAGGCGCTACGTACGACAGCGCAGCGACCACGATCGTGACGAACACCGACACCCAGAGGGGATGCAGGCGAGCAACGGCTGACCACGTCCGCCTGCGCTCGTCAGGCTTCAGGGAGCGCGGCCCGTCCGATGCGTCGCGATCGACATTCATTCGGGCGAGACTCTAGCCGCTGCGCTACTCGCGAAAAAGTAGGACGGCGAAGGCTGATGTGGGGAAGTTCACCTCGAGCCTGTAGCTTCGAGCCCGGTCGCCAGAAACGCCCGGCCTGAATTCTTTCCGATGGATCGTACGGCGCGTAGCGGAGAGAATCAGGGAAATTTCAGCGCTTGCCGGGAAACGAACGAAAAGTGCTATCGTCGGAACCCGCCCCAGTCGAGAGCTTCTAGGATTTTAGACCGCCACCCGTGCCCGGTCGGGCGTCGGAGGGACCATGCACGATCCGTCGTCGGAACATCATCCGCAATCGCCTCAGTTTCCCCCTGCTATCGCTCGTGTTACTCGGCGTGGCCTTCGGCCCGCCTGCGTTCCGCCTGCACGCGGCTCGACGGCGATTCCCGACGATGGCGCCGAGCGCTTCCAGTTCGCGAAGTGGCGGCCCGAAGACTACGACGTTCCCGGCGGCGGAGCTCCCGCGCAGCCCATGGGCGGCGGCGGCGGCGGGCCCATCGGTCCTTACGATTCTGATTTCAGGAAGGGGCGCTTCAATCCGAAGGTCGTGCTCTTTTTCATCGTGATCGCCATCGGAGGCGCATTGCTCGCGGTTTTCGCGCTGAAGAGCGAAGCCTCCAAGATGTCGATGGAGCAGATCGCGGCCATCAAAAAGAACGTTTACGTGCTTCCCAAAAACGAACGCCTCGGCAAATGGCGCGACCTCGCCAATCAGACAGCCGAGTTCGAGCTGCAGCAAGAGGCGCTCATCCAGCTCGGGTGGGAAGGCGACAAATCGGTCGTTCCGATGGCGATCAACGCGCTTGCGCAGGCCGATCATCGCATTCGTGGCGTTGCCGCTCAGGTGCTCGCCCACTTCGGAACGCCCGACGCCGATTCCGGCAAAGATCCCTTGCAAAAGGCGCTGCTCGAATCCGACGACTCCGATCGTCCCCAGATCACCTGGGCCCTGGTCACCCTGCACGATCCGCGCGTGTTCGACAAAGCCATGGATCTGTACCGCAAGGGCCACCTCGCGAAGGTCCAGCGGCTCGGCGGCGGACCGGCCTTCAATCCGGAAGACATCGCGAAGCTCGTTTCGATCGATCAGCTCGCGGGCATGGCCGGTGACGAGAACGAGTCGGTGAGGCAGCTCATTGCCAATATCGTTTCGCGTAATGCCGCGCCGAAGTACACCGACACGCTCATCAAGCTCGTCAGGGATCCGGTGATCGACGTGGCCCGAGAAGCGGCCACCGGCCTCGGAAAAATCGCCGATGCCAAGGCCCGCGGCCCTTTGCTCGAGGCGCTCGCCAAAGCGGACAAGGACAACCGGCAGAAGTTTTTGGAAGCGCTGCGCGATGGCATCGGCGGCGAGGGACTGGTCGTCGCGCTCGGCAGCGTCGCGCGGGACAAGGCCGAAACGACCTGGCACCAGAACAAGCAGCTGTTCGACATGCTCCGCAAAGTCGCCGATCCGCGCGCGGCGGGCCCGCTCGCGCAGTACATCGCAACCAAGCCCCACATTCATTGGGAAACGGAGGCCGCCCTCCGGATGGCCGAAGTGGGGGATCTCCGCGCGGTGCCCCACCTCGCCAGCCGCATGAGGCTCGACCCTCTCAAGATCTACTCCGATTCGAACGACTACGAGCGCATGCAGAAGCGTGATGACAATGCGCGCGTCGTTGCCGCGCGCATGCTCGCCGACCTCGCCATGATTCATCCAGAAGCGTTGAACGAAATTCGCGCCAAGGCCGAGGACGCGGTCATCTTCTGGCTGCACGACAAGCCCGAACCCCACGCCAACGGACTGCGCTTTCTCGCCGCCGTCGGTTCGACGAAAGACCTCGATGCGATGCGCAAGTGGGCCAATCCGAGCGTCGGTTTGCCGAAAGAGGGACAACAGCCCCCCTTGCCGCGCGAGTGGGAAATCGCGCAGAGCGCGATGCGCTACGTGGGCTGGCTCAAAGATCAACCGAGTTGGGGCGTTCTGGAGAAAGGGCTCACGCGCCGCGACAAGAAGATCGACGTCACCATGGACGCGATGATGGGCGGCGGCCTCGCCATGCTGGGGATGACGTTGCGCGCGCTCAACGTCGGGGCGGCCGATGGATTCGCGCAATGGGGCGATCCCAAGGCCTTTTCCTTGCTCACCAAGTTCATCGACGAAAAGCAGGAGAACGAGCAGGGCAGACTCGAGGGCTGCTTCGCGCTCTCCTGGGTGGCGACCGACAAGAACATGGACGAAATCGTGAAGAAGGTTCATGAGTTCAAGGGCAAAGATCCCAGGGACCAGTTCATTCGGGCTTGTTACCTCGAAGCTCTCTTGCACCGGCCGATCGCGGGCGTCAGCGCGGGGCTGGTCGACATGATCGACAAGGAGAGCGACGTCGAAGTGCGGCACCAGGTGGCGCGGGCCATCGGATTCGGCGGCGTCGACGACAAGGTCGCGGCGATGCTGTTCAAGAAGATGGAAGACGTCGAGCTCCGGAACGACGCAGCGCTCGCGCTGGTGCTGGGCGGCACGACCGATCAGGCGACCAAAGCCGTGGCCATGTATGCCGACTATCCAAAGGAAACTCTCGACGAGCTGAAGGACATCTACTACCGCTCGTTCGGATACTGGTCCGACGAGGATTTCGCCAAGGGGCGCCTCTATCGGTGGGTCGACACCGCGGAATCCATCGCGCGCGTGCGCGTCAAAGACACGCTCATGGATTGGGCGCGGCTGCGGTTGCAAGCGCAATTCGACAATCTCGATTTCGACAACGGCCCTCACTCCATGACCCGCGTCGTCTTGCGATATCGCATCTTCGACAACGCCAAGAAGGGGGACAGCGCCACCAAGAAGGCGGCGATCCAAACGCTCAAATTCATGAAGGAGCAAGGCTCGCTCATGGCGTTGCGCGACGAAGCGGGTGAAACCGGGCAGCTTGCATCGAAGGCGTTTTTCGAGCTCATGAATCCCAAGGTCGTCCTCGGGGAGAACATCCCCGCACCCAAAGAGACGTCCGCGTCGGGCGTCAACGTAGTGCCGGGAAATAGGTGAGCCTCGCGGGATCTCCGCTCCCGACTTCCACGCTCATTGCGCTCTTACTGACTCTCGTGCTCGGATCGTGCCGCGCGCCCCTTCCGGCGGCGCGGCCGACGGGCACGCCTGCGGGCGGCGCGAGCAACGTCACCGCGCGAGAAGTGCTCACGCCCGCCGGCATTCCCCTGAAGATGACCTGCACCCCCACCGGTCCCGAGGTTTGCTTCGACGCGACCGACAACAATTGCAACGGCATCATCGACGAGGGGTGTGGTCGGCACACCGGTCCTTTGCAGTTCGCGATCGCGTGGCCAGAGGGCACCGATGTCGAGCTCGAGGTGAGCGATCCGTCGGGTGCGGTCGTCAAACCGAACGATCGCACCGAATCGGGGCTCGCCAAAGACGGCGACTGCGGCAGCCCTCAGAGTGCTTGTCACGGCCAAAACGTGGAGAACGTCTACTTCGCTGGCGATCGTCCACCTCCGGGACGCTACCGCGTCGAGATCAAGTTCCACAAAGCGGAAGATGTTCGCTCTCCGGTGAAAGTGCGCTTCGGTGGCCGCATCGGCGGCAAGACGTTCGCCCTCGACGTCGAGCTCACCTCGCCCGAGGACAGTCGAAACGATGCACTAGAAAATTCGCGGAGCGAATTTTGGGTCTGGGCGAAGCCCAGCAAAAACAGTCTAGTGCCGCGATGCGCGGCGCAGCCGCGCGTGCGAAGCACCCATCATCTCGATGGAATCGCGGCACTAGGGGCCGACCGCGATCGGTGTGCCGCAGATGAGGCCGAATGCCTGCACGATCCCGCCGCCGATCACGCTGACACTACCGCGCGTGATCTGTCCACCGGCGCAGCCGTCGCGATAGGACGTGCCGTCGAGACCGCCCACTTCGGCAAGTGGCGTGAGCGTGCCCGTCGAGACCATGTAGCCCGATCCACTCGTCGATAGCAGAAGCGGCGAGCAATCGAATCCGACTCGGTTGAGCAAGGTGCTCGCTCCTCCATGGAATGCGACGACCACCTGGTTCGGCGGACACATCAGACTGAAGGGCTGCGTTCCGATCGTGCCTCGTTCGGGCAGTGTCATACCGAGCGAAAGCGTCACCGGACAAGCCTCGGGGTCTCCGATGGCAGGTTGACCGCACACGCCGTGGATACGTCCGATCACCTGGGGTGTTCGCGTGTCCACGTAACCGGCGAATCCGACGACCATCTCGCTCTGGGGACAGACGTCCGTGTAACGATTGCCGCCGACTGTCCCGCCCTGCATTTGCGTGGCCGTCTGGCCGCTCGGCGTGATAGCCGTCGGGCAGATTGGGCCGGCCTCGGTAGCTACCAGCTCCCCCCCCGCGCCACTCGCGCCACCAACGCTAGCGCCTCCCGTCGACCCGCCTGCGCTGCCTGGCTGCGCTCCGCCCTGACTGGCGTCCCCGGAGCTACCGTTCGTGGCTGAGCCGCCATTGCCAGAGCTCGCGGACGTCGACTCTCCGGCGTCGGACGCGACGAGCGACGGGTCATAGACGGTGCACGACACGGCCGCCGCGGCTAGACCGGAGGCGACCCATTGGACACGGCTGCTCAACGCATTCCCCCTACGGTCAAGAATGCCATCGTGTCGCGCCAGGTTCATCCGCTAACCGCGCCTGCATTCGCTGGCGATGTGAGCGACTGACGGGCGCGCTCGCACTTGACCGCCGGTTCAGCTGCACCCACATCCAACCCAACAACGCAGGCGGGCCGAAGGCCGCGCCGAGTAACACGACGTAGCCGGGCCGAAGGCCGCGCCGAGTAACACGACGTAGCCGGGCCGAAGGCCGCGCCGAGTAACACAGGCCTGCCGAAACCCACCCACCCATGGTAGGAATGCCGCCGCAATGAACCCGACCATCATGCTCGTTCTCCTGGTCTCCGCCTGGGCCGCGTTCGCTTGGAGTGCGAACCGCCGCTGGCAGTTGCTGAAGGTCGGGCGGCCCGAGAATCGTCTGGACCACGTCGGCAAGCGACTCAAGATGGTCTACGAGTACGCGCTCGTTCAGAAGAAGATGAACTACTACCCGCTCGCCGGGTTGGCTCACAAGCTCATCTTCGTCGGCTTCGTCGTCTTGCTCCTGCGCTCGCTCATTCTATGGGGACGGGGTTTCGATCCAGCCTTCAACTTCTGGATCTTCGGCGAAAGCCCCGCGCGCCTTCCGCTGTTAGGCGCGCTTCGAATCGGCCACATTTACGATTTTCTCAAGGATGTATTCGCGATCTTGGTCGTGCTCGGGGCGGCGGTGTTCCTCTATTATCGTTTGATTCGTCCGCAGAAGCGGATGTCACTCCACCCCGAGGGGCTCGTGATTCTCGGCATCATCACGATGATGATGATCGCCGACATGGTCTACGACGGGGCCGCACTAGCCCTGCGGCACAGCTTCGCTTCGTTCGGGTGCAATTCGGCAACGGGCGATGCGGCGGAGGTATGCGGTCAGGCCCGCACGGTTCTCGCCCACTTCGGCCCCCTCGTCGACGCCGATACGGCAGCCCGCGCGACGTGGTCGGCCCCGGCTGGCTCGCTGTTTGCGGCGCTCTTCTCCGGGCTCGGGATGCGCGAGCTCGTCTACCTCGCGCACATTGGGTTTTGGACGCACTCCTCCCTGGTCCTCATTTTTCTGAACCTCCTGCCGCACTCGAAGCATTTTCACATCATCACCTCGCTGCCCAACGCTTTCACCGCCGATCTCAATCCGCCGGGGAGACTTCGTCCGATGGCTCCGTCGAGCGACGGCTTGATGGAACAAGTGGGCGCCGCTTCCGAAAAGACCGATCCCCTTCAGGACGCGGTGGGCGTTGCGCGGATCGAGCACTTCACGTGGAAAGCGATCCTCGATTTTTACACGTGTACCGAGTGCGGACGATGCTCCGATCATTGCCCGGCCCACCGCACCGGCAAAGTGCTCAGTCCCAAACATTTCACGCTCGATCTGCGCGACCACCTTTACGGCCGCGAGCTCGAGTTCCTCTATCGTCCCGGCGGGCCAGAAGGGGCGAAGGACGATGCGCACGCCCACTCCCCGCACGACGGCGAACATGTTCAGCCGAACGGGCATGCCGCCAATGGTCACGCCGGCGCCGCGCACGATCACGCTCACCCGCACGGGAACGATCACGATCACGATGCGCACGGGCATCACGAACCGGTGTATCCCGACAATCCCAATCCGTTGCCGGAAGTATCGACGGCGCCGGTCGACTTGGTGCCCAACGTGATCCATCCGGACGTGCTCTGGGCATGCACGACGTGTCGAGCCTGCGAGGAGCAGTGCCCCGTCATGATCAGCTATGTCGACAAGATCACCGACATGCGCCGCAACTTGGTGCTCATCAAAGGGGAGTTTCCGGCCGAGCTACAAAAGCCGTTCCAAGGGATGGAGATCAACGGCAATCCCTGGAACTTGGCTCGCGTCGACCGCGCACACTGGGCGGAGGGGCTTGGCATTCCGCTGATGTCCGAGCACCCGAAGGCTCCGGTGCTTTTCTGGGTCGGGTGCGCTGCGAGCTACGACGATCGCGCCAAGAAGATCGCGCGGTCGACCGCGAAATTGATGAAGGCGGCCGGCGTCGAGTTTGCCATCCTCGGCCAGGAGGAGACGTGCACCGGCGATCCCGCGCGGCGCGCGGGCAACGAGTACCTCTTCATGATGCTCGCAGAACAAAATGTCGCCACCCTGAATGGTTACAAAGAGCAAGGCGGCGCGCGCACCATCGTCACCACCTGTCCGCACTGCTTCAATACGCTGCTCAACGAATATCCCGACTTGGGGGGGCATTACGAGGTCGTCCACCACAGCGACTATCTGCTGGGGTTGGTCATCGAGAAGAAGCTCCATCCGCGCAAGAAGGTGGAGTCCAAAGTGGTCTTCCACGACTCCTGCTATCTCGGTCGTTACAATGACGTCTACGAGCCGCCGCGCGAGATCCTGAAGCGCATTCCGGGCGTTACCCTCGTGGAAGCAACGATGAGTCGTTCCACCGGTCTCTGCTGCGGCGCGGGTGGCGCGCAGATGTGGATGGAAGAGCAGAACAAGGATCGCATGAACGTGCGTCGCACGCTCCAGCTCGTCGAGACCGAAGCCAAGGTCATCGCGAGCGGCTGCCCTTTCTGCATGACGATGTTGACCGACGGCTTGAAATCGCAGTCGCTCGAAGAGGAGATTCGTCAGCTCGACGTTGCCGAGCTACTCGAGGAAAGCTGCGCTCTCGACCAGCCGACCGGCGTGCGAGCCGCCATGCCTCAGGATCCACCGCGCGCCGCGCCCGCCGCCGCCCACGTCGGCGAGGCGTGACGTCATAGATAACTGAGCCACCACTCCCGGCGTCGGGCCTTCTGCGCGGCAAACCACCGACAGAGGGGAAACAGAATGAAGAGCGCGATGATCCACGCTGCGTAGGCGCCGAAGAGCGGCAATCCCGCGCTGCCCGCCCGCCCGGGCGGCGGCTCGAACGCATCCGCGCCGAATCGTGCGAACGCGATGGGTGCCGACGTATAGCGGAGCAAATAGACGTGCGCGACGTAGAACAGTAACGGCACGCGCCCGAATACCTCGATGGGACGGGCCACGCGCGATCCTTCCACGCGCTCCAGGGCGAGCAGGCACAGAAGGGCGGGGCCCACGGTCATGAGAACATAGAGAAGAGAAGGCGGATATTTGGTGCAGTTCAAGAACGAGAGCGCCGTGAACACGACACCGCGAGGCTGCGCCTGCCACGGTGCCGGATCTCCATAGACGTTGATCGCACGCAGCACCACGAATGCAAGCGTCGCGACGATTCCGAGCCGCAGCGTGAAGCGCCGCCGCACGTCCGGCGGCTTTTCGTAAAGCGAACCGAAGGCGTAGCCGAGCGCGATGACCCCGAACCAAGGCAGGAGAGGATAGACGATGAACACCTGGTGATCGGGCGCCGGGTTGAGCGCAGTCTGCTCGTGCAGAAGCTTCCACGGAACTCGGAACCAACCGAGGTCGCGGCGGTCTACGAAGTCGAGGAGATTGTGACCGGCGACGAGCACGGCGCCGACGGCGGTCGCGATGGCGAGCGGTAAACGCGAAAGACCGGCGAGAACGATCATCGCGGCGCCGATCGCCCAGATGACCTGCAGCACGATGAGGTGGTAGGCGGGATCGGGCAGCCAACCAAAGTGAACCACCGTCAGTTCCAAGAGAATCAGCCATGCCCCCCTAGTGAGGAGGAAACGCGCGGTTTGGCTGGCGCCGTGACGGCGGCCATAAAAAAAAGCCGAGGTGCCGGCGAGGAACACGAAAACCGGTGCGCAAAAATGAGTGACCCAGCGGGTAAAGAAAAGCACCACGCTGGTCGTAGCGAGATCGGTGGGGTCCGGCCGAAATCCAAAGAAGAAGTCCCGCGCGTGATCGAGGGCCATCAGCACCATCACGCCGCCGCGGAGCAGGTCGATGCTCGATGTTCTCGCCGGACGGGCTGTCTCTTCCATCGAGGACCGTGGCGACGAATGCCACGGTCCTCTCTCCGCGACAAGCTCGGTTACAGATGCAATCCGAGGCCGACGCCTCCGATCACGCCGAGCCCTGCGCTGACGCCGTCGAATTTGTAGTAATCGTTCACCAGGCCATCGGACGAGTTGAGATCGACGCCGGGGCGGTACATGCCGAGCATTTGCGCGGCCAAGCTGCCGCTCACCGTGAGCGTGCGGGTGGCGAAGTAGTCGGCTCCCACGGCGAGTCCGAGATCGTAACCCTGCACGCGAACGCTGCGACCATTGCCGACGATCGCATCGAAGGCACGCCCGAGCCGCGCGTAGCCACCTTCCAGACGAAGGAACGGCTCCACCGGACCGAGCGGCGCGTGAAATCCGAGGTCGAGATTGAGCGTCCAGAGGTCCCAATCATGAAAGTGTCCCGCCCGAAAGTGCGGGCCGAGCGTCAAAAACACCAGCTTGAATCCGGTGGCCGCGCCAACGAAAGCGCCCACGTCGTCGCGCCGGACGGTGGTAGGCACCACGTCCCGTTTGACGCGGAGGCTCTGGAGCGCGATGTACTGGGCCCCCGTTTCAGCTTCGAGATAGAACACATCCAGTCGGGGCTTACGTTCCTTCTCTACTACGATCACCTCTCTTTGGACCGGCCGCGGTCCGGGCGAGACGCTCCGCGGTGGTGAATCACCGGGGAGCGTCTCGCCCTGCGCGTGCGCCGCGAGAGGCCCCATCGCCATGATTGCCCAGCTCAACTGCAGCGCACGTTTCATCGTCGGACCCGTTCCTCTCAGCTCTGGTTGGACGAGCAGCTGCTCTCCACCTTCGAGCTCCCCTGCACCGTTACGTTCACCGTCACGCTCGCCGAAGCTGCGACTTGGCCGGCGGCCGCCGCGCAGGCGACCGACTTGCCGCCGAGGCTGTTCGCGTTGTTCAAGACGACCGAGCCCGTCGCCGCGACGTCCTGCACGGCTTTCACCAGCAGCGGCCCTTGCGTCTTGGCGGCGAGAACCAGCTTGGGGAAGTTGGCTTCGATCGCGCCCTTCAAGGCCGTGATTCGGGGCGATGCGCTTACGTTGGCGATGAGAACGACCCTGGGTTCTTCGCAATGCATGTTGGCTCGAGCTCTGCTGCTACAGCTCGTCTGGCAGGTCGTATCGGCATGGCATTCGGGAGGCAGCGGCTTCAACTCCGTTTCGCACTTCGGCGCCGTTGCCGTTCCGGTGCAACCGCCCCGGCAAGTCGCGGTGGCTCCGCAGGTCACGCCGGTCGCGAGGTCGATATTACACTCGCCGTCGCAGCTCCCCTTGCAATGCCCTTTGCACTTGCCGGTGCATTCCACGTTGTCCATGGTGGTGCCGTTTTCGAAAACGCACGTTCCGGTGCAGTGGCCCTTGCACATGGCCTGGCAGGTACCTTCGCACTGCGTCGCCACCTGCGCCGTCCCTTCGCAGACCGCATTCACGTTGCACATGCCACTGCATTGGACGCTGAGCTGGGCCGGTTCGCAGCGCGTCACGACGTCGATCTGTCCGGGTGTGCAGACCTGGTCGACTTTGCAGTTGGCCTCGCAGGCAGCCTGAACATCGGTGTCCACCGTGCATTTCGGGGACGTGACGACGAGCGCAAAATTCGCGGTCGCCTTGGTCTCGGTCATGATGGCGTTGATCTCGGCGGCTGCTTTGTCGCAGGCGCCCGTGCCGCTCTCGTTGGAGATGGAGGCGTCGTCGTCGCCGTGCACCGACCACGTATCGGCAACGCCGAGGCGATTGCAAACATCGACGCACCCCGCCTTCACGTCCACCTTGATCTTGCTGACCACGGCCTTGAGTTCGGCCGTCGCGGTCACGAACGCTTTCACGTTTGCGTCCACTTCGAGGCTCGAGGTCGCCTCGGCCCCTTGGTCGAGTTCGTCACAGCCTGAGGCCGCCTGTTGCAAGTCCCTCGCTGTACCGCAATCCATGAGCACGGGTGTCGAGAGCGTGCCGAGGAGGATGGGCCACGCCGCATACTTACCGATCTTCATGAGAAGCTCCTTTCCTATGAGACGCAGACGTGGAAAGCGCGCGAGCAGCTTCCTCCGCTAAAGCGTCATCTCGCAGGCGGGGCCGAAGGCCCGCGCCGAGTTACCCAACCAGGGCGAACGAAGGGAGCTGGTGCAAGCGCCAAGCCACCCCGGCTGTTCCGTTGGCTCTCGGCCTTACGGTCAATCCTGCCCATGGTTGTGCTCGCACGACCGCAGTACAGTCGGCGACGTCGTTACGCGTTGCGCAGGTGATCGAGCGTTTGGAAGAAATCGGGGAACGTTTTGGAGACGCAGCTCGGATTCAGAATCTCGATTCCCGGCGCAGCGAGCCCGAGGACGGCGAAGCTCATGGCCATGCGGTGATCGTCGTAGGTCTCGATGCGTGCCGGTTTCGGAATACCGGGGTACACGATGAACCCATCGCTTTCCTCGTCGGCG
>WNGB01018155.1_pt1 | contig 12022 bp, 9 predicted proteins | sample 5400681 | NCBI WGS metagenome assembly WNGB01 (sample SAMN13153367, study PRJNA577476) | soil metagenome | isolation source: 115 cm soil or saprolite under grassland replicate 2 | place: USA:California | collected 2016-06-15 | reverse complement strand
GCTCTGGGCGTGGTGTTACCCGGACGAGCTGCTCCTGCTCCCAGAGGGCGCGTCCTGACCGAGCGGGTGGCGCTGGCCGCCTCCTCGCCGCGCCCCTGACGCCACCGGTCCAACCCCCGTGCGCCCCGTGCGCGACGTTCACATCGGACCCAAGCCCGGCAGACCGGCTCAGGCGTCGCGGCGGGACACCACGATCGCGGCCGACATCGCGAAGACGACCAGGTAGACCGCCAGCAGCGTGATCGACTCCACGCCCGTGAGGGTGTTGAGAACGCCGGGTGCGCCGCCTGCCTCGGACTCCGTCGCGGCCCCGAGCGCGCCGGCGAGCGATCCCGCCGCCGTACCGGGAAGGACGTGCGTCACCGACTCCAGCGGACCGAGCGCGCTCGCCACTCCGCGCAGCAGGTTCTCGACGACCAGTCCCCACACCAGTCCGAGCCCGACCGCCAGCGCCGGGCTCCTGGCCACGACGCCGATCATCGCACCGGCCGCTCCCCACGTCGCGACGATCAGCAGTGCTCCGCCGAGACCCTCGGCAAGCGCACCGAGCCCGGGCCAGGTCAGGTCCTGTGACGCGACGGTCATCACGATGGAACTGGCCGCCAGGTCGGCGAGCAGCGTGAGGACGGCGAGGATGGCCAGCAGCACGGCGAGCGCGAGCATCGTGCCGCCGAGCGCGGACAGTCGTCTCGGCCCTTGGGTGAACACCGTGCGCCAGGTGTTCCAGCCGTAGCCGCTGCCCGTGGACAGCGCCGCCAGGATGAGCACCAGCGCGCTGCCGAACATCGGCAGTCCGGCGACCATCGTGGACGGGACTCCCGCCAGCGACAGTTGGGGAAGCAGGGCGGTAGCGACCTGCTGATTCCCGCCGCTGACCGCGTCGCGGTAGCTGAGGTAGTCGAACACGTATCCGAAGCTCACGTTGAGGGTCAGCCAGACACCGGTGATCACCCAGGTCACCGGCCACTTGCTCAGGCGCAGCAGCTCCGCGCGCGTACTCGCGATCATCTCGCCATCTCCTCCCGCGGCGCCCGGCCGGCAGCCGGTTCCCGATGTGCGGTCATCTCGAAGAAGACTTCCTCCAGGGTTCGCTCGACCGACCGGATCTCGTGAACCTCGATGCCGGCCTGAACCAGCGCCCGGACGATCTCCGGGCTGCGATCGGGCTCGGTGACGACCTGCAGCCCACCGTCGGCGGCCCGCCGTATCTCGACGGCCCCGAGGGTGGACCCGATCACCTGCTCGGCACGCATCACCGGCTCGGCATGCACGAAGAGCGAGCTGGCGCCACGGAGCTCGGCGACGGTGCTCTCCGTCAGCAGCCGGCCACCGTCGATCACGCCGACGCGGTCGCAGATCTGCTGCACCTCGCCGAGCAGGTGGCTGGACAGCAGGACGGTCCTGCCCTGGCCGGCGAGCCGGCGGACAAGCTCTCGCATGTCGGCCATCCCGTTCGGGTCGAGGCCGTTGGTCGGCTCGTCCAGGATCAACAGGTCCGGCTCACCGAGCAGTGCGGCGGCCACCCCCAGGCGCTGCTTCATGCCCAGCGAGTAGGACTTGAACGCGTCGCCGGCACGTGCGCTCAGGTCGACCTGCTCCAACGCCTGCTCGACATCGGTTCCGGTGAGGCGGTTGTAGCTGGCGAGCACCCGCAGGTTGTCGCGGCCGGACAGGTAGGGGTAGAAGCCGGGGCCCTCGACGAGCGCGCCGACCCGCCGCAGCACCGAAGGGTCACCGGGGCGACCGCCGAGCACCCGCGCCGACCCGCCGGTGGGACGGACGAGCCCGAGCAGCATCCGCAGCGTCGTGGTCTTGCCGGCCCCGTTGGGGCCGAGGAAGCCGTAGATCTCGCCGCGGCGCACGGTGAGGCTGACGGCGTCGACGGCGGTGTGCCGTCCGTAGCGTTTGGTCAGCTCGTCTGTGACCATGATCGGTTCGTTCATTGGCGCTCTCCGTTCCGACGACATCGCGTCCAGCCTGGCCCCGGCGGCGTACGCGCGTCATCGGGCCCAGAGCGACTCGTGGCGTACGCCCGCGGACGTACCCGACCTGCGTCCTGGAGCGGACTCGGCGACGCCCGGGCCCGGCTACCATCGTTGGCATGAGCGTGGTTCGATCCCCAGTCGCGCGGGCCGTCGTCTTCGACGGCCTTGTCGTCGCGCTCGTCGGGGCGGTCGTCGTCTTCGGCTCCTGGCAGGCCGCGCCGTGGACCGGCGGTACCCGGGCGCTCGATCTCTGGGCGTACGCCCTCATGGCGGCCGCCGTGGTCGCCCTGGCCGGGCGGCGGGTGTGGCCGCTGCCCACCCTGGCAATCACGGTGGCGCTGTCCGTCGCCTACCTCGCCGCGGGATACCCGGCCGGCCCCTTCTTCCTGGCGCCAGCCATCGCCATGTACTCGCTCGCCGTCCGGTGGCCCGTCCGCAGGTCCCTGGTCGCCTTCGCGGTGTCAGCCGTGGCGCTGCTCGCCGGGCACCTGCCGGAGTACCTCGACGCCGGCGGGGGAGCGTTGTTTGCCCAGATGGCCGACGGCGCCCCGTGGGCGGCCGGCTGGGTCGGGCTGCCCTGGGCGATCGGCACCCTGGTGCGGCTCGGTCGGGAGGATGCCAGGCGCGACCGTGAGGAGGAGGCGCGCCGCCGCGCCTTCGAGGAGCGGCTGCGGGTCGCGCGTGACGTCCACGACGTCGTCGGCCACGGCCTTGCCGTCATCACCATGCAGGCCGGCATCGCCCTGCACGTCCTCGGCAGGCGACCCGACCAGGCGCAGGTCTCCCTGGAGGCGATCAAGGCCACCAGCAAGGACGCGCTCGAAGAGCTGCGCGCCACCCTCGCGGTGTTCCGGCGACCCGACGAGGCCGACGCGCCGCGGCGACCGAGCCCCGGGCTCGACCAGCTCGAGTCGCTGGCCGCCGACATGGCCGACGGCGGCCTGCCGGTCGAGCTGCTCGTCAACGGCGAGCGTGCCCGTCTTCACGGCGCGGTCGACCTGGCCGCCTACCGCATCGTCCAGGAGTCGCTGACCAACGTGCTGCGCCACGCCGGGCCGGCCATCGCCACGGTGCGGGTCAGCTACGAGCCCGACACCCTGGACCTGGAGATCACCGACGACGGCCGCGGCCTGCCGCAGCGCGGCAACGGGCAGGGCGGGCACGGCATCACCGGCATGCGTGAGCGCGCCGCGGCGGTCGGCGGCACGCTGGAGGCGAGTCCCCGCGATGGCGGCGGGTTCCGCGTCCACGCCCGCCTCCCGTCCGGCGAGGAGCGCCCGTGATCCGCCGGAGGGGTTTGGGGAACCCCAAGGGGGTGCCCCAATGATCAAGGTCCTGGTCGCCGACGACCAGGCGCTGGTGCGGCTCGGCCTCGAGGTGCTGCTCGAGTCCGACGACGACCTGGAGCTGGTCGGCGAGGCGGAAGACGGCAAGGCCGCGGTGGACCTGGCCCGCCGCGAGCGGCCGGACGTGGTGCTGATGGACATCCGCATGCCCGTCATGGACGGGATCGAGGCGCTGCGGGCGATCGTCGGCGACCCCGGGCTGCGCGACACCCGGGTCATCATGCTGACCACCTTCGAGCTTGACGAGTACGTCTTCGAGTCGCTGCGGACCGGCGCGAGCGGCTTCCTCATCAAGGACAGCGAGCCGGCGGAGCTGCTCCACGCCATCCGCGTCGTCGCGCGCGGCGAGTCGCTGCTGTCCCCGACTGTCACCCGCCGGGTGATCGGCGAGTTCGCGGCCCAGCCGTCACGGCCGCCCTCACCGCACCCGGGCATCCGCACGCTCACCGAGCGCGAGCGCGAGGTCGTGGGGCTGGTCGCCGAGGGACTGACCAACGACGAGATCGCCGAGCGGCTCGTTGTCAGCCCCGCGACCGCCCGAACCCACGTGAGCCGCGCGATGGTGAAGCTCAACGCGCGCGACCGCGCCCAGCTGGTGGTCTTCGCCTACCAGTCCGGCCTCGGGCCGCCCACGCAGCCGGCCGGCTGATTCCAGCCGCCCGGGGTGGTGGTAGGCGCGCCGGCCCGCCGGAGCTCACCCGGGCGACCGCCAGATGCGGCTTCGCTCAGCCTGACGCGATCGTGCAGGCCAGCAGCAGCGCCTTTGCGCCCTGCGCGGCGTCGTCGGCGCCGGCGACCCGCTCGTCCATGAGCGCGGCGGGCGACTCCCCGACCGTCTCGACGCGCCAGCCGACACCGCGCCGCTCGCAGATCCGCTCGATGCCGGCGAGGATGGCGGCCAGGGCATCCCCGCGCCGCCCGTCGGACGCCGAGCGCACGTCAAGAGAGAACGTGCAGGAGCCGGGGACCACGTTCTTCGCGGCGGGAAGGACCTCGATCTCGCCCACGGTCGCGATCGCGGCATCGAACACGGCCGAGACCTCCTCGACCGCCAGGATGCACTCGGCGGCCGCGGCGAGCGCGTCCTGGCGCTGGCCCATCGGCGTGGTGCCGGCATGGTCGGCCCGGCCGGTGACGGTGACCATGCCGTGGTGCAGGCCGACGATGGCGCTGACGACGCCGAGCTGGCGGCCGCGGCGCTCCAGCCCGGACGACTGCTCGATGTGCAGCTCCAGGCACGCGCGGACCGAGTCCCGGCGCATGGGGACGCTCTCGGGGTGGACGGGCCGGCCGAGCAGCTCCGCGGCGGCCTGGCGTGCCGTGCGGCCGGTGGCGTCGCGGCGCTCCCAGTCCTCGGCCTCCAGCAGGCCGCACGCGGCGGCGCTGCCGAACAGGCCGGTCCCGAACCGCACCCCCTCCTCGCCGGTCCAGGCCACGACGTGCAGCGGCAGCGCGACGCCGGCGTGGTGGAGCGCCTCGGCGACCTCGGCGGCGGCGACCACGCCGAGCGCGCCGTCGTAGCGGCCGCCGCGCGGGACGGTGTCCAGGTGCGAGCCGACAAGCACGCGGGGCTCGTCGCCGGCGCGGCAGTGAAGGTTGGCCGCGTCGTCCTGGCTGCACTGGTAGCCGAGTGGAGCCAGCCACGAGCGCACCAGGTCCCGCGCCCGCTGCTCCTCGGCGGTCAGCCCCAGCCGGCTGATGCCCCCGTCCGGATCCGGCCCGATGGCCGCCAGCGCCTCCAGCCGGTCGGCGATCCTGGATGCCGACACCGCCGCCAGCGCGCGCTCGATCTCATCGGGTGTCGCGACCATCGCCCGGCCCTCCCTTCGCTCGGCCCCTCACTCGCCGGCGACGGAACACCGTCGCAGGGCCCTGGGAGAATGCTTCCACCCGCCGGGTGAACGCGGGTGAACGTCGGCGGTGGGAGCCGATCCTGAGGAGGGTCGTCGGATGGTCACGGCAGAGGACGTGCGTCGGGTGGCCGGCTCGCTGCCGCGCAGCGAGGAGCGGCTGATACGGGACCACGTCAAGTTCCGGGTGGGCAGGATCGTCTTCGTCTCGATCTCGCCGGATGAGGCATCGATGGGGTTCGGGTTTCCCAAAGAGGAGCGGGCGGCGCTCGTGGCCAGCGAGCCCGAGAAGTTCCACATGCCGGTCCCCTCGGATGAACGGTACAACTGGGTGCGGGTGTGGCTGGACGCGATCGACGAGGTGGAGATGCGGGAGCTGGTCGTCGAGGCGTGGCGTATGGTCGTGCCCAAGCGGGTCGCCGCTTCCTACGCGGGACCGTGAGGCCGCGCAAGCAGCTCGCTCAATCGACGAGCGCCTGGTAGACGAGCTGCCGGAAGCGCGAGCGCAGCGGATGGGTGGTCGAGGGCAGGAGCTGGGTGAGGAACAGCGCGGTGATCTCCTCGGTGGGGTCGACCCAGAACGCCGTGCTCGCCGCGCCACCCCACGCGAACTCGCCCGCGCTGGAGAGCACCCTGTTCGCCACGGGATCCCTGACCACCGAGAAGCCGAGCCCGAAGCCGACCCCGTCGAAGGTCGTCTCGGCGAACAGCGGCCGCCCGAACGCCTCGAGGTCGGCGTCCCCTGGCAGGTGGTTTCGGGTCATGTAGCGGATCGTGCGGGTGCTGAGCAGGCGGACGCCGTCCAGCTCGCCGCCACCGAGGAGCATCTGGGTGAAGCGGTGGTAGTCGGATGCGGTCGAGACGAGCCCGCCGCCCCCTGACAGGCATGCCGGCGGCCGCAGGACCTGCTGCCCGACCGCGTCGTTGCGGGCCGCCTGCCAGCTGCCCGGCCGGACGACGTACAGGGCCGCGAGCTTATGGGCGCCAGTCTCGTCCACCCAGAAGGACGTCTCGGTCATCCCGAGCGGGTCCAGGATGCGCTCGCCGAGAAAGCGGTCGAGCGGCTGGCCGGAGGCGACCTCGACGACCCGGCCGAGGACGTCGTGGGCGACCGAGTAGTTCCACTCGGCGCCCGGCTCGAACAGCAGCGGCAGGCCGGCCCAGCGCTCGCAGCACCCGGCCAGGTCGACCCCGTCGGGCGTGCCCCACTCGAACCCGGCGGCGCGGTACATGGCGTCGACCGGGTGGGCGTAGTGGAAGCCGTAGGTCAGCCCGGCGGTGTGCGTCAGCAGGTGCCAGACCCGCACCGGCTCCGTGGCCGGGGCGGTCACCGCGTTGAGCGCCGACCCGCCGCGGAAGACGCGGACGTCCGCGAAGGCCGGAATGAACCTGGAGACGGGGTCCTTCAGCTCGAACGCGCCCTCCTCGTACAGCATCATCGCCGCCACGGAGGTGATCGGCTTGGTCATCGAGTACACGCGGAAACGCGTGTCCAGCTCGACAGGGAGCCCTGCCTCCACGTCCCGCAGCCCGCAGGTGCCGAGGTGCACGATCTTGCCGCGGCGGCTCACCAGCAGCAGCCAGCCCGGCAGGCGACCGTCGTCCACGTAGCGCGCGAAGTGCCTGTCGATTCGAGCCAGCCGCGCGGCGTCGAACCCCACCGCGCCGGGGTCGACCTCGACGTCGAGCTGTCCCATGGCTCCTCCAATCTCGGCCGGCGGCCGACCTCGCCCCCCGTTGCTGAGCCTACGTCGAGCCCTGTGGCAGCAGGAAGCTCCCGGCGAGCCGGAACCTGACCGCAGACCTCGTCCAGAGCGGAGGCCGTGCTAGCGTCACGGGCATGACGCGCATCCTGGTCCCGTACCACCTCGACGAGCACCTGCCCGACCTCGACGTTCCTGTCGCGACGGATACCACGGTCAGCGTCGATCTGCCGGACGGCGACCCCTGGCCTCGCATGGCGCACCTGTACGAGTCGGTCGCCGCCACCGTCGCCGGCGCCTCCCGGCGCGGCGCGCGACCCACGGTGCTGTCCGGGGACTGCACCACCTCGCTCGGCACGGTGGCCGGGCTGCAGCAAGCGGGCCTCGACCCCGCGATCGTCTGGTTCGACGCGCACGGTGACGTGCAGACCCTCGAGACGACGACGTCCGGGTACCTCGGCGGTCTGCCCCTGCGCATCCTCGTCGGCTACCGGCCGGAGCTGATCGCGGCCTCGCTGGGGTTGCGCGCCGTGGGCGAGGAGCGGGTCGTGCTGGTCGACGCCCGCGACCTGGACCCGCCCGAGGCGCGGTACCTGGAGCGGGCGGCGATCCGCCGCTGTGACGTTGCCGAGCTGTCCGCCGGTCCGCTGCCCGACGGGCCGCTGTACCTGCACCTTGATCTCGACGTCGTCGACCCTGGCGACCTTCCCGGGCTGCGCTTCCCCGCACCGGACGGCCCGAGGTCGTCGGCGGTGGCCGAGGCCCTTCTTCACGTGATCGGCAGCGGCCGGGTGGCCGCGCTCGGCGTGGGCTGCACCTGGTACCCGGGCTCAGGCGCCGCCGAACGGATACGGCCGCGGCTCGAGTCCGTCCTGTCGGCCTGGGAGTGACGCCGCGGGAGAGGCGCTGCGCGCCCGCCGCCTCTCAGGGGCCGCTGGACGGAGCTGGTGAGCCCGGCACGCCACTTGAGGGCGGCGCCGACGGGTCCACGACCCTGGCGTTCGCCGTGTCCCAGCTGCCATAGGTCGAGTTGATCCGGACCTGCGCCTTGGCGGCGACGTCCTTGAACCAGCGCTGCAGCGCGTCCTGCCTGCGCTGCTGCAGGCCCGGCTCCACCTTCTCGCGGAGCTGGTCGTCCACGGCGGGCAGGCGCAGGCCGAGCACCTGGATCACGTGATAGCCGAAATCGCTCTTGACCGGCTGCGACACCGGTGAGACGCAGGCGCCACTGGCCCTGCCCTTGCAGCTCCCCTGCCCGGCGAGCGCGAAGACGGCCTTCTCGAACGGCGGCACCGTCTCGCCCTTGCTGGTGTAGCCCAGGTCACCGCCGCGGTCCTTGCTGCCGGGATCCTGCGAGTACTGCTTGGCGAGCTTGCTCCAGTCCCCACCGGCCGCCAGCTTGCCACGGACCGTGGCCGCGGTCGCCTTGTCCTTCACCAGGACATGGCGCACGTGCACCTGCGGGAACTCGGCCCTGCGCTTGGCGAGGTCGGCGTCGCTGATCTTGGAGGGGACGAGCCTGGCGGTCATCCGCTGGGCGGCGATCTGCGGGCGCAGTTGCTCGCGCAGCAGCTCCAGCGTGAGGCTCCGCTGCGCGAGCACCTGGTCGAAGTCGTTGTTCTGCGCCGTGACCTCCGCGCGGATCTCGTTCAACCGGGCGGCGACGTCGGCGTCGCTGACATTGATGCCCTGCTGCTTGGCGGCCTGCAGGACGATCTCGGACTGCACCAGCTCTCCCAGCGCCTGGCGGTTCAGCTCCGCGCCGGTCGGGGGTGGCGCGCTCTGCTGCTGCTGCCCGGCGGCGGCCGCTTCGTCGGCCTTGGCGACGGCGTTGAGCTTGTCGACGGAGATGCTCACGCCGTTGACCACCGCGGCCTGGTCACGGGGCAGCCCGGCGGGGGGTGATTTCCCGCAGCCCGCGATGAGGAGGACGACGGCCAGCAGCTCCTCCGAGAAGCGCTCGACGTCGAGCCCGAGCTCGGCGGCGTAGCGGTTCAGATCCTCCGGGCTGAGCGCATCCTGGTGGGCGAACAGCAGGTCGTGCATCTCCCAGAACTTCCCCTGGGCGTGGGCGGCCTCGGCGGCCTCGGCCGCGAGCTGCGCGTTCTCGTGCACGTCGGCGAGCGGCAGATGGCGGAACACGTAGCGCAGATCGTTGCCGAACTCCGCCAGGAGCTCCCTGACGACCGCCTCGGCCTGACCGCAGTAGGGACACTCGAAGTCGGCGTACTCGATGAGCGTGACCGGCGCATCCTCCGGTCCGCGGATGTGGTCGCGCTCGGGATCGACGGGGTCGGCCAGGTCGATGAGCGGCTCGGCCAGACCGGACTTCCCGGAGGCGAGGAGCCGCCGCGGCAGGTGCTCGACGGCGTGGAACACCAGCCAGCCGAGGGAGGCGGCGAGGATCGAGGCGGCGAGGATGCCGAGCTTGGCATCCTCGAGCTGCCGGCCCTCGAGGGAGATGTCGGCGATGAGCAGCGACACGGTGAACCCGATCCCCGCGACGGTCGCCGCCCCGGCCAGCGCCGTCCATGACACGGTGAGCGGAAAGCCCCCGAGCCAGCGGCGGGTCACCAGCCAGGTGGCGCCCGTGATGCCGAGCAGCTTGCCGCCGACCAGGCCCACGACGATCCCCAGCGTGATGGGGGAGGAGACGGCGTGGGCCAGCACATCGCCATTGACCTCGACCCCGGCGTTGGCCAGGGCGAAGAGCGGGACGATCACGAGGCCCGTCCAGGGATGGAACAGGTGCTGCAGCCGCTCGTTGGGCGAGATCGCCACGGCCAGACCCATGCTCGCCGAGCGGGCGTAGCGGGGTGTGGGCTGCTCGCGGAACAGGCGCCAGAGCGCCCCGGCGCGCTGCAGGTCCTGCCGTGAGGGCGGGTAGGCGGTGGCGAGCAGGCCCACGGCGACGCCGGCGATCGTCGGATGGACGCCCGACGCGAGCATCGAGAGCCAGATCCCGAGACCGACGATGAAGTAGGGGACGCCGTGGCGGACCCCCGCCCGGCGCAGCGCGACCACGATGCCGTAGAGGCCGGCGGCGACCAGCAGGGCGAGGAGCGAGACGTCGCCGGTGTAGGCCAGCGCGATGACGGTCAGCGCGGCGATGTCGTCCACGATCACGAGCGTGAGCAGGAACACGCGGATCCGGCCGGGGCAGCGCCGGCCCACCAGCCCGAGGACGCCGAGGGCGAAGGCCGTGTCCGTCGCCATCGGGATCCCCCAACCCCGCGCTGTGGGCTCGCCGGCGTTGAAGGCCAGGTAGATGAGCGCCGGAGCGGCCATGCCTCCGATTGCTGCGAGGGCTGGGGTCGCCACGCGGCGGCGCTCGCGCAGCTCCCCCATGTCGAACTCGCGCCTGATCTCGAGCCCGACCACGAAGAAGAAGAAGGCCATCAGGCCGTCGTTGACCCAGTGGCGCAGGTCAAGGGAGAGCTCCGCACCGCCAAGACGCAGGGACAGCTCTGTGGTCCAGACCTGCTCGTAGGTCCGTCCCCACGGCGAGTTCGCCCACAGCAGCGCCGCGACGGTGGCCGCAACCAGGATGATGGCGCTGGCGTTCTCTGTGGCGACGAACTCCTGGATCGGCACTGCCAGGTTCCGGACCCAGGCGGTCCGTTCTGTGAGCGGCCGCCGACGCCGGCCTTCGACCTGAAGATCCACCGCAGCCTTCACGATGTCGAGGGAGCATGCGCGTCGAGGATACTGAGGCGGCCGTGCACGTGCTGGCTGGTAGACTGCGCGCGGAGGCTTGGCCGAGCGGTCGAAGGCACACGCCTGGAAAGCGTGTAGGGGGGCAACCTCCTCGAGGGTTCGAACCCCTCAGCCTCCGCCAAGGGCTGGTCGGCCACCAGTCGCGTGTCCAGGCACCATGCGGGTCCACCGCAGTGGCAGCTGGCGGCGGGGGCGGCCTGGCGTATAGCCTGATGCCGGACCGTGCTAGGTGGGGAGCTAGCGGTGCCCTGTACCCGCAATCCGCTCCAGCGGGGCTGAATCCCTGCCCGAGGGCGCGCGTCCGAAGGTCAGCACCAGGTACGGGGTGTTGAGGGTCAGGTCCCGCGCAACGCCACCTTGCGAACCGCGTCAGGTCCGGGAGGAAGCAGCGCTAAGCAAGCACTGGCGGGTGCCGCGGGTTCGCCGGGCCTGAGCTACCGGCTTGGCCAGCGCTCCGGGTGGCGAGCTCGACGGCAGGTGCACGGTCCTTTCTCATGCCCGCTCCGGCGAGCAGCGTCGGCGTCACCGGGCGGTGATATCCTCGACCAGCCGGTGGCACCGCCGCCGTCGATGCCTTTCAGACCCGGGCCGGCCGCTCCGGCCGCCATCAGCACGCGCTCTCGAGTCGCACCCATGGCGTACGTCTCCCTCTATCGCAAATGGCGACCGCAGTCCTTTGCCGACGTGATCGGCCAGGACCACGTGGTCGGGACGCTGGTCAATGCCATCCAGACCGGCCAGGTCCATCATGCGCTGCTTTTCACCGGCACCCGGGGCACGGGCAAGACCTCGACCGCCCGGATCCTCGCCAAGGCGCTCAACTGCGAGCGCGGGCCCACCCCCGAGCCGTGCAACGTCTGCGACGCCTGCCGTTCGATCACCAACGGCACCAACCTCGACGTGGTCGAGATCGACGCCGCCAGCCACGGCTCAGTGGACGATGCCCGCGACCTGCGCGAGAAGGCGAGCTACGCCCCGGCCGCCGCGCGCTTCAAGGTCTACATCGTCGACGAGGCCCACATGGTCACCCCGCAGGGCTTCAACGCGATGCTCAAGGTGCTCGAGGAGCCGCCGGAGCACGTCCGCTTCGTCTTCTGCACCACCGAGCCGCACAAGGTCATCGAGGCCATCCGCTCGCGCTGCCAGCGGCACGACTTCCGCCGCGTGCGCACGGCGCTGCTGGCGGACTATTTCGCCAAGATCTGCGCGGCCGAGGGCGTGGACGTCGAGCCGGCGGCGATCGAGGCGGTGGCGCGGGCGGCGGATGGCTCGGTCCGCGACGGCCAGAGCCGGCTCGACCAGGTGCTCACCTTCGCCGGTGGACGGGTGACCCTGTCCCATGTGGCGCGGGCGCTCGGGGCGCTCCCGGTCGAGCTGCGCTTCGAGCTGGCCGACGCCCTCGCCAGCCAGCGGGTGGCCGA
>WNGB01011649.1_pt1 | contig 12022 bp, 11 predicted proteins | sample 5400681 | NCBI WGS metagenome assembly WNGB01 (sample SAMN13153367, study PRJNA577476) | soil metagenome | isolation source: 115 cm soil or saprolite under grassland replicate 2 | place: USA:California | collected 2016-06-15 | reverse complement strand
CCATTTGCGGGTACTCACGCCGCTGCCGCCATTTGTGCGCGAAATGTAAGACCCTGCTTGCTGGTTGAGATCGTCACCCGCTCGCCATCCTTGACGCCGCCCGAGAGAATGAGCTCAGCCAGCTGATCCTGCACTGTCTTCTGAATCACACGCTTGAGCGGGCGCGCGCCATAGGCCTGGTCCCAGCCTTTGTCAGCAAGCCACTCGCGTGCCGCAGGCTCGAGCACGATTGTGATCTTTCGGTCCTCCAGCAGCTTGGACAGGCGCTTCATCTGGATATCGACGATCTTCGTCATCTCGCTCTTCTTGAGCCGGTGGAACAGGATGATCTCGTCGACCCGGTTGAGAAATTCGGGCCGGAAGGCGGAGCGCACCACCGCCATCACCAGATCCCTGACCGCGTCGGTATCCTGGCCTTCTGGCTGGTTCACCAGAAAATCCGCGCCGAGGTTCGAGGTCATGACGATCAGCGTGTTGCGAAAATCCACTGTGTGACCCTGGCCGTCGGTCAGGCGGCCGTCGTCGAGCACCTGCAGCAGCACATTGAACACGTCGGGGTGCGCCTTCTCGATCTCGTCGAACAGGATCACCTGATAGGGACGCCGCCGCACAGCTTCCGTGAGTGCCCCGCCCTCATCGTAGCCAACATAGCCGGGCGGGGCGCCGATCAGGCGGGCGACCGAGTGCTTCTCCATATATTCCGACATGTCGATACGGATGAGCGCGGTCTCGTTGTCGAACAGGTACTGCGCGAGCGCCTTAGTCAATTCTGTCTTGCCGACGCCGGTTGGGCCTAAGAACATGAACGAGCCGATCGGCCGGTGCGGGTCTTGCAGGCCGGCGCGCGCTCGGCGCACCGCAGTCGATACCGCCTTGACGGCCTCGGCCTGCCCGATGACGCGCTTGGCGAGCTCGTCCTCCATACGGAGAAGCTTCTCCTTCTCGCCTTCGAGCATCCTGTCCACCGGGACGCCGGTCCATCGCGACACCACCTGCGCCACGTGGTCGGCGGTAACCGCCTCCTCGACCATAACGCCGCGCTCGCCCTTGCCTTCGATCGCCTTGAGCTTCTTTTCGAGCTCGGGGATGCGGCCGTAGGCCAGCTCGCCCGCGCGCTGGTATTCGCCCTTGCGCTGTGTATTAGCGAGCTCGCTGCGCAGATGGTCAAGCTCGGTCTTCAGCTTTTGCGCATCCGACAACTTGCTCTTTTCCGCCTGCCAGCGCGCCGTGATATCCGCGGATTGCTTCTCCAGCGATACCAGCTCCTTCTCTAGGTTCTTCAGCCGCCCCTTCGAGCCGGGGTCGCTCTCCTTCTTCAGCGCCTCCTGCTCGATCCTCAGCCGCACGATCTCGCGGTCGATCGTGTCGAGTTCCTCGGGCTTAGAATCGACCTGCATCTTGAGCCGCGCCGCCGCCTCATCGACCAGGTCGATCGCCTTGTCGGGCAGGAAGCGGTCCGTGATGTAGCGGTTCGACAGGGTTGCCGCCGCCACGATCGCGCTGTCGGTGATGCGCACGCCGTGGTGCTGCTCGTACTTGTCCTTGAGTCCGCGCAGGATCGAGATCGTGTCCTCGACGGTCGGCTCGGAGACGAACACCGGCTGGAACCGCCGGGCGAGCGCTGCGTCCTTCTCGACGTGCTTCTTGTATTCGTCGAGTGTGGTCGCGCCGATGCAGTGCAGCTCGCCGCGCGCCAGTGCTGGCTTGAGCAGGTTCGAGGCATCCATCGCGCCATCGGCCTTGCCGGCACCAACGAGCGTGTGCATCTCGTCGATGAAGAGGACGATGCCGCCGTCCGACGACGTCACCTCCTGCAGCACGGCCTTGAGGCGCTCCTCGAATTCGCCGCGATACTTGGCGCCGGCGACCATGGCGCCGAGATCGAGCGCCAATAACTTCTTGTCATGCAGGCTCTCGGGCACGTCGCCATCGACGATGCGCTTCGCAAGGCCTTCAACGATTGCGGTCTTGCCAACGCCAGGTTCGCCGATCAGCACCGGGTTGTTCTTGGTGCGGCGGGAGAGCACCTGGATGGTGCGGCGGATCTCCTCGTCGCGCCCGATCACCGGATCGATCTTGCCGTCGCGCGCCGCCTGGGTGAGGTCGCGGGCATATTTCTTGAGCGCCTCGTAGGCGTTCTCGGCCGAGGCCGAATCGGCGGTGCGTCCCTTGCGCAGCGCCTCGATGGCGGCGTTGAGGTTCTGCGGCGTGACGCCGGCGCGGGCGAGGATGCTGCCCGCCTCGCTGTCCTTTTCGAGCGCGAGCGCGAGCAGAAGCCGCTCGACCGTCACGTAGCTGTCGCGTGCCTTCTCGGCCACCTTCTGGGCCTGGTCGAAAACGCGCGCGAGCGCTGGCGCCAAGTAGACCTGGCCCGCGCCGCTGCCGGATATCTTTGGCGTCTTGGCGAGCGCGGCCTCAACGGCAGACAGCGCCTCGCGCGAACGCCCGCCGGAGCGGTCGATCAGGCCAGCGGCGAGGCCCTCCCGGTCATCCAGCAGGACCTTGAGCAGATGCTCCGCGGTGAACTGCTGATGGCCCTCGCGCAACGCCAGAGACTGGCCGGATTGAAGGAAACCGCGGGCGCGGTCTGTGTATTTCTCGAAATCCATTACTCGCTCCCGGGCCGTATTGGCCCCCTCTCCTCAGAGCATTCGCTATTGCGTACATTCTAGGCTTTGGAGGAGAACTGCCTTTGACCTGGATCAAGCTAGAGAGCGCGGCCGACGAGATGGTTCTTTAGAGGCAGCCGCAAACGACTGACCACGAGTGCTACGGCTTCTGGGGCAGCATCCGATCCACTGTCTTGAAGTATTTTCTGGCGTAAGCGAGGATTTGTGCGTCGCTTGGATGATCGACAGTTTCAACTGCGACGATGGCGCTCATCAGCTGGGGATCGTGATGGTGAATATGTTTGACTAGTTCGGTCTTTGCGTTGGCTGGCCCTACAATCAGGATTGCGCCAGCATCTGCAATTGATTGAGCGGTAGCGTGAAGATAGGCCTGATCCTCGGCAGCGTGACCGCTCCCGATAGAGTTTGCCTTGTGATGGATGTGCCTGGTCGGATGGTCCGGGTGCAAAACGAGGCGTTCCACGTCCGAAGGGCTGAAATGGAACACCCGCGCTTCGTGGTGATCGATCCAAACCACTGCATGATAGTGATGCTCGCTCATGGCAGTCCCTTGTGTTGTGATGGAATGCTCATTAATGATCCTCATCCTGACCCACCTATGATTCAGTATTGGGCGGAGCGGATTGTTGGCGCACGGATTGCAACGTGCCGGCTAGCACCCTTCGTAAGCCATGCATCTGATCCAGAAGGTTCAGGATCACGCCCACCCCCTCATCATTGACACCGAGATCCTGCATGAGATCTCGGATCAATGCCGCCCGCGCCACGTCCGCCTCCGAAAACGCCACCTCAGGTGCTGTTCCACTGGGAACCAACCACTCCTCCTCGATCCACACTTCCAGGGTTTCGCGATCAAGCTGCGTGCGATCAAGAAATTCCTGCTTGCTGATGATCATGGCTCCATATCCCGACGTGGGTCATAGCTCGATCCAGGTGCCCAGCTGGAGAGGAAGGCCTCCAACTCGGGGTTCGGCTCTGGCGGCAACATGACCTTGAGCCCGACAAGTTCGTCGCCGTGCCCACCGCGCCGTGGAACGCCCTTTCCCTTCAGGCGGAGGACAGCGCCGGTGTTTGACCCCTTCGGCACCGTCAACATGACGGGCCCCGTCGGTGTCGGCACTCTGACGCGTGCCCCCAAAACGGCTTCTGCCAGCGTGATCGGCAGGTCGACATGAATATCGTCGCCGTGGCGAGTGAAGAAACGGTGAGGGTTGATTGAAATTTCCACCAGCGCGTCGCCTGCTTCACCCTCACCCACGGATCGGGCTCCCTTGCCGCGCAGGCGCAGAGTCTGTCCCTCCTGAATACCAGTCGGAATTGTTACGTCTAGGGATCCCCCGTTTGGAAGTGTTAGCCGCTTGGTCGCGCCGTTGACCGCATCGAGAAAATCGATCGAAAGGCGGTAGTGCAAGTCCGGCCCAGGCGCGCGCCTTGCTTCTTGAGCCCGCCGCCTGAATAGCTCCGCCAAAATATCGTCTGCTTCGGCAAAATCCGCGAAGCCGGAATGGTTCTCGTAGGGATGGCCTGCGGGCGCCTCACCTGCAAAATCCCTATAAAATCGCTCGCGTGGTCGTTCGGCCCCCGAAGCGTCGAGCTCACCGCTATCAAACCGTTGACGCTTGTCCTGATCGGAAAGCAGATCGTAGGCGCCCGCCACCTCTTTAAAGCGCTCCTCCGACTCCTTGTCTCCGGGGTTGAGGTCCGGGTGCAGCTTCTTGGCAAGGCGCCGATACGCCTTCCGAATGTCTTCGGGTGCGGCGGTGCGCGCGACCCCCAGAATTTCGTATGGGTCTTTCACTGCTCCTCCGTCACGACTGAGATCGTCTACCGACGCACAGTCAATGTGGCATTCGGGTGAGGCATACGACAAATTGATGGATCTGGTCGAGCGGCAAGCCGTCATTCCGCCGCAGCCATGACGTGCCTGCCGCGTCGGATTCTGAGCTTACTGAGGGACCCGCTATGGGGGAATGGCTTTGCGCTATCATTGACGCCCTGCCGGAGGCAGGATCGTTAAACGAGCTTTCCTGCCCTTTTTGACCGCCCTTTCGCGAGGTAGCTTGCGATCCGGGCTGATATCTTCAACCTCCTCCGTCGCCGCCCGCATGACGCGGCGGGGCGCTCTCGCCTTTTTAAGTCCCCTGGGAATCGCCGGCCTCGACACTGGCAGTTAGCGCTTTGATGCGGGCGATCTCTTGGACTTTCTCGTCGGGTGTGCACGGCCCTGGATGATCACTATCCCAAGCGTCGCCCTTTTGTACCCTTGCAAGGCGTTCTTTCAGTTTCGCAAGAAAATATTTTTCTGATTCGAGCAAATCGACCATGGCTACACCTTTCCTCTCGCGAGTTATTCCGATACGATAAATCTCGCTCAATTCCCTTGATTCATATCAAAGCCAGCCGGACCAACCGATCTACGCTCGGTCTGCTCAAAATAATCATTCGCACGGCTAAGAATACTTTGAAATGATCAAACCCATTGTTCATGCGATACGAAATGGCTCGGTCAGTGAAAATCGAGGCGAAGCACCGTCGACAGGCCTCGAACAGGTCGTCGCCGCCACGAACATTGAGGAAGCTCTCGTGTTCGACGGCGAGTCTTCTGCCGTCGCCGAACTGCGAACCGCGAGCGCTAGCCCCGGTCCGTATTGGTTCTCCAGCTCGGTATAGCCCATAATGATCTGCTGTCGCAGCCATTCTAAGTCAGTTGCCTGGTAGACGATTGCGCGCGCGCTGTTGCGGCGCGCTTCTTGAGCAGCTCAACATTCCGGATCAAGGTCGTCGAGCAGACTATGAAGGCTTTCCCATGCCTTGGCCGAGGACAGGGCGTCTCGATAAGCTTGCGCCGTAACTGCAAATCCATTTGGCACACGGACGCCGTCCCCGCGGCGAATAGAGTTTGCCAAGAAAAATACACCCGCCATCATTCGATCTGATGTCTCGGAACCGGCGGACGTATTCGGAACTGAGCACTAAATTAGTCACTGCCTCCAAGAGCTAAAGACTCTTTACCGGGACGACGGCCATATCGAAACGGTGGAGATGCGCTACTAGCGTACCTCACGTTGAACATAACAGAAAGAGGTCGCTATACCCGCATTGATGCAATTCAAAGCGAAGGGGGCGCGCAGACTTAAAAGAAAAAAAGTTCGGTGTAGCGCCGCGCAAGTGGGACCCATATGCCGACGCTCTGAACAGGCTTTTGCGCGGGTACGAAGGGCGAGGAGCGAAGTTGCCTAACATCGTCGCCTTCATCATCAATCCCGCGGTCGACATTTCGACGTCAGTTCCCGTGGTGCAGCCGGCGTACAAGCTGCGTTGCGAGGAGGTACGCCGCGATCCCGGCGGTGGTGGCATCAATGTCGCGCGCGTCGCGATGCGATTGGGCGCTGATGTGCTCGCGGTCTTCACTGTGGGCGGACCGATCGGGGATCATCACAAGGATCTCGTCAAGCAGGAGGGCATCCGCAGCCTGACCATTCCGATCCGCAACGACACGCGCGAAGACTTCTCTGTCGTGAAGACCGAGACAGGGCAGCAGTATCGTTTCGTGCTACCGGGTCCTGTGCTGACTGAAACAGAATGGCGCGCCTGTCTCGAATCTCTCGCCTCTTTCGATGCCAGGTCGCGCTTCCTGGTCGCAAGTGGGAGCCTGCCGCCGGGCGTGCCGGACGATTTCTACGCGCGCCTCGTCACGACGATGCGCGCTGGCGACGTGAAGTTCATAGTTGACACCTCCGGACCGCCTTTGAAGCGCGCGCTCGAGACCGGCGTCTATCTGATCAAGCCGAACTTGCGCGAGATGCGCGAGCTCGTCGGTGAAGCGATGGAATCCGAGGTCGATTGCATCGTGGCATGCCGGGCGCTGGTGGATGCGGGCCGCGCTGAGGTTGTCGCGCTTAAGCACTGCGGCTTTCTGCTGCTCCGTTACTCGCCTTCACAGCGAGCGAGCGAGCGATGCGGGGTCTGTTTCGCTTCTTCCGCGTCAAGCAGGTTTTGTATCGTTTGCCGCTCGGTCTCATTGACTGAGGTCTCTAGCAAATGTCGATACCGCATGATGTTTTGAGCAAGGACGAATTGATCCATTGATAGCCTCCCACGTGATGCGGAAAACGATCCAGACCGCGCAGGCTAGAGGCGTCGCCGAAGTTGAGTCTGTACAAAATTGCTCACTTGTTCCAATCCGCGAAATTCAAACCGAGGTACTGCCACTGGTGAAAATAAGCCGCTTGACGGCCGCTTCTGATCCGCTTCCGACATGCGCCTTCGAGATTTGCTGCTGTGCAACGTTCCGAATGGTGATATGAAAATTGCTGGGAATTCCGCCAGCAGCCGGGGCGTTCTCATGCAAAACCGGAACTGCTTTCACGAGGCGCTGCGGAATCGCCCGCTCGTTTGATCGAGGAGATGTCGCGCCTCTATTACTTGTCGCGGGCGATTTACGTCGCGGCGCTGGCCTACGCCTGACGCTGATTGTCGCGTCATGGGCAGAAAGGAAGAGGCGATGACCGAGGCCGAACTGGCGATCGTGCGCCGCGCCTATGCCAAGCAGGTCACGATGCCGTACAACACGGCGCATCCGCGGGTCGAGGCGGCGTTCGCCGCGGTGCGCCGCGAGGCGTTCCTCGGGCCGGGGCCGTGGCCGATGCTGCGCAAGCATCCCTATGTGACGACGCCAGACAACGACCCGGTCTATCTCTACCAGGATTTGCTGGTCGGCCTCGTACCAGAGGGCAGGCTGAACAACGGCCAGCCGTCGGGCCACGCCATGCTGATGGCGCAGGCGGACCCGCGGCCCAGCGAGCACGCCGTGCATATCGGCGCCGGGGTCGGCTACTACTCGGCGATCCTGGCCCACATTGTGGGCGACAGCGGCCGGGTCACGGCAATCGAATACGATCCCGGTCTCGCCGGCCGCCTCAAGGCGAATTTCGCCGGCCAGCCCAATGTGCGTGCCGTGCATGGCGATGGCACCAGGATCGATTTCGACCCGGCCGACGTGATCTATGTCAACGCCGGCGTGACGCGGCCTGCCGATCTTTGGCTCGACCGACTCAAGGATCGCGGCCGGATGATCCTCGCGCTGACCAGGGACAAGGACGCGGGCGGCGCGTGGTTCCGCATCGAGCGGCGCGGCGACGGGTTTCTCGCCAAGTGGTTTCACGCAGCCAATCTCTTCGCGTGCGAGGGCGCACGCGAAGCCGAGTCCGAGCGGGCGCTCGTGGCGGCGTTTGAAAAGGGCGGCTGGGACCGGGTGACCCGTCTCTACCGGCGTGGCGACGTGCCCGAAGAGCAATGCTGGCTGAAGACGCCGGATTGGTGTCTAGCTTATGACTGAATTCTCGCTGGCGGGTTCGCCGACGCGCCGATCTTGGCACCGACGCCAACAAAGTACCAGAGGGTGGCGGCGATTAGGGGGCGCGTCTGGCGGCATGAAGCGACCGGGCCTTCGCCACCGGGCGATGTCCGAACTTGGCACTCAACGTCGGTTCAATAGGGTGGCTCTGACTTCCGTTCTTGTGCCCATCGCTGACGTTCACGGATGACGTGACAAGGTCTCCAAGTCAGCATGAAGGATCAATCGACCCAAAACTCTATGACAATATAAGGATCGATCTCGCGCGCGTAGGACGAAAGGAAAAACCTGAATGCGCCTGATCTCGTGGTTCTTTCTTGTCCTCATCACGAGTTACACCGCCGAGGCACAAGAGCGCGTGGTGCTGCATCCGCAGAGTCATGATCCCGCCGATGTCGAGCTGTTCATCTCGCGGCCTAGAGGCGGCTTCGCCTGGCCCGTGATCTTGTTTGTGCATGGTCATCAGAGTCCTCACCGACCGGGCGGACGCGTGTTCACACATCTCGACCGCCGACCCGCGTTGGCGTCTATCGATGAAGGGAGGCTGGAACTAATGCGCGAGCGCGGATATCTCGCTGCCGCGGTGTCGCTGCCTGGCTACGGCACAACATCTGGGCCGCCAGATTTCTGGGGGCCCCGTTCCCAAGCAGCGCTCCGTGCAGCGCTCGACCACCTGCTGGCGCTGCCCAATATCGATCGAGAGAGAGTGGCCGTCTATGGCGTGAGCGGCGGCGCTGCGACCGCGTCGATGGTTGCGACGAGCGACCCCCGGATCACAGCCCTGATCCTGGTGGCAGGCGTCTACGATCTCGGCATGGAGTATCCGAGCGGTGATCCTGGGCTCGACGCCTATATCGAGCGTGAGGCGGGCACGACTCCAGAGGCATTCGCAGCGCGCGCTGCCTTGCGTTACGCTGAACGGATTCGCTCGCATACGCTCATCCTGCATGGTGAGACAGACGTGCGCGGCCGCCAAGTCGATCAAGCTCGGCTCCTGGCGAACCGCCTTAGCACCAACGGAACGCCCGTTCGGCTGCGCATCTATGAGAACACTCCCCACAGCATTCCGATTGCGGCTCAATGGGAGGAGATTGATCCTTTTCTGAAGGATGTCATTGGACGGTGATGCTCGTCCGGTCATGCACTGGCGTCGAGAAGGCGATCCTCCTGGCCATAATCGAAGAGGTCAGGAGGCGGGCGAAACCAGGGAAACCTCTGCAGCCAGTCGCCGTCAGAAGCGGTTTCGACCAGCCAATTACAGGTCAACTTGACCGCATCGGCATAGGTCGTGGCCGGAGAGTAGCCCAACGCCCCGGCTGCGCGAACGTCGAGAATAAACGGACGCGGCACGGAGTATGGGGTTCGGCCAAGGGTTGCGGGATAGTCTTCTCCCGGCACTTCCACAATTTGGCCCTCGTACCTCATGTGCTGTGCGATAGTCGCGGCGATTTCGGCGACGCTCGGAGCCGAAGGATCGGCAATATTCAGGACCCGATTTGCTGGCGCTTCGATGACAACACGCGTTAGCGCGGCAATGTTTGCCACGGAAGTCGCATGGAAGCGGCTCGTACCCCGATAAGCGAGCGGTATGACCTTCCGACCGTCGGGGATGCGTTTAACGAACCACCATTCCCTTGGAGCCCGAGAACCGGGTCCATGGATTGGGCCAGGGCGCAGGACCGTGACGGGCGTTGCGGCCTCATCATACAGGGTACGTTCGAGGGCGATCTTGCGCGTCGAGTAGGTCGCAGGACCGGGGTCGACCGTTGGCTGTGTCTCTGGAATTGGCACCGGCAGGTTCGGAAAGCCATTCTGCGCAGCTTCATCGAGAGTTTTGCCGAGGGCGTCACGATAGACACTGGATGATGAGATGACGACGAACGTCCCGACAGTGTGCTGCACCTCGATCAATTGGCGAGCGTGATCCGCGTGGAAGGCTATCATGTCGATCAAGGCGTCCGCGCCGGAACTCAAAGCCCTCGCCAACTCACCAGGCTCCTCGCGATCAAAAATGACAATCCTTACACCGAGTTCGATAAGGTCGTTTGGCAGCGGATGGGTGCCACGATGGGAGACGGTAACGCGCCAGCCATGCTCAATGAGATCGCCTGCAACCGCTCGGCCGATCTGCCCCGTTCCGCCCAGGACGAAGGCATCGCGTGACATGGTGTTGCTCCGGGCAACTTTGCGCTCTTCCATTCTGGAGCGAATTTGGTCCGAAATTGGCCCTACCCGGAAGTCTTCGAGATCGGCGCCGACTTCCGGTTATGAGGGGTACAGCGGAAGCCATTTGCTTTGCTCACATTGAATTGTTCGCTTGTGACCCTACCGCAGGAACGTGTGCTCCGACCGCCGCTATCCGGGGATGACCGGACGAGGCGCGATGCCACCGAAAACAACGTGAGTGGCCCAGATTGGTCATGCTACTTGATCGCAAATCCGTACCGCGCAAGAGCCATCCCGGCCCCGAAATCTTTGCAGCCCGTCGTCGGATGAAGGCCCCTAGAGAAATTGGAGTTGGGTCAGTAGGCTCTCGCGGCTTCGAAGACCTCGGGACGGACTTAGGCAGTGTCGCGTCAATGACCGATCAGACCCCACGAATTGCCATTTGTCACCTCTTGCTGCGGGGATCCCGTTGGATGCCCGTGAGCGTGAATAGAAACCTCGGCCCCAATGACCGTTGTGCCCCGGGCGGGGCGGTCATCAGCGCAGTTCTCTGCGCGGTCGTTGAGGGAGACGCGGTCGTTGGATGGACGGAAAACTCAGGATTCATGGTTAGAGAAGTCAGAGCGGATGGTACTCTCGCTCCGCTCGATCTCAGTCCCGTGGCTTTGGCACTGGATGCAAAGAACTTCGATACAAGGGCGGCCGCAGCGGGAGCGATTGGCATCACATCATTAATCGCAGAACGTCGCATCCAGGGACAAAAGACTGGCAATCTTTCTGCGGGGTTGCGCGAAGCCGCGTTCGAGCGAGCTGAAGTACAGATACTCGACAAACTTCAAGGTCATTCTGTTGTTGGAGTTCTTCTTCTCGACCAATGTTAGAATGAAGGTGCTGAGCAGGGCAGCGCGGCGCCGTGACTGGCTCATGATTCGCTGTTAACCCGTTTCACCGTTTCAGGGCCGGCAGCAGCTCTGGCCAGGTCCTTCAAACCTTGAGTTTGTCGGCGATTTCGATCGCATCGTCAATCTCGATACCAGATATCGAACCGTGATCTCGATCTTCGTATGGCCCAATAAGAGCTGCACCTCAGGCAGGGTGCCGGTTCGCCGGTAAATCAGCGTTGCCTCGGTTCGGCGCAGCGAGTGCGTGCCGAACTTGAGTGGGTCGAGGCCGATACTGGCAATCTACCGGCGGACGAGACAGGCGTATTGACGTGTCGTGAAGCCACTATCGTGACCGCGAAGCGAACACAAACTCGCCGGACTTCCGGCGAGTTATTCTGAGATACGCGTCGATGACTGCTCGAACCGGACCCGGCGACCGGTTTTCTTTTGGCGACCGTGGCTCGATCACGCGTGTAGCCGTTGGGGGGCCACGTCATCGACGCGAAGAGCCACGACATCGCAGCGGCGCAATTTGCTGTCCATAGCGAGGTTGAACAGCGCGAGATCGCGGGTGCGCCCTTCGAGCTTCGTCCGAATCGACCAGAAGTGGCTTACTCGCAACGGCGGCTTCGCACTGATCCGCTTGCCCTTGGTCCACGGCTGATTATACGGTGGACGGCTGGACGGGATGGCTTCCTTGTTGTTCATGATCAGTCTTCTTGCGCGAGGGACCGATCAGAATGGCGCTTGGTTGGCCAAGACGTTGATCGCGCGGCAGCTTTGAGGCAACACCTGTCGTAATATGGTTAGCGACGATGGCGAGGCGCGGACACAGTTGTGCCCAGAGCGTTGACCTCGGCCCACCCCGCGGCCAAGGATTTGTTGCTTGCCCCGCGCTTCCCTCAAGTAAGCGAGGAGACCCTGAAAAATTTGGAGCTGGCGAAGGGATTTCGAAACCCTGGGTATCGGTAGCGGAAGCGACTCGT
>WNGB01025207.1_pt1 | contig 12023 bp, 14 predicted proteins | sample 5400681 | NCBI WGS metagenome assembly WNGB01 (sample SAMN13153367, study PRJNA577476) | soil metagenome | isolation source: 115 cm soil or saprolite under grassland replicate 2 | place: USA:California | collected 2016-06-15 | reverse complement strand
CGCGCCGCGGCGGTGACGCCGGTGCCCGGCGGCGTCGGTCCCATGACGGTGGCGATGCTGATGCGGAACACGCTGCTGGCCGCGCGGCGGCAAGCCGGCGAGCTCTGAGTCCCGGCGGCGCCAGTGGCTGAACGCCGGGTGTTCACCGTCTCGCAGCTCACGCAGCAGCTCGCGCAGGTGCTCGAGCAGCAAGTCCCGCCCTGCTGGGTCGAGGGCGAGATCAGCAATCTGAGAGCCCCGGGCTCGGGCCACGCGTACTTCACCCTGAAGGACGACGCCGCCCAGATCCGGGCCGTGCTGTTCCGCAACCGCCTCCGTCGCATCCGCTTCCAGCCCGCCGATGGCCAGCACGTCCTCGTCTTCGGCAGCCTGGAGGTGTATGCGCAGCGCGGCGAGTACCAGCTCGTGATCGAGCTGATGGAGCCGCGCGGGCTCGGCGCTCTGCAGCTGGCGTTCGAGCAGCTCAAGGGGCGACTCCAGGCGCAGGGCCTGTTCGAGGGGGCCCGCAAGCGCGCGCTGCCGCGTTTCCCCCGCAAGATCGGCATCGTCACGTCGCCGACGGGCGCGGCGATGGGCGACATCCTGCGAGTCCTTCACCGGCGCTTCGGCGAGCTCCACGTCGTGGTGCGACCGGTCCGTGTGCAGGGCGACGGCGCCGCGGCCGAGATCGCCGGGGGGATCGCGGACCTGAACGCGCTGGGCGACGTCGACGTGATCATCGTGGGGCGCGGGGGCGGGTCCCTCGAGGACCTCTGGGCCTTCAACGAGGAGGTCGTCGCGCGCGCCATCTTCGAGTCGAAGGCGCCGGTCGTCTCCGCCGTCGGGCACGAGGTGGACTTCACGATCGCGGACTTCGTCGCCGACGTGCGGGCGCCCACGCCGTCCGCGGCGGCCGAGCTGGTCGTGCGCGAGAAGCAGGCGGTGAGCGTCGCCGTGCGCGACCTCGAGGCACGCCTGCGGCAGGCGATGACGGCCGTTCTCGCGCGGCGGCGGGAGCGACTGCGGTTCGTCGCCGCGCGCCGCGTGCTCGGCGATCCCGCCCGTCCGCTGCGCGACGCGCATCGACGCGTGGACGACCTCGAGCTGCGACTGCGCTCGGCGGCGGCGGCCCTCCAGCGGAACGCGGGCCACCGGGTCGCGCTGGCCTCGAGCCGGTTGCAGTCGCGGAGCCCGTTCGCAAAGCTCGCCAACGATCGACGCTCGCTGACCCACCTGCGGGGCCAGCTCGCGAGTGCCGCGCACCGGACTCTCGACCGCGCGCGCCACGGTTTCCGCGTCGCGCTGGGCCGTCTCGACGGTCTGTCTCCGCTCGCGGTGCTGGGTCGTGGATACAGCTTGACGCGTCGACCCTCGGGTGAGATCGTCAGGCGCGCCGCCCAGGTCGCGCCCGGCGACCCCGTGACGGTGCTGCTGCACGCGGGAACGCTGGAGTGCCGCGTGCTCGAGACGAGGGAGCGGGATGACCGACCTCAAGTTTGAGGATTGCCTCGCGCGGCTGGAACAGATCGTCGGCGCCCTCGAGGCAGGGAACTTGCCGCTCGAGGAGTCGCTGCGGGCCTACGAGGAAGGGATCGCGCTCGCCCGCCACTGCTCGAAGTACCTGGACGACGCCGAGCGTCGCATCGAGATGCTCACGCGTGACGAGAGCGGAGTGCCGCGGACGCAGCCCTTCGTTGTTGACGGGGAGGACCCCCGCTGACCTTCCTGCTCGAAGAGTACCTCCGGGAGCGCCGCGCCGCCGTCGACGCGGCGCTCGACCGTTACCTGCCGGCGGAGACCGCGCCGCCGGCGACCGTGCACGCCGCCATGCGGTACAGCGTCTTCGCCGGCGGCAAGCGGCTGCGCCCCATCCTGGTGATCGCGGGCGCGGAGGCGGTCGGCGGTGGCCTGACGGACGTGATGCCGACCGCCTGCGCGCTGGAGTGCATCCACACGTACTCGCTCATCCACGACGACCTGCCGGCGATGGACGACGACGACTTCCGCCGCGGGCATCCCACCAACCACAAGGTCTACGGTGAGGCGATCGCGATCCTGGCGGGGGATGGCCTGCTGACGCTCGCGTTCCGGCTGATCGCCGAGCCCGGGAGCCCCGCGACTCCGCCCGGCGTCCTGCGCGCAGTGCTGGCGGAGATCGCCGACGCGGCCGGCACCCTCGGCATGGTCGGGGGGCAGGTGGTCGATATCGAGTCGGAGGGCCGGCAGATCTCCGCCGAGACGCTCGAGTACATCCACACGCACAAGACCGCCGCGCTCATCCGTGCTTCGCTGCGGAGCGGCGCGCTCCTCGGGGGGGCGACGGGTCAGCAGCTCGACGCCATCGGTGTCGCGGGGGGCCGACTCGGTCTCGCGTTCCAGGTCGTCGATGATATCCTCGACGTCGAGGGCAACCTCGACGAGCTGGGCAAGACCGCCGGCAGTGACCAGCGAAAACAGAAAGCGACCTATCCCGACCACCATGGGCTCGAGGCCGCGCGGGTGATGGCCAGGACGCTGATCCACGAGGCGAAGTCGGCCCTTGCCCCTTTCGGGCCAGCCGCTGACCCTATCCGTGCTCTCGCCGACTTCGTCTTCGAGCGCAGATCGTAGGAGCCGGATCTAACCATGTCGGGGATCACCGAGGTCTACGCGCGCGAGATCCTCGACTCCCGCGGCAACCCCACGGTCGAGGTCGAGGTCACCGTGGAGTCGGGAGCCTGGGGGCGTGCCGCCGTGCCGTCGGGAGCGTCGACGGGCAAGCGCGAGGCCGTCGAGTTGCGCGACAGCGAGGGCAAGCGCTACGGCGGCAAGGGCGTGCAGCGCGCCGTGCAGAACGTCGAGGAGACGATCGCGCCCGAGCTCGAGGGCATGGAGATCACCGAGCAGGCGGCGATCGACCAGGCGCTCCTCGAGCTCGACGGCACCCCGAACAAGTCGGTGCTCGGCGCCAACGCCATCCTCGGCGTGTCGCTCGCGGCCGCGCGCGCCGCCGCGGACGAGGTCGGGTTGCCGCTCTACGCCTACCTCGGTGGCGCCGGCGCGCGGCTCCTGCCGGTCCCGCTGATGAACGTGCTGAACGGCGGGGTCCACGCCGACAACGGTCTCGACATCCAGGAGTTCATGCTGGTGCCGGCCGGCGCCGAGAGCTTCTCGTCCGCGCTGCGTGTGGGCGCCGAGATCTTCCACGTCCTGCGCGGGCTGCTGAAGGACAAGGGGCTCTCGACGGGCGTCGGTGACGAGGGTGGCTTCGCCCCGGCCCTCGGCTCGAACACCGCCGCGCTGGATTTCTTCATGATCGCGATCGAGCGCGCGGGCTATCGGCCCGGAGAGGACGTGCTCCTGGCCCTCGACGTGGCGGCGAGCGAGTTCGCCGAAGGCGGCCGCTATCGCCTGCGGGTCGACCGCAGCGAGAAGTCGGCCGAGGAGATGATGGACCTGTACGAGTCCCTGCTCTCGCGCTATCCGATCTGCTCGATCGAGGATGGCCTCGGCGAGGACGACTGGGCCGGCTGGAGCGTGATGACCCGGCGCCTCGGCGGCCGCGTGCAGCTCGTCGGCGACGACCTCTTCGTCACCAACCCCGCCGTCATCCAGCAGGGCATCCAGAAGGGTATCGCCAACGCCGTCCTCATCAAGGTCAACCAGGTCGGCACCCTGACCGAGACGCTCCAGGCCGTGGAGCTCGCGAAGCGAGCGGGATACGGGACCGTGATCTCGCACCGCTCGGGGGAGACCGAGGACACGTTCATCGCGGACCTGGCCGTGGCGGTCAACGCAGGGCAGATCAAGACCGGTTCGCTCGCGCGCAGCGAGCGGACCGCGAAGTACAACCAGCTCCTCCGCATCGAGGAGGAGCTCGGCCACGCCGCCTCGTGGCCGGGCCGGAGCATCTTCACCAGACCCGCCCGGTGAGCCGGCGCGTCGTCGGCGGCACCGTTGTCGCACTCCTGGCGCTGGCCGTCCTGGCCGTGGGCGGCAACGGCCTCCTGCGTGTGTTCGCGATGAAGCAGGAGGTCGAGGCGCTCGAGCGAGAGATCGGCGCCCTGCGGGAAGAGGCGCAGTCGCTCGCGAGGACGGCCGAGGCGCTGCGCACCGACCCCGCCGCCGTCGAGAAGCTCGCCCGGGAGGAGCTGGGCTACGTCCGCCCCGGCGAGCGAATCTTGAAGTTCCCCGCGACGCGGAGCGACCGGTGACCGGCACGGAGCTCGCCTGGGGCGTCATCTTCTTCATCTCGCTGCTCTTCAACTTCCGGGCGGCGTTCAAGCTCCTGATCGACTGGAAGGGCATGGTCACGACCTGCCGCTTCGTCGAGGAGGCGTACGCGCGAGTGCCGTCGCTGCCGGACGAGGCGCAGTTCGCGCGCGAGCCGCGCGCGCCGGTCTTCCTCTGCCTGGTGCCGGCGTACCAGGAGCCCGACGTCGGCGGCACCATCCGGGCGCTGCTCGCGCAATCGTATCCCCACGACCGCATGCACATCGCGGTGATCACGAAGGAAGAGGAGGAGCGCGCGCCGCATCCGCTGATGCGGATCAGCACCGGCGAGCTCGTCCGCCGGCTGCGGACCGAGGTGCCGCCGTACCAGCAGAAGGTGCTGTCCCCGCTGGTGATGCCCGGGCCCGGGCGGAAGGCCGAGCAGCTCAACTGGGCGCTCCGTCCCGAGAACCTCGCGGCGATGCTGGGCGAGGACTACCGGCCCGAGGACGTGATCGTCGGCGTCAGCGACGCCGACTCCATCCCCGATCGCCACACGCTCCGGTGGATCGCGGCCGAGGAGCTCGCGGGGCGCCGGGCGGCAGCGTACCAGGGCGTCACCCTGTCGTTCGCCAACTTCGATCGCCTCGACGTCCGCGGCCGCGTGTGCGCCATCCAGCAATCGTCGATCTTCGTCCGGGTCTCCATCGCACGGCTGATCAACGAGGCCCGGCGCATCCGCCTGTTCGAGCGCCTGGCTCGACGGACGCCCCGGCTGGGGCGCGCCCTCCGCCCGGCGTTCGACTTCTGTCTCCGGCGGTCGCAGATCTGTCTCGGCCACAACTCCTTCACGCGCCTCGACGTCCTCCAGCAGATCGGCGGCTTCCCGACCGGCGGCGCGACGGAGGACTCGACGCTCGGCTACGCGCTCGGGGCGAGCGGCATCCTCATCCGTCCGCTCCCCATGCTCGAGCTCACGGACCTGCCGGAGACCTCGGAGAAGGTGATCCGCCAGAACGCGCGCTGGTACAAGGGCGTGCTCGACGACATCGAGTTCCTGTGGCGCACGTGGCAGGCGCGGCGCAGCGCCTACAACCTGGCGCAGCTCTTCCGGCACGTCGGCAACAAGGTGATCGAGTGGCCGGTCGCCGCGGCGATCTATCCCGTCGTCGGCTTCTTCGGCTGGCACCTCGCCTACGTGTACTGGGACCGCCCCGTGCTGTTCACGCTGTCGCTCGCGTTCCCGTCGGTGGCCCTCGGCCTGACGATCTGGGTCGGCGGCATCGTCACCCAGGAGCTTCTCGAGAGCCTGGTCCCCTATCTCCCGCGGCGGGTCGACCTGCGACGCACCACGCTGAAGGCGAAGTTCTTCGGCATCTTCCGCTGCCAGACGTACTGGCTGCTCGCCACGCGCGGGGCCTGGCGCGTGCTGCTGGCGCTCGCGCGCAAAGGGAAGTTCGAGCCGAGAAAGACCGACCGTATCACGCGCTGAACCTGCGCTACCATCGACGGTGCGAGGGTCGACATGCTCAACGAGGCTCAGAGAGACGCCTATCAGCGTGACGGGTTCATCGTCGTTCCCGGCCTCCTCAGACCGCGGGAGCTGTCCAACCTGCGTCAGATCATCGCCGAGCTCGTGGTCGGCGCCGCCGCGGTCGACACCCACACCGCGGTCTACGATCTCGAGCCCGGGCACACCCGCGCGGAGCCCAAGGTCCGGCGCATCAAGACGCCGCACAAGGTGCACCCGGCCTTCGACGCCGTGGTGCGCAGCCCGGCGGTGATGGAGGTGCTCACCGGCCTCCTCGGCCCCGACCTGCGCCTGCACAGCTCCAAGCTCAACATGAAGGCGGCCCGGTACGGCTCGCCGGTCGAGTGGCATCAGGACTGGGCGTTCTATCCCCACACGAACGACGACATCCTGGCGATCGGCGTGATGCTCGACGACATGGATCTGGAGAACGGTCCGCTGCTCGTGACCCCGGGCACGCACAAGGGCCCGATCTGGAACCATCACGGTGACGACGGCCGCTTCTGCGGTCTGATCGATCCGGCCGGTATCAGGGACGAGATCGCGAACGCGGTGCCGCTGACCGGCCGCGCCGGCAGCATGTCGTTCCACCACGTGCGTTCGCTGCACGGCTCCGCGCTCAACACGTCGGACCGCAACCGCAACCTCCTGCTCTACGGGATCGCCGCGGCCGATGCCTGGCCGCTCCTCGGGGTCCCGGATCTCGACGAGTTCGACAGCCAGCTCCTGAGCGGCAAGCCGACGCTGGAACCCCGGATGACCTCCGTTCCCGTGCGGCTGCCGCTGCCGCCGGCCGCGCACCAGGGGTCGATCTACGAGAACCAGGCCGGCGCCACCCGGTCCTACTTCAAGAAGGCGGTGGTGTGATGACAACCCGGCGCGCGTTTGTCACCGGCATGAGTGGCGCCGCCCTGGCGGCGCTGGCCTCCCGCACGTCCACCGCGCTGGCCCAGCCGGCGATCAAGCGGGGTGGGACCCTCGTCGAGTCCATCAACTGGACCTATCCGACCCTGGATCCCCATCTCTCCAGCCAGCCGTTCATGGCCGGCTTCGAGGCCATGTACAACACCCTGGTGCGCTTCGAGCTGGCCGATCCGAAGACCGGCGAGCAGAAGGTGGTCGGCGACCTCGCGGACTCCTGGGAGCAACCCGACGCGAAGACCATCGTCTTCAAGCTCAGGCAGGGAGTCACCTTCCACGACGGCAGCGCCTTCGACGCCGATTCGGCCGCGTGGAACGTCCTGCGCGTTCGCGATCACCCCAAGTCGCAGTGGAAGACGCAGCTCGGGGTGCTGGAATCCGCCGAGGCGCTGAACAAGAACACCCTGCGGCTCCGGCTCAAGACTCCGAGCCCGGGGTTTCTGCGCAGCATGGCCTATGCGTCCGCGTGGGCCGGTTCGTTCCCGATCCCACCGTCGCGCTGGTGGACATGAGGGCCGGCGCCGTTCAGCTGGTGGAGTGGGTGCCCACGAAGGACGCCGCCGCCGTCAGGGCCGACCCCAACCTGGTGCTGTACGAGTTGCCCTGGGCCGGCCAGAACTACTTCAAGGTCGGCTTCAACACCAAGGCGTCCCCGTTCAGCGACGTGCGGGTCCGCCAGGCGGCGCTGATGGGCATCGACCGCGCGGGCATGGCCAAGGCCCTCGGCTTCGGGGTGGGCGTTCCCCACTACTATCCCTTCTGGCTGCCTCGAACGCTCGGCTACGACGAGAGCATCACCAAGAACGAGTACAACCCGGGCAAGGTGAAGGAGCTCCTCACGGCGGCCGGCCACCCCAATGGCGTGTCCATCGAGCTCAAGGTGATCAGCCGTGAGCCCGAGAACACCATCGGCGAGTTCGCGCAGCAGATGTGGTCGGCCGTGGGCATCAAGACCAAGCTGGTCAGCCTGGAACGGCTGGCCTGGATCGACGCGGTGCGCGCCAACAACTTCCAGGCCGCGTTCTGGCGAGGCGTCTTTCAGACGGTGGTGGACCCCGACGTGCTCAAGACCCGCATCAAGTGCGGCGCCCCGGCGAACTGGGCGCAGATCTGTGATCCCGACATCGACCGCCTGATGGACGAGGGCGGCGCCACCATGGATCCGAAGAAGCGCCACGAGATCTACCGCAACGTGCTGCGGCTCGTCCAGGAGCGCGCGTATCTGGGCACCGGGATCGTGATGCCCCTGCTGATGGCGTACCGCAAGGAGGTGCAGGGGCTGAAGTTCAACTTCCAGGTACCCCACGTGACGAGCACCTGGTTGACGAAGTAACCCTCCTAGCTCTTGCCTTGCGACAAGAGGCGCGGATCCAGGGCGCGGCGCAAGCCGTCTCCCAGCAGGTTGAGCGCCAGGACGGTGACGAAGATGGCGGCTCCTGGCGCGAAGGAGAGCCACGGCGCCTGCTGCATGTACTGGTACCCCACCTTGAGCATCGAGCCCCAGCTCGACGTGGGCGGCTCCGTGCCCAGGCCGAGGAAGCTGAGGGCGGCCTCGACGACGATGGCGGACGCCACGAGCAGTGACGTCTGGACGATGATGGGCGCCGTCACGTTGGGCCAGATGTGGAGGAGCATGATGCGCCCGGGCCGCGCGCCGAGGGCCCGCGCCGCCACGACGAAGTCGCGCTCGCGTACGGAGAGCGTCTGCCCCCGCACGAGGCGTGCGAAGACCGGGGTGAACACGATGCCGATCGCGAGCATGGCGTTGGTCAGGCCGGGACCGAGGCTGGCCGCGATGGCCAGCGCCAGCACGAGGGTCGGGAACGACCACAGCGCGTCGACCAGCAGCATCAACACGTCGTCGATCCAGCTCCCGTAGTACCCGGCCAGCAGGCCCAGGAACACGCCCGTGATCAGGGCGAAGCCCACCGAGACGACGCCGGCCTGCACCGAGGTGCGCGTCCCGTAGATGATGCGGCTCAGCACGTCCCGCCCGAGTTGATCGGTGCCGAGCACGTGGGCGAGGGTAGGCGCGGCGAGGACCCCGACCTGCTGCGGCTGGTTGGGGTTATAGGGCGCGACCACGTCCGCGCCGAGGGCGACGAGCAGCACGACCGCCACGACCACCAGCCCGAAGCCTGCCCCGCGAGTTTGCACGGCCCTCGCCAGGAGTGCGCTGAGCCAGCGTGACCGAGTCCCGCCGAGCCGCCCGGTCACGATTCCCGCTACCTGTAGCGAATGCGCGGGTCGAGGAAGGCGTACAGGAGATCCGTCAGCAAGTTGGCCAGCAACACCGCCAGCGCCAGGATGAGCACGACGCCCTGCAGCATGGGGAAGTCGCGAAAGAAGATGGAATCGGCGGCCAGGCGGCCCAGGCCCGGGAGGGCGAAGATGGTCTCCACGACCACCGCGCCGCCGAACAATCGCCCCGTCTGCAGGCCGATGACCGTGACCACGGGGATCAGCGCGTTCTTCAGGGCGTGCCGTCCGACGACGAGCCTCTCCGCCAGCCCCTTGGCCCTGGCGACCATGACGTACTCCTGCTGCAGGACTTCGATGAGCGAGGAGCGGAGCTGGCGCATCACCACCGCCGACAGGGCCATGCCCAGCGCGATGGCCGGGAGCAGCATCGACAGGAAGCTGGGCCACAGCCCCTGCGACACCGGCACGTAGCCCGATGGCGGCAGTACCTTGAACCACACGGAGAAGACGTAGATGAGCATGATGCCCAGCCAGAAATCTGGAATGGCCACGCCGCTCATCGCCAGCACCGTGCCCACCTTGTCGGCCTTCGAGTTGGGACGGACGGCGGAGAGAACGCCGACGGGCACGGCGACCAGGAGCGCCACCATCATGGCCATCGCCGTCAGGTGAAGCGTCACCGGAAAACGGGCCATCAATCCCTCCAGCGCCGGCTCGCGCGTCCGGATCGATCGCCCGAAGTCCCCTCGCAGGACGCGGCCCAGCCATTTCGCATACTGCACGGGAATCGGCCGATCGAGTCCAAGCTCCTTCCGCATGGCGTCGTACATCGTCTTGTCCCGCATGTTGGCTTCGCCGATGTAGGCCAGCGCGGGATCGCCCGGCAGGAGCAGGGCCACAGAGAACGTCACCATCGTGACCAGGAACAGCAACGGCACGAAGTACACCAGCCGACGCAGGAGGTACTCCCTCACGTCGAGGTGGCCGCTCTTCCGCTATCGCGAGGGACGCACGTCGATGCTGCGCAGGCGTTCCAGGTCCGCTCGCAACCGGTCCACCTCGCTCTGCCGGATCGCGAGCTCGCGCTGCAGCCGCTGGAGCTCCGCTTGCCCCGAGCGCGGGTCACGCTGCGAGCGCTCCGCCCCCTCGCGCTGCAAGCGGTGCACCTCTTCCCGCGCGGCCGCCGCCTCACGCTCGAGCTCGGAGACCCTCGCCCGCAAGCGAGCCACCTCGGCCTGACTGGCGCCGGCGTCCCGCGCAGCGCGCTCGGCGTCGCTGCGCGCGACCGCCACGTCCCGCGTCAGCCGTTCGATCTCCTCCTGGGCGGCGAGCAAGCGCGTCGCCATGGTACGGGCGGTCTGTGCCTGGAGCGCGGCGGCCTCGCCCGGGTTGCCCTGGAGGAACTCGTCGTAGAGGCCAACGGCGGCGCGGTAGTTCCTTGCCACCATCTGCTCGTCCGCCCTCGCCAGCAGCGGCGAGGGTGCAGGCGGCGTGGTGGCGCATCCGCAGAGGCACAGGAACGCGACGGCGACGGACATCCGGGACACCATTGGCTCAGCGTCCCCTTCGGCCGCCCATGGCGCCCTTCGGCAACACCACCGAGAAGGTCGTGCCCTTGCCCTCTTCCGACGTGACCGACACGCGTCCCCCGTGCGCATTCACCATGGCGGCCACGATGGCCAGTCCGAGCCCGGTGCCGCCGCGATCGGTGTGCGCCTGCCGGAAGCGCTCGAAGATGATGGCAATCTTCTCGGCCGGGATGCCGATCCCGGTGTCCTCGACCTGGATCTCGACGGTGGCGCCCGCATCGCGCAGACGGACCGTCACGTGCCCGCCCGACGGGGTGAACCGCAAGGCGTTGGCGGTCAAGTTGATCACCACCTGCTCGATGCGGTCCTCGTCGCCCATGACCGTGAAGTTGCCGGCCGGGATCTCGCACGCGAGGATGATCCCTTGCTTCTCGGCCTGGACGCGAAGCTCCTCGACGACACGTCCGGCCGTGCGGTCGACGTCGAAGGGCTCGCGTCGCAGGCTGAGCATCCCCGCGCTCAGCCGCGAGAGGTCGAGGACCTCGTTGACCAGACGCAGCACGCGCTCGGCGCTGTTGTGCACGATCTCGACCACGCGTTGCTGCGGGGCGGTCAGCGACCCCAGCGCCTCGCTCCGCAGCATCTGGGCGGACTCGCGGACCGATGTCAGCGGGGAGCGGAGCTCGTGAGAGATGGTGGCGTAGAAGTGCTCTTTGAGGGCGTCGACCTCCTTGAGACGGCTGGCCATCGTGTTGAACGCCGCGGCGAGCGCCCCGATCTCGTCCCTCGTCGTCACCGGCAGCGGATCGCGGAAGGACCCCTCGGCGACGAGCGCGGTCGCCTTCGACAGGTTGCCGAGCGAGCGCGTCATCCGCTTCGCGAGCACGGCGCTCCCGAGCACCGACACCACGAACGCGGCGACGAGCGAGATGACGACCGCCTGCCACGTGCGGGACTTGAGCTGGTCGGCCTCGCTCTCGGCCTGGCTCAGCGCCACCTGCGCCTCGACCTGCGTCCGGTCGAGGGCCACCTGGGTCAGGAGCCGTAGCCGGTCGAGGCTGGCCATCACGGCCCGTGACGCCGGCAGCACCTCACCGTCCAGCACGGTGTCCGCATTCGCCCCCTTGCCGCCCCGGCGCAGCCGCCGCACGGTCGCCACCGATTGCAGGTAGCGGTCGAACCCGCCCTTCACCGCGCCGAGCAGCGCTCGCTCCTCGCGCAGCGCGAGGAGCGCCTCGAGACGGCCGAGGCCCTCGGTGATCTTCGAGGTCTCCCGCGTGGTGACCGCCTCGTACTCCTGGTCGCTGAAGACGGCATGCCGGGCTTCGAGCTCGGTGGCCCGATTCATGGAGTCTTGCAGGGCGACCTCGATCCTGAGGGCCTCGGCGGCGCGGATGGTGATCTCACGGTCCGCCGCGTTCAGGCGCGCCACCGCCATGAGGCTCCAGATGGCCACCCCGACGAGGACCAGGATCACCAGCAGGTTGACGAGGAAAATCTTGAGGGCCAGCCGCATGGCCCGATAAACCTAGCACGGACGCCGCTGACATGGATACTCGCCGCCTGGCCGGACCTGGCCCACAGCGCCCGAGGCCGCCAGTGTCGCCGGTCGCCGTCGAGGGCATTGACATGGTCGGGGTGCGAGGGTACTGTGACGCAGTCACCGCGGG
>WNGB01016970.1_pt1 | contig 12023 bp, 15 predicted proteins | sample 5400681 | NCBI WGS metagenome assembly WNGB01 (sample SAMN13153367, study PRJNA577476) | soil metagenome | isolation source: 115 cm soil or saprolite under grassland replicate 2 | place: USA:California | collected 2016-06-15 | reverse complement strand
GCTTCCAGACCTTCCTGCGCGCCCGTGGCCGGGGCCGGTGGATCGCCCACCAGCTCCTGTTCTGGGGGGTGGTGCTGGCCACCCTGATCACCTTCCCGCTGACCTTCGGCTGGCTGGCGTTCTTCTCCGACAGCGCCACCGGGCCCAGCTACACCATCTACGTGCTCGGCTTCCGCACGCTCAGCTTCGACGCCCTCTCGCTCGCCGGCTGGCTGGTGTTCCACGGCCTCGACGTCGCCGCCGTGCTGGTGCTGGCGGGCTGCGGCTGGTTCCTGTGGCGGCGCTTCCGCTCCCGGGAGGCGACCGCCGGCCAGCGCTTCGGCTACGACTTCTTCCCGTTGGTCGGCCTGGTCGCGATCGCGGTCACCGGCCTGCTGCTGACCTTCTCGAGCTGGCTGCTCGAGGGCCGTGGCTACGAGTTCCTCGCCGTCGCCCACATGGCGACGGTGGTGCTGACGCTGGTGTTCATCCCCTTCGGGAAGTTCTTCCACGTCGTCCAGCGCCCGGCCAGCGTCGGCGTCGAGCTCTACAAGCGGTCGGCCCTGGAGCGCCAAGGGGTCTTCGCCTGCCGGCACTGCGGCGAGCCGCTGGAGGCCAAGCAGTTCGTCGCCGACCTGAAGGCCACCATGGACGAGCTGGAGCTCGGCTTCTCGGAGTGGGCCGAGACCTGCCCGCGCTGCAAGCGGGTCCGGCGCGGCCGGGCCTACCTCGACGCCGTCAAGCGGGGCTTCAGGTGACCACCGATCCGCGCTACCCGGTGGTGGCGCCCGGGGTCGCCGACTTCCGCGGCGCCGCCGGCGGCGAACCAGCCGCCCACTGGAAGGCGGCCGCCTCGGGCGAGCGGCTGGTCCCCACCCACTGCTCGTTCTGCGGCGTCCAGTGCGGCATGTACCTGCGGGTCGCGGGCAACCGGGTGATCGGCGTCGAGCCGCGCAACCACGACATCAACAAGCTGCGCCTCTGCCCCAAGGGGGTGGTCGCCTACCAGCAGGTCCACCACCCCGACCGGCTGCTCACCCCGCTGATGCGGAACACCAGGGACGAACCACTCCAACCGGTCTCGTGGGAGGCGGCCCTCGACCGGGTCGTGGGCGAGGTCCGGCGCATCCAGTCGGCCTACGGGCGCGACGCGTTCGGCGTGCTCGGCGGCGCCAGCATGACCACCGAGAAGACCTACCTGACCGGCAAGTTCGCCCGGGTGGCGCTGCGTACCCGCCACCTCGACTACAACGGGCGGCTGTGCATGGTCTCGGCGGCGGCCGCCAACAAGAAGGCGTTCGGCATCGACCGGGCCGGCAACCCCTGGGCCGACCTGCTCGAGACCGAGGTGATCATCGTGCGACGGCCTGGTCGACGAGCGCTTCGTCGCCGAGCACACGGTCGGCTGGGAGGCGGTGCGGGAGGTGGTCGCCGCCTACCCCCCGGAGCGGGTCGGCGAGGTCTGCGGCGTCGAGCCGCGCCAGGTCGAGCGCGTCGCGCACCTGTGGGGCCGCGCGCGGCGCGCCTGGGCCGCCCACGGCCGCGGGCTGGAGCAGCACGTGCAGGGCGTCGAGAACGTCCTGTCGGTGATCAACGTCTCGCTGGCGACCGGGCAGATCGGCCGGCCTGGGGCCGGCTACGGGACGCTCACCGGCCAGGGCAACGGGCAGGGCGGGCGCGAGCACGGCCAGAAGTCCGACATGCTGCCGGGCGGCCGCGACATCGAGAACCCCGAGCACCGCGCGTACGTCGCCGGGGTGTGGGGCATCGACGAGGCCGAGCTGCCCGGCAAGGGCACCTCGATGCACGAGATGGTCGGGCAGATGGCCGCCGGCGAGATCCGCGGCCTGCTCGGCATCTGCAACAACCCGCTGGTGTCGTTGCCCAACCACGCGGTGGTGCGGCGCGGCTACGACGCGCTCGAGTTCCACGTCCAGTCCGACTTCTTCCTCTCGGAGACCGCCGCCAGGGCCGACGTGGTCCTGCCGAGCACCGTCTGGGCCGAGGACGAGGGCCTGACCACCAACGGCGAGGGCCGGGTGATCAAGCACAACAAGGCGGTGGAGCCGCCGGGCGAGGCCCGCACCGACTGGTGGATCCTGTGCGAGCTGGCCCGCCGGCTGGGGGTCGGCGACAAGTTCCGCTTCACCAGGCCGGCCGAGATCCTCGACGAGCTGCGGGTCGCGTCCAGGGGCGGGGTCGCGGACTACTACGGGATCACCTACGAGAAGGTCGAGGCGACCGGCGGGGTGTTCTGGCCGTGCCCGGACCTGGACCACCCGGGCACCCCGCGACCCTTCGAGGGTGGCCGCTTCTACCACCCCGACGGCAAGGCGCGCTTCCACGCGGTCGAGTGGCGCCCGCCGGCCGAGCCGCCCGACCAGGAGTTCCCGCTGCGGCTGACCACCGGGCGCACGGTGGCGCACTTTCTGTCGGGCAACCAGACCCGCCGCCTGCCCGGGCTGGTGGAGCAGACCCCCCGCCCCTGGGTCGAGGTGCACCCGTCCCTCGGCTTCGCCGCCGGCGACCCGGTTCGGGTGGTGACCCGGCGCGGGCAGGTCACCTACCCCGCCCTGGTCACCGAGGCGATTCGGCCCGACACCGTGTTCGTCCCCTACCACTGGGCCGCGCCGGTCGCCGCCAACCTGCTCACCGTCGACGCGCTCGACCCGATCTCCAAGATGCCCGAGTTCAAGGTCTGCGCCTGCCGCGTCGAGCCCGGTACTGCCGTCGACCCGGTCCCGGAGCCGCCCATGCCACCAGGGCAGCGTCCCTACGGGCCGGAGACGGCACCGCTCGTCGACCGGCACCCGCCGACCTCGCCGCAGGGAAAGGGGACCGCGGAACGATGATGGGGACGACGCTGTTCATCGACCCCGGCCGCTGCATCGGCTGCCAGGCGTGCGTGGCCGCCTGCCGCGAGTGCGACTCGCACCGCGGCAAGTCGATGATCCACCTGGACTACGTCGACGCCGGCCACTCCGCCGCCGCCATGCCGACGGTCTGCATGCACTGCGAGGACCCGGTGGCGCCGTGCGCCGAGGTCTGCCCGGCCGACGCGATCCTGGTCACCGCGGACGGGGTCGTCCAGGAGGCCGCCAAGGAGCGCTGCATCGGCTGCGGCAACTGCGTCGACGCCTGCCCCTTCGGGGTGCCCAAGCTCGACGTCGCCGAGATGCTGCAGTACAAGTGCAACCTCTGCTACGACCGCACCTCGGTGGGGTTGGCCCCGATGTGCGCCACCGTCTGCCCGACCAGCGCGATCTTCTACGGCACCGTCGAGGAGCTGGAGGCCGACCGGCCGGGCGTCCAGGCGGTCGACGTGTTCGGCTTCGCCGACGCCGAGGTGCGGACCGGCTGCGCGGTGGTCGTGCCCGGCGGCTTCGCCGGTCCCGTTCCCGGAGGCACGTAGGTGGCCAGGCGCGAGCCGGCGACCCGGGCGCTGCTCGACCGCATCCGCGCCGACGCGCCGGTCACCCGGCGCGACTACCTGCGCATCATGGTCACCGTCTCGGCCGGGCTGCTGGCCGGCGCCGCCGCGGTGGCCGGCGGGGTGTTCCGCCGTCACGGCGGCGGGACCGCCGCGCCGCTGCGGGTGGCCGAGCGCCTCGACCGCGGCCAGGCCGTCGCCTTCCGCTACCCCGGCAGGGACGACCGGGCGCTGGCCGTGCGCCTGGCCGACGGCCGGCTGGTCGGCTACTCGGCCGTCTGCACCCACCTCTCCTGCGCCGTGCTCTGGCGCGCCGAGGAGGGCCGCCTCGAGTGCCCCTGCCACGACGGGGCGTTCGACCCGGGCACCGGCGAGGTGCTCGCCGGGCCGCCGCCACGCCCGCTGCCCAGGGTGCGGCTGCGCGAGGACACCGGCGGGATCTGGGCCGTGGGGGCCGACTGATGGGCGCCCGCGACCCGGACGGGGCCGGGCGTGGCGGCCCCGGCCGACCAGGCGCGGCCGGGCAGGCTGGGGAGCCGGTGGACCTCGACCGCGACGTCGACCAGGCCCACCCGTACCGGGCGAGCCAGCTCGCCCCCTACCGGCGCGACGCTGGGCTGCACGACAGCGGCCTCACCGGACGCTACCCAGGCCTGCGCGGCAGCGGCAGCCGCGACCCTCGGGTGCGCTCGACGGGGCCGGGACCGGGCGCCGGCGTCGACCGCGAGCCAGAGCGGGCGTCGATGCTCAACGCGCGCATCGCGATCGTCGCCACGGTCGTGGTCGGGCAGCTCTGGGGGCTGACCGTCGCCCTCAACGCCTGGCTGGACCGCCGGGCGGGCCAGGTGTGGCTGCTGCTCGCCTTCCAGGCGCTGTCGTTCGCCGTTGCCGCGGCCGTCTGGCTCGCCGCGCCGCGCGACCGCTGACCCCGAGGAGGGCCATGACCCAGGGGACCCTGCCACCCACCACCGCGCCGGACCGGCCGGCGGCGGCCGTGGCCGGCCGCGGCCGCGCGCTGGCCCTGGCCACCACCGGCTTCGCCGTGAACTTCTGGGCCTGGTCGCTGCTGAGCCCCCTGGCGCCGCGCTACCAGGAGCTGCTCGGGCTGAGCCCGCTGGCGGTGTCGGTGATGGTGGCGGTGCCGGTGATCGTCGGCTCGCTCGGCCGCATTCCGCTGGGCGCGCTCACCGACCGCTTCGGCGGCCGCATCGTGTTCGCGGCGCTGTCGCTGGCGGTCATCGCGCCGGTGCTGTTCCTGGCGTTCGCCACCTCGTACCCGGCGCTGCTGGCCGGGGGCCTGCTGCTCGGCCTCGGCGGGGCGTCGTTCGCGGTCGGGGTGCCGTTCGTCAGCGCCTGGTTCCCGCCCGAGCGCCGCGGGTTCGCGCTCGGCGTCTACGGCATGGGCAACGTCGGCACCGCGGTCTCCGGGTTCGTCGGCCCGCGGGTGGCCAGCTCGGCGGGCCGGCCGTGGGCGTTCCTGATCGTGGCTGTCGGGCTGGCCGTCGTCGGCCTGGCCTTCCTGGCGGCCGGCCGTGACGCCCCCGACCGGCCGCGGGCCACCGAGCCGTTCGTGGTCCGCCTCCTGGCCGCCAGCCGCCTGCCGATCGCCCGCGACCTGGCGGTGCTGTACGCCATCACCTTCGGCGGCTTCGTGGCCTTCGGCGTGTACCTGCCGACCTTCCTGAAGACCGCCTACGGCCTCGCGGCCACCGACGCGGCGGCCAGGGCGGCCGGCTTCGTCGTGCTGGCCACGCTCGCGCGCCCCGTCGGAGGCTGGCTGGCCGACCGGGTCACCGGCGTCCCGGTGCTCGAGTGGGCGCTCGGCGTGGTCGCCGCGGGCGCGGTCGTCACCGCCTTCCAGCCCGCCATCGTCCCCGCCACGGTCGCGTTCCTCGCCATGGCCGGCGCCCTCGGGCTCGGCAACGGGGCGGTGTTCGCCATGGTCGGCACGCGCGTGCCGACCGCCAGCGTCGGCAGCGTCACCGGCCTGGTCGGGGCGGCCGGCGGGCTGGGCGGCTTCCTGCCCCCGATCGTCATGGGGCTGGTCTACCAGGCCACCGGCGACTACGCGATCGGCCTGATGCTGCTGAGCGACGTCGCCCTCGCCGGGCTGCTGTTCACCGCCTGGCGCCTGAGCGGCGCGGCCCGCGCCGGCGGCCGGCCCGGCTGACCCAGCCCGGGGCGGCACGCGCCGCGGTGGCCTTCAGCCGGTCGAGCCGGCGTCCTCGACCACCCGGCGGACCAGCACGGCGGCGGCGAGCGGCAGGAAGCCGCCGAGCCCGAGGGCGGCCAGCCACCACCCCGTCCGCGACGCCCACCCGCCCGCCGGCCAGGCGACCAGCAGCAGCACGCCGAGGTTGGCGGCGGCCACCCGCACCGGCCAGGCCAGCTCGAGGATCCGGGTGAGCTCGCGGTTGCCGTGGGCGCCGCGGCCGAAGACGACCGGCAGCAGGTAGGTGAGGGCGCCGGTGAGGACCTGCAGGGCGAACCCGGCCACCACGGCGGGGACCAGGCGGCCGATGCGCCCGTCCAGGTCGACCACGCGTGGGCTGGCGGCGAGGGCGGCCAGGTCGGCGACCACCGCGACGACCAGCCAGAACATGCCGGCCGCCAGCATCCAGGAGGCCGCCGAACGGGGTGGCCGCGGCAACGCCGTGCGGACGAACGGGACCAGCGCGACGCCCAGCCCGGCCAGGTAGGCGCCGAGCCCGACCAGCGCCGGCGCGCGGCGCTGCCAGACCAGGCCGGCGACGGCCAGCGCGAGGCCGGCCACCAGCGGCGGCAACGACCGGCGGACCGCCAGCTCCACGCCGGGCGCCATCCGGGTGCGCAGCACCGCCGGCCAGAGGGTGAACTGGGTGCCGACGACCGACAGCCCGATCCAGCCAAGCAGGTTGAGGTGGACGTGGGCCAGCCGCATCGCCCGGTAGGCGTCGGCGGAGCCCGCTCCCCCGCCGGCCAGCAGCAGGCCGAGGCCCATCCCGGCCAGCAGGGCGGTGCTGGCGGCGACGTAGAACCAGACGACGTCGCCCAGCCGGGCCGGCAGGCTCCGGCCGATCCGGGTGGCGAGGGCGACGGCATGGCCCAGCACCACCACGCCGGCCAGGCACGCCCCGCCCGCCGCGAGCGCCGACCGCCCGCCGTGCACGCCCGCCAGCACGGCCACGATGCCCAGGTTGAGCGCCAGCACCCTCGCGGTCGCGGCCCGCTCGCCAAGCGGCGGAGCATGCAGCAGCGCGGCCGTGAAGTGCTCGCTCCAGACGACCACGGCGTTGGTGGCCGCGCCGAGCAGCACCAGGTGCAGCGCCAGCCATGCCCCACCGGTCACCCGGTCGCCCAGGGCGAGGGTGACCCCGCCGGCGGCCAGGTAGGCCAGTACGAACCCGGCGACCAGGAGGTGCCGCCGGGCGCGTCGGACCCCGCGAGCTCGCGCCGTCATCGTCCCGGCGATGCTCGCGCCGCGCGCCGGCGGCGGCAAGTGGCGGCGCGTCAGGCGCTGGCGGAGCGCTCGGCGACGCGGCGGCGGACCTCGTCCATGTCGACCGCGCGGGCCTTGGCGATCAGGTCCTCGAGGGCGGGCTCCGGGAGCGCGCCAGGCTGCGCGTACAGCACCACCTTGTCGCGGATGACCATCAACGTCGGGATCGACATGATCCCGAAGGTGGCGGCCAGCTCCGGCTGGGCCTCGGTGTCCACCTTGCCGAACACGGCGTCGCCGTGGCGCTCCGAGGCCTGCTCGAACACCGGCGCGAACCAGCGGCACGGCCCGCACCACTCGGCCCAGAAGTCGACCAGCACCAGCTCGCTGCCGCCGGCGACCTCCTCGAAGTTGTCCTTGGTGAGCTCGACCGTCGCCACGTTGACCGTCCTTCCGGTTCCCAGCCAGTTGCCGTCCCTCGGTATGAACGGTCCCACCGGCCGGCACATTCCGGCCTGCTCGACCCCGCGGCGCCCTCACCCGAACGGCGCAGGACGCCGGGTCGCCCAGGGGCGGGCCTGCTCGAGCTGGGACGCAGTCGCAGGAGGGTGGCCTCGTCGCCGAAGCGGCCGAGGAAGTGGACGCGCGGGAGTGGCTCAAGGCCCAGGCAGCCGGCGGCTGGGTCGCCTACGACCCGGCCAGCGGGCGCTTCACCCTGCCCGACGAGGTGGCGGCCGCGCTGGTCCACGGCCCCGGCGGGGCGATCGTGGACGCCTGCGTCACGATGATGCTGGCGATGGGCAAGGACTTCCCGCTCTACGAGGAGGCGTTTCGGACCGGCCGGGGCGTGGCCTGGCAGGAGAAGTCGCCCGAGTACCTCGACGGCGCCAACGCGCTGACCCGGGTGGCCGTCGGGCCCGTGCAGGTGGCGGCGTTCCTCGCCGGCCTCGACGGGGTCGCCGCGCGGCTCGGCGAGGGCGGCCGGGTGGCCGACGTCGGCTGCGGCTACGGCTCCCCCACCATCGCGCTGGCCCAGGCCTACGAGCACGCCCAGGTGTGGGGCTTCGACGCGCACGACGGCTCGATCGCACGAGCCCGCAAGGCGGCGGCCGCCGCCGGGGTGGCCGACCGGGTCCGCTTCGAGGTGGCGTCCGCCAAGGACCTGCCGGTCCCAGACGGCGGCTACGACCTGGTGACCTTCTTCGACGTCGTCCACGACCTGGGCGACCCAGTCGGGGCGCTGGCCCGCGCCCGCGACGCGCTCGCCGAGGGCAGCGCGGTCATGCTGGTCGAGCCGCTCGGCGCCGACCGGGTGGAGGACAACCTGAACCCGATCGGGCGGATGTGGTACGGCGCCTCGGTGATCGCCTGCACCCCCAACGCGCTGGCCCACGCTCGGCGCGCCGACCGGCATGCCGCGCGACGAGCAGATCGCCCTGCTCGAGCAGGCCGCCGGCGCGCTCGCCGGGGTGCGCGGCCCGCTGCGCGCCCGCGTGCTGGCCTGCCTCGCCCGCGAGCTGCACCACTCCTGGGAGGAGGACAACCTGGCCAGGGCGCCGGCAGTCGCCGAGGAGGCGGTCGCCCTGGCCCGCGAGCTCGACGATCCCGCCACCCTCGGCTTCTGCCTGCTGGCCCTGCACGACGCCCGCTGGCGGCCGGGCACCGCCCGCGACCGCCTGCCGCTGGTGGAGGAGATGCTCACCCTGGCCGGCGCCGCCGGCGACCGCGAGCTGCTCGCCCAGGCGCGGCTGCTGCGCGCCACCGCCCTGATCGAGGCGGGCGACCCGGCCGGCCGGGCCGACCTGGAGGAGTACTGCCGGGCGGCCGAGGAACTGGGCCACGCCAGGGCGCGCTGGGACGCGCTCGTCCACGAGCTGGCCGGCGCGGTCGGCCTCGGCGGCCGCAGCCGCCGCCTCGGCGACCAGGGCGAGCGCGCCCGCAAGGCGGTCACCGCCCGGATCCGCGAGGCGATCGCGCGCATCGAGCGGGTGCACCCGGCCCTCGGCCAGCACCTGCACGAAGCCGTGGCGACCGGCACCTTCTGCGCCTACGCGCCGGCCACGCCCGTCCGCTGGCGGCTGTGACCTCCTGACCGGTGGTGCCGTGCGCCTGGAGCTCGTAACGGACGCGTAGCGGTTCCGCGACGGTCGGCGAGGATGCTGGCCGCGGAGCGCGCGGGGAGGAGTGATCGCGGATGCCCACCATCACCGTCGAACGGCGGACCCTCACCTGGAGGGGCCTGGTCCGCCTGGCGCTGGCGACCGACCTCGCGCTGCTGCTCGGCCAGGGACTGGCGCGCCGGGACCTGGAGGCGCTGGCGATCGCCGCGGTCGTGCTCCTGGGCGCCGGGCTGCTGCGCCGGCGCGGCGGGCTGGCGGGCCTGGCGCTGCTGTGCCTGTCGTTCGCCAACCTCGAGCTGTGGATGCTGCCTGCCGCGCTGACCAACGCGGGCCACCGCGCGGGGCCGGTGGGCGTCCTGCTGCCCGCGGCGCTGGCCGCCGCCTCGCTCGCCGGCCTCGCCGGCGCCGTGGCCGCGCTCGCGCGCCGCCGGGACCCGTCGGCCGGCGGCGGCGCGGCCCGCCGGGTCGGGCTCGCGGCGGTCGCGGCGGTCGCGGGCGCGCTGCTGGTCGCCGCGGCGGTCGGGCCCGGCCCGGCGAGGCCGGCGGCAGCCGGCGAGCTGGCGCTGACCATGAGCAACACGGCCTTCCACCCGGCGACCCTGGCCGCCCCTGGCGGCCGGGTGACCGTCGCGGTGGCCAACCACGACCTGTTCTGGCACTCGTTCACGATCGACGGTGCGGCGGTCAGCGTGGACGTCCCGGTCGGCGGCGCCGGGCGGGTCGGCTTCAGCCTCCCGCCCGGCAGCTACCAGTTCTACTGCCGCGTCCCCGGCCACCGGCAGGCCGGCATGGAGGGCACGCTCACGGTCGGCTAGCACGGCAGCCGCACTTCGGCGCGAGCCTGTCCTCGACCAGCGGACCTGGTACCGGGAAGCGTCAGGTCGGCAGGCTGCGCCACCACCCTATGCCGGCCACGGATGCCAAAGGGCTGGGAAGTGCGGCTGCCGTGCTGCTAGGCGGCGCCGCCGGACGCGGACGCCTCCGCCAGGCGGGCGTGCAGCCGCGCCCGGATCTCGTCCGGCGTGTAGGCACGGCGCTGGCGCTGCCCGCGGACGATCACCACCCCGGTGGCGGCGACGCCCACGAAGGCTGCCAGGCCGAGTATCTTCCACCAGCGCATGTACCTAGGATACGGCCGTGCCCGACGTGCGCATCGGCCTCGACGAGGCCCTCGACCTGACGCGGACCGCCGACGTGTGGCTGTTCCGCGGACGCAAGCTGGCCGACCGTGCCGTCCAGGTGGGCACCAACAGCCCGGTCAACCACGTCGGCATGTCCCTGGCGGTCGACGACCTGCCGCCGCTGATGTGGCACGCCGAGCTCGGCCGCTCCCTGCCCGACCTCTGGTCGGGCAGCCGCCACCGCGGCGCCCAGCTTCACGACCTGCGCGAGGCGGTCCTCAGGTGGGCCACCAGGTACGGCCAGCGGGTGTGGCTGCGCCAGCTCGACCAGCCGGTCACGCGCGAGATGGAGGACGCCGCCCTGCGCACCATCGCGCGCCTGGACGGGACCCCCTTCCCCTCCACGGCCCGGCTCGCGTCACGCTGGCTCCGTGGCAGGATGCCGGCCGTGCCGCGGAGTACGCGCGAGGCCAGCCTGGAGACCGCCTACTGCGCCGAGGTCGTCGCCGTCACCTACCAGGCCATGGGGCTGCTCCCCGCCGGGCGGAGCCCCAGCTGGTACGACCCGGGCCGCTTCTGGAGCGGCGACCGCCTCGGGCTCTCCCGCGGATTCCACCTCGGCGGCGAGATCGCCGTGGAGGTCCCGCCCGGCTCCGGCCGGTCGTAGCCGCCGTCACCCGGGCCGGGTCAGGGCGCCGCCGCGCGGGCTGGAGCGAGCACCGGGTTCCAAGACCAGCAGGCTTGTCCACAGATTGGCTCCGGCACCTGACAACGCCTTCCCCCCGTACATTCGTAGCCACAGGGCGGCCCTACCGCCGCCGCGCCGGCTTCGACCACGAGGATGCGTGTGATGAGCGAGTCAGAATCGATTCCCAAGTACGACAGGGAGGCCGCCCGGCGGCGACGCGAGCGGCTGATCGCCCAGGCGGAGGCCAGCGGCAAGCGGCCGCTGACGGTCGCCGAGATCCGCGCGCTGCAGGCAGCCGACGACGACGGCTTCCCTGACAAGGAGGAGTACGACGCCTGGATGGCGGAGATCTACGACGCGCGCGACCGCGACCTGGCCCGCCGGCTCGGCAATGAATGAACGGGGCGGTGCCCTGTTCGACACCGACGCCGCGTCGGCGCTGTACCTCGAGCTGCCTTCCACCGCGCAGGTGCCGGACGAGATCGCGCTCACCGTCGACGAAGGCCGCCAGTCGTTCGTCAGCGCCATCACCCTGGGCGAGGCCTTCTACGGCGTCGCTCGTCGCAAGTGGTCGGCTCGTCGCACCACCCGCCTGCGCGACTTCTACGCCGTCCGGTTCGTGGTCGTACCGGTCGACGGCGAGGTCGCCGACGAGTACGCGCGGCTGCGGGCCGCGACCGAGACGCTCGGCCGGCCGATCGCCGACAACGACCTGTGGATCGCGGCGACCGCCACCGCGAACTACCTTCCGGTCGTTACCCGCAACCGGCGGCACTTCGAGCCGCTGACCCTGCACAACCTGATCCTCCTTTGACGGCGCGGCTCCGGTTGGGCCGAGCCGGCCGAGGAGCTCAGTCCGGCTCGCCCCGGGGCTCGGCCGGGCTGCGGTGCCAGGGCGGCAGCTCGTAGACGGTGCCGGGGCGGGGGTAGGGCTTCGGGTCGGCGAGGCGGCGGCGGTAGCCGTGCACCGGGGTGCTCGACGGGTCGGTGCGGACCTCGACCACCGCGGGGCGGTCGGCCGCGAGGGCGGCGTCGAGGGCGTCGCCGAGGTCACCCGGCCGCTCGACCCGGAGGCCGACGCAGCCGAGCGCCTCGGCGACGGCCGCGTAGCTGGGGCGCAGCCGCTCGCTCTCGAGGTCGACGGACTGCCGCAGCCCCTCGAAGAAGAGCTGCTGCCAGATGGCGAGCCAGGCGAGCGAGCCGTTGTTGAGGACGACGTTCACCGACCGCAGGCCGAGCTGCGCGTGGGTGGCCAGCTCCCCCAACG
>WNGB01015606.1_pt1 | contig 12023 bp, 13 predicted proteins | sample 5400681 | NCBI WGS metagenome assembly WNGB01 (sample SAMN13153367, study PRJNA577476) | soil metagenome | isolation source: 115 cm soil or saprolite under grassland replicate 2 | place: USA:California | collected 2016-06-15 | reverse complement strand
CGGCGTGGCAAGCGCTATCGGGTGGAGATCCAGACCTGGAACAACTGCTTGATGCGTGGTCAGCGCAAGCCGCACCTGCTGCCGATGCAGCGCTATCCCTTTACGCTGGTGCGGATTGTGTTCTCTGACCAGGCCGGGCAAGCGGCCTTTGGCCGCCCGCTGTGGCTGATTGTGGTCGGACAGCGGCGGCACGACCTCAACGCCTTCGCGATCTATCACGCCTATGCCAGGCGGTATAACTTGGAACACTTCTTCCGCTTTGGCAAACAGCACCTGTTGCTGACTGACTTTCAGACCCCCGACACGCAGCGCGAAGAGGCGTGGTGGCAGCTGGTGCATATCGCCTATGCGCAACTGTGGCTGGCACGCGATCTGGTGCAGGCGTTGCCACGGCCCTGGGAACGCAATCTGCCGGCGATACGGGCCCGCCAGATTTCGCCCAGCTTGGCCCAGCGCGACTTTGGCCGGATTATTCGCCAGATTGGGACGCCGGCCCAACCGCCCAAACGCCGTGGTATTTCGGCCGGACGCCGGTTGGGCACACGCTTGCCTGCTCGCCCGCGTCAAAAAGTGGTGGTGAAGGGGCAACAGCAGGCCCAAGCGCCCTGAAATCGGCGCGATTGTTCAACTGGAAAGGTGCGTGCGATGGCTCAACCGATGTCGAGCTCGATTCATAATGTCATAAGTCCAAAGAGTATAGGTTGGAACAAATTCTCTCCCAATCAGGCGTAACTTCACGCTGCTGAGGCCGTTTCTATGGTGCAACTGAATCTCTGGCATAGCCCGCTGGAGAAGCTAGGACGAAGGTACTACTTACCTATTTCGGATGTCGAAGGGTTTATACAATACAATGTCCACTGTACAACGTCGCCGCAGTCCATTCCACAAGGAGGCACCCATGTCCCGGTACCGTCGTCTGATCATCACCCTCGGAGTCGTGGCCCTATTGTTGCTCACCTTTGGCGCAGCCGCAGCCAGGGGCAACGACACGCCCAAGTCGCCGCACGGCGACGCGAACCAGCCGGCAGCCGGCAAAGGCAAGCCCGCACGCCTGACCTGGACACCCGGCCGTATCACGCATGCCGTCACTGCTGGCCAGACGATCCAGCTCACGGCCACCTTCACGAGCGGCACCGATATTGCCGAAGCAATGCTGGTCATACCTGGCGGGCTCGGCAAAGTGCTGAAAGCGGATACCACCAAGCTCACGAACATCAAAGCCGGCGCGCCCACCACGGTCACGTTTACCGTCACGATGCCAGCCAAGGCGCATAGCCAAGGCGGCGTTGTGCAGGTGCGTCTGGGCCAGCGGATGCTCGCCCAGCCGCTGCCAGTGCTGCTGACGGTTGCCAATGGCAATGACACGGGGCAGGATGCGGATGACACGGCGAAGCCAGCCAAGCCAGCCAAGCCAGCCAAGTCAAAACCAACACATCCATAGGGCATGCATATGCCGGATGCCACGCCCCTGGCGTCGGCTGGGGGGCGTGGCTGTGCCCTTCTTTAGTGTCAATTCGATTCTTCAATACGCTGTGCGGGCCTGTGCCATTTTACCCTACCTGCATACCTGTGGTGGCACCCTTCACAATGCGGCAACGATCAGCCTTCTGCTATAAACAAAACCGACCGCATAGAATATAACCATGCCTGTGAGTACATAGAGCGTGTGTGCGTGGGATATAGTCCTCCCTCGCGCACACGCAGCTATGTACTCACACTTCCACAAGCCAGATTGTAGCCACAGAATATCGTGTTTTGTACTATGGCTGTTAGAATCACGAATCGTTGCCGCACCCCTTATTCGCCTATCCGCGCCGCTTGCTAGAGCGGAGAACCAGGCCACCCGCGAGCACGATCAGCGCGGCCAACACAAGCATGCCCACCAACGACAGATCAGCCGCGCCGGTATGCGGCAGAGTGGATGGGCTGCCGCCGGCCGCAGGTGCGGCAGTTGGAGCGACAGTCGGTTGTGTCGTTGGCGCGGCTGCCTCCTTGTCATCCGGTGTATACCCGACCCAATTGACGGAGTAGACGCCGTTGCCCGCGCCTGCGTCCAGCGTGCCGGTCAGGGTTTTGCGATCGAGGTCGTTCAGATCGAGCTTGCCATCTCCGACCTGCTTGCCGGCAGCGTCCGTCACGGTGAAGTTGCTCTCCTGCTCGCCCAATTCCTCATTGAACACCAGCGTAATCTTGGCTGGCGGCGCATCCAGCTTAGCGCCATCTTGTGGTTCCGATGACACCAGTTTAGCGTGCGCCATGGCGCTGCCAATCAACAATAGGCTTAGCACCAATGCCAGCACGAGACCGACGGTCATGGTGCGTTGTGTTGTGATGATGGTGTGTTTCACGTTCTTACTCCTTGTGATTCATAGTATCATCCCTCACGCGCCTGCCGCGCGGAGGATATCCATCTCGAAGGTGTGCTGCACATCGGAAAATCCGGCGCGCCGCAGCACCACCGTCATATGCCAGCGTCCACCCATCGGCACAAAGCTACCGCGCGCGATGTAGCGTTCTGCTCCCGTGGGCCGCGCCTCAGTCTGCAATTGTCCCATCGCCATCCCGATCATATCGAACCGCAGGAGCACCTTCGCGGGCTTCCCTGCGGCCCCCGGCCGCTTATCGGCCACGTCCACGGCAAACTCGTTGTCGCCGATCCGCGCCGGCGCGACCCGCAGCGTCAGCTCCACTTCATCCACCGTCGCAACCTGCGCCACCCCACGCCGCTCGTGCTGCTCCCAGGACACGACGCTGGGCGCAATACTGGTCATGACCCCGACCGCCAGTAGCACCAGCGCCCCCACGACCACCTCGGCCCGCACGCTCCAGCCGAACGCGCCCGCCAAGCGATTGCCGAGCGCACGCAGGCGCGGTACGAAGATGCGCGCGTTCAATGCACCAAATAGGATTAACAGCCCAAACAGCCCAAGCTTGATCGCCAGCGCGCGCCCGTAGGTGGTCGCCGCGAGCAGATCAAGATTGTTCACCTGAAGCGTGTAGGTGTAGATCCCTGTCGCGGTCAGCAGCGCCACACAGATCATCGCCAGGCGCGAAAAGCGGGCCGCAACCAGCCCGAGCGCCAGTGACTGCTTGGGTGCGCGCTGCGTCGCGCGCACCGCGATCGCCAGGGGGAGAAGCCCGCCGAGCCAGGCCACCATCGCCGCCAGGTGCAGCCAGTCGATTGCGACGGCGACGAAAGCTCCTTGCGATGCTGCCGCGTTGTGGCCGGTCTGGCTGAACGTCAGCAACGCTGCACCGGTCAGCACCAGCCCTGCCAGCCAGGGCCACACCGGCCCCTGCCCGGCTGCCGGCAGACGCCAGGCCAGCAGGCCAAATGCGAGCGCGGCGATGCCGCGCGCGAGTAAGAACTGCCCTGATCGCCCTTGCATGAGTTGTATGACCGGTGCCCCAATTGCCTGCGTGAACGAAACGCCAGCCGCTTCCGCCGCCTGAGCCACGAGAAACACGAGCGTGACGAGCAAAAACAGTGCGCTCCCGCCAAGCATCAGCCGGCGGAGCGACTGGGTCATCCCCGAGTCTGCCGCCAGGTGGTCGGCCCCATCGCGTGGCGCGCTGCGAAACGCCGGCCGCCAGACCAGCAGCACGAACGGCACGCTCCCGAGCGCAACCGCCGCGGCCAGTAGATTCAGCCAGCGCAATATGCTTCCGGTCAGCGGCGGCGGGAGCGTCGCCGGATCGGGTGCGTCCGCCGCTGGAATCAGCGATGCGGCACTCGGCACGCCAATGCCAAACGGCACATTCCCCTCGGTGATGTGCCCATCGACGGCCGAGCGCGCCTTGAATACGGCGGTGTAGCTGCCCTGCGGCAGTGCCTGGAGCGCGAGCCGCAGCACGCGCGACGTGCCAGAATCGACACGCCCCGGCCCTGAATTGACCACCTGATTCGTGCTGTTGAGGAGCTGCACGGAGCTAAACTGCGGATCCAGCTCTTCCGTGAACTCCAGCACCAACTCCGGTGGCGTCGTCGCCACCGTCGACCCGGCCGCAGGCATCGATTGCACAAGAATGGCGTGAGCCGCAACATTCGCCGCGAACAGCAGCATCAGCAGGATGGCAAGGAGAACGGAACAAACGGTGCGTCGTGCCATCGCGATATATCCCCTCTTCGTGAACGTGCCGAACCGCGACAGAGCGTCACGGCGAGCGCGATCGCTTCGTCCCCTACCGAAACAGAAAGGGTTCGAATCTCGACTGCACAAGAGGGTCGCGTGGCGAATGAGCCACACACATGCCTTGGAGCGACACGACGCGGTTGCGCGGCGCATGCCAGATCATAGAGGCACCGCTGGCAGAGTTGCGCCGGACACTTTCGATCCGGCCGCTGCCAGTTTGGTGCGTTGTGCAGTCACGCGTTTCAGGCGATCGGAGGACGCAGGAGTGGGAGCAGAAATTGAAGAGATGGCGCGTGCGCTCGCGGCGCAGCGTAACGCTGGGTCAGTAGTACGGCCACGAGTGCGACCACGATAAGTGCCATTTCGTGGAACGGTTGGGCCAGCGGGGCGTGGTGGCTGGAGGAATCATGACCAGGCTGGCTTACCATTGTGAAACATAGCACCTGATCCTGGCCGAGCGGCGGGCCGAGCGGCTGGTCGAGCGAGGTCATTGATGCGGCAGCGAAACCGCTTGCATCCGCATCTGGCTGCGTGACGGTGTGATGATGCTGGTGCTGCGCTTGAACCACCGGGGTGCTCTGCATATGCAGCGGCATCCACAGCGCGCAGTGCAGCACGCACGCCAGCGGCTCGAACAAGCCCAGCGTAAGCAGCGCCAACAGCGCGACCATCGCTCGTTCATGGCCGAGGCGCGGACGCCAGCGCCGGTTGAATCAACGCCACAGCCGCAGGCTATTCGAACTGCCAATCACGCGTGCATCCCATCACACTACATCACGCTGCATGTTGTAGCAGAACCGGTGCGCGGTGTCAAGCGAGATTAGACACAGCAACAGCGTGATGACCGCTATCTGACACGACCGTCATGTTCGTGCCCACCAAACAGCCATATGCTATACTGTGGCCAGATACAACAGCCAGTATTCGTGTCGCAGCGGCAGCTGTGACGAGTATAAGAACGATAGAGCAGCACCTGCCGCTCGACCACGCGCCCGATAGGAATGTCTTATTCATGAGCGAGAAGCGCCGCCAGCAGCGGTCGAACACAGCCGATCGACGCCAAGATCATCGCGCTCAGGCCGGTGATCAGCGCGAGGTGGCCCCCCGATTCAAACCGGGCCGCAGATCGATCCTGGTCATCGGCATCGTGCTCACGCTTGGCATAGCATTGGTCACTGGCGGCTGGCTATTCCTCAGGGTCCGCAGTGCATCTGCTCCAACAGTCTCCCAGACCATGCAGATAGATAATGTGCGGGTTACCCTTGACCTTGATCAGGCCGCGCTCGGCACACGCACGGTAACCATCGCAGTGAACGACACGTCCGGAATACCGGTCGACATCCCGATGGCACGCGTGACCTCGAGCATGGCCGAGATGGCGATGGGTCAGAGTTCGTTGCGGCGCCAGGCCTACGATGAGCCGTAGCTACATTGACCAACTCGTAGCAGCGCCGATGCTCTGCCGGCGTATGCCCAAAGCTAGTGGCGGTGGCACGCCTCCTGCGAACAGAGTCCTGATCGTGCGCATTGGTAACTACGTGTTGGAGCATGGAGTGAGTGGATGATATTTTCGCGACGACGATTGACGTTGAGTATTGTTGCAGTTCTCCTTATCGCTGTAGCTACTCCCCTGGTTTGGCTCGGAGTCAAATGGAATCGGGCACTCACGAATGTCGGTAAGATGATTGTTCCTGCGGTTGCGCTGCCCAGTACAACTCCTAGCATACTCGTTGCTGGCGCACCGGCGCCAAACACCGCTACTCATCCTGAAGTAGATGGTGTGCATATGCCTATTCCACCCGCTGTACCCGAGCTCGACGGCGCACAAAATATTCTGCTGGTCGGCACCGACGCACGATCAGGCGAGGATGTTAGTCGCACCGATACACTGGTATTGGTACGGCTAGATCAGCGCAATAATCGTGTCAGCATGCTCTCATTTCCGCGCGACCTATATGTCACCATTCCTGGCTATGGAAATAACAAGATCAATGCCGCGTACCCGATTGGCGAGAAGCGAATCGGCCCGGGCTATGGGCTGGCGCTGCTGAAAGAGACCGTCAGCGAGCTGGTTGGGCTGCCGATCGATCACTTCGTAACGATCAACTTCGACGGTTTTAAGATGGTGATCGATAAGCTCGGCGGCATCTCTATCGATGTCCCCAAGGCGATTGACGATCCGAGCTACCCTACCGACGATTATCGAACGATGAAGATCCATTTTGATGCAGGCCGCCAGGTGATGGATGGCGATCGGGCCTTGATCTATGCACGCACGCGACATGCCGACAGCGATTTTGGGCGCAATCAGCGCCAGCAGCAAGTGTTGATGGCGATCTTTAATCGCGTGCGCGACCAGGGCCTGTTCGGCCAGCTGACCAGCGTCGACGATTACACCGCCGTTTTGAGCGACTATATTCGCACCGATATCACGCGCAGCGAAATGCTGCGCCTGGCGAGCGCGGGCGCGCAGCTCGATTCCGAGAACATCCAGCGATTTGCGATCGACTCCAAAATGGTCGCCGAGCAGCGCCAGCCGGCCTATGCACTCGTCTTGAAAGATCAAAAAGCGCTGCGTCGCCTGGTCAATCAAATGATCGATCCGGCAGCCGCTTCGGCTGGTGGCGAAGAGCCGACGCGTTAGCGACAGCGAATGAACACCAGCCCGTCGCACCCTCGGTTCCCCTGGTAGCTCCGGCCGCGGCATTCGCGCGCCGGATTACTATTGTCGCGCGGTGATCGCTGTCGGCAATATCGCTAGCCGCGTGCTCGGACTCGCGCACGAGCCGGTGATCGCCAGCCAGTTCGGCCGCGATGTCGCCTCGTATACGACTGCGTCGTCGATCCCGACGATGATCTATGATCTGCTGGTGAATGGCGCGCTCAGCGCGGCGCTCGTGCTGGTGTTCGCGAGTACGCCAAGACCGACGAGTGCGAGTTCTGGCAGGTGGCCTCGATGGTGATCAACCTGATGCTGTTGGTGGTCACGGCTGTGATCGCCGTGCTGATCTGGCCGGCTCCGCTCGCGATCGGCCTGCTCGCCGGCGGATTCCAGGAATCGATCTGCGGCGAGGCGACGCAGATGGTCCGGCGGCTGCCGGCGTTAGCCGTGTAGCACCAAGCTCGACGCACGTTCGATGGACGCCCGGACTGAATTGTGCCGCTGTAGGCCCAGAACAGCCCACGCTGCATCTGGCACATATACACCAGCTCATCGAGATCCTGGATATCGGTCGCACTGATGAGTAGGCGCACCTGAACCACACGCATGATCGAGGTTCCGGCAGTTTCGCGTAAGGAAAGCACCCCGCAGTTCGTACGCGGATGTTCAACCGTAGGTACATGATAGTCGGCCTGCTTCGGCAGCCAGGCGCTGTTCCCAATGCTCGTCTATCATACGGTACTTTCTTGCCACGAACTGCTGGCACACAACCGATAGCATTCAGTATGAGTATAGCCGCGCACGCTAAGAAAGATCTAAAGATACTGATGCTGGGCTCAGAACATTCTAAAACGCAATGCCTATCACGCTCACGCAGAGTGTATCGCTAGATTTTTAGGCGAATTAGCCATTTGGACGCCATGCATCGATACGACCTGGGAGGATGGCTTGTTCTTGCCCAGCGAGATTGAGGATGGCAATTCCTTGCTCGGATAAATGAACCGCTACCAATGTGCCACTTGGCGCGATGGCCAGTGCCGGAAAGCCCGGCCCGTTCTTGGGGTAGCGTGCAATCACCGTCTCATTCGATTGAAGGTCACTGGTGATAATCTCGACCCCGACGGTCAGCCGCACGGCCATAATCACAAATCGCTGACTATCCGGGAGCCAGCGGATCGCGATATCATCACGCTGGGGATCGGTGGAGATAGCGTGCAGGAACGTTCCATCAGCGCGGTACAGCGACCATCGCCCCACATGGGAGCCGGGCTGTCCCGGTTGCCCCATCACGAACCATGCGCCGTCCGGTGACCAGTAAAACTCCAGCGTGGCGTGGGGCGTATCGACAAGGATCTGGGTATGCCCATTGCCAACATCGAGACGCAGGGCCTGGTAGGCATAGGTATTTGGGGCGGGGCTGAGTTGGCGATTGATCAGAAGGAACGTTCCATCTGGACTCCAGCTGACCGGACCAGGCAGCGCAGTCGAGGACGATACATCGTCTACTGGGAGCCGACGCGGATGCGAACCATCACTATTCAGGATATAGACGGCGTCCGGCTGTCCCGCGCGGTGTCCGGTCACGGCCACCCGTGTTCCATCGCGAGACCAGGCCGCAGATGAGTTCGGATCGCTCAACGCGATGAGCTTGGTGATCTGTCCTGTCCGAGCATCGACGACATACCACGTTGCGGCGTTTACCTCACGAACGAGAAGCTGCGGGGTGGTTGGCGACCAACTGTCACTGCTCGTCTCGCGCAGCTTCACTTGCTGCACCTTACCGGTTTGGGTATCCACGATCGATGTCTGGATTCGATCGCTGTTTTGGTCCTGATTACAGGTAACGGCAAGATACCGCCCATCGATCGACCACAGGCCGCGCTGCTCGGTACTCTCGTTCACCATGGTACAGATGCCGGCGGTCAACCAGAATGGCTGCTGATTGCGCGAATCCGTGATCATGAGAAATCGGTCGGGCCGGGTATACAGGAGCGCGTCACCTACATACTGATGCAGTGCGACATTGAGCGGCAGCACAGGCGTTGCGAGTGGGGCAAGGGTCGGTGATGGGACGGGCGTCGTCGGGTGGGTTGAATCGGTGGGTTGGAGCACGGGCAGCACGATCGGCGTTTTGGTTGGGGTGACAGGGGATGGCAGGATCGGCGCCACTGTCGGGGTTGCGCGCAGCGGAGTAGTTTGTACCACTACGTCGGTTGCAAAGGTCACCGTTGTCGGGGGTGTGCGCAGCGGAGTGGTTTGTACCACTACGTCGGTTGCAAAGGTCACGGTTTGCGGCGGCGTAGCACAACCGGCCAAAAGTGCCAGAAGGGCGACCAGAGCGAATCGGCAAGCACGCATGCTCCACCTTTCATCTACATCATGTCACAACCCGACGAGCGCTGCGATTATAGCATAGACCTGTACACTGCTGTATGGGCAAGCGAGCGTGTTTGATGAGCAGGCTAACGGCATGGCCCGTAGCTGCTCCGCATAACGAGATCGAGCACGCAGCCGAGCTAAACGCCGCTGCCAAAATCGCAACCGCAAGCGGTCGGGCGACATGTGCATGTTCGGTCGCGGGTGATCGGTGGTCGGGGTATCGCGCCGGATGTGCAGCTCAGCGGAGGATGCGTCCCGTGCCAGGATCAACGATATGCTCGATGTGTGTTTGGCGCATCGTGACGCGGAGCATGCCATCGGCGTTCCACGCTGCCTGTTCCACGCCGTGCGGATCGTCAAACGTGATCGACTGTTGACTCCCATCGCGAAGGTCGAGGAAGAATGCGTGTGTCGTTTGCAGTGACCCATTGGAATCACGGCTATTGAGATCGCGCTCACTCCAAAACAACCAGCGCGGGCCAACGGCAAAGGTTACGAAATGGCCCCGCCCTCGCCGGGCCGTTCCAAGACGGAGACGAACGACTCTGGTTGCCCAAATTGTTGCGGGTCGACTCGCCAGAATTCTGGTGGTGTCCCTCGACTGCCTTGACGGGATTGATTGGGTGCCAAAACTCGGTTCTGTGTCGTCAGAATGCGGTAAAGTGAGCCAAAGCTATTGTATCGTTCGTTGATGTTTGGCTCGCTTTCCAGCTGTCTGTACGTGATATCGCGTCAATTTCCTGAGCGGTCGTCGGGATATGCACGACTGAAATTCAAACGGGTCACTGCTTCATAGTGCGGCAAACACCCGTTATCGAACACACGTTCGCCCAATTTACGCCTTGCTCATCAAGGCAGTTGAGGGACACTACCAGAATTCTTGCGTCCCTCCATTTTGACAGCACTGACACAGCCGATAACTGACAAGCAGAAAGCGATTCTGCTCGAGAGCGGAGAGCGCCACCAGATGTCACACCGCCGTATCCAGATCACTTGGAAGCGTCGCAATGCGATAGCCGGTTGCACCTTATTCATCGCTACTCCCGGCAAGTGGGGTTGTACATGATGAAGAAGTCGGTGAGCGGTCGTGGCTCATCGGTAGGATCGGAGGCCGGAAAGCGGCGCATCAGCGGGAAGTATATCCACAGAATGCCATCCGTCCCTTGCGCGGCTATAGGTGCGATGCCCTCTGGCTGGGTAAGCCACCACGTGCGTCCGTGCAACGTGATACTGACACGGTGTTTGGTTGAATTAGGTGTCACCCCAAAGTGTAGGTTCATCACCGCCCATTGTCCAAATCTGGCAGGTCAAACAAGCTGCCACTCATTGGGGCCAAATTTAGGTCCTAAATTTGGCCCCAATTAACGACCACGTGCGTTGGCGCAAGGAGCTGGTGCAGCGCCGTTCCCAGCCCCTGCGCCAATGGCGCCAGGTGATTGAGCACAATCCGGCTGAGGCGCCCATGGTCATCCCGCTCGACAAACCCACTGATATGCCACACATCGCGCACCAGGCGCCGCAGGCCGTAGCGCTCAATCTGGGGCAGGATCGGGGTCAACCAGCGGCGCGCCCACACCAGCACGTTATGCGCCAGCACGTTCAACAACATCACCATCTGCTGCGCCTCGAAGCGCTTCTTATTCCGTTTGGTGATGCCCAGCCCCTGCTTGTCGTCCTTGATCGCCGTCTCGACTCCGCCACCGCGCTGGTCGTAGCAATAGACGTAGGCCAACAGCACCGCTGCGGCATCCGTCACCTTGGCTGGGGACTGGTTGGTCACGGTCAGCACATCCGCCGCTGTGAGGGTCGAAATGATCACGCCGACGCCCCATTGGCCGTTCTTTTTGCGGCAGCGCACCGCAATCCGCCGCACCGGACGGACATAGGCCGTGGCCGCCTCCTGCACCCAGCCGACTTGGCGCCCATCAATGTGCGGATCATCCACCCAATCGGTCACGCTCAACGCCAACTTCTGGGCGCGCTGGCCCGAATAATCCTTGGCATGCACCTGGTAGTCCCGTTCGAGCAGCCAGTTGATCTCGCCGACGCTGCCGCCGCCCGCATCAATGCGGACAATCGTCCGCGCGCGTTTGGCCGCATCCAACGCCAAGATCTGTTCAGCCGCCTCCACCAACGGACGCAACGCCGTCCGCAAGTAGGTGGTGCCGTTAAACAACTGGTCGACCACGATTTCGTGATAGCGCGTGGCCAGCACCCGCCCCAATTGCCGCCCGCGCCGATAGCGTTGCTGCGGAAAGTAGCCCTTGGTGGCGCAGGCGGCTTTCTTGCCGCAGGGCATGCCGGTCAGATCGGCATCCAAGATCTGCCAGTCCTGCCGATAGTCGTGGGCATAGGCTTGGCTATGCTGGCGATAGATCGTCTGCAGCGCCTGCTCCAGTTGGGTGACCTGCGCGACCGTACAGGCATTCAAGGTGTCTTGCACCACCGACTGATCCGCACACGCGCTGCGGCCAAAGGCGACCTGCAACGCGGGATCGCTCCGCAGGCGGGTGTTGATCTCGGAGAGGCCGTGTGCCCCGGCCAGAATCGCGATAAAGGCATCGTAGAGTTTGTCGATCGGCGCATACTTCACGGTCTTCTGCGCAATCGAGACGGTCTTCCGTATCGGGCCAAACAAATCGATCTGGCCCAGATGCACGCCCAAGGCCGCCAAGCTCGCGGCGGGCGAAAAGTGCTGCGTTGCGTCAGAACTGGTAAACTGTGCCATGGTGATGAACCTCCTTTGGTTGGGATAGGTGTCGTACCAAAGTGTAGGTTCATCACCGCCGTTTTAGCAAATCCGGCAGGGTGAGCACACTGCCGCTAATTGGGGCCAAATTTAGGTAATA
>WNGB01011644.1_pt1 | contig 12026 bp, 9 predicted proteins | sample 5400681 | NCBI WGS metagenome assembly WNGB01 (sample SAMN13153367, study PRJNA577476) | soil metagenome | isolation source: 115 cm soil or saprolite under grassland replicate 2 | place: USA:California | collected 2016-06-15 | reverse complement strand
GCACACCCAGACGCATTCGGACGACGAACCAGAACATGGCACCGGTGAGCAATCCGAGGACGGCAATCGTCGCGAGATACCCGAGCGCGGACAGCGGCGTGAAATGCCAGAGCGCGACGATCATCCAGTACAGCACGAAGGCGTTGCTGATGAGGCCGTACCACCAGCCCCACCGAAAGGCGGCGCGCGGATTCGACTCGGTGACGGCGTGCTGCATGAGAAGGACGGCGGGGATGATCGCGAAGAAGCTGAGCATGGGAAGGGGGAACGGTGGATAGCTCAGGGTGAGCGCGATCGCTCCCACGGCGACGAGCACCACCAGGCGACGGCGGCTCACAACAAGATGTCGCGCCCTTCGTCCGCCGAGCGATAGAGCGCGTCGAGCACGCGCTGCAACGCCAGCTGATCCCGGGGCGGCGGCGCGTTCACGTCGCCCTTGATCACCGCCAGGAAATACATCCACTCCGCGCGATACGACTGAATGAACTGCGTCTCGCGCCCGGTCGCGCCCTTCGGCGTGACGTCGACCGCCGCGCCGTGCTGCTCCTTGAAAATCCGCAGCGGCTGGATCATCGCCGAGCCCTTCGCGCCGACGATGTCGAACCAGAAGCGCTCGCCCTCGCCGAGGTGCCGCCAGCTCACGTCCACGGCGATCGACACGCCATTCTCACACACGATCAGCGCTGATCCCATGTCCTCGAGGGCGTCTTTTCCGGGCCGCGTCAGATGGGCCGAGATCCGTTTCGGTGCGGGCCAGCCGGCGAGCCAGAGCCCCAAGTCGATGAGCGGCAACCCCAGATCGAGGACCGCGCCGCCACCCGCCTGCTCACGCCGCAGCCGCCACCCCAGCATCTGCCGGCTCGGCTGGAAGGTGTACCAGCCGGCGCGCACCGCCTGTAGTCCGCCCAGATCGCCGCCGGCGAGGAACCCGCGCACTGCCTGCACGTCGGAGCGGAAGCGGTGATTCATGCCCACCATCACACGCTTTTGGTACTTCTCGCTCGCCGCGAGCGCACGCTCGACCCCGGCGACCGTCAGGGCGAGCGGCCGCTCGCAGAGCACGTGCACACCGGCCGTCAGCGCCGACGTGACGTGAATCTCGTGCAGGTGGTTGGGCGTGCAAATCACGACGACGTCGACATTGGCGTAGCGCAGCACCTCTTCGATGTCGTCGTAGGTGTCTTTGACCTCGAAGCGCGCGGCGAGCGCTTGCGCCTTGCCGACGTCGTTGTCGCAGATCGCCGCGACTTCGACACCGGGGAGCCGGCGCACCACGGGCAGATGCGCGACCTGCGCGATCGCGCCGGCGCCGAGCACCCCGACGCGAATGGGGTCGTTCACCTGTTGCTCCTGCGCCCCGCTCCCTGCTCCTTGCTCTCTCGCAGCCGGTACATGAAGCCAGTCCGGAGACTGACGGTTCGCAGGCCACTCGACAGCACGCCGCGCCCATCCACGGTGAAGCGCCACGACGGAGAAAGGTTGACCTCGAGCCCCACCGTGCCGTTCAATCCTGCCGTGATCACGTCGAGGGCATCCTCGACCAACGTGCCATTGATCGCCGCGCCGCTCCCGTTGCGCATGTGGATGCTCACGCCGGTGCCGACGTACGCGGTCACGCCACGCCCCTGGGGCAGGACATATTGGAAATCGATGTCGCCGATGATGTCACTGAGCGCGATGCGGCCGAGATCGATGCTATCGGGCGTGGATGGATTGACGATGCTATCCAGCCGCCGCTCCAACCGGTCGCGCGCCTGCTGATCGAATTGCGAGTGGAAGTACGACAGACCCAAGAGGAGCCGGACGCGCGGCGCGATGCGGCCATAGTCGACGCGCAGTCCCGCCACCGTCGCTCCGGTGAGATCCGAGGCACCGAGGAGTCCGGCGTCGAACTGGAGCCCCGAGAAGCGGAGGTTGTCGTAGGAGAATTGGTTGAGGACACCCTGAGCGGAAAGTTGGAATGTTGGAATGTTGGAAAGTAGAAACGCGACAACACATGCCAACCGTCCAACCTTCCAACCGTCCAACCTAGTAGAGCCGTTCAATTTTGGTTCCTGGGAAATAAGTTGTCAGAATCGCGCGATAGTCCTGGCCGGCGCGTGCGCGGCCGATCGCTCCCCACTGGCACATCCCCACGCCGTGTCCCGAGCCGGCGCCCGCGGCAACGAGGCGCGTGACCTCGCCATTGGCCTTCGTCACCGTCAATTGAAACGCGGCACTCGAGAGCAGGCGATCCGCGTCCGGGCGCAGCACCGAGCGGACGTCCGGCCCGGCAACCCGAATGTCGCCACGCTCGAACACGATCCGCAGCTCGCCAACTCGGCCCGACCGTGTCTTGCGGCTCACCGTGACGTCGGTGATGCGCTGCAGGCCGTCGCCCGACAGCGGCGTCACGGTGGGCAGCGTCCGCGACAATATAGCGCGCAGCTTGGAGGCGTCCCATTCTTCGCGCCACCGAAATCGCGGTGAGATGTCGCAGTAGTAATGCCCGCCGCCCCGGTCGTCGGACACCGGTCGCAAATAGGGACGCGTGCGCGACGTGGCGAAGCCCTCTTCCACGCCGGCGGTGCTGAAGCCGCACGTCGAGTGGAAATACGCGTCGATCACGTCGCCGTCGTACCGCAAGACCTGTCCCGCTGTTGTGCGCACCGCGTCCCAGACTTGAGGGGTTTCCACCGCGACGCCGAGATAGACCTGATCGCGCGTATCGGCATAGGCGTCGAAGCCGAAGGCCTCCCAGCGACCGCGATTCTTGATGGCAAAACTGCGCGAGACGACGGCCTGCGCGAGCACGGCCGCCAGCTCGTCCGGCCGCCGTGCCCCGATTTCCGGGCCCAGGACGCCGGCGATGTAGCTCTCGACGTTCACACGATTCACGACGGTCAACCCGCCGCGGCCAGAGGTGATGGTGATGCGGCCGCGGTAGCGCCGGCCGTTCGCCACCACGAACCGGTGCTCCGTGACGTTCACGACGGCGATGCCGCGCAACGGCTCGGTCCGCGTGCTATCGGGCTTCACCAGACGGAGACGCGAGGGATCCGCGGAATCCGGGAAGACGACCCAGCGGACGCCGGCCGGAATCGATCCCACCGGCGTGCCGCTCGTGGCGTCGCTGACGAACAGCTCACCGCTCTCCGCGCCGCCGATCGACGCATTGGCGAGACCGATCGCGAGACCAATGCGCAGTTCCGGCTCGCCGCCGGTCGGCTGGAGCGCGCCGCGCGGAACTCCCGGGCACGCTGCCGTCGCGACGAGCGCGAGGCTAGCGAGCGCGTGCTTCGCCCAGCGCCGCATCGAGCTGCTCGATCGTGAAATCGATATCGGCCGTCGAATGCGCCGCCGAGACGAAGCCGGCTTCGAAAGCGGACGGCGCGAGAAACACGCCGTGCGCGAGCGCCGCTGTGTGCCACCGTGCGAACAAGGCCGTATCGGTTCCTTTGGCATCGGCGTAGCTGCGCACCGGACCCGCCGTGAAATAGAGGCCCCACATCGATCCCGCGTGTCCCAGCGTGATCGGGACGCTGTGCCGCTGCGCGGCGGCCCGCAGGCCGGCGATGAGGCGCGCGGTCTTCGCATCGAGCTCCGCGTAGAAGCCCGGGCGACGCGTCTCTCGCAGCGTGGCCAGTCCCGCGGCCATTGCCACGGGATTGCCCGACAGCGTACCGGCCTGGTACACCGGTCCCTCCGGCGCTATGCGTTGCATCAGGTCGGCACGTCCTCCGTATACCCCGACCGGGAACCCGCCGCCCACGATCTTGCCCAGGGTCGTGAGGTCCGGCTGCACGCCCAGCCGCTCCTGGGCACCTCCCGCGGCGACGCGGAAGCCGGTCATGACCTCGTCGAAGATCAGCAGCGCCCCGTACTGGTCACACACGGCGCGCAGCGCGGGATGAAAGTCGGAGTCGGGGCTGATGAACCCGGCATTGCCCACGTACGGCTCGACGATGACTGCGGCAATGCGTCCGGCGTGCTCACGGAACAGGTCCGCGACCGCCCGGGCGTCGTTGAACGGCGCCGTCAGCGTGAGGCCGGCCAGCGCCGCTGGGACACCCGGACTGTCGGGCAGACCCAGCGTTGCTACCCCGGAGCCGGCTTTGACGAGAAAGCTGTCGGCGTGGCCGTGATAGCAGCCCTCGAACTTCACGATGAGCTCGCGACCCGTCACCGCGCGGGCCAGCCGCACCGCCGCCATCGTGGCCTCGGTGCCGCTGTTCACGAACCGCATCATCTCGAGACTCGGCATGCGTCGCCGCACCTCGTCCGCGAGCTCGACTTCCGCCTCGCACGGCGCGCCGTACGTCCAGCCGCGCTCTGCGGCCTGGCGCACCGCCTCGAGTACCGCAGGGTGCGCGTGGCCGAGGATCAGGGGCCCCCAGGAGCAGACGTAGTCGATGTAGCTCTTGCCGTCGACGTCGCTGAGCCGCGAGCCCTGTGCGTGCGCGACAAAAAAAGGCGTCCCGCCGACTGCCCGGAACGCCCGCACGGGTGAATTGACGCCGCCGGGCAACACCCGTTTCGCCCGGTCGAAGAGCTCGCGCGATCGCGTCACGTCAGCGCGGCCGCCTGGAAATCGTAGTCTTCGCTCGCCGTGATCCGCGCGCGCACGAAATCCCCCGGTTGCGCCCATCCACCGCGCTCGAGGTATGTGACGCCGTCCACATCATCAGCCTGCCACTTCACGCGCCCGGCCTTGACGCCGTTTTCCTGCTCCAATTCATCTACCAGCACCTCGACTTCCCGTCCCACGAAACGCTCCAGGCGTTCTGCCGAGATGCTACGCTGTACCTCGACGATTTCTTCTAGACGATCTCGCTTGACGCCGTCTTCTACGTCGTCTTCGTATTGCATCGCCCGCGTCCCTTCCTGCGGCGAATAGGCAAACGCGCCCATGCGGTCGAATTGCGCTTCTTCCAGGAACCCGAGCAGCGCGCGGAAATCCTCTTCCGTCTCGCCGGGGAACCCCACGAGGCACGTCGTCCGAATCGCGAGATCCGGAATGGCGCCCCGCAGCCACGCGAGCTTCTCGCGCAGCGTGCGCAGGCGCTCGGGGCGTCGCATCCGCTCCAGCATCCGATCGGTGGCGTGCTGGATCGGCATGTCGATGTACGGCACGATCCTCGGGTTCCGCGCCATCAGCTCGACCAAACGCTCGTTGATCCCCGCCGAGTAGACGTAGAGCAAGCGGAACCATGGGACGGTCGTCTCGCGCAGCAGCGTCTCCAGCAAGTCGGGCAACTTGGGCCCAGCGAGTCCCAAATCCCTTCCCCAATGCCCCAGATCCTGCGCGACCAGGTTGATCTCCTTGGCTCCCTGCGCCTCGAGCTGCTGCGCTTCCCGCACGAGGCGCGCGAGGGGCTCGGAGCGGTGCTTGCCGCGCATCAGGGGGATGGCGCAGAAGGCGCAGGTGTGGTCGCAGCCTTCGGAGATCTTGAGGTAGCGCACGTGCGGCTGATCGCCCAGGAACTGGCGCACGCCGGGATGGGACGCGACGGGATCTTCAATGAGCCCCCGCTGCGCGAGCTCGGGCACGAGATGATGAAGCTCCGAGAACCCGAGGAACAGATCGACTTCGGGAATCTCAGTTTGCAGCTCATGCTTGTATCGCTGCACGAGACAACCGACCGCCACCACCGCCTTGACCGCTGCCGTTGTCTTGAGTTTTGCGGCGTCGAGTATCGCATCGATCGACTCTTGCTTGGCCGCATCGATGAAGCCGCAGGTGTTCACCAGGATGACGTCGGCGGACGGAAGCTCGGGCGTGACGACGGCGCCGTGGCCGACCAGCTCGCCCACGAGCCGCTCCGAGTCCACCGTCGCCTTGTCGCAGCCGAGGGAGATGACGCCCAGCTTCATCCGCCCCCCCGGTAGTTCCCGAACCGGAGCTCGATGCCGAAGTCCTGCGCGCGCAGGAACGCGATGACTTCCTGGAGCTCGTCCTTGGACGGGGCCTGCACCCGGATCTCTTCGCCCTGAATCGAGGCTTGGGCCTTCTTGAATTTCTTGTCCTTGATCGCCTTCACGATCGCCTTGGCTTTTTCCTGCGGGATCCCCTGGGTGAGCTTGATCTCGCGCCGCACCGTGTCGTTCGCGGCCGGCGTGATCGTGCCGAGCTCCATGTTTTTCACCGGAACGCCGCGCTTGATCATCTTCGACTGTAGCACGTCGAACAGCGCCTTCATCTTGAAGTCATCATCCGCAATTAGAACCAACAGGGCGTTTGAACGGTCAAAGCTCAGCGAAGCCTTCGAGCCTTTGAAGTCGTAGCGCTGGATGATCTCTTTCTGGGCTTGATTGACGGCGTTGTCGACCTCTTGGAGGTCGGCGCCGGTGGAAACGTCAAACGACGCGGTGGAGGCCATAGGGCGGGTAATCTACCCGCCCCGACCCTAGGACAGGAAGCTTTCCAGCGCGCGAGCTCTGGAGACGTGACGGAGCCTCGCCAGCGCCTTTTCCTTGAGTTGGCGGACCCGCTCGCGCGTGATGCCGAGCTGCGAGCCGATCTCCTCGAGCGTCATCGGCTCCTGGCCTTCGAGCCCGAAGTAGAGCCGCAGAATGCGGGCCTCGCGCTCCTTCAGTGTCGCCAGCACCGACTCGATCGATTCGGTGAGGGCGTGCTCGAAGATCTCGTCGTCCGGACCCGGATTGGTCGTGTCGGGCAAGTAGTCGAGCAATTTGTTGTCTTCGCCGGGTGTGAGCGGGGCGTCGAGCGACAGATGCGCCTGCGAGATCGACAACGTCTTCGCGACTTCTTCCTCCGAGATGTCCATCCCCTCGGCGATCTCTTCCACCGTCGGCTCGCGGCCAAGTTCCTGTAGGAGCGAGGCGGAGCGCTTGCCGATGCGATGCAGCGTGCCGGCGCGATTCAGCGGCACGCGCACGATGCGCGACTGTTCGGCGAGTGCCTGCAGGATCGCCTGGCGGATCCACCACACCGCGTACGAGATGAACTTGATGCCCTTGGTCTCGTCGAACTTGTGGGCGGCGCGGATCAGGCCGAGGTTGCCCTCGTTGATCAGGTCGGAGAGCGAGACGCCCTGATTTTGATATTTCTTGGCCACCGACACGACGAACCGCAGGTTGGAGCGCACGAGCTTATCGAGCGCCTCCGGATCCTGTTGCTTGATCCGCTGCGCGAGCGTGACTTCTTCTTCGCGCGTAATCAGCGGATACTGACTGATTTCCCGCAGATACTGATCCAGAGACCCCTCGTCAAATGATGCGCGCTTCGCCGTATTCAATTGCATTTGGTGGCCACTCCTCTTGGGGAAGCTACCACTCTAATGAATCAGCGAACCGAGCCGGCTCCAGCGAATGTCGGTCAGCCATGGAAGCGCATCGCGCGTCCCGCGATCGTAACTGAAATAGACGACGAGCGGGCGGCCCTTTACCGCGCTCGCATCGACAAAGCCCCAATAGCGTGAATCAGCAGAGTTGTCGCGATTGTCCCCCAGCACGAAATACTTGTCCATCGGGACACGCAGCGGGCCCCAGGTATCGCGCGTCGGGTGATAGCGACGGCGCTGTTCCGTATCGCGCCGCACCAGGAACTCGCGCTGCCAGTCGAACTCGGGATCGAAATTGTCGTGCAGCGGATCCACGCGCTGCACGTACGGCTCCTCCAGCGCGCGACCGTTCGCGTACACTTGTCCCAACCGCATTTCGACGACGTCCCCCGGCACGCCGATCACGCGCTTCACGTAGCTCAGCGTCGGGTCCTTCGGATAGGCAAAGACAATGACATCGCCGCGGCGCGGCGTATTGAAACCGGGCAGTCGGGCGCTGGTGCCGGGAATCTGCGCGCCGTAGACGGCCTTATTCACAAACAAAAAATCCCCCGCCAGGAGCGTGCGTTCCATGCTGCCGGAGGGGATTTGAAATGCTTCGAGAAGGAAGGTGCGAATAATGAGGAACAGCACGAGCGCCATACCGAGCGAGCGCATCCAGCTGTCGAACCAGCGGGCTAATACGGAGCGGCGGTTTGGGGGGGGCGACGGGAACCGTGGCGTCTCAGCGCCATTTCCACCAGGCGAGGCCCCCAAGTCATGCATGTGATTTATCTTAGCAAGCCGGCCCACACGGCGCAACGGTTACACCCCATCCCCGAGCTGCACCCCATTGCCGGACTCTGACTCGGAATTCAGAAACTGGGTCATCGTGACGCACTCGGGCGGCGAGACACCCCACGCGACCCTCCCGCTCGATGCGAAACCATGTGACCGTCGTCTCGGGCAACGCGTCGAGCGCATCACGTTCGAGTGTCGCGCCACTCGTTGCGAGCACCACTAAGACCGATTCGTGCGCCACGCCCTAACCTGTCGCGGGACGGGTGACAGGCATCACCAATTCGTCGCGGGCCGGCGCGTTTCGACGCGGTCACTGTATGTCGCCAAGGCGCCGGAGCGCTGCTCGCGCCTCGGCGACGACCGGCTGGAGCTCCGGGTCGGCATGCAGCCAAGCTTGGACGACGTATCCATAGTCACGAATAGCCGTCGGGCGATCACGGAGTCGTTCCGCGAGCCGGGCACGTTCGAGAATCAGCGGCACGCCGCGATCGTATAACCGCTCCCAGACCCACTCCGCCTTCTCGTCGCGGCCTGATGCGGCTAGCAAACGAAACTGGATCGTCCGGCGCTGCGGAGCGCCAGGACACGTGGAGTCGGGGAACAAGCCATGCAACGCTGTGGCCGTGTCTCCTCGAGCGATCGCCAAGGCGACACGGGCAAACTGCAGAACCGCGCGTGCGTGCGGAGCCGCCTCCTGGTTCTCGGCCGTGCGGCCGATCGATTCTTGTCGCTGCACAAGGCGCCGCAACTTCGCCATGTCGCGTCGGGCGGCCCACCACAAGGCGGCGTCCATCGTGCGATAGCAGGCACCCTCAACAATAGATGGAAAGAACGCGTGGACCGATCGCTCCGGCGTGCCGTAGATCCCATTGTCGATCGCGCTTTCGACGCTGTCTCGCGGAATGACGCCGAGCTCTGCAAGGACCATAAACTCCGGCATCACGAAACGATTCCCGACTGCGTCACGCGCCTCCCGCAGACGGCCGCGATGAATGAGCGCCTGCGCCAGTAACGACCGGAACGGGCGGAGCTCAAACTCCGTGTCTACGGGATTGGTGACGACGCTGACGCGTGCCTTCTCCAGCAGACGCCGGGCCACGAGGACCTGCGTCTCATCCGCGTCTGGCCAGAACCGGATCGCATTCGCCAGGCGACGCAGGCTGGTCAGCGACGCTCCGTCCAGGCCCCGCTCGAACGCGCGCGAATCGCGTTCGCCGTGGAGCAGCAGCGCGAGCAACTGCATTCCCGCTCCCTCGCGATTGACGGAGGGAATTGCGAGATACCCGTCTACGTACTGGAGCGCCGCACTCGGATCGTTGTCAGTCAGGGCCATCTCGACCGGATGAATGTAAGCGAGCGCATAGCCCGAATCGCGGGCGATCGCTCGATCGAACGCTCGGCGCGCCCGCCTTGCGGTACTGTCCGCCCAAAAGAACCCGTAGTGGAACAGAACTTCCCCGGCTTCATGCCATGCCTCGTGGTCGTCCGGATACCGCGTGAGCATTTCGATGAGGATTCTTTCCTGGCGTCGGACACGCGCGTCGAACGTCGGCTCGAAGAGGCTGGGCGGCCGCTCACTGTACGCCAGCATGAGGCTGTCGCGCGGATGTACTCCCGCGCTGAAGGCAGCGATGCGCCCAGCGTAGCGGTCGGGCCCCGACTCCAAGTTCCAGCCGCGGGCCAAGCCCCGTTGGCGGAGCGCGACACCAAACGTCGTATCCAATGCCAGCGCCCGCTCGTAGGACGCCACGGCGGAGTCGAGCCAATACCGTCTCAGAAAGTCTTCGCCCTCAAGGAATGCCTTGAGCGCAGCCAGCGATGTCGTCGCCGGAGTCGCGAGTCGCGTGGACACCCACGAACCTGCCGGCGCCAGCCGGCGGATCACATCGAGGCTCAGGGCATCCGTCACACCGTCGATGCGGTCCACGAGCCCCGTGCGTTGGATCTCGGCGACGATGCGATCGTTCCCCGCGTCGAGCACGGTAGCACTCAGGCGCACGGAGTCTGGTCCCACACGCGCGACATTACCGAACAGCACGAGCCCGGCGCCGGTCCGATGCGCCAACTCCAGCGCCCCCACTCGGTCGGCACGCCCCTCCCAATGGCCGATCACCACCGACGCCGGGACGGCGCGGAGGCGGAGCGCACCGTCCAGCTTGCGCGACACCATATCCACCAGGCCTTCATGCAATAACGCGAGTTGCGGATCGGCGACTTCGAACGGGGCGACCGCGAGAAGGCCAGCATCGGACCCCAGCGCCCTAGGGCGAGTCGTTGCGAGCACGACGGTCACGAACACCGCGAGCACCCCGGCCCCGACGGCCAATCGCCATTTTAGTCGGGGGGGCGGAGCCGGCGCAGGAGGCGCGGCGCTCATGCGGACCACCGCGGACGAAGTCGACGGCTCGTCCCCCAGCTCCCCCTGACTCCGCAACCGGCGCAAGAGCTCACTGACCGACGGATCGGGCGAGACACCCAGCTCCTGTCGGACGAGGTTCTCGTGTACCCGACCGAACTCGAGCGCGGCCGAGCGCTCGCCGGCGGAGATGAGCGCGCGGAGCAGCCCGAGCGCGGCCCGAGCCGCAAGAGGATCGAGAACGACGAGTTGCCGCCACACCTTCACTGCGGCGGATGGATCCACGATCGTCGCGGCCAGCCCTTCCAGCGCGTCGCCCACCCGTGCCTTGATGGCGGCCCGAGTGGTCTCCACCCAGCGCTCGAATTCAGCAGCGCCAGCGAGATAGAACCCATCCAGGAATGGGCCGGCGTAGATCGCCACGGCACGCGTCGCATCGCCGCGGCTAAGCGCGTCCTCGAGCGTCTCGACGTCGGTCGAGATGACGTCGGGATTCAGGCGCAGCTCGACCGCGCCGAGGAACAGGTCAGGGGCGTGAAGGTCGCGACGCAACGCGAAGCACGCCTGCTTTAGCAGGTTGCGCGCGTGCTCGGTATCGCTCTCGGGCCAGAGATAGGCAGTGAGTTTGTCGCGACTGACGCCGCGGCGGCCGGCCGCAGCGAGGAGTGCAAGCAAGGCGAGCGTCTTCCGCTGCTGCCCTGCTCCAGTGCCGGGAGCACCATCGATGTCGACTGACAGACCGCCGAACGTCTTCAGGAACAACATCGTCCGCTCGTTTGACCGGTTTCTCACCGGTTCATAACCGCCCGCCCCTAAGTTAGCCCGGCACCAGGTCCCGGCCAGCCACGCCACGGGAATGCGAAAGAGCAGGTTGAGCAGTCAACGCCGGAACGTCCGTTTAACGAAACTGACCCGCGTGCCCAGGAGCGCCGCATGACCACTTCACGCCTCGTTGCCCTCCTCGCCATCACCGGCCTGGCCATCGGGCTCAGCGCTTGCGACAACCCGGATCCGCTTTCGCCGTCCTTTGGCGCTTCCCCAACCGCTGTGCCAGCCGCGCCAACTAACCTGGCGGCCACCGCCGAGTCGTATCATCAGATCTTGTTGGCGTGGCAGGACAATGCAACCAACGAAAAGGGCTTCGAAGTGCATCGCTCCACCACGGGGCCGAATGGCGAATTCACGCTGTTCACGACCTACCCCTGGCCGAACACGACACAGGGGGGCAACGATGGTCTCCAACCTTCCACGGAGTACTGTTACAAGGTCCGCGCCTTCACCTTGTTGGGACAGAGCGGAAAAATTCGGGCCTACTCCGATTTCTCGAACACCGCCTGCGCGACAACCCCCGGTCTGCCGGTCCCCGCCGCGCCATCCGGCGTGCGCGCCTCACCGGACGCCTGGGGCAGGATCCAAGTCATCTGGACCGACAACGCGAGCAACGAAAGCGGATTTCGCATCGAGCGCTCGGCATCGAGCAGCGGACCATGGGCCAGCGTCGGGACCGTTGGTTCGAACGTCGCGGTGTTCTACGATTGGCAGGCTCCGGCGCCGGAGCAGCAGGCGTGCTATCGGGTCCTTGCGTTCAACTCTTACGGTGACTCCGA
>WNGB01024244.1_pt1 | contig 12027 bp, 13 predicted proteins | sample 5400681 | NCBI WGS metagenome assembly WNGB01 (sample SAMN13153367, study PRJNA577476) | soil metagenome | isolation source: 115 cm soil or saprolite under grassland replicate 2 | place: USA:California | collected 2016-06-15 | reverse complement strand
TCAAGCGCCTCGAGCATCGCGCGGAGCGAGGCGACCGGCGTTCGGAGGTCGTGACTGGCCCAGGCAACGAGCTGACGGCGCGCGTCGAAGAGCCGCTCGACGCTCTCGGCCATCTCGTTGGTCGTCCGGGCGAGCTCCTCGAGCTCACGGGGGCCGGTCACGACGGCGCGCGCCGAAAGGTCGCCACTTGCGATTCTGCGCGAGGTCCGCTGGAGGCCGCGGAGCCGCTCGGAGATCGACCATGCGAGCGCGAGGGCGGCGCCGACGGCGGCGGTCGCAGATGCCGAGGCGACGGCCAGGATCTTGACGTCGGCATCCATGTGGAACATGACCCAGCCCGAGAGCAGCACGGCCGAGAGCGGCAACACGACGGCCAGGAACGCCAGCCCAGCGAGCTGGAGTCTCACTGTCGGCAACGCCCGGAGCGCGAGCGCGGCGGCGAACCCACCGCAGAGCGTTGCCGCCGCCACCGTCAGCGCGAGCTCGGTCACGCGACGAAGCGGTAGCCGACGCCCCAGACCGTCTCGAGCAGGCGCGGCGTCGACGGGTCGTCCTCGATCTTCTCTCGCAGGCGCCGGATGTGGACGGTCACGGTCCCGGTGTCGAGCGCGGTCTCGTATCCCCAGACGCGGCTCATCAGCTGATCGCGCGAGAACACGCGGCGCGGATGGCTGGCGAGGAACCAGAGCAGGTCGAACTCCTTCGCGGTCAACCGGAGCAGCTCTCCGTTGCGGCGGACGTCGCGGGTCGCCGCGTCGAGCTCGAGGCCGTCGAACGTGAGCCGCTCGTCCCGAGGCGCGGCGGGTTGTGCGCGGCGAAGCACGGTCCGGACGCGCACGGCCAGCTCGCGCGGCGAGAACGGCTTGGTGACGTAGTCATCCGCACCCAGCTCGAGGCCGACGATCCGGTCGGACTCGTCGCCGCGCGCGGTCAGCAGGATCACGGGCAGATCCGAGCGCGAGCGAATCCAGCGGCACAGGGCGAGCCCGTCCATCCCGGGCAGCATCACGTCGAGGACGACGAGGCTCGGTTCGTCGCGTTCCACGAGCTCGCGCGCGGTCTGCCCGTCGCCGGCTTCGAGCGTGCGGAAGCCGTCTCGTCGCAGGTAGCGCGCGACGACCTCGCGAACGGTCGGCTCGTCGTCGACGACGAGAACGGTAGTCACGCCCCCATTCTGCAGCGCGAATGCTTACGAAAAGCTGAATTCAGCCGCCGGCCAGCATCGTCCGCCCTCGCGGAGAACGACTCGAAATCGGGCACGTCCCAGCCCAGGGAGTCTGCCAGCCGCACGATCATGTTGAATCGGGTGTTCACCGTGCGGGAAGTGCGACGACGTCGGCTTCTACCTGCACGAGACCATCACGCGAGAGGGATTCAACAGCCTCGCGGTCGAGCTCCTCGAGCCTTGTGTCCGCTTCGGCCACGAGTCGCAGCGTCCGCGCCCGACGCTGACGGAACGAGCCCTCGAAGCGCGACTGCTTTCGTAGCGGCGCGTAGCGCCGGCCGCGTGACGGGCACTCGCCGGCGAGCGGACAGGCACCGCAGCGTGGGATCCGCGCGAGGCAGACGGTGGCGCCGAGGTCCATCAGGGCCTGCGCCGACGCAGGCGAGAACGCATACCCCGTCCGCTCCTGGACGCGCCGGACGTTCGTGTCGACCGGAAGCTCCCCGCGGCCGAAGGCGAAGCTGCCGATCGCCGCCGCCGTGTACGGCCCGACGCCCGGCAGGTCGGTGAGGTCCTCCGGCCAACCCGACTCCGCGATCCGCCGCGCGGCTCGGTGCAGGTTCAGCCCGCGCCGGTTGTAGCCGAGTCCCTGCCACGCGCGGATCACTTCGGCCGGTGCGGCGGCGGCGAGCGCCTCGGCCGTCGGCCACCGCTCGAGCCACTCGAGGTAACGTCGAACGACGCGCTCGACCTGCGTCTGCTGGAGCATCACCTCCGAGACGAGGATCGCGTACGGATCGCGCGTCCGGCGCCAAGGGAGGTCGCGGCCGTGGTTGGCATACCACGCCAGGAGGAGTTGCTCCATGGCGCGAGCCTACTCGTGCGCCCGGTTGACCATGCGCGCCTGAGATGAGATAACTAACACCTGAATCAGCTCTCAGGTTTGACCCAAGGAGGAACAGTGCGGAGATCGCTGCGAGCGTTGCTCGTGACCGTGGCAATGGCCCTCGTCATCGCGACTGCGGCCCAGGCGGCGGCTGTCGGAACGAGCTTCCCGAGCGACTTCCCGACGATCGTGGACGCCTCCCTGGGAGTACCGGTGATCGGCTTCGGCGCCGCCGGCCCGGTCGAGCGGACACCGGTGATCTTCCTCCACGGCAACAACGACACGCCGTACGCCACTCTTTGCAACCCCTACGGGAACATGCACGACTTCGCGCAGTACTTCCTCGATCACGGCTACGCCGCGGCCGAGTTGTGGGGACTCGGTTACCAGGGCGACCAGTGCGATCTACTCGCCGACCAGACGCACCGCTCGGGCGTGGCGCACACCACGCTTGCCAACATCCCCGACCTGCGCGCGTTCGTGCACGCGGTGCTCGACTACACCGGCGCGAAGCGCGTCGACATCGTGGGCCACAGCCTCGGCGTCACGCTCGCGCGCGCGTGGATGAAGCAGGATCACGCGTGGCATCTCGTCCGAAGGCTCGTGGCGGTCGACGGGCCGAACCACGGAATCATCAACTGCTCGCCCTCGCCGCTGAACTACTGGCAGGCGCCTTCCCTCGGCGGCTTCACTCCCGACAGCGCCGTCTGCCTCGAGTACGGCGCGGCGGACACACCGTTCCTGACGTGGCTGAACGAGCCGAACGAGACGCCCGGGCCGACGCGGTATCTCGTCATCCGCAACGCGGACACGGACTTCGTGTACATGCCGAGTCAGGACGGCTTCCTGCCGGGTGTGCCCGCGGAGGACCGCACCGGGGCGCCGCACGACTTCTCGCAGAGCGCGACGCTCGTCGGGGCGGAGCAGGTCGATCTGACCGGTCAGGGAGTTCACGACCCGTTCCTCCTCACTGCACATCTCGGGATCGCAAACTCGCCGCAGACGTGGCAGCTCGCCCTCGCGTTCCTCACGACCAAGACACCCGGGCCGAAGTAATCGCGATCATGTGCGGCGGTGATCCGGGAGGCACGAGCTGACGAGGCGGAGGCACTAGCCGAGATCCAGCGCGACGCCTGCCTCACGGCCTTCGCCCACATCTTCCCGCCGGATCTGTCCCCGTTCCCGATGGACGAGGTGCGGGAGCGCTGGACGACGGCCCTTGCCGATCCGGACGTGTCGGTGCTCGTGGCCGACGTGGATGCGCGGGCGGTCGGCCTCGCGGGATACCGGTTGGAGTGGCTCGACGGCCTGTACGTCGTGCCTGACGTCTGGACCCGAGGGATCGGCCGCGAGCTCCACGATCAGGTGCTCGCTCGGCTTCGCGAGCTCGGCTCGACTCGGTGCCACCTAGACTGGCAACGCGATGAAGAGGGTCCGCTTCGCTCCCAGCCCGACCGGCTCCCTACACGTCGGGAATGCTCTCAGCGCCGTCGCCAATCGGGCGCTCGGTGACTGGATGCTGCTCCGGATCGACGACACCGATCCGGCGCGGAACGTGCCGGGTGGGGAGGACGAGATCATGCGCGACCTCGAGTGGCTCGGTCTCGAGTGGGATGAAGGGCCGGTTCGCCAGAGCGAGCGGCAGGCACGCTACCGTGAGGCGGCCGCACCGCTCGGCGAGCGGTTCGACGGAATCACGCTCCTGCGTCCCGACGGGACGGCGACCTACCACCTCGCCAGCGTCGTCGATGACGTGGATTTCGGAATCACGCACATCGTCCGCGGGAACGACCACCGGCCGAACGAGCCGCTGCACCGCCGACTCTTCGAGGCGCTGGGTGCGCGCCCGCCGGAGTTCGTCCACCACGGGCTGATCCTCGGCGAGGACGGCAGGAAGCTGGCCAAGCGCGCTCCCGGCGCCACGGTCGCGTCGCTCCGCGAGGCCGGGATTCCCGCCGAAGCCGTGCGCCGCTACCTCGAGGAGCTCGGCGTCCCGAAGCACGACGTCCACTACGACCTTCCGCGCATCAGGCGCCTCGCCGTGGAGGCGATCGGAGCGCTCAGCGACGCGGAGCTCGCCGCCCGCGTCGACGCGCCCGTCGAGGTCGTTCCGGCCCTCCGCGGGGCGCGGGACCTGAAGGAGGCGCAGGAGTACGCGCGCGCCATCCTGGCGCCTCCGGCACCCGGTCGGTCTGCGGCGACCGAGACACTGGAGCGCTTCCGCGAGCTGCTCGAGCGCACGAACGGCAACGCCGATCCGCGCGCGCTCGTCCGCGAGCTGAAGGCGGTCGGCGGCGACCTCAAGGCGCTGCGCGTCGCGCTGACGGGAACCGAGCGTGGCCCGGAGCTCTGGACCGTGATCGCAGCGCTCCCCCGGGAAGAGGCTCTCCGCCGGATCGATGCGGCTCTATAGCACCCTGCAGCGCGAGAAGGTCGAGCTCCCGCCGCCGCCTGGGCCGATCCGCATGCATGTACTTCTGCGGACCTACGGTCTATCAGCGCATCCACATCGGTAACGCGCGGCCCTTTGTGATCTCGATGTGGCTGAAGCGCTGGCTCGACGCCCGGGGCTACGAGACCGTGCTGGTCGAGAACATCACCGACATCAACGACAAGATCTACGCCGCCGCGCCGGGAAAGAGCGCACAGCTCGCGGCACAGGCGACCCAGTGGTACGTCGAAGACACGGACCGGCTCGGGCTCGGGCGCCCCGATCACGAGCCCAGGGCGAGCGAGACGATCGACGAGATCCGGGACCTCATCGAAGAGCTCATTCGGCGCGAGCTCGCGTACCCGGCCGGTGGCGACGTCTATTTCCGGGTCCGCGGCTTCGACGGCTACGGACGGCTCTCGGGCCGGTTGGGGGATGAGGAGTTGCCGGTCAATCCATCCGTGGAGGAGGAGACCAGTCAGCTGAAGGAGGACCCGCGCGACTTCGCGCTGTGGAAGGCGCACAAGCCCGGCGAGGACACTCAGTGGGACTCGCCATGGGGTCTCGGCCGGCCCGGTTGGCACATCGAGTGCTCGGCGATGGCGGAGAGGTTCCTCGGGCCGGCGTTCGAGATCCACGGTGGCGGCCTCGATCTCGTCTTCCCACATCACGAGAACGAGGTCGCCCAATCGCAGGGCGCAGGTCGCGAATTCGCGCGAATGTGGATGCACAACGGGATGCTCCGGCTGGCCGGCGAGAAGATGTCCAAGTCGCTCGGCAACGTGATCTCACTCGAGGAGGCGCTCGATCAGTGGGGCCACGAGACGCTTCTCCTCTACTTCATGACGGCCCACTGGCGTAAGCCGATGGACCTCAGCGACGAAGTGCTCGAGCAGGCGCGGGCTCAGTGGCTGAGCTTCCAGGGCGCGTTCCGTGTCGCGCGCGCCGATCCCGTCGACGATGAGTGGGAGCGGCTCGCAGGTGCGCTGGACGACGACTTCAATACGCCGGAAGCACTCGCGTTGTTGCACGAGTGGCGCTCGAAGGGCTTCTGGTACTTGCTGGATCGCGGTCTCGGATTGTTCGGGTTGAAATTGCCTGCGATGGCCGGAACCGGCATCGAGGTGGAGCGCCTGCGGCAGCAACGAGACGAGGCGCGTGCTCGCGAGGACTGGGCCGAGGCCGACGGCTTGCGGGAAGCGATTCGCAAGTGGGGCTTCGACGTGGTCGACGAGCCCGAAGGCTCTCGGCTCGTCCCCAAGTGACTCGGGACCAGGTGTACGGGCGCCGGGCGGTGCGGGAGGCGCTGCGGGGGCGGCGGGAGGCGCTCGAGCTCTGGGCGACGGAACGGGCCGTCAAGGGGGAGGCGTGGCTCCGCGAGCTCGATCGTCCTCGCGTCCAGCTCAAGCTGGAGCGCGATCTCAGCGAGGCGGCGGGGACGCGTGACCACCAGGGAGTCCTTGCCTGGTGCGAGCCGTACAAGTACGCCGACGCCTGGGAGCTCGCAGGGGGCGACCGGCCGCTGCTCGTCTGCCTCGATCAGGTCACCGATCCACGCAACCTCGGCGCGGTCTGCCGCAGCGCGGAAGGTGCGGGCGCGACGGGCGTGATCGTCCCGGCCCACGGCTCGGCGACGGTCACTCCGGCGGTGTGCCGCACGTCCGCCGGCGCGGTCGAGCATCTCCCCGTCGCGGTCGTCCCGAACCTGGCGCGCTGGCTGGCCGAGGCGAAGGGGCCGCAGCTCTGGGCCTACGCGGCTGCAGGCGACGCCGACACGAAGCTGTGGGAGGCGGATCTGACCGGCGGCGTGGCGCTCGTCTTCGGAGCGGAAGGGAAAGGGGTGCGCCCCCTGGTTCGGCGCACCTGCGACGGCGCGATCGCGATTCCCCTTGCGGGTCACGTGGAGTCCCTGAACGTCAGCGTCGCGGCGGCGCTCCTGCTCTACGAGGCTCGGAGGCAGCGGGGTGGCTGATCCGGCGGCGACAGCCGCCTGTCCGCGAAGCGGACCAGTGGAGGGGGTTTGGGGGAACCGGGAGGTTCCCCCAGCGGGGATCATGCCGTTGTGGCCGAACCAACCCTCTACTTGTTCGACGGCTACAACCTCCTGCACGCTGGCGGGTACGAGGACGCGCGCGAGCTGCGGGACGCGCTCGCCAGCTTCGTCGCGCTGAAGGGCGCACGCGGCGTGCTCGTGTTCGACGGGCACGGGGCGGACGAGACCCACGGGCCGCTGGAAGTGCGCTACGCCGAGAACGCCGACACCCTGCTCGAGCGCCTCGCAGCGGAGCACCGAGCGACAGACGAGGTGTGCCTAGTCTCGTCCGACGCCGCCGTCCGCGGCACCTCGGGCCAGGAGGTGCAGAAGCGCTCCTCGGCGACCTTCCTGTCCGACATGGAGGAGGTGGTGCACAGCGAGGAACGTCCACGGCACCTCGGCGACCGGCTCGACGAGGCGACCCGGGAGGCGCTCGAGCGAATGCGCCGCGGGCAGACCTGATACGAACATGTGTTCGAATCATCCTGGGTCCTCTGCAAACGGCTTGTAAAGTCGAGCGGACCTTGCTATGTTCTCCCTCAACCTCAGGGTGAGAGTTCGGAGGCTCTCGCTCGCGACCGGGGAGGCCGCGATGGCCGCACGGCCTGCAACCGCAGCTCAGAAGGCCCAGCGAGAGCTCGAAGACCTGCAACTCGTCATGCGTGCGCGGAACGGCGACGGCGCGGCGCTCGACGTCCTGATCCGGCGCTACACGGGCTTCGTCCGGCTGAAGGCGAGCTCGTACTTCCTCGCGGGCGGCGACGCCGAGGATCTGATCCAGGAGGGCCTGATCGGCCTCTACAAGGCGGTGCGGGACTTCCGCTCCGACAAGGAGACGTCGTTCCGGAGCTTTGCGGAGCTCTGCGTCACGCGCCAGATCATCACGGCGATCAAGACGGCGACACGCTTCAAGCACGCACCGCTGAACACGTATATCTCCTTCAGCCATACGCCCGCCGGCCAGGAGCCGGACAGCGAGTGCACGCTCGGCGACGCGCTGCCCGGCCCGACCGTCGACGACCCCTCCATCTGCGTGATCTCGACAGAGGAGCTGCAGAGCCTCGTCTTCACGCTCGGCACGGGCCTGTCGCAGCTCGAGTCGGATGCGCTCCGGCTCTACCTCGAAGGCTCGTCCTACGAAGAGATGGCGGCGGAGCTCGGCTGCGACACGAAGACGATCGACAATGCTCTCCAACGCGTGAAGCGCAAGGTGCTCGCGCACCAGCAGTCTCGTCAAGTCCTGCTCTAGGGCCTAAGCTGAGCAGATGCTGACGCGCCCGCAGATCACGCTTTCCCTGGCGATCTTCCTCGGCGTGATCATCGGGATCGGCGCCGCCTTGGGCCATGCCTGGACGAGCGTCGGCGTTGCGCTCTTCGTGCTCGCGCTGGTCGCGATCGAAGCGAAGCCATCGTGGAAGCGAATCTTCAACACGCCGCGCGCAGGGGGCGACACCGACGGCATCTTCAAGCGGACGTACCACCGCACCGCCGGGACGAGCACGCGGGACGACGAACCGGTCTAGTCGTTCGGAGTCACCTCGTCCCTCTTCGCCGGTCCCACGGAACCTGGGCGATTTCGTAATCGGCCGCGTATCGAATGCCCCGGCGCTGTCCGTTGCGCGTTTCGTCAATTCGAAGCGCGCCTTGCCATCTGAGCGCCACCTCTTCAATCGGCACAAGGTAGACGCCGCTTGTTCTGGGCAATAGACCGCGAAATACTCGACCTGGCCGAGATAGTCGCGCGCAGCCGAGCCGGGGTTCGAGTGGTGCGCGTAGCTGCTGCAAACCTTGAAGCGCACTGCTCCCTTCCGCAATCGACCCGTCTTGCACTGAACGCGCGCAAGTCGACTGCCATCGTCTATGACGAAATCCGCTCGCGTGTTCTCACCGAACGGCAAGTACACAACGAATGCGGCTTCCTGCAGTGCGAGTGCTACGGCCAGTGCAGAACGATCTCCAACGTCCTTCGGATGGGTCATGGTCTCAGGATTGCGGACGCGGTGGACGGGGCCGTGTCCCAAACAGACAACACGGCTTGGCGTACCATACGCCTGCGCCGGAGTAGCTCAGTTGGTAGAGCATTCGCCTTGTAAGCGAAGGGCCGTGGGTTCGAGTCCCGCCTCCGGCTCCTGAAAGCAGAAGCGCCCCGGCGATAACCGGGGCGCTTCTTCGTCGGGCCGAAGGAGCCGGGACGAGCTAGGAGGCGGCGGGTGCGGGCGCGGCCTCGGGCGGCGCGTGAGGGGCCCGTGCCGGCGACTCCTCGTGCTCCAGCCGCGGTAGCCACTCGAGCCACTTCGGCAGGTACCAGTTCCAGTCGCCGAGCAGCTTCATGGTCGCCGGCAGCAGGACGGCCCGGACGATGGTGGCGTCGATCAGGACGGCGACCGCGAGGCCGATTCCCATCTCCTTCATGTCGAGGATCGGCATCAGCGCGAACACCGCGAACGCGCCGACCATCACGAGTGCGGCGCTCGACACAACGCCTGCCGTAGTGGTGATGCCGTGCTCCACTGCGTCCTCGGTCTTCATGCCGCGGTCGAACGCCTCCCGGACACGGCTGAGGATGAACACGTGGTAGTCCATCGAGAGCCCGAAGAGGATCACGAACATGAAGATCGGCAGCCACGAAGCGATGCCGCCGTTCGACTCGAAGCCGAGCAGGCCCTCGCCCCAACCCCACTGGAAGACGGCCACGAGCACGCCGTAGGCCGCTCCCACGGAGAGGAGGTTGAGGAGGATCGCCTTCAGCGCGATCACGATCGAGCGGAAGGAGACCAGCAGCAGGATGAACGCGAAGATCAGCACGAAGCCGAACACGATCGGTGCCTTCTGCTTCAGCAGCGCGTTCTGGTCGGCCGAGTTCGCCGTCGGACCGGTGACCGCGTACGTTGCTCCGGAGACCTTGCCGATCGTGGCCGGAAGGACGTCGTCCCGCAGCGTCTGCAGCGCCGCATTCGAGGTCTTGTCCGTTCCCTCACCTGCGAGCGGGATCGTGACCCGCGCGACGGTGTGAGACTTGTTGGCCTCGACCTGGATCGGACCGTGCATCTGGCCGCTTGCGATCGCCTGCGACTCGAGTGCGGCGATGCCGCGCTGTGTCGACGGCGAATCGGTATCCGCCTTGATCGCGACGATCGCCGGTGAGACGTCGCCGTTCGAGAACGCGTTCTGGAGCCGTTGCAGGGTGTCGACGGTCGGCGCGCTCTTCGGCAGCGCATCGAGGCCGCTCTGCGCCGTATGGAGGTGCAGGACTGGCGTGGCCATTGCGAGCAGGACGGCCCCGGCGGCGGCGGCGGCGAGCACCGGTCGCCGCAGGACGGGAGTCAGGATCGCCTTCCAGAACCGGTTCTCGCCGCTGTCGCGCCGGAGCCGGTGCAGGAACGGGATCTTGCCCTTCTCGACCTTGTCGCCGAGCCTCGACAGCAGTGCCGGCAGCACGGTCAGCGAGCCGAGCATCGCGATGCCGACGACGATCATCGTGGCGATGCCGAAGCCCAGGTAGCTCTTGTCGCCGGAGAACATCATCCCGGCCATCGCGACCATGACCGTGAGTCCGGAGATCAGGACCGACCGGCCGGACGTCGCCGCAGCGGCTTCGAGAGCCGCCCGGGCACTCCTGCCGGCGGCCCGCTCTTCCCGCTCACGCTTGAGATAGAAGAGCGCGTAGTCGACGCCGACCGCGAGCCCGATCAGCAGGATCACGGCGTTCACGTTGGCGTCCATCGGCACGAGCTGGGACGGCAGGGCGACGAGCCCGATCGTCGCGAACACGGCCGTGAGGGCGAGCAGCAGGGGAATGCCGACGGCGACGAGTGCGCCGAAGACGAGCAGCAGCACGATGATCGTGATCGGAATCGATCGCTCACCGGCCAGCTTCAGCTGATCGCTGAACATCTTGTCGAGCGCCTTGCCCGTGCTGACGGAGCCCGCCTCGTCGACGTAGAACCCGGGATGCCGCTCGTCGACCTCGTCGATCGCGGCCTGAATCCCGTCGATCTTCTTCTTGGCGGTCTCGTACTTGCCCTTCATGTCCCACGTGACCATGACCGAGCGGCCGTCTTTGGAGACCTGGTCAGCGTTCGTGCGATCGAGCGGAGACTGGACGTTCTTGATCGCCGGATTGCCGTCGATCGTCCGCGTGACGTCCCGGACGGTTGCGCGGAAGGCGGGATCGTCGACCGTCTGCGTCGAGCTCTGCACGAGCACGAGTTCGGTCTGCGGATCCGTCTGCGGGAACGCCTCCTTGAGGATCTGGTCGGCCTTGTGCGACTGACCGACGTTCACGTTGCCGTCCTCGATCTGCTTGGTACCGACCTTGCCGCCGAGCATGAATGCGGCGACGACGAACACGAGCCAGCCGAAGACTGCTGTCTTCCAGTGGCTCGCGCTCCAGCGGCCCATGCGGGCCGCGAGGTTATTCGAGCGCTTCAGGGGTGACATTTGGTGTGGCTCCTTCGGGTCAGACGGGGATTGCTTCGGTTGGCGTGCGGGTGCCGGCGACGAAGTGCAGGCCGCGGCTCGCTGCGTAGGCGTAGGGGTGGTGGAACGCGTCCGTCGCGTCGGCCGGGTCGACATCGAGGTCGAAGTCGTCGCCGGTCTTGGCGTCGAAGACGGTGACCGAAATGCGGTTGGTCTCAGGCCGCCAGAGCAGCGCTACCTCGAGACCGTCGTTGGACCGGTAATCCAGCTCTCGTGTCCGCTTGCTCGTCATGCTTGCCTCCTCAGTCCGTTGCATCGCAGCCCCAGCGTCCCACCGGCCAGAGACCTCGGAAATGCGGCTCGCAGGTGTCTTGGGTACGGGCGCTCCCGCGTCGCCTGGTTCGGAAAATCGAACCGGCGGCTGTAGCCGCCCGTCCGCGCAGCGGACCGGTGGAAGGGGTCTGGGGGACCGGGAGGTTCCCCAGCTACGAGTACGGAGAAGGCCGCCGGGGGGACGGCGGCCTTCAGGCGGGGGAGGAAGAGAGGCCTACCTGGCCTCGGGCAGCAGCTCGGCCCAGCTCGCGCCGCGGTCGCTGAGCGATTTCCGCCCGGCAACGGAACGACGAAGCCTGTCCATTCGCTGCTCGATCTTCATGCGAAGAGCATCGCTCTTCGCTAACTGCTGGGCCATGCGGCCACCCCGTGTTGCGGGGTGCGGTTAACCCTAGTCTTCGGCGAGACGCTCAGGGCCGCAGGCTAGAACAGGCGAAGCCGATCTAGGCTGCGGCCGAACTGATGCGGGCGGGGACGCGCAGCGCCACCGTCCGCACTACGGGGAGCAGTCGCCCGCCACGATCTCTAGGAGCGCACGGGCTCCGCCCGTGCGCGTTTCGCCGCGGAGCGGCCCATCCCGACCCGAGCGAAAGCGAAAGCTTTCGCTCGGATTCAGTCCTTGAGGAAGGTCAGCACGGCCAGGACGCGGCGATGGTCCTGGTCGGTCGACGACAGCCTGAGCTTCGAGAAGATGCTCGTCACGTGCTTCTCCACCGCTCGGAGCGTGATCACCATGTGGTCGGCGATCGCCTGGTTCG
>WNGB01011643.1_pt1 | contig 12027 bp, 10 predicted proteins | sample 5400681 | NCBI WGS metagenome assembly WNGB01 (sample SAMN13153367, study PRJNA577476) | soil metagenome | isolation source: 115 cm soil or saprolite under grassland replicate 2 | place: USA:California | collected 2016-06-15 | reverse complement strand
ACATTTCTGCGAGTAGATCGCCGCACCCTGCGTCGGCGTACCGCTGCCGGATGGCAAGCCGGCGCCGTCAGGTAGGATATCGATGTTCCAGGCCGTGATGTCGGCCTCGTTGATCGGCTTGCCGAGGCCCGGCGTCTCGGCGGCGGCCGTGCCCGCGCCGAACGCGAATGCAAGCGAGAGGGCAAACAGCGCGTTACGCATAAACATGCTTGATCCCTCCTGAACTATCGACGCCCCAGCTGGTGATGCTGTTGTAGTGCTGGTTGGGGAACGCCAACGGGCTTTTCACCGGCGCGCTGGTCTGGCCGCGCGCGGCAACGAACTCGGCACGGAGCGGCTGCACCGCGCCGGATTCATCCCAAGCGCGACTCTGCAGGACCACCGGCTGCCCATCCCAACGCCAGGGCATGCGGAAGCGGGTGAACGCCTTCGGCAGCACCGGCTCCTGTAGCGCGGCCTGCGCCCAGCTCTTGCCGCCGTCGGCCGAGACCATGACCTTGGAGATGCGACCGTTGCCCGAATAGGCGATGCCGGAGATCTCGTAATAGCCCGGTCCCTTCAGCGAGTGGCCGAATGAAGGATGGGTGATGAACGACTTGACCTCCTGCACGAAGTGAAACAACCACATCTTGCCGTCCGGCAGGATCTGCGAATAGGTCTTGGACTCGTAAAAGCTCATGGCCGGCTGATCGATCAGCTTGATGCGGCGCACGTGCTTGATGTTCATGTTGCCCTGGTACCCGGGCAGCAATAGGCGCATCGGATAGCCGTTACCGGGCTGGACGCGCTCGCCGTTCTGGTAGAGTGCGATCATGGCGTCATCCAGCGCCTTCTTCACCGGCACGCTGCGATGCAGGGCGAGCGAGTCGGCACCTTCCGCGAGCAGCCATTTCGCCCTCGGGTCGATGCCGGTCTCCTCCAGCAGCGTGGACAGGAGAACACCGGTCCATTCGGCGTTGGACACCAGCCCATGCAGCGCCTGGGCGGTGGCTTGCACCGGCTCGTTGGAGAACATCGGTGCGCTGTTGCCGCTGCACTCGAGGAAGTGCATGCGGGTCACCATCAGATAACGCGACAGCGACTCGACCGTGTAGACCATCGGCTGCCTGACCAGCCCATGGATGATGAGCTTGTGCTGGGCCGGATCGATATCCGGAAGCCCGGAATGCGAGATCGAGAAGAACAGGCCATTGGGCGTGACAGTGCCCTGCAACAGATGGTGCGGGGTGCGCGCGTGCGAATTACGGAATTCGTTGTTGGGATTGCTGCGGGTACGAACGACGTCTTTCTCGAATCGCGACGGTACTTGATATGCTGGCACGACCGAGCCCATTTCCAGAGTCCATGCGTCGTCCTTGAGCGGCTCGGCGGCGGCGCCGGTGAGCGAGGCGCCGACCCCGCTCGTCATGGCGCCGGCGAACATGACGCCGCCTCCGAGCAGCGCGCGGCGATCGAGCAGGCCATTACCGGCAACCGGCTCCAGCGGCGGAGCCTTGCGACGCTTGCGAATGGTCATGGGTCCTCTCCCTAGTGGATTGTCGGCGTCTTGATGCGCCGGCTTCTGCAGCTTCCGCGCGCAGCGCCGACCGACGTCTGCTGCTGCGGGGTTGTGTTGTTTCCGGCTAAAGCTGCGATAGAACCGACGAACAGGGCGTTGCGAAAGACTAGCGCCTTTTCCAAATCGGTTGCAACGAATGGGACAGTCTGATTGACCTACCTGCCGTTGCCGTCCAGCAGCCAGCCGAATTTTTCGCGCGCTTTGCGGGCGACCTCCGGGCTCGGCGCGTTGGTGGGGGGAAACTTGTCGCGCCAGTGAAATGGCTTGCAGGCGTCGATCAATGCCACCGAATGCGTCATGTTGCCGACGGCGCGCCGCTCCGGCGGCAACGCGGGATCGGCGCTCGAATCCCACGAGCCGGTAATGAACTGGATCGATTCCTTGGGATCGGTGCGCGTGAGCATGGCCCACAGCAGATGGTCGAGACTGGTTACGTCGACATCGTCGTCGACCACCACGATATATTTCGACGCATAGGCCGAGGCTCCGCACTGCGCGGCGACATGCGCGGTCTGCACGGCGTGTCCGGGATAGCGCTGCGTGATCGAGATCGCGTGCAGCATGCGCGCGCCGCCGACTTCGTGGCACCAGACCGCCTGCACGCCGGGAACGCCGGCATTGGCGACGTTCTGCTTGATGGTCGCCGAGCGCATCACGGCGCGGTAGCGCGCCATCTCGTCCGGCCCCGCGCCCATGGGCGGCACGCCCAGCACGATCGGATCGTTGCGGTAATAGATCGCCTTGATGTCGAGCACCGGGATCTGACGCACGCCGCCGGCGTAATGTCCGGTCCACTCGCCGAACGGGCCTTCCGCGTGGAGGCGATCGGGCGGCACGTAGCCTTCGAGCACGATCTCGGCGTTGGCGGGAAACGGCAGGCCGGTCACCTTGCCGCGCACCATCTTCACCGGCCGGCCGCGCAAGCCGCCGACGAGGTCGAGCTCGAACACGCCATAGGGCGCTTCCAGTCCCCCGAAGAAGAACGTAATCGGATCGCCGCCGAGCACCATCACCACCGGCAAAGGCTCGCCCCGTTTGAACGACTTGTCGCGGTGGATGCGTCCATGGTGGCCCGCGGCCATGACGATGCCGACCGTTTTCTTGTCGTGCACCTGGGCGCGGTAGGCCCCGGCATTCAACCAGTTCTCTTCGGGGTCGCGGGTGATGCTGTAGGTGCCGGTGCCGATGTAGCGGCCGCCGTCCTTCTCGTGCCATTTCGGCGCCGGGAAGATGGTGACGTCGACGTCGTCGCCCATCATGACGTTCTCGAACACCGGGCCGTCGTCGACCACAACGTGCGGCACGATGCGCTGCTCCTGCAGATAGGCCTCGCGGTAGGCGTCGCTCAGCTCCCACTTGGTGAGGTGGCCGGGAAAACCCAGCGTCATGTTGCGGCGCGTGCCGGCGAACATGTTCAGCAGCAGGCGGAAGCCTTTCGGACAGCCCGGGATGTCCTCGAACACGACGCAGGGGCCGTGTTCCGCGCGCAGCACCGCCTCGGCGGCAAGCCCGATATCTTCCTCGCAGTTTGCCCCTTTGACGACGCGCACCTCGCCGAGGCGCTCGGCCATCGCGAGCCATTCGCGCAGGTCATCGTAGGCGATATTGCCGGCGAAATTGCTTTGCCCGATCATGGGATCATCGATCCTTCTCTTAATTCCGCGCGAACGCCGGGGCATCATAGAAGGCTCTCGAGCGCGCGTCGCCTCTGTGCCAAAGGCGCCCGCGCTCGCAGGAAACCCGCGCCACGCTGCCGCACCTCGAATGTAGGCCTTCCGACCAATCCGGAAAACAACTAGCATTCGGCAGTTCAGCCGGAAAATACCGGATGTATGGTGAACCGTTTGCCGGGGAGGAAGCCCATGACGGCGGTCGCATTTACAATCAATGGCAAGGCGGTGAGCGTGGAGGCCGAGCCTGAAACGGCGCTGCTTTGGGTCGTGCGCGAGCACCTGAAGCTCACCGGCACCAAGTATGGCTGCGGCTCCGGCCTGTGCGGCGCCTGCACTGTCCATATCGACGGCAAGGCGCTGAGATCCTGCCAGACCCAGATGTCGAGCGTGGGCGGCAAGAAGGTCACGACCATCGAAGGGCTGTCGCCGAACTCCAGTCACGCGCTGCAGAAGGCCTGGATTGTCGAGCAGGTGCCGCAATGCGGCTACTGCCAGTCCGGTCAGATCATGCAGGCGGCGGAACTGCTGGCGAAGAACAAAAAGCCGACGCGCAAGCAGATCGTCGCCCACATGGACGGCAACATTTGTCGCTGCGGCACCTATCCGCGCATCGTTCGCGCCATCGAGCGCGCTGCTCGGGAGGGCTAAGCCATGAACAAGCAAACCAACCAAGCATCAGTCGCCACGACTGTAACCCGGCGCGGCTTCGTTGAAGGCGCGGCCGGGCTGATGTTTGCCTTCACGCTTGGCGGCTTGGGCCGCGTGCCCGATGCGCTGGGTGCCACGCAGGTTGCCAGGATCAATGCCTGGGTCGCCATCGGCACCGACAATACGGTGACGATCCTCTGCCCGTCGGCGGAAATGGGTCAGGGCGTAATGACGTCCTTGCCGCTCATTCTGGCCGAGGAGCTCGACGCCGACTGGTCGAAGGTGAAGACCGAGTTCGCGCCCGCCAATCCGAAGGTCTACGGAAATCCGCACGAGTTGTTCAAAGGCGCGCAGATCACCGCCGCAAGCGTCTCCGTTCCCGGCTATTTCACGCCGCTGCGCGTGGCCGGCGCCCAGGCACGCCGCGTGCTGATCGAGAGCGTGGCCGCTGAGTGGAAAGTGCCGGCGAGTGAGCTGTCGACGGACAAGGGCTTCGTCGTCCACGCGCAGTCGGGTCGCCGCATCTCCTACGGTGACGTCGCCAAGTTCGCCAGCGTGCCCGCCGAGCTGCCGAATATCACGGCGGCGGATTTGAAGAAACCGGCGCAGTTCAAGCTGATCGGCCGCAAGGACATCGGCCGTGTCGACGTTCCGCTGAAAGTCAACGGAGCTGCCAAGTACGGAATCGACGTGCAGGTTCCGGACATGGTCTACGCCTCGGTGTTGGAAGCTCCGGTCGAGGGCGCCAAGGTCGAGGTCCTCAACTTGGGCGACGTCACAAAGATCAAGGGCGTGACCAAGGTGATTCCACTACCGTTTGGCGTTGCGGTCATCGGCGATACGGTCGAGGCGACCAGGGCCGGACGCAACGCGCTCAAGGTCAAGTGGGATGCGACCGGCGCTGTCGCCGGTAGCACGGATTCCGACAAGGCCAAGGAAGACTATGCTCGCAACGGCAAGGACCCCAACGCCAAGACCATCGTGGAGTACGAGGTCGGCGATGCCGCCACGGCGCTAAGCAGTGCTGCCGCTGCCAAGGTTGTAGAAGCGACTTATTGGTCGGAATATTGCTATCACGCGCAGATGGAGCCGATGAACTGCGTGGCCAAGGTCTCGGAGGACGGTCAGTCGGCCGAAATCTGGACCGGCACGCAATTTGGCGCGCTTGCCGCCAACATTATCTCCGGCATCCTCAAGACCACGCCGGACAAGATTAAGGTCAACCAGCAAATGTTGGGCGGCGGCTACGGCCGGCGTATTTGGCCGGACGCCGCGATCCAGGCGACTATTCTGTCCAACATCACCAAGAAGCCGGTGAAACTCATTCTCACGCGTGAGGACGACGTCGCTGCCGCCCGCCCGCGGCCGATGACCCATCACGTGCTCAAGGCCGGTCTCGATGCCAACGGCAACCTCGTCGGTTGGCACCACCGCCTGGTGTCCGAGAACGTCGATGCGGTCGCGGCGCCCCCGCGCTTCGAGGCGACGGGTGGCAAGGACTACATCGGCGCGCGCGGCCTCGATCAGGCGCTCTACGGCATCCGCAATGTGCGGGCCGAGTACGTGCGTGAAACCCGCGGCATGCGCGTTCACGCCTGGCGCGGCATCGGCTCGGGCTACAACAAGTTCGCGGCCGAATCGTTTATCGATGAGGTTGCCAACGCGGCGGGCAAGGATCCGCTCGCCATGCGGCTCGAACTGACGAAAGACCAACCGCGGGCTCAGGCGGTCATCAAGGCGGTGGTCGAGATGTCCGACTTCAAGCGCAAGCGTCCGGGCCGGGGCATGGGCATCGCGTTCTCCGACTACCACGGCACGTTGTCGGCGGGGGTGGCGGAGATCTCCCTCGATCGCAACACCGGCAAGATCAAGGTGCACAATTATTGGGTGGCGGTCGATCCGGGTCTCGTCATTCAGCCGGACCACGTCCATGGCCAACTCGAGAGCGCCGTCGTCTTCGGCCTGAGCGCTGCGCTGCTGGAAGAACTGACGGTGAAGGGCGGCGCCATCCAGCAGAGCAACTTCAACGACTACCCGGTGCTGCGGATGAGCGATGTGCCTGACATCCACACCAAGATTGTGACGACGGAGAACCCGCCGACCGGCATGGGCGAGATCGGCGTGGTCGCGGTCGCCCCGGCGATCGCCAATGCGCTGTTCCAGCTGACCGGCAAGCGGATCCGCAATCTGCCGATGTCGCCGGACCGGGTGAAGAGGGCGCTGGCATAGCCGCGCTCCCACGGACAAAGCGCGCCGCGTTGGGAAACCGACGCGGCGCTTTTTTTAACGGCTGGCCAGACCGCTGATGTCGCAGTCGTCCCCGAGCGCTTACGGGCGGAGTTATTCCGCTGCGATGGCGTAGTGCGCCGGCGTGTCGAGTTTGGGCAGCCCGAAAACGAGAATCTCGGTCGGCGTCTCGGCCTCGAAGGCGGTGTCCTCGCCCCGCTCGCAGAACACCGTGCTGTAGTGGCGATAGGATTGACCGCCGACCCGTCCGTCGCCGGTGAGCACGAAATAAACCTTGCGTCCCGGTGCCGGCATCCTGGCTTGCGGCGCAAGGCGCAGAAAGCGTGCCTCGCAGCTCCTCTCGGTGAAGACCCCCATCAGCTTTTCGCAGACGCCGGGAGCTCCCTCGACCGGCACCCAGTCGAAATGATCGGGGCTCATCATGATGGGCTCGTAGTAGCGCGCCGCCGGATAACTCATCGGCCGATTGGTCACGTGCTCCCATACCGCCTGATAGCCGTCGACGTTGCGTTTGCCGTCCTCGCCCTCGTTGCGGCGAAAGACGCCCTTCTCGAACGTGCCATGCTTCTTGAGTTCGGCGGTGCCGGCTTCCATCTGCTCCTGGGTCATGTAGCCGTTGCCGCTCGCGCCGCCGAATTGCAGCACCAGCGTCAGCGAGCTCACACTCGAGCTCTGCGGCCCATAGGGGGTGCCCTCCGGAAAGTATCCGATGATGCCCGGCGTCATCTTGCCATTGCGGTCGAAGTCGAACTCGCCCTCGAGCTGGTAGCGGAACTGATCGAAATTGTGCTTGTGGCGAGGAGAGAAGAAATCGTCGGTCGTGCGGACCATTTCCAGAATGAAATTACCGGACGTCCCGGGCTCGCCCGCTGCCACCGTGCGATAGCGGAACATGCCCTGGCGGTGCTGGTGGATACGGATCTTCTCCTCGATCTGATCTCCGTGCACGATTCTCATGGGGTTCCTCCGGTCTCTCTTTTGCAGCGGCGCGCGGCGACCTTGCGGGTGGCGGAAAGCCTAATGTACAAGGCTTTCGGACACAACGATCTCTGCGATCAACGCAGGCGTAAACGGGGGAAACATCCATGTGGTTCCACGCCGCGCTCGCGACCGCCGTGATGACCTTGGCCGTGACGCCCGCCTGCGGTGCGAAAATCACGGTGAGCCAGTATGGACGCCTGGTCGCGACGCTGCCTTGGGCGGTGGCGCTGCAAAAAGGCATGTTCAAGGAGGCGGGCCTCGACATCGATGGCATCACGGCGGGCGCGGGCGGCGGGACGTCGTTGCGCAATATGCTCGCCGGCGAGCTGCCCTATGCCGAACTCGCGACCACGGCGGCGATCGCAGGCTCGCTTGCGGGGGTTGAGCTCAAGGCGCTGGCGTCGTCCTCGAACCACATCGGCGAGCTGACCTGGGCCGCCAAGCCCGATGCCGGGATCAATTCGATCAAGGACCTCGTTGGCAAGAAAGTCGCCTATACCAGCCCGAAGTCGATCACCGAAATGGTGATCCGCACGGCGCTCAAGCGAGAGGGCCTCGCGGGCAAGGTCGACATCCTCCCGCTCGGCGGCCTGGGACCGGCCTTGACGGCGCTGGCGCAGGGCGCGGTCGCGGCCGCGCCCTTCAACGATCCGGCGCTCACCGTCACCCCGGACAAATACAAAGTGTTGTTCTACGGCCACCAATACTATCCGAAATTCACCTGGCAGGTTGCGGTGACGACCAAGGAGTTCGCGGCGAAGAATTCGCAGACCTTGCGCAAGATCCTCAAGGTCCATCGTCAGGCGGTCGAGTTCGTCTACAACAACCGCGAGGAGACGGCGCGCATCTATGCCAAGGTGTGGGAGGTGTCCCTGGCGGAAGCCAACGCCATCCTGCCGAAATACTACGAATGGCAGCATTGGAGCCGCGGCGATTTCTCCAAGGAAGGACTGGACGCCGTCACCGACGGTCTCATCTCCGTCGGCGAGCTCAAGGAGCCGTTCGACTGGAGCAAGCTGATCGATCAAAGCCTGCTCGACGAAGACTTGCGCCGCCCGCTCTGATGGCGAAGGCTGCGCTCACCCGCGAGACAGCGGCAGCCATGCCGGGTAGGGCGACCGCCTGTTCCGATACCCACGTCGCGCTGCGCGGCATTTCGCACACCTATCCTGCCCGCGCCGGTCACGGCGCGGTGGCTGCGCTCGGCCCGCTCGATTTCGATTTCCGGCGCGGCGAGTTCGTCGGCGTGATCGGGCCTTCCGGCTGCGGCAAGAGCACGCTGTTGGAGATCATCGCGGGGCTGCTCGCGCCGACGTCGGGCACGATCGAGATGGACGGGCGAGCGATCACCGGCACCGTGGCGCAAGACATCGGCGTCGTGTTTCAGGAAGACGCGACCTTCGCCTGGCTCAATGTATGGGACAATGTCGCGTTCGGCCTGCGCCGCGCCGGCGTCGCGCCGGCGGAAATTGTCCGCCGGGTTGACTATGCGCTCGCCTTCATGGGGCTCGCGGAATTTCGGCGCGCGTATCCGTCGCAATTATCGGGCGGCATGCGCCAGCGCGTCTGCATCGCGCGCACGCTGGTGCTCCAGCCGCGCCTCATTCTGCTCGATGAACCGTTCGGCGCGCTCGATCAGCAGACGCGCCTGCTTATGGGCGAGGAGCTGTTGCGGCTCTGGCGCGAGACCGCGGCGACCGTGATGCTGATCACGCACGCGCTCGATGAGGCGGCGTTGCTGTCGGACCGCGTGGCGGTGATGTCGGCGCGCCCGGGCCGGCTGATCGACGTCGTCGCCACCGGTTGGCCGCGCGAGCGGGATAGCGCGCTCGTCGCCGATCCGGCCTTTGGCGTGCTCACCAGCCGTCTTTGGGCGCTGCTGCGCGAGGAATCGAGGAAGGCGCTGGGCCTGTGATGATCCGCGTGCGCATCCTTCAGCTCGGCCTCGTTTGCGCGGCCATCGTCGCGCTCGAACTGCTCTGTCGCGTTGGGATCATCGATCGCTTCACCATGATCCCGCCCACCGAGATGATGCGCGCGCTGGTACACGTGGTCGCGACCGCGCCCTGGTTCTGGCCCGACGTCACCTACACGCTCGGCAATCTCGTCGCTGCGATCGGCTTGTCCGTATTGGGAGGTTTCCTGATCGGAGTTCTGGTGCATGCTATCCCCCGTCTTCGCCGCGTGCTCGATCCGATTTTCACCTCCTATTACGCGGTGCCGACCTTCGTGCTTTATCCGCTGCTGATCGTTTTTTTCGGCATCGGTCCGACGTCGCTGATTGTTTTGGTCGCACTGTTCGGGATCGTCGCCATGATCGTCGCCACCGTGACGGCGATCGACCGAATTCCGCGAGTCTTGCTGAAGGTCGCGCGGGTGTCGCGGCTCGGGTCCGTCCGCACGGCTTTGCTGATGAAATTGCCGGCCGCATCTCCCCATCTGATGACAGGGCTGCGGCTCGCGGTCGCCTACAGCGTGATCGGCATCATCGCCGGAGAATTCATTCTTTCGACCGAAGGCATCGGACGGCGAGTCGCGCTCGCCTACAACAATTTCGACAATCAGACCATGTACGCGCTGCTCGTGCTGATCCTTGCCTTCGCCATCGCGCTCAACGCGGCGCTCGGCGCGTTCGAGCAGGCGCTCCACCGGCGCTGGTACCGGTCATGACCGCGCGGGCGCGAGTGCTCGACTACGCCTTTCTTGTCGCCGGTTTGTGGCTTGCCTGGGTCTTGGTGTTCCAGTGGGCGGGACCGGAGGCGTTGTCGCCGCCGGCTGACACGTTGCAACGCATGGGAGAGTATCTCACCAGCGCGCAGTTCTGGCCGCACGCCGCGGCGACCGGCCTTGCCTTCGCCTATGCCTGCGTCGTCGCGCTCATCGGCGGGCTCGTGCTGGGGCTGGCGCTCGGCGCCAACCGGTTGGCAGGAGAGATCGGCGAGCCGATCCTCTCATCGCTCTATTCCATTCCGAAGATCACGCTCTACCCCGTCATTCTGCTGGTGTTCGGGCTCGGCGTTTCCGCCAAGGTTGCGTTCGGCGCCTTGCACGGGATTTTTCCGGTCGCACTCTTTGCGATCGGCGCGCTCAAGAATACGAGCCCCGTGCTGATCAAGACGGCGCGCGTGCTCCGCCTCGCGCCGGTCGAAACCGCGCGCACCGTGCTGTTGCCCGCGGCGCTGCCGGAGATCGTCACCGGGCTTCGCATCGGCTTTTCGGCGACGTTGCTCGGCACGCTGATCGGAGAGCTTTTCGCCTCCGATCAAGGCCTGGGCTTCATGCTGATTCGCGCCATGGAGGCGCACAAGGTGCTCGATATCATGGCGCTGACGCTGCTGCTGTTCGCATTTGCCGCGAGCGCGAATGCGCTGTTGCTCGTCGTCGAGCGGCGCGTGCACCGCCAGTGAGCGCGGCAGCCTTGCTGGACACCCGATCAGCTCCGGCGCGGATCGCAACCGCAAGAGATGGAGCGGGATGAGGGGCCCAAGCCGCATCGATTGATGCTGCTGGGGAATGGCGCTAAATTTATCTTGCCGCACGACGCCATCGGGTGAATCGGCTGTCGGCGGAGGTTTAAGTTGGGACGCGCGATGGATCAGCCCAATTTTTCCGGTGACTACGACGTCCTGCTCGATCTCGTGAAGGCGCGCGCAAGCGTGCGCAAGCTCAAGCCGGATCCGATCCCCGACGAGTACGTCACCCAAATCCTCGAAGTCGGGCGGTGGGCGATGTCGGGTGCCAACGGGCAGCCGTGGGACTTCATCGTCGTCAAGAATCCCGACACCAAGAAGGCGCTGTTTCGCGCTTACATCGAGGAAAACAACGACTTCATCTATTGGATGGAGCAGCAACGCGATTTCAAGCTGCGCCATCCGTCCTTCCAAATGACCCATGACGAGGCGCTGCAGAAGCATCGCAACGAGGTCGGGTGGTCGGTCGCGCCGGTGCTCATCGTGATCGTCGGCGACGGACGCCGGCAATGGGCGACGGTGCAGGGCGCCCATACCTTCGGCCGTGACCAGTCGCATCTCACCGATGGGCTCGCGAACACGTCGATGATGATGCATCTCGCCGCGGCCGCGCTCGGGCTCGGCAGCCAGCACGTGACCATTCACATCCAGGAGCCGTTCAAGCGCATTTTGCGGGTGCCCGATCTCCTCACCTTCTCGTTGATCATGCCGATCGGCTATCCGGCGGTGCCGCCGAAAGAAGGCGTGCGCCGCCCCCTCGGGGACATGGTCCATGAGGAGCGCTTCGACATGTCCAAATACATGAGCAACCGAGAGGTCATCGAATATCTTTACCGGCTGCGTGAAAAAACGGTTCCGGTCTACAGCCATTCCTATGCCGGGCGGCCGCCTGTTCCCGATAAAGCCAAGGAGTAAAGGAGAGGCAATGTTCGAGAGGCTCAGGCGGGGCGCACTGGTAGGCCTCCTCGCAGCGCTTGTGCTGTGGCCTGCCGGCGCGGCGTTCGCGCTCGATAAGGTCAGGCTCGGCAAGGCGGTCCCCAACTCGTTTGCCTTCGGCGCGACCGAAGTGGGGATCGAGGCCAAGATTTTTGAACAGGAGGGGCTCGAAATCGAGGTTACCAGCTTTCGCGGCGACGCCCAGCTCCAGCAGGCGCTCGCCGCCGGGAGCCTCGACGTGGCCCTGGGCTCGGGACCGGGGCTCGGCTTCCGCGCCAAAGGCGCGCCGGCGATCGGCGTTGCCGCCATGTACGGACCGCCGGCAAATCTCGCGCTCGTGCTTCCGTTCAACACCCCGATCAAGACCGTCAGCGATCTCAAGGGCAAGCGTATCGGGGTGACCACGACGGGCTCGCTCACGGACTGGCTGGTGCGAGAACTATCGCGCCAGCAGGGCTGGCGCAGCGACGGCATCCAAATCCTGGCACTCGGCCAGATGCAGGCGCGGCTCGCT
>WNGB01024512.1_pt1 | contig 12028 bp, 11 predicted proteins | sample 5400681 | NCBI WGS metagenome assembly WNGB01 (sample SAMN13153367, study PRJNA577476) | soil metagenome | isolation source: 115 cm soil or saprolite under grassland replicate 2 | place: USA:California | collected 2016-06-15 | reverse complement strand
CCCGGGCCGGACCGACGCCACGATCACACCTTCGTCTTCGTCGAAGTCGACACGCTCAACCACCGTCTTCTCGACCCCGAGCAGCCCAGCCCATACCCTTGCACTACGCACGCCGTTCTCCGCCGCCTACGACTCTGACCTTCGACAAGCCAGAACCTAGGCAGGACAACGGCGTGCGCTACTTCCGACGCGCCGAACCCACCCACGGAAACGTCAGGAGAGCCTCATATGAGAGCCGGCGGGCACATCTGCCATCGCCGAGCTCGCATCCTGTGCAATGGCACCTGACCAGTCGACGAGGTGCCGGGTGGGCGCAGCGCGGCGAGACCTGCGCCAGCGTCGCCGCAACAAGGTCGCGTCTACTCATCAAGGCTCGCTGCTCGGTCTGCCGCCTCGGCGGCTAGCGGAGATGGAGCACTCCTGCGAGTTCCCGCCACTGCCGGTCGGGTAGCGCCCGTGGGTCGGAGTCGAGGACCTGGATGCAGACGTGGTCGGCGCCAGCGTGGTAATGATCGCGGACTCGCTGGACGACGGTTTCGGCGCTGCCCCAGGCCACAATTGCGTCGACAAGACGCTGGCTGCCGTTGCCGGTGAAGTCGATGTCGTCGAACCCGTAGCGACGAAGGTTGTTGGTGTAGCTCGGCAGGGGCAGGTAGCGACGCAGGTGCTGCCGGGCAATCTCGCGTGCCCGGGTCCGGTCGGTTTCCAACACCACGGCCTGTTCGGGTACCAAGAGCTTGCCGGTGCCAAGCACCGCTCGGGCGTCGGCGGTGTGTTCCGGGGTCACCAGGTAGGTATGCGCGCCATCAGCATGCTGGGCGGCTAGCTGGAGCATCGTCGGACCTAACGCGGCGAGAACTCGCGGCGCGCGGGTTGGGCGTGCCGCTCGGTATCGGGCGCCGAGCCGGTCCATCGCTGCGAGGTAGTTCCGCATCACGCGCAGCGGCTGGTGGTACTCGTGTCCGCGGACGCTGTCGACGAGGTGGGCGTGACTAACTCCGAGTCCGAGGATGAAGCGGTCCGGGTACGCTTCGGCGAGGGTGAACTGCGCCGCGACGGTGGCCAGCGGATCGCGTGCCCAGATGTTGGCGATGCCGGTTGCTACCACGATGCGGCTGGTGCTTGCCAGGAGGAGCCCTGCCTGGCTGACCGGTTCGCGTCCGATGTTTTCGCCGACCCAGATCGAGCCGTAACCCAGCGCGTCGAGCTCCTGTACGGCGTCGCGGACCCGGCTCGCGGGCTGGAAGTCGAACTGGGCCGTCCACACGCCGACGTGGTCGAGTTTCACGTTCACGGCCTCGGTTGAACCCCTAACGCCTCCGCGAAGTCCTCCAGTCGTTCGTCGAAGCCGGTCAGGGCGTTCGCCTTGCTCGCCCCGATCTGGGCGCGAAGGTCGCGGGCGCGCTGGAGGACAGGCATGATCGGTTGACGCCGGGCGATGGCGAGCGCCTGGCACGCCACCTCGGTTGCCTCATCAACGCGGCGTCGTTGGGCCGCTGCGGTGGCCAGGCCCAGCAGCAGGATGGCGTGCGCCTTGGCATGCGCCGACGGCAGCGCGTCCAAGGACTTCCGCAGAAACTCTGCCGCGTGCCCTGGTTGGTGCAGCAGAAGAAGGCTAGTGCCCGTGTAGTAGGTCAGATCGAGCTTGTCGCCGTCGAAGTCCATTCCGTGACGTCGCTCCGACGAGCTGCTGTGTGAGACCTGGCGGTCGGCTCGGCGTCGGGCGGCTCGAAAGCCGGCGGTGTCGCGAAGGCCGGCGCGTCCGCGGGCTTCGAGGGCAGACAGCCACGCGTTGACCGTGGCGCCCGCAGATCGGCCAGCGGCCGACTGCCCCTGTTCGATGAACGCGAGGGCGGTCCGATGGTCATGCTGGTAGGAGGGGATCAGGCTGCGGGCACCGAACAACCAGCCCTGCAGTGCATGATCCTCGGCTTCGTACGCGGCCCGGATCGCCACGTCGTACCAAGCATCGGCTGCCTCACGTTGGGCAAGATCGAACAGCAGCCACGCGCGGAGACCCGCCAGACGGCCAGCGACCGAACACAGCCGCCGCCGGTCGCTGACCGGCTGGCATCCGCCGAGCATGCGAGCGAGCTTGCGCAACTGCACGCTCACCTTCGGCAGCACGATCTGCGCCGAAAGCTCGGCGTAGCGCTCGTCCAGTCGAGCGCATGCAGCCTCGGCCATCGCGAGCCGTTGTCCGCCCGCACGCGTGCCGCGCAGGACCTCGTCTAGCTCCCAGAGATCGAAGTCGTCGGGCCCGTCTTGATCGTTGTCGGAAACGTGGGGACCGCCCTCGCGAACGCGGACGAAATCCGGCCCCTGGCCTGGGACCTCCGACCGTCCGACGGACTGAGCTGCCTGACGATCGGATTCCCGAGCGCCATGCCCCAATGCCTCTCGGATCTTGGCGGCCTGTTTCGTGGCGACCGCTTCAGCAGCATCTCGCTGCTGTCGGGCCTCCAGCGCGCGGACCTCGTCGTAACCGCGTACGAGCCCCCCGTCGGCGTAGAGGATCTTGTCGCAGCGTTCCCAGAAGTCACGGGTGCTGAGCTGGCGGCCGCGTTCGACGTTCGCGATCGTGCTGCGAGACGTGAACGCCAGCTTCGCAAACGCGTGCTGGTTGTGCCCCGCGGCGTGGCGCAGCCCGGCGAGCTGCGCACCTAGCGCCTGCTTCGCGGCGGCGATGTCTTGCGGGGTAATCATGGCCAGAGTTCCAAGTCCGCAGCTGCTCGTGGTGTCAATGAATTGTCAGTGCTCGGTGTCAACACTGCCCGACACGACTGTGAGTATGGCGAGGTTAACGCAATTCCGTCACGGTGGGACAGCCGGGCGGCCTGGGAGCGCACAGAAAGCAGGGTGGTCATCGGCCGTCTGCCGCAGTCTCGGACACGGTCCGTCAAACGCCAGCATCGCCGCGCATGCGGTTCTCTACCGCGACCGCGAGAAGGGGATCAAGGCGCTCACCGCTCCGGCTGACCGCCAGGAGTGCGGCGTTGGCCCTCAGGGGCTCCACGGTCAGGCGCGGGCCACCAGTTCGTGGAGGCAGAGGTTTGCTGATCATCGGCCAACAAGGGAGGCATCCAGTGACACGACCGCTGATCGTCGACACGCACGCCAGTAGCTGCTACTTCCGCACGTCTGTCGGCGGCAGCGGCCGTAAGGCGCTGGTCCAGATCACCGAGCGCTGCAACCTGCACTGCGCCCACTGCTTCGTGTCCTCCACCGCGCAGGGCGGGGACATGCCCATCGACGCGTTCATCGACCAGGTCCTGCCCCGACTCATCGAGGCCCGGGTGGTACGGCTCACCCTCACCGGCGGCGAGCCGTTCGTACACCCGGACATCCTCGGCTTCTGCGCCGCCGTGGTCGGTGCCGGCCTGCCGGTCGGGATCTGCACCAACGCCACCCAGACCACCGACGAGCAGATCGCCTACCTGGCCGACCTGGGCCAGGTACATGTCAATGTCTCCTTCGACGGGTTCCGGCCCGCCAGCCACGGCAAGTTCCGGGGCGACCGGTCGTCGTTCGCCACCACCGTGGCGACCACCCGCCGCCTCGCCCGGGCCGGCCTGCTGCAGGGCCTGCTGTCCACCCCGAACGCGCTCACCAACCCCGGCGAGTTCGCCGACCTGTGCGCCTTCGCCGTCGAGATCGGCGCCCGGTACGTGCTGATGAACCCGCTGTCCGCGTTCGGGCGGGGCGTGAAAAGCCAGGGCCGGCTGGCCGCCCCGGACGAGACGATGCGCGCCATCCGCACCCTCACGCAACGCTTCGCCGACCGGCTCGACCTGGTGCACATCCGGTTCCCCAACCACGACAAGCCGCTGGGCGGCTGCGACGCCGGAAAAATCGTCTACGTGTTCGTCGACGGCACCGTCGGGGTCTGCCCGTACCTGGTGTCCGCCGCCCGCACGCCGCAGTCCCGCCACCCGGACACCGACTTCCTGGTCGGCAACATCCTCACCGACGACGTCGCAGGCCCGCTGGACGCCTACGAGTTCCACGACCGGTTCACCGTCGGCGCCAACCCCACCTGCGACGCCTGCCAGCTCGCCGGCACCTGCGGCAAGGGCTGCCCGGCCGCGCTGGTCTCCCGCGGCCAGCGCATCGGCGAGGTGGACGCCGAGCAGTGCCCGGTGGTCCCGGCCGGCCGGCGGCTGCCGGTGCTGCCGCTGCCGGCCAGCCGGCCGTGACCAGCGCGTTCCTCGCGGTGGAGGGCCCCAACGGGGTCGGCAAAACCACCGTGGCGGCGCTGCTGGCCACCCGGCTGCAGGCCCGCACCGGCCGGCCGGTACACCTCACCACCGAGCCCACCGACACGCCGCTAGGTCGACTGCTCCGCCGCTCCGAGACGGTCCTGCAGGGCCGGACACTGGCTCTGGCGTTGGCCGCCGACCGGGCCGCGCACATCGAGGTGGAGATCATCCCCGCCCTGGACGACGGCCGCCACGTCGTCACCGACAGGTACGTGCAGTCCTCGCTGGTGCTGCAGTGCCTCGACGGGCTCGACCTTCGCGAGATCTGGAGCTACAACCGCTACGTGCTGCCCGCGACCACGTTCTACCTCGAAGACGACCCGGACGTCATCGCCGCCCGGCTGGCGCAGCGGTCCGCGTTGACCCGGCTGGAGCTCACCGGCACCCCGGCCAAGGAACTGCGGCTGTACCGCAAGGCGTACACGTTCCTGCGCCGCCAGGACTGGCCGCAGCACCTCATCGACTGCCGGGGCAAGGACCCGGACCGGGTCGTCGCCGATATTCTCGACCGCCTCGACGACCACCTTGACCCGTGAGCTGTGCCGGAGTGGCATGCTGTCGCTGCTGACCCTCAACATTCAGGCCGCCGCCGCGCCCCGCGCCCAAGCCTTGCTGCGCTGGCTCGACGGCCGGCCCGAGGACCTGTTCATCCTCACCGAGACCAGCGCCGGCGAGGGCACTGCGTACCTGCTCGACCAGTGCCGCCGCGCCGGCCTTGATGTGATCTACACCCCGGACCCGGCCGGCGAGCGGGGAGTGGCGCTGGTCAGCCGGGTACCGCTGGTCGCGCGGCCCGACGTGGTCGCTGGCGTGACCTTGCCGGGCCGGGTGGCCGCCGCCACGATCGACGGCCGGCCCGAGCTGGCAGTGGTGGGAGTGTATGTCCCGTCCAGCGACCGGGCCCCCGACAAGGTGGCCCGCAAACGCGGCTTCATCACCTCGCTGCTGGCGGCGCTGGACCGACTCCCCAAGGCGGTGCGGGCCTGGCTGGTGCTTGGCGGGGACTACAACGTCATCACCCGCGACCACCAGCCGCCCTACCGCGGTTTCCTGCCCTTCGAGTACCAGATGCTCGATGACCTCGACGGCATGGGCCTCGTCGACGCGCACCAACGGTGCTCGCCCGGCGTCCAGGCGCACAGCTGGATCGGCCGGTCGGGCAACGGTTACCGGTTCGACTACTTCCACGTCGGGGCCGCCCTGGCCGAACGCATCGCGGCCTGTTCCTACCTGCACGAACCCCGGGAGCAGAAACTGACCGACCACGCCGCGGCCACCCTCACCCTCGACGTACCGGCGATCGCCCGCCTGCCGGCCGAGCCAGGCGGGCTGACCGACGCCGCCACCCTGTTCTAGAAGATCGCAACCTGTCCGGCCGCGATAGGGTCACCTCGGTTTGGCGTACCTGGGGGCGAGGCGAGGTGGCGGCATGGGTAGTGCGGGCGCGGCGGGCCAGCAGCGGGCGCTGGCGGTCATCGCCCATCCCGACGACGCGGAATTCTGGGCGGGTGGCACCATCGCCGCCTGGACGGCCGAAGGTGTCGAGGTCTCCTACCTGGTGCTCACCGACGGTGAGGCAGGTGGTTTCGACCCGAGCGTCCCTCGCTCGGAGATCCCCCGGATCCGCCGCGCCGAGCAGCACAAGGCCGCGGCCGTGCTGGGCGTCAGCGATGTCTGGTTCCTCGGTCGCGACGAGGGCCGCCTGCTGGCGACCAGCCCTGAGCTGCACGTCGAGCTGGTACGTGCCATCCGCCGGGTGCGACCGCAGCGGATCATCACCTGGAGCCCGGAGTGGAACTGGCAGCGCTTCCGCTCCTGCCACCCCGACCACCTGGCCACCGGCACACTCACCCTGCATGCGGTGTACCCCGACGCGGGCAACCCGTTCGCGCTCACCGTCCTGCGCGAGCAGGAGGGCCTACAGCCGTGGACGGTCGACGAGATCTGGCTGATCAACAGCCCACACGTCAACCACTACGTCGACGTCACCGACACGTTCGACCGCAAGGTGGCGGCCGTCCGCACGCACGAAAGCCAAACCGCCCACCGCGACGACCTCGCAACGCATCTGCGCAAGCGGATCGCGGCGAACACCGCCGCCGCCGGGCTGCCCGAGGGCCGGCTGGCCGAGGCGTTCCAGATCGTGGTCAACCGGTAGCGGTCAGGCCGCCGCGCGGGCGGCGAGGTAGACGCGGGCCCGGTCGACGAAGTCGGTGCAGGTGGCTGACCGTGACCCGGTCCGCTGCACAGCCCGCGCCAACACGGCGATCTCCTGATCAACGTGGCGGGAGGTCAAGATCCACGCCGCCGCGACGACGGCGATGGCGGTGTTCGCCGCTTGGTCAACGTTGCCGCCCCGCAGCTGGCCGGTTGCCAGGATGGCCTGCCGTTGCGCGCGGGTGCGTCCGTGGGACTGCTGGCACAGCGCGGTCGCCCGTTCCGCGTGGCGTTCACACGCCGCGCCGTCATCCAGGTAGCGGTACGCGCGGGCGGCATGGCCCCACAGGCCGCCCTCGTCGAAATCGAGCCAGTCTGGCCCGTCATCACCGGATCCGGCCCGCGCCAACGCCTTCTCGGCGACGGTCAACGCCGCAGCGGCTGCAGGCGGGTTCTGGTCGGCTGCCTGCGCCATCGCTTCCATCGCGGCGAACATCGCGCGGGCTCGCGGTGGAGCGCCCTGCCCGGCGCCGAGCTGCGCCGCCCGGGCCAGGTCGACGGCCAGCCGGACCTGGCCAAGGTGCAACGCCTGGTGGCTCATCGCGGCCATCACCCGGCCACCGAACAGCCGGTCGCCGGCGGCGTGCGACAGCCGCAGCGCCTGTGTCATGTACCGGGCGCCCCACCGATGGCTGGCGCTGTCATAGGCCATCCATCCGACATCCAGCGCCAGCTCCGCGACCACGCTCAGCAGCGCCCGGCCGGCGCTGTCGGTGTAGCTGCCGCCCAACAGCGGTCCCACCTCGCGCCGCAGATACGCCACCGCCATGGGCAAGGCGGCACCGCCGCCGTGGGCGTTGTCGACCGCCTTGAGCGTGCGACCACCTCGTCCAGCGCCTCAGCAAGATCCGCAGCCCAGGACAGGCCGCCGTCGCCGTCTCCCGGCGCGCCCGAACAGGCTCCGCCCGACGGCGGCAACACTGTCGGCCTGCAGCGTCTGGGCGGTCTCCTCCTGCTGCCGGGCCACCATGGCTTCGATCCTGTCGTAGCCGTCGGCGAGAACCCCTCCGGTGCACAGAACCTCATCACAGCGCTGCCAGAACGCCCGGCCGGTACGCTGCCGCCCTGTCTCGGCATTGGCCAGCGTGCTACGGGTATAGAAGGTCTGCGGCGCGAATTCGCGCTGCGTCTCGTAGCCGGCCGCCTTGCGCAGGGCTGCCAATTGCCTACCCAGCTGCCGGCGCGCCTCAGCAACCGCCTCCGGGCTGATCATGACAGCCTCCCGGCCGTGGATCAACGCACTGTCACGGCATTGTCGCAGACCACACCGCCACCACGCGACCAGCCGCCCAGCACCGCGAACCGCGCAGGTCAGACCCTGGCAAGCAGGGTCGCCCGGATCAGCGAGTCGTAGGTATCGGTCGTCCGCTCAACCGGCACGCCCAATGATCGAACGAACTCGTCAAGCCGCCCCTGGGCCGCCTCACCCGACTCACCGGCCGGGACGAGGCGCTCGGCTTCCAGGAACACGCCGGCGTGCTCGACCTCGTCCACACACAGCGACAGGTCCCCCAGCGTGCCCGTGCGGCGGGTCTTGACAATGCGGATTGTCGGACAGAAGCCCATCGCCAGCAGCGCGGCGTGCATCTGCTCACGATCGGCGACCTCAGATTCGTGTTCCAGACAGGCCATCTCGTTGTCCAGCGGCTTCTTCACGGTGAACAGGTGCCGACCATCCTGAGTACGCAGCCGGGCAAACGGCACACCAATCTTGGGCTGGTCGTAGCCCCAGCCAACCGGCGCGTACGCCTGATCGTCCTGATGTACCCCCGCCGACATGGTGACACCACGGGCCGTGAGCTGGGTAAGCACCGCCTCGCTGTCGAAGATCCGGTACTTGACCTCGACCTCCTGAGCAGGACCTTTATGCACAGCTTCGTTGCCTGGATATGCCCGCACGGCCCAGGAGCTTAGCCGGTGCCGGATGCGAAGGGAGAGCGCCACGCAAGGCCGGGCTCGGGCCGTGTCAATCGGTTGCCTGCACAGCGAGCCGGCTCTGGCCAGCGTCTCCACCCCAAAGCGATCGGCTATTGGAGTCGGACGGCAGCAGGAGTGGCTTGCTGGCCAGCCGATGTCCTTGTGCGGCCCGGTAGGGATCGGCTCTGCCGGCTGCCCACACCGCACGCCGGTACCAGTCGTCGGTTCCCGTTTCCGAGACTTGCGGTGCGAGGATCTAAACGTGGTGTGGCGGAGTGATCTTCGGGAGACTGCGCGTCGCCGTGCGGATGTGATGGTTGATCGGTTAGCCAAGCTGGTGTCGTGTGAATCGCCGTCCGGCGCGCTGCACGCGCTGGAGCGGTGCGCGGACCTGCTGACGGCGTGGGGTGATGACGCGCTCGGCCGCCCGGTTGAACGGATCGAGTGCGACGGGATGCCTCATCTCCGGTGGCGTGCGCCTGACCCGACGGTGCTCGTGTTAGGCCACTTCGACACGGTGTGGCCGCTCGGCACGGTCACCGACTGGCCGATGACGGTGCGCGACGGGGTGGCGAGCGGTCCGGGTGTGTTCGACATGAAGGCGGGCATCGTCCAAGCGCTCACCGCCATGGAATTGGCAGCGGACCGCTCCAAGATCAGTCTCGTGCTGACGTGCGACGAAGAGACCGGCTCGGTCACCTCCCGATCGTTGATCGAGGACGAGGCACGTCGGGTCAAGGCCGTGCTGGTCTGCGAGCCGAGCGCGGACGGCGGCGCGGTCAAGGTGGCACGCAAGGGGGTCGCCGGGTACCGCGTAGTCGTAAAGGGCCGCGCCGCTCACTCTGGGTTGGAGCCTGAATTGGGCGTGAACGCCGGTATCGAGTTGGCGCATCAGGTACTCGCGTTGGAGGCGCTATCGGCGCCGGCGGACGGCACCACAGTCACGCCAACCCTGCTCACGGCGGGCATCACGACGAACATGGTGCCGGAGGTCGCGAGCGTGTACGTCGACGTGCGGGCGTGGACCCGAAGCGAGCTGGACCGGGTGGACGCTGGGATCCGCCTGCTGGCGCCCCGGCTGCCCGGTGCCACGTTGGCCGTCGATGGGCACGTCAACCGGTACCCGTTGGAGTCCGCGGTGGCGTTTCCGCTGCTGGACGTGGCTCAGGCGGCGGCCCGCGACATCGGTCTGCCGCCGCCCGATGGCGTGCGCTCGGGGGGTGGGTCGGATGGCAACCTCACCGCAGCTATCGGCGTGCCGACGCTGGACGGGTTGGGGGCCGTGGGCGCGCATCCCCACGCCCGCGGCGAGTGGGTGGACGTCACGGCGATGCCGGACCGAGCGGCATTTTTGGCTGCGCTCATTGACCGGCTGTGCGATGCGCGCGGATGACAGGGTGCGCTACCGGGGCACGCGGAGCCGCCGGCATGATGGACCCATGCGCCTGTTGATCCTCGGAGGTACGTGGTTTCTCGGTCGAACGCTCGCAGAGCACGCACTGGCGCGGGGATGGCAGGTGACCTGCTTCAACCGGGGGCGCACGGGCAAGGACGTTCGTGGTACGGAGTCGGTGCGAGGCGACCGGACCAACCCTGCTGACCTGGAACGGCTCGCCACGCTCGGGCCGTGGGACGCGGTGGTGGACACGAGCGCGTATGAGCCGCCCGACGCCCTGCTGACGGCCCGGACTCTGCGGCCGGTTGCAGCCCGGTACGTGCTGATCTCGACGGTTTCTGCGTACCGGCACTGGCCGCACGAGCCGGTTGACGAGTCCTCACTGCTGTGGCCTTCCCGTCCGGATGCCAGAGAGACCGACCCTGACATCGCGGCCATGCCGGGCCCGTACGCCTACGGCACGCTCAAGGCCGGGGCCGAGCAGGCGGTACGCGACGTATGCGGCGACGCGGCGCTGATCCTGCGGCCGGGCGTTGTGCTCGGCCCGTACGAGTACGTGGGCCGGCTTCAAACCCTGCTCGGCCGGGCCGCGCGCGGTGGAAGAGTGCTCGCCGCCGGTGATCCGGGGCAGCCGATCCAGCCGGTCGACGTACGTGATCTTACTGACTTCACCCTCCGCTTGATCGACACCGGATCGGGCGGAGCGTTCAACGTCGCCGCCCCGCATGGTCACGCGACCTACGGTGACCTGCTCAACGCTTGTGTGGAGGCGACCGGCTCGGGCGCGGAGTTGGTATGGATCGATTCGCAATGGCTGGTCGACCGAGGCGTGCGCCAGTGGACCGAGGTCCCGCTGTGGCGCACTCCTGCTGGTACGTGGGCGGTGAACGCTTCCTGCGCCCGTGAGGCCGGGCTGGCTTGCCGGCCGCTGCGTGAGACGGTGCTGGACACGTGGCGGTGGTTGCAGGTCGAGCAGCCTGTATCGCACGAGCGGCAGGCTGAGCACGGCCTCGACCCGGCTCGGGAGGCGGAGTTGCTTGCGGCGTGGGACACCGAGCTGTCCCTACGCGGACGGTAGGGCGCGGGCCTCGGCCTCGGTGTTGAAAACCTCGATCCGGTCGCGAAGCTGCGCCGCCTGGTGATCGCTGTGCCATCTTGCGGTGCTTAGCACGCACGCCATCTGTGCCAGCCGGTCAGTCAGGCTGTGGCGGCGCTGCGGGACCGGAACCAGCCACACCGGGGTGAGTGCTTCTTCGGCGGCATCGAGGTGGCCGAGCGACAGTTCGGCGGCAGCGAGGTCGATGTGCGCACGCTCGGTCACCAGGCCGCCGAACGGGTCGCTGGGCAGCAACTCGAGGGCGCGCCGCGCCCGCTGGACCGCGCCGGCCGCGTCGCCGACGGCGAGGAGTGCGGTACCGGCGCAGGCGGCGTGACGAGACGGTCCCCATCCGAACTCGCCGCCGATCTCGTCATGCAGATCGTCGCCGCCCCGGTCGGCGGCGTGTGCCTCATCGGCGGCCCGCAACGCGTCCGTGGCCCGGCGCGGGTCACCCCCGATGTGTGACCACGCCCGAGCCTCGATGCATCGCAAACGCGCCTCGGCGGCACCAGCGGGCACCCGATCCAGCCCGGCTTCAACGTGGACGACGGCCTGCCTGGGCCGACCGGTCCAGTACGCGATCAATGCCTGGGTACCGCGCGCCCACGCACGGAGCCCGGCGTGGTCGACCAGCTCGGCGTACACGTGCGCCGCGCGGGCCTGCTCAGCGGCGGCGTCCCACACCGCCAGGTCGAACGAGGCCACCGCCATCAGGCCGCACAGCTGCCCGGCGGCGAGGTACAGGTCTTTGGTCTGCGCCGGTCGCTTGGTCCGATCGAGCGCCGTGTACGCGAGGTTGCGGGCCTGACGCGACTCGGCAAGCAGCCGAAGCGGCGCCATCTCGGCGTAGTTGCGGGCCAACCGCCATACCTCGGCGTGCACCTGTTCGATGACGGCGGGGCTGACGCTGCCGTCAGATTCGGCGGCGTGGCGGCTCGACTCGTGCGCGGCCATGATCGTGACTTCCTCCAGGATGTTGGACTCGGCGACGTCAGCGGGTCCACTCGCCGTCGTCGCGTCCAAGACGGGGGGCGCTGGGATCGCCATCAACCCGGGTGGTGCGAGCAGCGTGGCGAAGGGGTATCCCCACAGCTGGGCAGCCACCCGTCGAGACGACGCCCGTGCGCCGTCCACCTCGCC
>WNGB01015201.1_pt1 | contig 12029 bp, 8 predicted proteins | sample 5400681 | NCBI WGS metagenome assembly WNGB01 (sample SAMN13153367, study PRJNA577476) | soil metagenome | isolation source: 115 cm soil or saprolite under grassland replicate 2 | place: USA:California | collected 2016-06-15 | reverse complement strand
CCGAGCTGGGGAGGGTGGCGGTCGAGGCCCGGGCGGTGAAGCCGCCCCCCACGCCGCTCCGGGTGGCCATGCGGGAGCTGTCCCGCGTGCTCACGCTCGTCGCCCTGGCGTTCAGCGTGCTGGTGCCGTTGCTGGGGGCCACGATCGCCGGCCAGCCGTTCCGGGAGATGGTGCTGATCGGGCTGACCCTCGCGTTCGCCACGATCCCGGAGGAGCTCCCGATCATCGTGACGATGGTCCTGGCGCTGGGGGCGCTCCGGCTGTCCCGCCGGCGGGCGGTGGTGAAGCGGCTGGCCTCCGTGGAGACGCTTGGCGCGGTCACGGCCATCGCCAGCGACAAGACCGGGACCATCACCGAGAACCGGCTGGAGGTGACGGCGGTGGAGCCCGCGATCACGGCCCGGGCCACGCTGTTCACCGCGGTGCTGGCGAGCGGCGCGGGGAGCCAGGACGACCGGGCCGCCGACCCGCTGGAGGTGGCGGTGCTCAAGGCCGCGGCCGCGGAGGGCGTCGAGCCGGGGCGGGTCCGCGCCGAGCACCGGGCCGTGGCGGAGACCCCGTTCGACTCGTCCCGCAAGCTGATGTCGGTGGTGTACGAACGCGACGACGACCTCGGCGTGGCGGTGAAGGGCGCGCCGGAGACGGTGCTCGCCCGGTGCACCGGCGTGCTGGTCACCGCCGCGCAGGGCGGCGACCTCCGGGAGGTGGCCATCCTCGAGGCCCGGCGGGCGGAGATCCTGGCGCGGGCGGCCGAGCTGGCCTCGCGGGGGGCGCGGGTCGTCGCCGTGGCCGGCCGGGGGCTCGCGACCTCGCGGCGGATCGAAGGCGGGACGACGCCGCCCGAGGCAGAGACCGGACTCACGTTCCTGGGCCTGATCGTCCTGGCGGACCCGCCTCGCGCGGAGGCCGCGGCGGCCGTCGAGGAGTGCCGGACGGCGGGGATCAGGGTGCTGATGGTGACCGGCGACCATCCCGACACCGCCCGTGCCGTGGCCGAGGCCGTCGGGCTCGACGCCCACCGGGTGGTCACCGGGCCGGAGCTCGACTCCATGGACGACGCCCTGCTGGCCGACGTGCTCCGGGACACGTCCGTGTTCGCCCGGACCTCACCACAGCAGAAGCTCCGTCTGGTCCGGGCCCTCCACGCCGCCGGGGAGCGGGTGGCCGTCACCGGCGACGGGGTGAACGACGCCCCGGCGCTGGCCGCCGCGGACATCGGGGTGGCCATGGGCCGGCGGGGGACCGACGTGGCCCGTGAGGCCGCCGACATGATCCTGGCCGACGACGACCTGGCCACCGTGGTCCATGCGGTGGCGGAGGGCCGCGCCCTGTTCGCGAACCTCCGAAAGGCCGTCCGGTACTACTTCGCGTGCAAGGTCGCGCTGATCGGGGCCAGCCTCCTGCCGGTCCTGCTCGGCGTGCCGGTCCCGTTCGCGCCGATCCAGATCATCCTCATGGAGCTGTTCATGGACGTCGCGGCGTCGGCGACGTTCGTGGCCGAACCGCCGGAGGACGACCTCATGGGGCAGCCCCCGCGCGACCCCCGGGCCCGCTTCCTGGACCGCCCGTTCGTGGCGAGCGTCCTCACCAGGGCCGCCGGGCTGTTCGCCGCGGTGGCCACCGCGTACCTGGTGACCTGGTACGACACGCATCGCATCGGCCAGGCCCGGACGGTGGCGTTCGTCACGTGGCTCCTGGGACACGTGCTGCTGGCGGTGAACCTTCGCTCGGAGCGCGAGCCGCTGTCCCGGCTGGGGGTCGCCTCGAACCCGCTCATGCTGGTGTGGGGGGCCGCGACGGTGGTGCTGGTGCTGGTGGACCGGCGGCCAGTGGGCCCTGGCGGTCGTGGCGGCCGTGGCCGGGACGTGCTGGATCGAGGTCGTGAAGCTCGGCCGGTCCCACGAGCCACCAGGCGGTCCGCCGGGGCCGTCCGAGGAGTCCGGCGAGCCCGGCGAGCCCACGGAGGAGGCGGCGTCTACCGGCGGGTGAAGGCGACCCGGGAGTCGTCCGGCGAGAAGGCGGGGCTGTCGTCCTCGGCGGGGTCGGTGGTGACGCGCCGGAGCCCCCGGCCGTCCGGGTCGACCGTGAAGATGTCGCGGTTGCCCCCGCGGTCCGCGCTGAACGCGATGAGCGAGCCGTCCGAGGACCACGCCGGGTTGTCCTCGTCGACGGCGGGGGTCCGGGTCAGGCGGCGGAGGTCCGAGCCGTCGGCGTCCACGACGAACAGGTCTCGCTCGCCCCCGCCCGGGTTGCTCGAGAACACGATCCGTACCCCGTCCGGCGACCAGGCCGGGCTCTGGTCGGAGCCCGGGTGCTCCAGCAGCCGGTGGGGGTTCGTCCCGTCGGCGCCCATCACGTACAGGTTCGCCTCGCCGTCGCGGGTGCTCGTGAACACGATCTGCGATCCGTCCGGGCTCCAGTCCGGGAACACGTCGAACCCGGGATCGTCGGTCAGCCGGACCGGGTTCGAGCCGTCGGCGCCCATCGTGTAGACCTCCGCGTTGCCGTCTCGGTTCGTGCTGAACGCGAGCGTCGTGCCGTCGGGGGACACGTCGGGGCTGCCGTCGTTCCCGGGGTTCACCGTGAGCCGGACCAGCGCCGTTCCGTCCTTGCGCATGGAGAACACGTCGCGGGTCTCGCCGAGGACGCTGCCGAACGCGATCGTCGAGCAGTCCGGCGACCACGCGGGGTTGCTGTCGTCCCCGGAGTCGAACGTCAGCCGGGCCACCTGGGAGCCGTCCGCCGCCATCACGAAGATCTGGGCTCCCGTCGAGGGCGGGCCCTCCGCCGAGGTCGTGGGAACCCCGGAGCAGTCGACGGCCGGCGATGACGCCGTGGTGGCCGGGGGCAGGGTGGTGGCCGGAGGGGCCGTCGTCCCCGGGGGGGCCGTCGTGCCGGGGGGCGCGGTCGTGGCCGGCTGCCCGGAGGGTGGCGTGGCCGGCGACGGGGAGGAGACGACGGCGCGCGGCTCGCCGGTGTCCCGCACGAACACGAAGAAGACCCCCGCGCTCGCGGCCACCAGGACCACGGCCGCGCCGGCGATCCAGGCGATCCAGGGGACCCGTCCCCGGCGACGGGGCGGCGGCGGCGGGGCGGGCGGCACCGGCATCGGCGGGGGCGGAGGAGCGCCCGGCGCCGGCGGACCCGGAGCGGTGGGTTCGTCGCCGGTGGGTGCGGTGGGTTCGTTCCCCTCGGTCACCGCCGGAGTATCCCGCAGGGCGCTCCGGGGCGCTGGCGGGTGGGGCTGGTTCAGGCGCCGAGGGGGAACGAGTACCCGGACGGGATGTCCCGGGGGACCTGGGATCCCGTCCCCAGCGTGACGACGATCTCCTGATGCCGTCCGAGGATGAGCAGCCTCGGGTCCTGCTGGAGCGGCGTCCCGTCGGCGAACACCCGGACGCGCCGGTCACCTGCCCCGCACTCCCCGAGGCAGGTTCCATCGAACCGGACACCCCAGACGTCGAAGAGCTGCCCCAACGAGTACGTGAGCCCGCTCGGCGACTCCACGTGGACGATCCCGCTCGTGTCGTGGGTGTGGACCGGCGAGATCACCCCGATGTCCGGGTCGAACCCGATGTTCGCCGGAACCGTGACCTCCGATCCGTCGACGAACAGGTCCAGGTGGAGGTGGAAGTGGGTGGCCGTCTCCTCGTGCGCCAGGACGGGGATCCCGTCGGCCTCGAGCCGGGCCCGGAGGGTCCCCAGATCCGTGCCCCACGGCGGCGCGCCGGTCTGCATCCCCGGCAGGTCGTGGGGCGAGAGCGAGGCCGAGGGTGAGGCGAACACGAGCGGCCCGGGCGGCCGGCGGGCCTGCCACCACTGGTACCCGCAATAGCCGCCGAGCAGGACCAGGCTGCCGATCCCGATGAGCAGCGGCCGGCTCAGGCCGCGGCGGATCGGCCGCTGCGCCGACGCGCCGGACACCCCCCGGGGGCGGTTCGCCGGCCCCCGGCCCCCGGCCGTCGACCGCTGCGCCGGGGCCCCCGACGGCGAACGGGATCCCAGGGGCCGCGACGGTCCGGTCCGGCGTCTCCCCCTGCCCTTGCTCTTGCCCTTCGCCACGACGGCCCATCGTACGGGCGCGCGGGGCTGTCGTTCGGCGGCCCGCTCGTTCACAATCCGCTTGATGAGGGGAGGAGGGGAGCCCGCCGTGGACCGGCTCGATCAGGGCAGCCGCGCGCGCCTGGCCGAGCTGCTGGGCCGGTTCGGCTCGAATCCCATCTCGTTCCTGACCCTGTACCAGGCCCCGTGGAGCCTGTACGAATCCGAGCGGGTGGACGGCGCCGTCCCGTACGTCGAGGTCCACCGGACCGCCCTGGCTTGGGGGGACCCGCTGTGCGATCCCGACGACACGTCGTCGCTGGTGGCCGAGTTCACCGCCGCCATGCGGGCCCGGCGCCTCCGGGTGTGTTTCGTGGCCGTGCAGGAGGGCGTGGCGGAGCACGCGATGGAACTGGGTCACGCCGTGGTGAAGATCGGCGAGGAGCCGGTGTTCGACCTGCCGGGGTGGCACCGGCCCCGCGGTGACGGCGGCAAGCACCTCCGGTGGGCGCTGAACCGGGCTCGCCGGGCGGGCGCCCTGGTCGAGGAGTACCGGCCGGGCGAACGCCGGGACCGGGCCCTGGAGCGCGACATCGTGGCGGCGCGGGCCAGCTGGGAACGGGCCCTGGGGCGGCGGCCGGTCCGATCGTTCATGCGGTCCGCGCCGCTGGCGGAGGCCGAACGGAAGCGGATCTTCGTGGCGCGCGTGGGCGGACGGGTCGTTGCGGTCCTGGCCTGCGCCCCCGTGTACGGGCGGGGCGGCTGGTACCTGGAGGACCTGGTCCGGACGGCGGACGCGCCCCTGGGGGCCACCGAGCTGCTGGTCGTGGAGGCCCTCGAGCGGCTGGGGACCGGCGGGGCGACGTTCGCCACGCTCGGGATCGCCCCGCTCCGGGGGGCCGAGCGCCAGATGGACCGGCGGGCGCGAAGGATCGCCGGCATCCTCCGGCTCGTGTTCGACCGGTTCGACCGCCGCTACCACTTCGCGTCGCTCAGCCGGTTCAAGGCCAAGTTCCGCCCCAGCGGGTGGGAGGCCCGGTACGTGACGTTCGACCCGCCACGGCCGAGCGTGGGGCTGATCAGGGCCGTGGTGTCGGTGCTCGACCCCCGGCCCGGTCCCGACGGGGAGGAGATCCAGCCCACCCCGGCCGCGGTGGGCGGGCGCGTCCTCGTGGCGGTGCAGGCGGCGGCGGTGGGCCTGGCCAGCCTGGCCGTGGTGGCCGGCGAGCGGATCGGCTCGCCGGTGGGCCCGGCCCCGCTGGTGGCCCCGGTGGGCCTGGCCGGCATCGCGGTGGCCGCACTGCTGGTGGTCCTGGCGGCCCGCCTGGGCCGGGGCGACGGCCCGGCCCTGCGAGCCATGGCCCTCGTCCTGGAAGGCCTCGTCGTGGTGGCCACCGTGGGCCGGCTCCAGGACCACCGGGGGGTTCCCCTGGACCTGGTCAGCCTGGCCGTGGCCGCCGGCGTCCTGGTCCTGATGTTCCGCTCCGGCCCCCGGGAATCCGGCGACCCGGACCCCGTGGCCGACGGCCTGGCCCACTAGTCCAGAACGGATTAGCGGGTCAGGTCACGCCGGGCGAACCACCACAGCGCGGCGCCCAGGGCGGCCACTCCCACCGCGGCCAGCACCGCCAGGTCCCCCCCGGGGACGGTCCCCGACAGGATCCGGGTGGGCGGGTAGTAGTGGAACACCGACACATACCGGAGCCCCGCGAGCCCGTTCACCAGCAGCGCGATGAAGTTCAGGAAGAACGAGCCCACCACGAACCCGACGGCGAGCCCCAGGGCCCGACCGCGGAGGCTCGACCGCGAGGACACCATCACGGCCACCAGCGCGATGGCCGCGAACAGGAGCCAGGACGACGCGAACGCGCCCAGGATCCTGGCCGTCCGGACCCTGCCGAGCGGGTCGATGGTCGCCCGCGCCACCAGGGCCCCCACCAGGGCGCCGGCTTCGACCACCGTCACGGCGGCCACCGCCGCTGCGGCCTTGGCCACCAGGTACGGCCCCCGGCCCACGGGCCGGCCCAGCACGAGGTCGATGGTCCCCCGTTCGACCTCCGTGGCCACCGAACCGGCCGCGATGCCCACCCCCGCCGCCGTCATCAGGGCGTACATGACCGGATGGGTGAGGGCCGCCGCCACCCATCCCGGCGGCGTCAGGAGGTTCACCGAGCCGCCCAGGAAGGCCTGGATGGCCTTCGGCGGATTCGAGAAGAACCCGGAGAACCCCGAGCCCTCGGAGAGGAACGACTTCGAGGAGAACAGCACCAGGTAGGTGAACAGCCCCGCCCCGGCCGCCAGGATCCCCGTGGTCTGCCCGGCCTGCCGGAGGGCCTCCCGGAACACCCGTCCGTTCACGGACCACCCCCGTCACGATCCGGATCGCTCTCGCCGTAGACCTCGAAGAAGGCCTCGGACAGCCGTTCCGGTTCGGCCAGGAACTCGCCGACCGGCATGGCGGCCATGACGCGGATGAGCGGCTCCATGTCCCCCCGGAACTCGAACGTGACGATCGTCCCGCCCGGGTCTGCGCGCAGCTCGGAGACGCCCTGCACCCCGGCCAGAGGTCCGGTGTCGCGGCGTTCCTTCAGCGTCACCGTGCAGTGGCGGATCCGTTCGCCGGTGAGGTCGCGCGTGGAGCCCACCCGCACGAGCCGCCCGCCCCGGACCACGGCCACGCGCGTGGTGGCCTCCTCCACCTCCGACAGGATGTGCGAGGACAGGAACAGGGTCCCGCCGGCCTTGCGGTGCTCGGCCAGCAGGTCGACGAATCGCTCCTTCATCACCGGGTCCAGCCCCTCGGTGGGCTCGTCGAGGACGGCCAGCGAGGGGCGATGCTGGAACGCCTGGACGAGCCCGACCTTCTGCTTCATGCCGCGCGAGTACAGGCGGACCTGGCGGTCCAGGTCGGCCTGGGACAGCTCGAACCGGTCGCACAGCTCCCGGAGGCGCTCCGGTTTCCGGGGGTGGAGGGAGCCCAGGTACGACAGGCACTCCCGGCCCGTGAGCTGGGGCCACAGGTTGAACTCCCCCGGGAGGTACCCGATCTCGCCGAGGGCGGCGGGGAGCTCCGTGCGGACGTCGTGGCCCAGCACCCGGAGCCGTCCCGCGGTCGGCGCGATGAGGCCCAGCAGGCATCGGATCGTGGTGGTCTTCCCCGCCCCGTTCGGGCCCAGATAGCCGAACGCTTCCCCGTGCCCCACCTCGAGCGAGACGCCGTCCACGGCCACCTTCCGGCCGTAGTGCTTGACCAGGCCCTCGATCTCGATCCCCGTGGCGCCTCCGACGGTCATGGGGCGAACGGCGTCGTGCAGTTCGCCAGCATCTGGGCGAACACCGAGCACGACGGGGGCCGGTGGGCGGGGAGCTTTGCCAGGGCCTGGAGCAGCACCCAGTACAGCTGTGGGGGGAGGTCCGGGCGGCCCACGGTGGGGTCCGGCGGCTGTTCGTTCAGCACCGCCTGGGCCAGCTGGAACATGGACTTCTCGCCGAACGGGGCGCGGCCGGCGAGGCACTCGTAGATCACGCAGCCGAACGCGTACAGGTCGGACGCCGGCGTGCCCTTGCCGCCCCGGATCAGCTCCGGGGCCAGGTAGTCGAGCGTCCCCATGACCTGCCCGGGGTTCGTGAGCACCGTGTAGGCCGGGCCCTTGGCCAGGCCGAAGTCCGTGACCGCGGCGTCGCCGTTCGGGTCGAGGAGGATGTTCGAGGGCTTGATGTCGCGGTGGATCAGCCCGAACCGGTGCAGCGCGTCGAAACCGTTCCCCGCCTGGGCCGAGATCCTGAGCACGTCCGGGAGCGGCAGCGGTCCCTCCTGCCGGAGCCGCTCGGCCAGCGACCGTCCTCCCACGAACGCCGCGGCCAGGAAGGGCCGCCCCACGGCCTCGCCGGCCTCCAGGATCGGGACCAGGTACGGGTTCTGCACGGCCCCCGCCGCGCGCGCCTCGTGGACGAACCGGCGGAGGTACACGGGGTCCGTGGCGAGCTTGCGCTTCAGGACCTTGAGGGCCACGACGCGGCCGGTGCGGGTGTCGGTCGCCCGGAACACGAAGGCCATGGCCCCCTGTCCGAGGAATCCGTCCAGCCGGTACGCCCCCAGGTGCGCGCCGAGGACCAGGCCGGGATCCTCCGGCAGCGGCGCCCACGCGGTCATGCGGGCAGCATAGGGCCGGTGCCCGGTGGCCACCGCTGCTTCCCGACGCCTGCGGGCCGGGCTATCCTCGCGGCGCCGCGTGGGAGGTGGGATGCCGGAGGGCGGGGAGAGTCCGGAGGTCAGCTGGATCCAGATCCTGCAGGGATCGACCTTCATGCTGTCCGATCCCAGGGGCGACGTGGCCGGCGGCTCACTGGGGGGGCTGTTCCACGAGGACACGCGGTTCCTGTCGCGGTTCGCCCTCACCGTGAACGGAACCCGCCCGTCCCTGCTGTCCTCGGGCGCGGTGGAGTACGAGTCGGCCGCGTTCTTCCTGACGAACACCGACCTGGACGGCATCCCCGGGCGGAGCGTGTCGATCCAGCGGTTCCGGTTCGTGGGGGCCGGGCTCACCGAGGTCATCAGCGTCACCAGCCACCTCACCCGGCCGCTCCGGCTGGAGATCCGCGTGTCGTGCGGCGCGGACTTCGCCGACCTGTTCGAGGTGAAGCGGGAGGACTTCCGCAAGCTCGGCGAGTACCGCTCCGAGCACCACCACGACACCGGCGCGCTGGTGTTCACGTACCGCCACGGCGAGTTCACGGCGATGTCGCGCGTCCACTCGTCCGAGCCGGCCCGGCTGGACGGCGACGACCTCGTGTTCGACGTGTCGCTGGAGCCCCGGGGGACGTGGAAGTCCCGGATCCAGGTGGAGATGAAGCTGGGGGACCGCGAGTTCGCCCCGCTCGACGAGACGGAGCGGGCGGCGTCGATGGCCCTCCAGCAGTGGCGGGAGGGTTCGCCCGACCTCCGGCGGTGGCGGGACGAGGTCCCCACGCTCGAGGCGTCGTGGGACCTGCTGGACCTCGTGTACCAGACCTCCATCGCGGACCTCGCCGCGCTCCGGCTGCACGCGCAGGTGGAGGGGAACGACTACTCGCTCCCCGCCGCGGGGCTGCCGTGGTTCATGGCCATCTTCGGGCGTGACACGCTGGTCACCTCGTACCAGTCGCTGCTGATCGGCCCCGACCTGGCCCGGGGGGCCCTCCACGCGCTGGCCGGCCTCCAGGGCACGGAGGTGAACGACTTCAAGGACGAGGAGCCGGGGAAGATCCTCCACGAGATCCGGTTCGGCGAGCTCACCGTCATCGGCGAGATGCCCCACCGCCCGTACTACGGCACCGCGGACGCCACGCCGCTGTTCCTGGTGCTGCTGTCGGAGTACTGGCGGGTCACGGGCGACGCGGAGACCGTGACCGCGCTGCGGGGCAACGCGCTGCGGGCCCTGGAGTGGATCGACCGCCACGGCGACCGCGACGGCGACGGCTACGTCGAGTACCTCACCCGCTCCCAGCGGGGGCTCCGCAACCAGGGGTGGAGGGACTCCTGGAACAGCGTGTGCTTCGCGAACGGCGAGGTGGCCGAGCCACCCATCGCCTGCTGCGAGATCCAGGGGTACGTCTACGACGCCAAGCTCCGAACGGCCGAGCTGGCCGACCGCGTGTGGGCCGATCCCCGGCTGGCCGGGCGGCTCCGCGCGGAGGCCGCCGCGCTGTTCGACCGCTTCAACGCGGACTTCTGGGTCGACGCCCGGGGCGGGTACTACGCCGAGGCCCTGGCCGGCGCCGAGCCGGGAAGCAAGCGCGTGGTCGACTCCCTGACGTCGAACATCGGACACCTGCTGTGGTCCGGGATCGTGCCGGAGGACCGGGCCCCGGCGGTGGTCCGCCAGCTGTTCTCCGAGGCCATGTTCACCGGCTGGGGAGTCCGCACGATGTCGGCGGACGAGGTCGCGTTCAACCCGATCATGTACCACAACGGCACCGTGTGGCCGCACGACAACTCGCTGATCTCCGCCGGGCTGTACCGGTACGGGTTCCGGCGGGAGGCCAACCGGATCGCGACGTCCATGCTGGAGGCGGCCGGCTCCACGGCGTACCGGCTCCCCGAGGTGTTCGCGGGCTACCGTCGGGCCGACTCCGGGTTCCCGGTGCGGTACCCCACGGCCTCCAGCCCCCAGGCGTGGGCCACGGCGGCGCCGTTCCTGTGGCTCCGCCTGATGCTCGGCATCGAACCGGCCGGCGGCACGCTCGCGGTGGACCCCCTGGTCCCCGAGCAGTGCGGCCGCATCGAGCTCCGGGGGGTCCACGCGTTCGGGCGCCGGTTCGACGTCACCGCGGAGGGAGCCGAGGGCCGGGTCGTCGCTGCCGGGTGAGGGACGTCTGGATCGGTCGGCGTCCCGGAGATAGCATCGCCCACGAATGGCGAAGGGCCTCCGGATCCAGGTCGAGCCGACACGGGTGGAGCTGAAGCCCGGCGGAGACGCCGCCGTGCTCACCGCCCACGTCTACAACGCCACGCGCATCGTGGACGAGTTCGAGATCTCCGTGATCGGGACGGGCAAGTGGCTCCGCGCTGAGACGCAGAAGCTCCGGCTGTTTCCCGACACCGACGGCACCGCCGAGGTCGAGATCGACATCCCGAAGGACTGGATGGTCACGGCGGGGGAGCGGACGGTGGGGGTCCAGGCCCGTTCGATCTCCGATCCGTCGGTCTCGGGCATCGAGCGGGTCCAGGTGAGTGTCGCGGAGGTGGTGGCGGGGGAGGCCCTGTCCCTGGAGCCCCAGGTGCTGCACGGCGGGAGCTCCGCCCAGATGATCGTGAAGGTCCGCAACGGCGGGAACACGCCACTGCAGCTGACCATGCTGGGGGAGGATCCCGAGCGGGAGGTGGCCTTCCGGTTCGAGCCGGTGGCCATCACCGTCCCTCCGGGCGGGCAGGGCTGGTCCCGGGTGAGCGTCTCGGCCAAGGCGCCGTTCCGGGGGGGCGACCGCAACCGGCAGCTCGTGGTGAAGGCCGAGGGCGGTCACGTGCCCCTCGTCCAGAGCGCCACGTTCGTCCAGCGGCCGTTCATCACCCCGTTCCGGCTGTACCTGATCCGGGCCCTGCTCACGCTGGCGGGGGCGTTCCTCATGGTGGCGGGGGCGTTCGCGTCATGGGTGGGGAAGACGGCGGGGACGAAGCTCACGATCGTCGCGTTCCTGAAGACGGCCTTCGAGCTCGACGTGAAGCCCCCCGACCTCGGCGACGTGGGGACGTTCCTCGTGTCGACCGGGTTCGTGGTGATCATCCTCGCGGTGGTCGCGGCGCTCGGGATCTTCGGCCGGCGGGCCAGGCTCACCAAGCTCGGGGCCGGGCTGGCCCTGTTCCTCCTGATCGGGTTCGTCGTGGTGATTCTTCCCAAGGTCTCGCTCGGCGTCGGGGTGTGGGCCAGCCTGTTCGGGAGCCTGGTGGCGGTGGTGGCCGGGCTCCTGGGCACGTCGAAGTACAAGTTCATCCGGAAGTGACCCGGCTGGACCCGGGGGTCCGTGCTCGGGTCAGCCCGCCGGAGGCTTGGCCACCGCCGTCCACACCTGGGCGTCGCGGTCCTGGCCGCCCGAAGCGTCGAATCCGACGGCGATCAGGCTGGATCCCGCCGGCGACAGGCTGTTGATCTGCTGGTCGCCCGCGCCTCCCAGCAGGTCGGCGCTCGAGCGCTCCCGGGTCCACCTGGTCCCGTCCTGCGAGTACCAGATCGCGGCGTTCTGGTCGCCCCCGGGGTTCACCTCGAACCCGCCCGCCACCAGGTTGGGGACCCCCGTCTCGTCGAAGCTCTCCGGGGTCACCAGCCGGGTGATGTGCTGTTCCCCGGCCCCGCCGAGGGCGTCGCTCGCGACCTGAGTCCACTCGGTGCCGTTCGGCGAGGTCCACACCGCCCCGTCGGCGTCGCCGGCACCCGAGGTGTCGACCCCCACCGCCACGAGCTCGTTCCCCTGCTGGAACAACTGGAGGTCGTCGATGGCCTGGTCGCCGTCCC
>WNGB01020559.1_pt1 | contig 12030 bp, 9 predicted proteins | sample 5400681 | NCBI WGS metagenome assembly WNGB01 (sample SAMN13153367, study PRJNA577476) | soil metagenome | isolation source: 115 cm soil or saprolite under grassland replicate 2 | place: USA:California | collected 2016-06-15 | reverse complement strand
CGGAGCATGAAGCGATGGTCGGGCGTGCAGATGATCGTGTTCCCGTTCGACAGCGAGACCTTGACGACCGGGTCGTTGCGCCGGACGAGGCGCGGCGCGCGTACGGGCTTCAGACGGACGTTGCGGTGCTGGTCCACCGTGAAGACGTCGCCGCGCAGTCCGTGGCGGACCATGTCGATGAGCTCGATGAACGTCTTCTGATCGCCGTTCGTGAGCTCGACCTTCGTATCGCCGGCGAAGCAGCCGAAGTTGCCTTGGCCCTGGATGAGCGGATAGCGCACGGAGAAGTCCTGCGCCAGGCGCACGAGGGCGTCGTAGATCGCCGCGCTGCCATGGGGGTGATAGCGGGCCATGACGATGCCGTTGACGTTCGCGGATTTGCGGAAGGGCCGGTCGGGGCGGATGCCCTCTTCGTACATCGTGTAGAGGATCCGGCGCTGCACGGGCTTCAGCCCGTCGCGCACGTCGGGGAGCGCCCGCGCGACGATGACGCTCATCGCGTAGTCGAGATACGCCTGCCGCATCTCCACCTGGAGGTCGACGCCGACGATCCGCTCGTTCCCGCCCTTGTTGATCATGTGCGTCCGTGCTCCATCTCTTCCTCTGCCGCGACCGCCGCGCGGACCTTCGCGAAGGCGTCCTGCGCGGACGAATAGCGCCGCTCGAGCTCGCGCCGGCGGTCGTCAGGCATCCGCAGGAACAGCGCGTCCGCTTCCGCGAGGATCTCGCCGTCGGACGCGCGCGCGACGGTGCCATGGAGCTCGATGCCCCGACCGCGGTCGCGCACGACCTCGGCGACGACGCGCAGCTCCTGCCCCACCGGCACGGGACGCCGATACGTCACGTCGAGCTTCGCGGTCACGCCCCACATCCCCTGGTGGAAGATCGCCCAGCCCATCGTCTCGTCGAGCAGCGCCGCGACGACGCCGCCGTGCAGCGTGCCGTCGTAGCCCTGGTGCCGCTGCTGCCCGACGTAGGTGGCCTCGGCGCGGTCGCGCGACACGTCGAAGTCGAGGTGCATGCCGGACGGATTGAGCCGTCCGCAGGCGAAGCACCAGTGGTCGAAATCGACGCCGAGCTCCGAAAGCTTCGCCATGCTCAATCGTCCCCCGGGCGCGCAGACCGAGGCGTAAGCCGAGGTCGAGCACCCGGGCGCGAGCGAGGGTTGATCCCGAGCGAGCGTCGGAACATCAAATGTCGAGGCTCGCCTTCTTGGCGTTAGCCATGATCCACTTCTTGCGGCCTTCGACCTCGGTGCCCATCAGCTCGTCGAACACCAGGTCGGCCTGCTCGGCGTCCTGCAGGGTGACGAGCTTGAGCGTGCGGGTGTCGGGATTCAGCGTCGTATCCCAGAGCTGGTCGGCGTTCATCTCGCCGAGACCCTTGTAGCGCGCGATCGCCGGGTCGCGGCCGCCCTTGCCGTCATCGGTGCCTTCGTCCGTGTTCAGGGGCGCGGCCTCGACGGGCGCGGCCTCCGCCTTGTCGGCCTTCTTGCGCGCGTCGCGCTTCGTCCGCGCCGCGGACTTCATCTCTTTGATCGCCCGGTCACGCTCGGCGTCGGAGTACGCCCAGCGGATCTCCTTGCCGAGCTGGATCCGGAACAGCGGAGGCTGGCCGATGAAGATCCGGCCGTCCTCGATGAGCGGCCGGAAGTGGCGGTACAGGAGCGTCAACAGGAGCGTGCGGATGTGCGATCCGTCGACGTCGGCGTCGGCGAGCAGGATCGTCCGCCCGTACCGCAGCTTCTTGGCGTCGAAGTACTCGCCGATGCCCGTTCCGAGCGCCGTGATGATCGCGCGGATGTACTCGTTGCCGAGCATCTTGTCGGCGCGCGACTTCTCGACGTTGAGGATCTTGCCGCGCAGCGGCAGCACCGCCTGGAAGCGGCGGTCGCGGCCCTGCTTCGCCGAGCCGCCGGCCGAGTCGCCCTCGACGATGAACAGCTCAGCGCGCTCGGGGTCGCGCTCCTGGCAGTCCGCGAGCTTGCCCGGCAGCGAGAAGCCGTCGAGCGCGCCCTTGCGAAGCACGAGGTCGCGCGCCTTTCGCGCCGCCTCGCGGGCGCGGAACGCGGTGAGGCACTTCTCGATGATCCGGCGCGCGTCCGATGGGTTCTCGTCGAGGTACTGGCCGAGCGCGTCGTTGACGGCGGTCGCGACCTGCCCCTGGACCTCGGCGTTCCCGAGGCGCGTCTTCGTCTGTCCCTCGAACTGCGGCTCCTTGATCTTCACGCTGATGACGGCGGTGAGGCCCTCGCGCACGTCCTCTGACGTGAGGTTCGGGTCGTTCTCCTGGAGCGCCTTGATCTTGCGCGCGTGGAAGTTCAGCGTGCGCGTAAGGGCGGTGCGGAACCCGGTGAGATGGGCGCCGCCGTCCATCGTGTTGATGTTGTTGGCGAACGTGTAGACGCGCTCGGCGAAGCTGTCGTTGTACTGGAACGAGACGTCGACGACCGTGTCGTTCTCGAAGGTGCGCTCGACGTACACCGGCTTGTGCAGCACCTCGTGCGCCTTGTTGAGGTGGCGCACGAATGAGACGATCCCGCCGTCGAAGTAGAAGCTCTCATCGAGACCGGTGTGCTCGTCGGCGAGCGAGAGCCAGAGCCCCTTGTTGAGGTAAGCGGTCTCACGCAGCCACTGCGACACGATCGAGGGGTCCCACTGGATGACCGGGAACACCTGCGGATCCGGCCTGAACGTGGTGATCGTCCCCGTGAGTCGCTCGCGCGGCTTCCACGAGAGCTGTGGCGGGTTGTGCTCATTCCGGTTCATGGCCTTGACGGGGCCGAGCGGCTTCCCGCGCTCGTACTCCTGGGTGTAGACCCTGCCGTCCCGGTGCACCTCGACCTTGAGGTGGCTCGAGAGCGCGTTCACGACGGAGACGCCGACGCCGTGGAGGCCGCCCGCGACCTTGTAGCCCGCGCCGCCGAACTTGCCGCCGGCGTGCAAGATCGTGTGCACGACCTCGAGCGCGGACTTGCCGGTCTGGGCCTGCTTGTCGACCGGGATCCCACGTCCGTTGTCCATGACGGTGACGCGATCGTCCTTGTGGATGATCACGTCGATGCGGTCGCAGACGCCGTTCATCGCCTCGTCGATCGAGTTGTCGAGGACCTCCCGGATCAGGTGATGGAGGCCGCGGAGGTCGGTGGTGCCGATGTACATCCCGGGACGCCGGCGGACGGCCTCGAGACCCTCGAGGACCTGGATGTCCTTGGCGCTGTACGAATCGCCGCCGCCCTTGCTTCCGTTCCCGCCCGTCTTCTTCACCGTCGACCGCCCGTTCGTCGTCTTCGTTGCCATGTCCCCTACTTGGTCGAACGCACGAGCTGCTCGTAGAGCCGCTCGAAGTCATCGTTCGAATAGAACTCGATCGTGATGCGGCCGCCCTTGCGGCCCCGCTGGATCTCCACCTTCGTGCCGAGCGCCGCGCGCAGGTCCGCGGTGCGCGCCTTGACCTCCGGGTCGACCCCTCGCGCGATGCGCCCGTCGTGCTTCTGCTTGCGCCCTGACAGCCTCCGGACCAGTGCTTCCGTCTCACGGACGGACAGGCCTTTCGCGAGGACCTCCGAAAGAGCCGTTGCGGTGTCGGAGGTCTTCAGTGGGAGCAACGCTTTGAGGTGTGCTTCAGTGATCTTCCCATCAACGAGCGCGTCTTGCAGGAGCTGCGAAGCCTCGAGCAAGCGCAGGGTGTTGGCGATCGTCGACTGGGCCTTCCCTACCCGCTCTCCGAGCTGTTGCTGTGTGAGCGCGTAGGTCTCCATGAGCATCCGATACGCCCGCCCTTGCTCGAGGCCATTGAGATCGGTGCGCTGCAGGTTCTCGATAAGAGCGAGCTCAAGTCGATCGGTCACATCGTCGCGGATCACTGCCGGGATCGATGTCCGTCCCGCGAGACGTGAGGCCAGGACGCGACGGTGTCCGGCCACGAGCTCGTAGCCGTCGCCATTGCGCGATACCACGATAGGTTGCAGCACGCCGTGACGCTTGATCGACCCGGCGAGCTGCTGAAGCTCCTCGGTCGGGAACGCCTGACGTGGCTGCTGCGGATTCGGCCTGACCCGTTCGAGAGGTATCTCGGCGATGCCGCTCGGCGCCGTCACCGCGGTGACCGGCTGTGGTTGGCCGAGAAGGACGTCGAGGCCGCGACCGAGTCCCGTCCGCATCAGGACGCGGCCATCGCGGTGATCGCGGGCTTCGCCGCGAGACGCGACTCGATCTCGCGAGCGAACTGCGCGTATGCAGCGGTCGCACGCGAGGATGGGTCGTAGATGTCGATGGGCATCCCATGGCTGGGCGCTTCAGCGAGTCGCACCGAACGCGGGATCCGCGCCTCAGCCACAAGCTGCGGAAAGTGCTGCGTGACCTCGTTGGCCACCTGCATCGAAAGGCGGTTGCGACGATCCTCCATGGTCAGGAGGATCGCGATGATCGAAAGCGTCGGATTCAGGCGGCCACGAACCGCTTCGATGGTCCGTACGAGCTGCGCAAGTCCCTCGAGTGCTAGGTACTCGCACTGGACCGGAACGATCACGTGATCCGCGGCGACGAGTGCGTTCACGGTGAGGAGGCCGAGCGATGGCGGGCAGTCGATCAGTACGAGGTCGAAGTCGGTCAGGCGTGATAAAGATGCGCGCAACCTGAACTCTCGCCCCATGAGGGGGACCAACTCCAGCTCGACGGCGGCCATATCCACCGACGAAGGCAGGAGGTCGAGTCCAGGCACCGTTGTCCCGGTCACTGCGTCGGCAGGTAACTCTTCGCGTACCAGGACGCCGTGGATCGAGCGCTCCAACTCCTTCGAGACACCGAGCGCGCTAGTCGCGTTCGCTTGCGGATCAAGGTCGACGATTAGCGCGCGGCGGCCCAGTCTTGCGAGTGCGGATCCGAGGCTCACGGCGGTGGCGCTCTTGCCGACGCCGCCCTTCTGGTTAGCGACCGCCAGAGTGACCGTCACTGGGCCGCAGCCGCCGGGTCAGGGGAGAGTATTCCCCGCGGAATTCTTATGGGCGAGCCGTAGATCAGGCTTGTCGGGATCGTGGAGAAGGGCATGAGGCTCGTCCCTGAATTGTACCTCACCCGCCTACTGATCAGCACGCGCGTTCTACTCGGCCGCAGCTTGCTGGGCGGCTCGACGGCCACCCTCCACCGATACCGATCCTGATCGCTCGCATCCAAGATCGGTCGCGCTGCCGGCGATCGCCCTCGGGTGCCTCTCGGGTGCGCAGCGCTGTCGTACATATGATCGCGCCGTGTCAGCGACGGCCTGCCCGGCGACCCCGTACCGCTCGATCGGCCGGACCGTTCGGGGCTAGGAAGGCCGCATGCGGATCGCCCTCGGCATCGTCGTGCCGCTCGTCGCGGCACTGCTCCAGGGGGCGGTCGCGGGCCTGATCACGGTGGGAGGAGCGTTCCCGAGCTTGCCGGTCCTCGCTGCTGCGTCATGGGCGGTCGCCACGGGCGCCGGTGAGGCGCTCTGGTGGGCCTTCATCGGCGGGCTCGCGCTCGACGTTCTGTCGGCGGGCCCGCTCGGCGCGTTCACGGTCGCCATGCTCCCCGGCGTGCTCATGGCCGGGCTGGGGGAGCGCAGCACCGTGACGCCGATCCCCGTGATCACGGGCGCCCTCGTGGTCGGCCTGGCCGCCTTCTTCACGCAGGCGCTGTACGTCGGCATCCTCGCGTTCCTCGGTCACCCGATGGCAGCGCCGGAGATCGTGCTCGCGCAGACTGCCGGCGTCGGCATCTACACGGGAGCGCTCGCGCTCCTCATCTACCCGCTCGCGCGCCTCGTCCGCAAACTGACGGAGAAGGAGTCACCCTTCTAAGTGACCGACCGAAGCGACCGCGTCTTCGTCCATCCACGCCGACTCGCCGCCGTCGCGCTGGCGATCATCGGCGTCTTCGTCGTGCTCAGCGTCCGCTTGTGGGACCTGCAGGTGGTGAACGGCGCGCACTACCGCGAGCTCGCGGAGCAGAACCGCGTCGTGCGCGTCCCCGTGCTCGGCACGCGCGGCGTGATCTACGACCGCGACGGCCGGCTCCTCGCGCGCAACGATCCGGGCTTCGCCGTGAACGTCCTCCCGATCGACGTGCCCGCGTCACGTCAGGACGAGGTCGCGTCGCGCCTCGCCGTGCTCGTGGAGCGGGGGAGCGATGAGATCGCGAAGGCGATCTCCGATCAGCGCGTGCGCAATCCGTATGAGCCCGTGAAGGTCAGCGTGCGCCCCGTCGCGCGCGACATCGCGTTGCTGCTCGTCGAGCGGGCCGAGCTGTATCCCGGCGTGCAGGTCACCGCCGAGGCGCTGCGCTCATACGTCGACGGCCCGCTCTACGCGCCGCTCCTCGGCTACGTCGGCCCGATCAACGAAGAGGAGCTCGCCGCGCGCAAGGAGGCGGGCTACCTCCTGCAGGACACGATCGGGAAGACCGGTCTCGAATGGCAGTACGAGCGGTATCTGCGCGGGACGCTCGGATGGCGCGAGTTCGAGCGCGACGCGTCGCTGCGTGAGCTGCGGACGCTCGCGCTCGTACCGCCGAAGCCCGGCAACGATCTCGTCCTCACGATCGACGACCGGCTCCAGAAGCTCATCAGCGCCGAGCTCGAGAAGGGCGTGAAGGAGGACAAGTTCACGCAGGCCGTCGGCATCGCGATGAACCCGCAGAACGGCGAGATCCTCGCGATGGTCTCGATCCCGGCCTACGACAACAACGCCTTCATCCAGGGCGTGTCGACCGCGCAGATGAAGGAGTGGAACGGCGACTACCGCCGGCCGCTCGTGAACAAGGCGATCGGCGACATCTATCCGCCCGGCTCGACGTTCAAGATGGTCACGGGCCTCAGCGCGCTGAGCACCGGCGCCGCGACGCGCAACACCGTCGTGAACGTGACCTCGAACGTGCTCGTCGTGGACGGCTGGCGGTTCTATGACTGGCGCGTCCACGGCGCGCTCGACTTCGTGAACGGCTTCGCGCATTCGAGCGACATCTACTTCTACACGCTCGGCGGGGGCAACCCGTACACGGGCCAGCGCGGCGCCGGACCGGACGCGATGGCGAAGTACGGCCGCATGCTCGGGTTCGGCGCGCCGACGGGCATCGACCTGCCGGGCGAGGCCGCCGGGATCATGCCGGATCCGCTCTGGAAGCTCGCGGAGTTCGACGAGCCGTGGACCCTCGGCAACACGTATCACGCGGCCATCGGCCAGGGCTTCGTCGCCGTGACGCCGCTGCAGCTCCTCAACGCATACGCGTCGGTCGCGAACGGCGGCACGGTCTTCACGCCGCACCTCCTCAAGGAGGTGAAGGGAAGTGATGGGAACACCGTGTACACGCAGGCGCCGCATGTGACACGGAAGCTCGACATGAAGCAGGAGGATCTGCGCCTCATCCGCGAGGCCGCGCGCCGCGTCGTGACGATCGGGCACGCGTACATGCCCGACGCGAAGCTGCCGATCGCGGGCAAGACCGGCACGGCGGAGTTCGGCGAGTCCGGCGGGCTCGACGCCGCCGGTCGCCACAAGCTCGGGTTCCACAACTGGTTCGTCAGCTTCCTGCCGAACGCGGACAACAGCGATCCGACGGCGGAGATCGCGATGGTCCTCTTCACCTTCGACTCGAGCCGCTCGCTCTGCGACGTCTGCTTCAACCCCGCGGTCGCGCTGACGCAGCGGATCCTCGAGGCCTACAAGGGCGTCAGCGACAAGAAGGCCGGCGCCCCATGAGCGTCCGTCCCATCGCGATGCCGCAGGCGGCGTCGCCGCTCCACGACCGTCCGAGCGCGCGCCGGCTCCTCGAGGTCGACTGGATCCTCATGGTCGCGACGCTGCTCCTCATCGGCTACGGGCTCGTCATGGGCTACTCGATCACGCTCGAGGACCGCAACTTCACGGGCGACATCGGCCAGCAGGTCCTCCGCGGCGTGCTCTACGCCGTGGTCGGCCTGTCCGTCATGACGATCGTCGCGCTCGTCGACCACTCCTGGCTCGGGACGTTCGCCCCGCTCTTCTACCTCGCGACGCTGGGGCTCCTCGCCGTCGTGCTGCTGGGCGGCCAGTCGACCCTCGGGGCGACGCGCTGGTACTCGATCGCCGGGTTCAAGTTCCAGCCCAGCGAGTTCGCGAAGGTCTTCATCGTCATCGTCCTCGCGAAGTGGTTCGCCGACCGCGACATGCGCTCGCCGCTCACGCTCATCGGCGGCCTCGTCCTGCTCGCGGCGCCGGTCGGGCTCGTGTTCAAGCAGCCCGACCTCGGGACGAGCCTCGTCTTCCTGGGCATGTTCTTCGGGATGGCGTTCCTCGCCGGCGCGCGGCTGTGGCAGCTCACCGCGTTCGTGGCCGCCGGCGCGACGAGGAGTACCAGAAGGCGCGGCTCACGGCGTTCATCGACCCGTACAGCGATCCGCAGGGCGCCGGCTGGAACATCATCCAGTCGCTCATCGCGGTCGGGTCGGGCGCGCTCACGGGCAAAGGCCTCACGGCGGGGACGCAGTCGCCGCTCGGCTACCTGCCCATCGCCGAGTCCGACTTCGTGTTCGCCGGGCTCGCCGAGGACCTCGGGTTCATCGGCGCGGCGATCCTGTTCACGCTGTATATCGTCCTGCTCCTGTCGGCGCTGCGGATCGCGCACCGGTCGCGCGACGCGTTCGGCACGTACCTCGCCGGCGGCATCGTCGCGATGCTCGCGTTCCAGATCTTCGTCAACGTCGGCATGGCGATCTCGCTCATGCCCGTGACGGGGATCCCGCTGCCCTTCATCTCACAGGGCGGCAGCTCGCTCATCTCGATCTGCTTCGCGCTCGGGGCGCTGCAGTCGATCTCCATGCGCCGGGAGCAGAAGCCCATCGCGTAGCGGCCGAGCGGGCCAGTCTCCGTATACTTTTCGGTACAGCGGCTGCGAACGGGAGCAGTACGTCGTTCCCCGGCGCTCAGAGAGCCAGCGGATGGTGAGAGCTGGTGCGAGGGGACGGCGGAACTCGCCCGGGAGCCGCGAGCGTGAAGCGCCTCGGCGCTAGCGCTCGCCGGGGTCACGTCCGTTATCAGCGTGCTCGAGTCGGAGAGCGTCTTGGGCCTGTGGCGCAGTGGGAGCGCATCACACTGGCAGTGTGGGGGTCGCGGGTTCGAATCCCGCCAGGTCCACCGACAACTCTCAACCGGGGTGGTACCGCGGAGGCATTGCCCTTCGTCCCCTGTACGTGGACGAAGGGCTTTTTCGTGCCCGGCGGGAAAAGGCGGTGAAGGACATGGCGAAAGTGAAAGGCGCGAGCGAGGATCCGGCTTCGCCGGTCCGAGCGAGCACGACAGCAGCGGAGCGACTAGCCGCGGCCCGCAGGCCGACGGCTATTGAACAAGAGAAGATCGACAAGTACGTGCCGGCCGAGATAGAGGCGAGGTGGGCCGACACCTGGGAGCGCACGCGCCTGCACGAGACGCCGAACGAGCTGCCCGACCGGCCGAACTTCTACTTCCTGACGATGTTCCCGTACCCCTCGGGCGACGTGCACGTCGGCCACTGGTACGCGTACGCACCGCCCGACGCCGCCGCGCGCGCGATGCGCATGCAAGGCAGGAACGTGCTGTTCCCGATGGGCTTCGACGCGTTCGGCATCAACGCCGAGAACGCGGCCATCGATCGCAAGATCCATCCCGCCGTGTGGACCGAGAAGAACATGGCCCACATGCGCGGCCAGTTCCGGATGATGGGGGCCGCGATCGACTGGCGGCGCGAGGTCATCACCTGCTACCCCGAGTACTACCGCTGGAACCAGTGGATGTTCCTGAAGCTCCTCGAGAAGGGCCTGGCGTATCGCGGCGACGCGCCGGTCAACTGGTGCCCGCGCGACGAGACCGTGCTGGCGAACGAGCAGGTCATCGGCGGCCGGTGCGAGCGCTGCGACTCGGTGGTCGTGAAGCGCCAGATGACGCAGTGGTTCTACAAGATCACGGCGTACGCGGATGAGCTGCTGCGCTACGACGGCCTGGACTGGCCCGAGCGCGTGCGCGTGCTGCAGACGAACTGGATCGGCCGGTCCGAAGGGGCAGAGCTGGCGTTCCCGGTCGAGGGTCACGCCGGCGAGGAGATCCGCTTCTTCACGACGCGGCCCGACACCATCTACGGCGCGACGTTCATGGTCCTGGCACCGGAGCACCGCCTGGTCGGCATCGTGACGACGCCCGACCGGAAGGCCGAGGTCGACGCGTACGCCGAGAAGGCGAAGAGCGCGCCCGAGATCGAGCGGACCGCCGAGGGCGCCGAGAAGACCGGCGTCTTCACTGGCGGCTACGCGCGCAACGTCTTCACCGGCGAGCGCGTCCCGATCTGGACCGCGGACTACGTGCTCGTCACCTACGGGACCGGCGCGATCATGGCCGTCCCAGCGCACGACGAGCGCGACTTCGCGTTCGCGAAGCGGTACGGGCTGACGATCCGCGAGGTCATCTCGCCCGACGGCGCGTCGCACGAGGCGCTGGCCGGCGCGTACGTCGGCGACGGCCTCATGGTGAACAGCGGAGCGCACACCGGGACGCGCAGCGAGGACGGCAAGGGCGCCATCGCGGAGGACGCGAAGGGCCGCGGCATCGGCGGGCCGACCGTGTCGTACCGGCTGCGCGACTGGCTGATCTCGCGCCAGCGCTACTGGGGCACGCCCATCCCGGTCGTGCACTGCGACCGCTGCGGCGTCGTTCCCGTGCCGTACGACCAGCTGCCCGTCGTGCTGCCGCGCAACGTCGAGTTCACCGGGCGTGGTGGCTCGCCGCTGTCGCACGTCCGCGAGTTCGTCGAGACGACGTGCCCGACGTGCGGCGGTCCCGCGCGGCGCGACACCGACACGATGGACACGTTCGTCGATTCCTCCTGGTACATGTACCGGTTCCTGGATCCGAAGATCGAGAGCTCGTTCATGGACAAGGAGGCCGGGCGCAAGTGGCTGCCCGTGCACCAGTACACCGGAGGCGTCGAGCACGCGATCCTGCACCTGCTGTACATGCGGTTCATGGCGAAAGCGCTGCGCGACGTCGGCGAGGTGTGGTTCGACGAGCCCGCGATGCGGTTCCGCTACCAGGGCACGATCGTCTTCGGCGGCCGCAAGATGTCGAAGTCGCGCGGGAACGTCCAGACGCCCGACGCGTACGTGAAGCGGTACGGCGCGGACACGCTGCGGCTGTTCATGATGTTCATGGGTCCGTGGGTCGACGGTGCCGACTGGGACGCGGCCGGCATCGACGGCGCGTGGCGCTTCCTGAACTCGGTCTGGCGCCTGGCGCTGTCGAAGCCGGTCGCGGGTGCCCCGGATCTCGACCTGGAGCGCGAGATCCACCGGACGATCCGCAAGGTCACGGACGACATCGCGGCGTTCCACTTCAACACCGCGGTCGCCGCGCTGATGAAGCTGGAGCACCGCCTGAGCATCGCGACGGGTCCGACGCGCGACGAGGGCATCCGCACGCTGCTGCTGCTGCTCGCGCCGATGGCCCCGTTCGTCACGGAGGAGCTGTGGGCGCGTCGCGGCGGCGCGTACTCGATCCACCAGCAGCCATGGCCCGCGTACGACCCCGCGCTGGCGAAGGCCGAGGAGGTCACGCTGGTCGTGCAGGTCGACGGGAAGGTCCGCGACCGCCTGACGGTCGCGGCCGGGCTGGGGAAGGCCGAGGCGGAGGCCGCGGCCCTCGCGAGCGAGAAGGTGCAGGCGGCGATCGCCGGCCGGCGCATCGCGAAGGTCATCGTCGTGCCGGACCGCCTCGTGAATGTCGTCGTGGAGAAGTGATGCAGCCGGAGATACGCATCGCCGCGCTCTGCGATCACGCCCTCGTCGGACAGGACGGCAAGCTGAGCATGCTCGGGATCTTCCGCAACATCAGCGTCAGCTCGCTCCCGGCGCAGCATCCGCGGATGTACCTCGTCGCGGTGCTCGGGCTCGACCCGGGCGCGCACGAGGTCGTCGTCCGCTTGCGCCGGCCCGACGGCGGCGCGGCCATGCCCGAAGCGCCGCGCATCTCCGTGCACGCGGTGCCGGGTCAGGACGTGAACGTCATCGTCG
>WNGB01018773.1_pt1 | contig 12030 bp, 8 predicted proteins | sample 5400681 | NCBI WGS metagenome assembly WNGB01 (sample SAMN13153367, study PRJNA577476) | soil metagenome | isolation source: 115 cm soil or saprolite under grassland replicate 2 | place: USA:California | collected 2016-06-15 | reverse complement strand
GTCGGCGGCCTCCTCAACATGGAGCTGGTGCTGAGCCAGAAGGTGCCGAGCGCCGGCTCGAGCGCCGTGTTCCTCGGCGAGGCCGGGTTCTGGGAGATGACCGCCGTCGCGCGGGAAGGGCAGAGCCTCGACGAGGTGGAGAAGCTCTTGCTCCCGGTCGTGGGCAAGCTCTCGGCCGGCGAGTTCCGCCAGGAGGACCTGGATGCGGTCGTTCTCGACGCGGAGATCGAGGCGAAGGAGCGGCTCGAGTCGAACGAGGCGCGGGCGGAGGAGATGATGGACGCCTACGTCCACCACCTGCCGTGGCAGGCGGCGGTCTCCCAGCTGGACGCGATGCGCGCGGTCACACGCGAGGACGTCATGCGCGTGTCCAGGCAGTACCTCGGCCAGGCCTGCGTGGTGGTGCGGCGGGTGCGCGGCGAGACGCACCCGCCGAAGATCGAGAAGCCCGCGATCACGCCGGTGGCGATCGACGCCGCACGCGAGAGCGCGCTGGCCCGCGAGGTCAAGGCGATGCCGGCGCCGCCGCTCGAGCCTGAGTGGCTGGTCGAGGGCGTGGACTACGAGCGTGTCGCGCTGCCGGCCGGCACCATGATCGCGTCGCGCAACCGGCGTCACGATCTCTTCGCGGTGACCTATCGCTTCGAGCTCGGCTCCAGGCGGCGGCGCCTCCTCTGCCACGCGCTCGCGCTGCTCGACCGGTCCGGCGCCGAGGGATTCACGGCCGCGGAGCTGAAGCGCCGGCTCTTCGCGATGGGGACCACGATCGACACCGAGTGCGACGGCGACGAGACGGCGCTGAGCGTGTCAGGTGTGGACCGGAACATGGCGGCGAGCGTGCAGCTCCTGGAGCGCTGGCTGCGCACGGCGCGCTTCGACGAGAAGACGGTCGCCGCCCTGGCGGCCAACGAGATCAGCCGGCGCAACGACGAGATGCAGGAGCCGGAGGCGATCGGACAGGCTCTCGCCGAATACACCGCGCGCGGGGCCGATTCGCGCTTTCTGACCGTGCCGTCGGACCGCGAGCTCCGGGCCGCCAGTCCCGGTGGGCTGCGCGCGCTGCTCGCCGCCCTGCCCGACTTCCAGCACCGGACGACCTACTTCGGCCCGCGCCCCGCAGAGGAGGCGGCGCGTGCGGTCGCTCTGGGCCGGCGGCACCGGCCGGTGCCGGCGCGCGACCCGGTGCGCTACCGGCGGAGCGCCGGGACCCGCATCTTCCTGGTCAGCCGCAAGCTGGCCCAGTCGCAGCTCCACATCGCGGCGCCGCAGCCGCCGATCGCGCGCGACGACCGCGTGCTGGCACGCCTCTACTCGCTCTACATGGACGGACACATGGGCGCGGTCGTGTCGCAGGAGATGCGGGAGGCGCGCGGCCTGGCCTACAGCGCGTGGGCGGCCTACGCCGCCGGCGTCCGGCCGAAGGACCAATCGGCGGTGCTCGCGTTCGTCGGCACGCAGTCGGACAAGACGGTCGACGCGCTGACCACGATGCTGGCGCTCCTCCACCGGCCACCGGTCGACGAGTCGCGCTTCGCCGTCGCGCGCCGCGCCCTCGACGAGGAGTACCGGGCCAGTCGAGTCGATCCACGCGCGGCGCCGGCCTGGGTCCAGAGCTGGGACGACCGGGGCGAGAGCTCCGACCCGCGGCCGCGCGAATGGCAGCTCCTCGAGACCCTCGACGCCTCCGCCCTGGCCGACTTCGCGACCCGCGCCGCCTCCGGCCCCTTCCTCCTCGGCATCATGGGCAACCCCGACCGCGCAGGCCGCGCCGCCCTCGCCCACCTGGCCCCCCTCGTACCGATCCCCGCGTCCAGTCTCTTCGGATATGGGGACACGCTCCCTGTCCAGAAGCGCACCAATCTCGGTGCCTTGAGGCCCTAGAAGACGATCTCGAGGCTCTGGGGGCCGCGCAGCCAGACGCGGCCGAACTGGTCGAGGGCAAGGTCCTCGATCCGGTTCTCGACCAGACCGCGGCGCGCGTCGAAGCGGCGGACCTGGCCGCCGTCGTAGACCGCGAGTCCGCGATCGGTCGCCATCCACAGGTGCTCGTCGGCACCGATCTCGAGGTCGTTGACCGCGAGGGCCAGCTCGCGCGGGTAGTTCCACGCCACTCCGTCGAAGGTGGCCACGGCTCCACCCGCAGCCACATAGAGGAGACCGCTCGCCGACCAGGCCACGGCGCGCGGGGTCTCGCCGGCGGGCCCCATCGCATCCCGGTGGAGAGCCATCTTCTCGTCGGTGATCTCGAGCGCGCCCTGCGAGGTCGCCAGCCAGGCCGTGCCGTCGTGCGCGAAGGCGACCCCTGCCACGTCCATCGGGAAGGCGGCGATGCCGCGGTCGACGTCGCCAGCCTCGCCGGTCGCGCCGCCATCATCGCCTTCGCCCTCGCCGTCGCTCGCGTGGTGATAGACGACCGTGGTGGCCGCGATGTCGACCACCGCAACGCCGTACGGGACGAGCTCGCCGGCGTCATCCCGGTAGCGCAGCCCGAGCCACAGAAGCCCGCCGGGAGAGAAGCGGGCGAATCGCACCTCCGGGTCGCGGCCCGGTGTCTCGAGCGCGACGCCGGTTGCGTCCCACTCGCCGTCGCGGATCTCTTCCACCGCGATGCTGCGCCCGTCGGCGGTCTGCCGGAGACCGACCATCCGCCCGTCCCCGTCGCGCGCCACCGCCAGCACCCGCCGCTCGCCTCCTCCGGTCAGCGAGAACCGCTCGCCGTCGAAGCGCCACGCGCGCCGCGAACCGGTCGCCACGTAGCAGTCGTCGGCCGCCGCGCACGCGACGCTCAGCGAGGTCGCCTCGCCGACCAGCTCGCCCCGCCGCAACCACTGCAGGGCGCGCTGGCCCGACGTCACGCGCGCGGTGCCGAGGCTCCGCGTGCCGACCAGCACCTCGTCGCCGAACGCGGCGAGCGCCTGCGCCCCCGCCGGCAGCTGGCTCGGCATCGCCTGCATGACGAACGGACTCGGCTCGGCGCGAGAGCCCTCGCCGCGCGGAACCGGCAGGAGCTGCATCCCGTCGCGCACCAGCGCGCGGCCGATCGAGCCGCTCGGGCGGCGCATCGAGTACAGGCGGCGATCGGTCAGCACGAGCAGCTCACCCGGCCGGCTGGCCGCCAGATCTCGTCCGGCGAGACCCGATAGCTGTGGCAGCCCCCTTCGGCGGCCAGCGCGATGCGCTGCTCCCCCTCGCGGCTCTCCCCCACCACCACCGCCTCGCGGTCCGGGCCCCGGGCGACGAAGCGCACCGCGGCCAGGTCGCAGCCCTGATCGGGGCCGAGCCAGCCGGTCACCCCGTCGCGCGAGATGAAGAGCCCGACCTCGGTCCCGATCCAGAGGAGATCGCCGCCCGGCTCGTCATGGAGATCGGTCACCGGCGCGGTGATCGCGGTCGCCGTCCAGACCCCGTCGCGCGTGACATGGAAGAGTCCGCGGCGCAGCCCGACCCAGGCTCCCGTCGGCGTGGCCGACACGGTGGCGCCCTCGAACGAGTCCACTCCGAGGATGTCCGGCGGCGCCGGCACCTCCTGAAACGCATCCTCCTGCACGCGGTAGCGGACCATCCCGGCGTCGGTGGCGATCCAGACCTCGCCGCGCGCATCGTAGTCGAGCGCCTGCACGCGCTCGCCTGGCAGCCCGTGCTCGGCGCCGAGGTGGAGCGCCTGGCCGCTGCGCAGGTCCCAGCGGTCGAGTCCGGTGCTGGTCGCCGCGAACGCGAACGGCGGCACGGCCAGTATGTGGCGCACCGGCGCGGCCTCGGTGAACGAGCGCACGCGCACGCGCGGCCGCTCGCTCGGTCCGGTGGGCCGCGCCGCCGGGCAAGCGGCAGACGCCAGCGCGGCCGCGATCGCGAGCGCCCTCACGCCGGACACGACGGCGGTCGCTGGTGGAGGCCGGTTGGCGTCGAGCGACGGAGCGCGCATAATCGAGGCATGTCGCGAGGCGGTAGACGCGGTGTGCCGCCGGACCTGAAGGGTACCCTGGGAACGTTGATTCGTACTACGATCAACCAGGTCGGCGCGATGACCGACGCCGCAAGGCGGCAAGCGCGAAGTCAGAAGCAACGGCTCGACACCGCCCTCCTCGAGGCCCGGCGGCGCGAGGCGCTGGCCAACCTGGGTGAGATTCTGTACGAGCTATCCGAGAAGGGCGAGATCGACATCGACGAGCTGCCCGAGCTTGCCACGGCCGTGCAGGAAGTCGCCGAGATCGACAGGCGAATCGTCGAGGCGGAGGAGGAAGGGCGCGACCGAGTCGAGACGCGAAGACCGGTCAGGCTCGGGCGCACGAGCGGCGCCGCGGGCGGGCAACGGGAGCAAGCGCGGCGGCGTCCGGATCGCGACCGAGCTGGCGGCCGAGAACGGGTCTGGCGGCCCCCGGTCGATCCGGAGCCGCAGCCTGGCGACCGGGCCGAGCCCGAGATGGACGTGGAGATCGAAGGACGGCCGGGGCGCGGCTCGACGCGCGCGGCTCGTCCGACCGGAAGGCCGCAGCGACAGCGCCCGGCCCCGCCGCCGGCGCGCGCCGGCCGTGGAAGCGCTGGCGCGGGCGGTGGCGGCATCGTCTTCGTGGACGACGACACGGCTCCGGCCGATGTGGATCCGGACGATTCGGTCGAGTCGTACATGAACGACGACGACGTGCCCCGACGGCGCTGACAGGGGCGAGCGGGTCGCGCTTGCGGTGCGCGGAGGTGCCCGTCGCGGTATGGTGGGCCGTGTTGGGTCACAAGCACGTCGTCCTCGCAGGCGGATGCCTGGCCAGCTTTCTGGCCTGCGGCGATGGCTCGTCGGCAGGCGACGGCGATGCCGGCGACGATACGACCGACGCGGCCGCACCCGACGCGCCGCTCGCAGATGCGCCGCCGCCCGACGGCCCGCTCGCCGACGCGGCCGGCGGCCTGCCGGATCTCACGCTCGATCTCGGCCGCGCCCGGATCGACCTCGCACTCCGCGAGGCCGAGTTCGCGCCCGACGCATGCGAGCTCGATCCGGACGAGGCATGCATCGGCGGGCCCGGCCTCCGCCGCCTGCTCCACTTCTCGGTCGAGACACCGAACCTCGGCGACGGCGACATGTTCCTGGGCGTGCCGGACCGATCGAATCCCAACTTCCAGTTCTCCGCGTGCCACATGCACTTCCACTTCGTCGGATACGCGGCGTATCGGCTCGTCGACGGGGAAGGAGGCGAGGTCGCGGTCGGGCGCAAGCAGGCCTTCTGCCTGCTCGACTCCGAACGCTACGCCACCGACGATCCGAGCGTGGCGGAGAGCCCGATGTACCGCTGCGACAACCAGGGCATCCAGCGCGGCTGGTCCGATGTCTACGACGCCACCCTTCCCTGCCAGTACATCGACGTGACAGGCGTGCCCGACGGCCCCTACACCCTCGAGATCGAGCTGAACAGCGAACGCCGTCTCGCCGAGAAGGATTACGACAACAACCTGGTCTCGATCCAGGTGGACCTGGCCGCGCCGGATCTATCCAGCCCGACCGAGCCCTGCCCCGAAGGCACCGACGATCGCGCGGCCAGGGGCACCCACCGCGAATGCGGCTGGACGCTGGCCGACACGTTCGACTGCGCGCCGGGACAGACGGTCACGTTCGGCTGTGGATCCGGACCGGCCTGCGGAAGCACGGACTGCGCGGGCGACCCGATGATTCGCGTGTGCGACGCCGAGCGGCCGGACGGCAACTGCTCGCAGCCCGCATCCCTTCGCTCGAATGACGACGCGGGCGGCAGCCTGTGTCCCTGCGCGTCGGCCGTCCCTTGCCCCGCCAGCGGCCGGCTCGCGGTTTACATCGGTCCGTCGCAGTACGGGCAGCCGTTCGAATGCGCGGTCCAGATCGAGACCCGGATGTGACCCCGGCGCCCCGGACCATGGTCTGCTCGTCGCCAGGAGCCGCTTGAACCGCCGCACATTCGTCCATCGCGTCGCCCGCGGGGCCGCCGGCCTCGGCATCCTTCGCCATCTCGGCGCGTGCCACACGCCATCCGGGCCCGAACCGGAGCCACGCCCCGCCGCCGGGGCGGCACAGGGCGACGCAGCGCTGGCCGACGTTCGCGAGCGCTACTTCCTGCGAACCCTCGAGGCCAACCCGGTCGTGTCGACCTACCTGGGCGGCGACGGCTACAGCCAGACGCTGGCCGGGGTCAACGGGCATCTCCGCGACCTCGGCCCGCGCGCAGTCGCGGCCGAGCTCGAGTTCCTGCGCGGCATCGTGTCCCAGCTCGATGACATCGACGCGGCCACGCTCTCGCCCGACGCGCGGATCGATCGTGCGCTGATCCAGGCCCAGGCCGGTCACGTCATCCACCAGCTCGGCGACCTCGCCCACCAGCAGCGCTCGGTCGAGACGTACGCCGCGGAGCCGTTCCGCGGCATCGACTGGCAGATCCAGCAGATGACCGACGTGGGCGGAGGTCTTCTCGGCACGGAGCCGGAGTGGGCCGACGTGGTCGCACGCGCCGGCCAGGTGACCGCCTATCTGGAGATGGCCCGCGCCAACCTCCTGGCCGGAAAATCGGCCGGCAACCTGCCGGACAGGCGCATGGTGCAGTACGACGGCATCGATGCCGCCACGGCCAGCGCCGACTACTTCCGGACCTCGCTCCCCGCTCTGGCCGCGAAGGCTCTCGGCGGCCGGCGCTTCGCCCGCACCACGCTCGCCGCGCTGGGTCAGACGGCGGACGCGGCCGCCGCAGCCTACGCTCGCTTCGCCGAGCTCCTGCGCACGACCTACGACGTGCAAGAGAGCGCGGACCGCTTCGCCACCGGCGAGGCGGAATACGAGTGGCGGGTGCACAACTGCCTGCGCGACCCGCGCTCCGCGGCCGCGCTCTTCGCGTACGGCGGTGGTCAGGTCGCCGCGTACGAGGAGCGGATCTTCGAAGTCGCAGACGAGCTGGCCCGAAGCGCCGGTCTCCACCTCGCCTTCGCGCGCGGCTCCGATCCAGGCGAGCGCCGCGCCGGCGTGCGAGCCGTGATGGACCACCTGGCCCGGAGCGCGCCGCGGAACGACGCCGAGCTCTTCGCCTGGTATCGCGACGCGGCCGCGCGAGCGGTCGCCTACGGCCGCGAGCGCGGCCTGTTCGACGTCCCCGAGCAGTACCGGCTCGACATCATCGAGACGCCGCCGGTCCTGCGCAGCGGCTCGGGCGCCTCCTACTATCCGGCGCCGCCGTTCAAGCGGTCCGGGGTCGGCCGCTTCTACCTCACTCCGACCGGCGGCGACCGCGCCCAGCTCGAGCAGAACAGCCGCGCCTCGGTGGCCGACACGGCGGTGCACGAGGGGTTCCCCGGGCACGACTGGCACTACAAGTACATGACCCAGCACGCGGCGGAGATCGGCAACGTCCGGTGGCTGACGCCCGGCTCGGTCGAGGACTCCTTCTCGATGTGGGAGGACTCGATGGCGACGGAGGGCTGGGCACTCTACGCCGAGGAGCTCATGGCCGAGCCGGCGCCCGGGCGGCCGCACGGATTCTACGATCTCGGCGAGTACCTGTTCGTCCTCCAGGGACAGCTCCTGCGCGCGGTGCGAGTCCGCGTCGACGTCGGCATTCACACGGGCCGGATGAGCTTCGACGAAGCGGTCGACTACCACGCCGAACACGTCGGCTTCCACGCCGGAGCGCGTGAGCGCGCCGGGTCCGATCCGGCGGCTCGGGCCATCTTCGAGGACGCCGCCCGCGCCATCTACCGCTATTCGAAGTGGCCCACGCAGGCCATCACCTACAACCTGGGCAAGGCCGCCATACTCGACCTGCGCAGCGCCGTGGAGAAGCGCGCCGCGGGCGGTGCCGCGCCCGACCGCAAGGCGTTCCACGAGCGCTTCATGCGGATGGGCACGATCCCGGTGGCCTACTTCCGCGACCTCTTCCTCACGAGCGCGGCAGGCGTGCCGCCAGCTCGGCGTTGAACCGGTCCGGGTGTTCGCGGTGGAGGAAGTGACCGCCCGGGAGAGTGACGACCTCGTAGGCGTCCATGTAGAAGCGGCGCGCACGCTCGAACGCGGCCGGCCTGAGCGCGAAGTCGGTCGCGCCGGCAAAGGCGACCGCGGGCGCGCGGATGCGGCCGCGCTGCGATGCCGGCAGCCGCAGGCCGAGCGCGCGGTAGTAACCGAGCGCGGCCTCCAGGCAGCCGGGTGAGGCGAACGCGCGCTTGACCGCGCTGCTCTCGCCGTCCGGGACCTGCCAGGCCGGCGACCAGCGCCGGATGAGCTCGTCCACCTGCGCGAAGTCGTCCGCCCGCATCCGCTCGGCCGCCCGCCGCCCGCGAAGCGAGAAGAAGTGGCGCGCCTTCCACAGAACCAGCGGCGAAGGCCGGAGCGACGCCGGGTGCGGGATCGCGACGGTGACGAGGAAGCGCACCCGCTCGGGCGACAGGACGGCTGCCCCGTACGCGGCCGAGGCACCCCAGTCGTGGCCGACCAGGATCGCCCGCTCGGCCCCGAGCGCCTCGACGAGGGCCGCGACATCGCGCGCCAGCGTGTCGAGCCGGTAATCTGCGTCGCCCGGGATCTCGGTCGGCGCGTACCCGCGCATGAACGGGCTCACCGCGCGAAACCCGGCCGCGGCCAGCGCCGGGCGCGTCCGGTCCCATGTGTGGGCCGTATCCGGGAAGCCGTGCAGGAGGAGCACCAGCGGCCCCTGCCCCTCTTCCAGGCACGCAAAGGCGAGGCCGTTGGCTCGCACCGTCGTCAGCGCCGGAATCGGTCCGCCTCGCTTCTCGCGCCTGCGTCGAGCATCGTCCCGCCGCTACCGGCGAAGCATGTTGCGGGCCACGAACCAGACGTTGGCCGGGCGCTCGGCCAGCCGCCGCATGTACCACGGAAACCAGTGCTCGCCGTAGCTGATGAGGCAGCGGGTACGGGCGCCGTCCCGGGTGAGCTGTTCCTGGCGCCCGCTCTGGATGCCGTACAGCATGGCGAACTCGTAGCGATCCGCCGCCACCGCGCGCTCGGCGATGACCTGGCGCAGCTTTTCTTGTAGACCGATGTCGTGCGTCGCGATGTGGAGGAGCGAGCTCCCCCGCGCGCCGTCGGGAAGCAGTCGCGCGGCCAGCTCGAAGAAGCTCCGATCCACGTCCTTCTTCTTCGGGAAGGCGACCGACGGCGGCTCGAGGTAGGCGCCCTTGACCAGGCGGACCGCGGAGCCCAGCTCGATCAGCTCGTCGACGTCCTTCGCGCTCCGGTAGAGATACGATTGAAACGCGACGCCGACCCGGTCGGAGCGCGCGCGCAGCCGCCGGTGCAGCGCGAGCGTGCCGTCGACGTAGGGCGAGCTCTCCATGTCGAGCCAGAGCAGGCTCCGCTTTGCCCGGCAGCGGTCGAGCAGCGTGGCGCAGTAATCGAAGCAGGCGTCGGGGCTCTGGTCGAAGCCGAGCTGGGTCGGCTTGATCGAGATGTGGGCGTCGAGCCCGGCCTGCTCGACCAGGTCGAGCACGCGAAGGTAGTGGTCGCAGACCTCGGCCGCCTCTTCGAGACGTTCGAGGTTCTCGCCCAGCCGCGTGAGGATCGTGGTGAGCCCGGTCGGGGCCAGTTTTCCGGCCGCGGCGAGGGCATCCTCGACGTGCTCGCCCGGCATGAAGCGCTTGACCGACCGGCGGACGAACCCGGTCCGCATCGCCCGGCCGCGCATCCACGGGTTGGTCGACGCCCACAGAAGGGCCCTGCGCATCACGGCCATCGAAGCCTCACGGCCTGTACAGTTACGACAGGATCGGGCATCGAGCCAAGGGCCCGCGGCGCCCAAGTGGCCGGAGTCACGCTGACCCGCTTGGCGACAGAGACGCCTCTTTATTTGATGCGCTGACGGACAGGCGATGGACAGCGACGACGGCGGAAGGAACAGCAATCCTGGCGCTGGCCCCGGCAGCGAGCGCGCGGCCATCGTGCGCGCTGCCCTCGACTACATCGAAGGCTGGTTCGACGGCGACGTCGCCCGCATGGAGCGTGTCCTCCATCCAGAGCTGGCCCGGCAGACCCTTCAGGACGACGGCTCGGTCCGCACCCTGACCCGCGAGATGATGCTCGCCTTCACCGCCGAGGGCGGCGGCCGGAGCGAAGACGCGCCCAACCGCCAGCTAGAAGTCGAGGTCGACCGCCTGGACGCCCCTCTCGCCACCGCCGTCGTGCGCTCCCACCTCTATGTCGACCACCTCCACCTCGTGCGGACCCAGGCCGGCTGGAAGATCGTGAGCATGCTGTGGCAGCGCCGGCGCCCGCCGTGACCGGCAACAGCTCATGTCCGGCCAGCTCCTTGACAATCGCCGCCCGACCTTGCTACGAAGCCGGTCCGCGCGCGCCACGCACAACCTGGGGATATAGCTCAGCTGGGAGAGCGCTTGAATGGCATTCAAGAGGTCAGGGGTTCGACTCCCCTTATCTCCACCCTTAATTACGCGGAATCAAACAGCTTTTTTCTGACCGCCGAGTTTTTTGCCACGCCTTTGCCACGACACCCTTGAACCCAGCATTTTGACGATTCTTTCTTCGGGGTCGGCTTTGCCACGACCGGCTTCGAGGATGGCGGCTGGGAGGGGGTCGGCGGTGGGCGCCGGCGAGGTCGACATAGCGCATCGTCTCGTCGATCCGCTTGTGCCCCATCCAGGTCATGAGGGTCCACGGATTGACGCTGAACATCGCCGCGTGAGTTCCGACGCAGGGCGCCGTCCCGGTGACGCGGAGCAGGCCGCGATGGACCGCCGCGTGGTGGGAAGAGCAAAGGAGGATCAGCGAGGACGGATCGTGGGTGCCGCCGTCCGAGCGGAACACGACGAGATCACCGGTTCGGCTGCGAGCTCGCGCGGGCCAGCGCCCGATCGATCCGGGTAAGCGCGACAGCGGGCCCGAGGACCGAGAGGCACTCGAACAGCCCTGGCCCGGCGGCCACCCCGGTCGTGGCCACGCGGAGGGCGTGGACCAGGTCGCCGAGCGCCTTGCCGCGCCCGGCCAGGAACTCCTGGGTCTCGCGCTCCAGCTCCGCGGCGCTGTCCCAGACGGCGGGCGGCCGCCCGGCGAGCCACGCGCGATAGTCCGCCAGCAGGAGCGCGGCCCCCGGGGCCGCCTGGATGCGCCGGGCGAACGCCTTCTCGTCCCAGGCCGGGACCTCGTCGCCGAAGAAGAACGCGCCCTGGAGCAGGATGTCGCCGAACACCTTGATCCGATCGCCGCAGGCCTCGATCACGCGGGCTACATGCCGGAGGGTCTCGGGCCTCTCGTCGCCTTCCGCCACGAGCCGAGCGCGCCGGAGGTAGGTCAGCGACCGATTGACCTTCTCATCGAGCGGCACCGACTTCATGTAATGGGCCTGGAACGCGGACAGCTTCTGCACGTCCAGGCTGGCCGGGCCCTGGCTCACGCGCTCCAGGCCGAAGCTCGCGATCATCTCCGCGCGCGACAGGATCTCGGTCCTGTCGTCGAGCGACCAGCCCAGGAGGACGAAGTAGTTCACGATGGCGTCGGGCAGGTAGCCAACCTGCTCGTAGAAGTCGACCACGACCGGGTTGAAGGTCTCGAGGTTGGCGTCGAGCTTCATGGCCCTGGCGATCTGCATGCCGTGCTCGTGAATCTTCGCGAAGTCCGGGTTCTTCAGGTACTGACCGAGCTTGCGCTTCGAGAGCTTCCGCCTGGAGCCCGGCTCGGCGACGATCGGCACGTGGGCGTAGACCGGGATCGGGTAGCCGAGGGCCTGGACCATGAAGATCTGGCGCGGCGTGTTCGAGAGGTGATCCTCCGCGCGTATCACGTGGGTGATACCGAAGTCGAAGTCGTCGACCACGTTCGCCAGATGGTAGATGAAGGAGCCGTCGGAGCGCTGGATCACGTGGTCCTGCTCCTGCGACCAGCCGAACTCGACATCGCCGCGGATCTGGTCGGCGATGACCAGCGTGCCCTCGCGCGGCATCTTCAGCCGCACCACGCCGGTACGGCCCTCGGCGGTGAAGCGAGCCGCCTCGTCGGGTGAGTGCGCCATCCACCGGCGGCTGTAGGCGAACTGCTTCTTCTCCGCCTCGGCGGCCTTGCGC
>WNGB01015873.1_pt1 | contig 12030 bp, 9 predicted proteins | sample 5400681 | NCBI WGS metagenome assembly WNGB01 (sample SAMN13153367, study PRJNA577476) | soil metagenome | isolation source: 115 cm soil or saprolite under grassland replicate 2 | place: USA:California | collected 2016-06-15 | reverse complement strand
CATCGCGACTCTGATAATGATGAGAGTGGGCAGTAAACGTTCGCTTGCCGAGAAGACCGCGTTCGATGCCGTTTTAGTAGTTATCATCGGCTCCATGCTGGCACGCGCCATTAATGGATCGGAGGCCTTTTTCCCGACGTTGGGCGCCGGATTCGTTCTGGTGTTCCTGCATCGGCTTTTCGGTTTCGCCGCGTACTATTCACATGCTTTTGGAATTCTGGTTAAGGGAAAACCGGTGGTGCTCGTGCAGGACGGCAGGTTGCAGCGGAAAAACATGCTTTGGGAACACATTTCCAAACATGATCTGGAAGAAGATATGCGGCTCGATGCGAAAACCGAGGACCTGTCAAAAATACAGGTTGCGCGGCTCGAACGCAGCGGAGACATCAGCTTTATCAAAGCGAATAGCGTCAAGCAACAGGCGACGTAATTGAAACTGTGACATCGTTTGCTCGATGGTATTAATTCCTTGAGAGGAAAAGGATATGTCTGAACAAAGCTTAACGATTACGGACGATCGCACCGGAAAATCGTACAAGTTGCCAATCGAGAATGGGACGGTCCGCGCGATGGACTTGCGCCAGATCAAGACGGACTCGGACGATTTCGGACTGCTGACCTACGACCCTGCGTTGATGAACACAGCGTCCACCAAGAGCGCGATCACGTTTATTGACGGCGACAAGGGAATTCTCGAATACCGTGGCTACCCGGTCGAGCAACTCGCGGAGAGATGCAACTTTTTGGAAATCGCATACCTGATCCTTTTTGGCGAGCTGCCTAACGAGGAACAGTCGGCGGCATGGACCTACGACATCACGCATCACACCTTCGTCCACGAAAATATCAAGACGCTGATGCAGGCGTTTCGCTATGACGCGCATCCGATGGGAATGTTCATCAGCACTGTCGCTGCGCTTTCAACGTTTTATCCCGACGCTAACAAGGTCAGTGACGCGGACAATCGGCTGGCGCACATCAAACGGCTCATCGCCAAGGTGCCGACGATCGCCGCGTACACTTATCGCCACAACCGTGGCCTACGTTATATCTACCCGATTAACGACCTGAGCTATACCGGCAACTTCTTGCACATGATGTTCAAGATGACCGACGCCAAGTACACGCCGAACCCGGCGCTCGAACACGCGCTCGACGTGCTGTTCATTCTGCACGCGGACCACGAACAGAATTGCAGCACCAATGCGATGCGCGCGATCGGTTCAAGTTGCGTGGATCCCTATAGTGCGATGGCTGGCGCAGCGGCGGCGCTCTACGGTCCTCTGCACGGCGGCGCGAATGAAGAAGTGCTGAAGATGCTCTCCCGCATCGACCACACGCGCAACATACCCGAATTCATTCAACGCGTTAAAAACGGCGAAGGCAAACTGATGGGTTTCGGGCATCGCATTTACAAAAATTATGATCCCCGCGCGCGCATCATTAAACGCGTGGCGGACGAAGTATTCGAGGTTACCGGGCGCAATCGCTTGCTCGATATCGCGCTGGAACTCGAACGTATCGCGCTGGAGGACGAATATTTCATCTCGCGCAAACTTTACCCGAACGTGGATTTTTATTCCGGCATTATCTATCAGGCGATGGGCCTACCGGAGGCAATGTTCCCGGTGATGTTCGCCATCCCGCGCACCGTAGGCTGGTTGGCGCAATGGCAGGAGATGATCACTGATCCGGAGCAAAAGATCGCCAGGCCACGCCAGATCTTTGTCGGCCAGCCGCGCCGCGAATTGCCGAAGAAGACTTAACGCATCAGTGCCTGAACCATCACTTGGTCTAAAGCAGGAACGGCATTGCCTTTCACATTAGAGAATCGCTCATCGTAGACCGCGGTACCTGCAAATCCTTTCTGGATGGTGACCTGAGTGACCGCGCCCTGGGCATCAACAGTCAAGCGGTAAGTGCCTCTACTGCCTTCCGCGACACGCTAAAGTCATTCAAGATGAAATGTTCGTTGACTGATCACCCTTCACTCATCATTTATAACTCTCTTCGAATAGGGGCGGTTAGCTCAGTGGTAGAGCGTCTCGTTTGCGCCGATTCCTAGCTGATTTTTTCACTTTATCCCGACTTGATCTGACGTGCTCAACGCTAGGTAAATCGCGAAAATCGCTTTATCTGATTTGCGCTCACAATATGCCGAAATTTTTCCACCGGTGGATAAAACGGTGGATAAAGCACCTTATTACTTTTTGCGCTTGCGACGCTTCGTAGCCGCCCCTTTTTTCCCTAGTCGAGACAGGTAGCATCACCCGCTTTCCTACAGATTGTCTGGATTGCTTTCCTGCCAGCGGCAGACCTTTTAGGGTCTTTCTTCCTCATGTTGTGATTGGCTTAATTCACCGTCGCGCTTGTAGGCAAGCGAGTCAACGAAGCGCGTAGGATCGCGCCAGAATCGCCGATGATCGGCGGACGTTGAATGCTCCGTCGCCCCCAATATCAACGAATCCTGCACGCTTTACGGCACACGGCGCTTTGTGATTGAATGCCGCTCCATGAGCACGGACCTCGATCAGTTCCTCAGCTCTTTGAAACGGTTGAACGATGCTGGTGTAATCAACACGCTCGGGGTAATTGCTACGTTCGCCGTAGCGTTCATTGCGCTTGCTCCGTCGATTTGGAAATGGAAGAAACGGCCAAAGCTCGCGATCCAGCTTAAGCAGCCAACGGTCAAGAATGTTCCGGGAGATCAACGGGCAACAACCGTCAGCATTTTAGGTCAACCGACACCGCCGGAGATCACCACAACCGCTGGCATGCTCATACACAATACGGGAGCTTCCGCTGCTCTTAGGGTGCGCTGTGTCATAACAGACTTATACATAGATTCGGGCAAGTCATTCCAATGGCGCGACCATCCACAAGAAACTCTCGCTGCGGACTCAGATCTTCCGCCCGGTTTGCCACTTTCGATTTCGTTACTCGGACGCAAGCAAATCCGTGATTTTGATTCGGGATTTCTCTTTGGGAAACTTCCGCCGGTTGCGACGAGCGTCAGCGTCGTCGCGACTAAAATTACCATGCCGGGCGAGCGCACCCCATTACCGGCGGGAACATATATCGTTCGAATCGTAGCATCCGCCAACAATGCCGCTCCCAGAACACATTTAATTCGAATTGAACTTACGAATGGATTGCAGCTCCAATTTGCAAAATGGCGCGAGCGAAGGGCGATCCGCAAAGCTGACCGTCAAGCGATGAAGGGTCAGATTAGCAAGGCATGATGGCGATGCACGTTTACGAAGTCCGCCCGCGCAAAGATCATCGCGGCGTCGATCTGATCTCTGATGCGCTGCCAATTGCCCGGCTGTGGTACGGCGAGCCAAACGAGTCCGCAACGCTATCGGCTACGCAATGCTAGCGACTCTAACTTAGTCCTCGTCTTCCTATCGTCCCTTCGGCGCAGGTTTGTATCCCGCCTGCTTTGCGTCCTGCTCGGTCATGTATTTGCCCTTCCTCGTCGTGCCGTAAAAACTCGAGCCTTCCCTGTGGTAAACACCTGTCTCGGTGTTAACCCACACTTGGCCATGGCCGCCGCCCGGCGCGGGCGGGTTAGTCGCTTCCTCGGCACTGCGCGCTGCAGGCGCTGGAGTTGCCGCCGGCGACGCTTTCCTCTCAGCCTTCGCTTTCTTGGGAGTGGGTTTTGCTTTCGGCGAAGCCGTTGGTGACTCGGCGGGTGAAGGCGATGCAGCTTTCTCCGCCGGTGAAGGCGACGCAGCGGGCGACTCGGCCGGGGTGGGTGATTGACCTTGCGCAACGCAGATGGTGGCAAGTCCGATTACAGACATGAGGGCAAGAAATTTAGTAATCATAAGATTTTCCTTTTGCCCGCTGGGATTACTTTTTGGGTTGCGGGTCCGGAACGAGCGAAGAACCCAGCGGGTAAAACTCCTCCGCCGGTTTCAGATCCGCTTGACGGCGTCGACTCTGCAAAAAATACCGCCAGTCTGTCAAGCAAAAAAACCGCAACCCCGACTCGCCGCTTCAACCTCCATAAACGCGGCCACTTTTCATCCGCACGCACAGGCGAAACGCTTTCCGCCGCGATGCGCGTCTGCAATCCAGATCGTTCGCGCGTTGGAATCAATCGCTGAGACGTAGCCCAAACTCGAAGCCGCTTTTTTGACATTACGGCAGATTATTTCCGAGTACTTCACGTAGGCCGCATTCTGCCTCTATTGCTCTCCACAGACCAATCACAAACTGATATGAACGGTCGCAAATGACTCCGACCTTGGCCAGTCGTGATTCCAATTCGGAAACCACGGCTGGTCCCTTTTGTTGAATCGACCCTGCGGGACAAAAATGGCAGCCCCGTCGGGTTGGATGACTTCGGCTGCGTCGGCGAATCGCCACATCGTCGTCGCTGATAGCAGCCACTACAACCAAGTCGAACGATCGCAGGTGGTGGTCGACGCAATCGAGCAGGTCGGCGACGACGCGGTGCGGAACTCGATATAGCCGAGACGATTCTTCACTGCTCTGCACGCTTCACAACGGTTTAGTGGAAGCTCCGTGATAATTACGCCAGAACCTTGCTGAACTACCGCACCGTCAGCATTATGGTCTGCCCTGGCTCTCCGAACAGCGTCATGTAAGCGAGCCCGCTCCCGGGAGGGAGAGAAGTCACAGCGCTTCCTTTTCGGTTCGCCAGGCTCGTGAATGCCGGGTCGTAAAGGTGCCACGCGCCGGTCGTGGTAATAGTGACCTGGACCGCGGTTACGTCACTTGCCACGGCGCGCCACTCGGCGTAGCCCTCGGGGCCGATGGTGACCACGTCCGTCGCACCCCTGGGCAGCACCGGTACCGATGCGAGCGGCTGGTGCATGTAACTCCCGAAGCGGACCCACTCCGCGCCGTCGCGCTCCACGATGTCGAGGTCGTCGAGATCGCGTCCCTTGAGCTGCGGGATGATGAGCATCATCGTCGCAACGGTGTCGCTTGCCGAGGCGTCGACGATATGGAACCGGGTATCGATCTGCCCCGCAGCCGGCGCCGGAACGTCGGAGGGAGGCCGAACGGCGATGAGCCCGTCAAGGTTCGGCACGGCGGCCAGACGCAGGCGCGGGTCCATGCCATTCCACGCGAGCTCAGCCGGATTCTCGTTCACGACGAGCCAGGTCGAGGAGAGCCTGGCCTGCCAGGCCGCCGAGAGGTTGCCGGGCCTGCGCCGCACTCGCTGAGCGAACACGCCGAAGTCGAGGTAATGCCCGTAGCCGGCAGGAGCGCGATTGAGGATGTACTGGGTAGGCACGCCCAGGAGGTCGGCGTCGACGACCTTGAATGCCTTCAGGGGGTCCTGGTCGCTCGCGAACCATCCGTCCTCGCGGTACTTCAGCGCTGATCCGGACTGCTTCCAGCCGGCGTCGGAGCGCAATGAAGCCTGCAGCGAGCCGTCGGGTTGAGCCTGGAGCTGCACGATGAGATTGCCTTGGGCGTATTCTCCGGCAATGGCCGCAAGCAGGCCGTCGGGAACCGGCGCCACAGGGGGTACGACGGGTGGAAGCGGCGATGGAAAGGCCGCGATCCGCCGATTCTCATAGAGCGCGCGCAGCAACACCCGCTCCCCTATGATAATCGCTCGTGCAGAGCCGCCGAACGACGCGGCGAGCACCACGATGCCGAGCTGTGCCTGCGGGGAAACGATGATCGCCGCGCCGTAGTCATTGCTATCGCCGCCCTTGACCCAACCGTCGAAGCCGACTGCCGCAAGGCCGGGTTGCGAGACGCTGTCCCATCCGAGGCCGAAAGCAGCGGAGTCGTTATGGATTGGGTCGAAGCTGCCGATAGTCTGATCCACGGCCATTTCAGCCACCGCAGCGCCGGAAAGAATGCGCGTCGTTCCGACTCTTCCACCGCTCAGGAACATCATGGCGATGTGAGCCATGTCGTCTGCGGTGCCGTAGGCCGCGCCCGCCGCGAGGGTATTCACGAACTCCTGCGGCTTCGCCGCGCCGTTTACGTACGCCTTGGCGTATGATCCGGCCGGGAATGCGCTGAGCGGGTAGCGGGTGTTCGCCATGCCGAGGGGTGTCAGGATCTCGTCGTGTACGAACCGGACGTAGCTCTTGCCGCTCATCGCCTCGACGAGGGCCGCGGTAATGGTGAAGCCGTCATTACAATAGACACTCATGTAGCCCGGCGGGGCCTTGAGCCGCGACATGGAGAGCGTCTGAAGGACCTGATCCAAATATCCCGGCACGGGCGAGCGGATATCGGCGTTGCGATAATCGGTTCCCGGAAAACCCGAGGAGTGGTTGAGGAGCATCCGGACGGTGATGTTCTCATATCCTGGAGACGCCATGCGGAAAGCCGGCAGGTACGTGACCAGCGGTGTGTCAAGGTCGACGACACCCCGATCTACGAGCTGCATCACGGCGATGGCCGCAAACATCTTGCTCACCGAGCCGACGCCGAACATCGTGGTGTTGGTGGGTGGCTGGCCGGTGTCGCGATCGACCAGGCCGAAGCCCTGGCTCCAAATGATGCGTTTGTCATCCACGAGGGCGATCGCGACCGCGGAGGCGCCCTGATTGATGAGCTCTTGGGCAGCGGTCTGCCCTTCCTGAATCGCAGCATCGTAGGTAGGCGGCGACGAGTTCGAATCGAAATCGTACACTTCCACCAGAGCAACCCCGGTGGTGTTGTTCTTACCGCGTACGATAGCGGTATAGTGACCCGGGGGCAGCGTTGCAATGATCGCAGACTCGCTTGCCCGCCCCGGAGCATGGCCGCTGTTTTGGATCTCGACGACTTGGCCGGCCGTGATAATCCCGCCGATGATTGTATGCTGCCAGTTATCATTAGAGGCAATCAAAGCGCCTCCGCCATCGTACAATTCCAATGTCGGATCAGCGAGTGCATTGGGAACGCCATATCGCGTGAGCTCAGGACCAATGGCACGCACAATCACTCTCTTTGGTTCAGTCCCTGCAACGATGAAACCGCCAATCATCACGTTGTCAGCCGTCTGCACAAAACTGCGAGTGCTGATGTTGGCTAGAATTGAAGGAGAATTACTACCGAGGCTGAGATCGTACACTTCCACGAGAGCAACACCGACAATGAGGTTCTTGCCACGTACGATCGCGGTGTATTTTCCCGGTGGCAGGGTTGCTACGATTGCCGACTCGCTCGGATCCCCTGGAGCATGCCCGCTGTTTTGAATTTCGGCGACCTGGCCGGCCGTGATAATCCCGCCAATGATTGTATGCTGCCAGTTATCATTAGAGGCAATCAAAGCGCCTCCGCCATCGTGCAGTTCCAATGTCGGATCGGCTAATACATTGGGAACCCCATATAGCGTGAGCTGAGGACCAATGGCACGCACGATGACCCTCTTTGGTTGGATTCCTTGAATAATGAATCCGGCAATCATTACGTTGTCGCCCGTCTGAACAAAGCCCCGAGCGCTGATGTTGCTTAGTTGCGATGCAATAATCGGCGCAGCGCTGGTTGTGACAGTAGTCGCACGCGTATTGGTGTCGTTTACAAGGCAAACGATGACGAACAACGGCAGAAGAAGCTTTTTTACATTGCAGAAGAATTGGGGGATGCCGCGCAAATTTTTCTTTAAGCGTAGAGGAGTTGTCATCTTTGGTTTTTTATTGAGGCTGGATTATTGAATTGCTTTAACTGCAATCAGTTTCGCCCGGAACCAGGAACCATCCTCACGAGGAGCTATAAAGAAGCGGGCCTTCCTTCGGCTAATTCAGGGCTCCAGTTGGGATCTGGAGATCGCGTAAAGCGACTGTTCCAGCGAAGGTCCAGCCCCACGAACTTCTTCAGTCCAGCCAAAGATGCGTTGAAACGTCGGGTGACGTAATCGAAGAGGCTTTTACTTAATCCACGACAGTCTGTCGAGCTTTATTTCACGCGCTGCGCAGTGCTCTGGATGTTCCGCCGCACGAATCACCGATTCAAGCTCCACAAACGCGGTCAGCTTTCCCTCCGCCCCGCACAACGAAACGCTTCCCATCGTCGCGATATGCCTCAATTCAGATCGTTCGCGCCTCGGAATCAGCGGCTGAGAGCTCGGCCTAAATCACAACAGCGTTGTTGGGACTACAGGCGTTACTGTGATCCATTAGATTTCCCGTAGTTCACCCACGGACGTGTTCCAAAACTCCAATAAATATCCACGACGCGCATCGGTCCGGGTTTGGCTCGCCAGCGCATCAGTGCCTGAACCATCACTTTGTCTAAGGCAGGAACGGTAGTGCCTTTCACATTGGAGAATCGCTCATCGTAGATTGCGGTAACAGTAAATGCTTTCAAGATCGTTACCTGAGTGACCGCGCCCTGGGCATCAACGCTCAGGCGGTAAGTGCCTGTACCGCCTACTTGAGAGCCCGCGTAACCCCCAAGTTCGTCGGGAACGGCGGGGTACGGAGAGTAAGTAAATGTCTGTTTTATCTCCGCCGAAGACCTCACGATAAGATGGACAAGTCTTCCTTCCGAACGACTCGCGTTTCCCGAACTCCCTTGCTTTGGCTTTAGCGCGTCCGCGCTGTAGCCCGTATTAAGCAAAACGCTGGTTAGACCAATGCCTGCAAAACCAATCTTGTGATAGAAGTATTTGCGACACAGGCGGCTGTGCCTGTCAATCACGAAGAGGCATTTAGCAACGGTTTGTATCCGACAATTGCAAACTGCTTTAAGAAATGAGGCCGCGAACGCGACCCTGACGGAAGAGACAAGCTCATCTGCCATGGCTAACGAGGGGCAAGACCACTCTAGTGATTGTTAAGTACAGTCTTTGGTGCCGGCTTGCTCAATTCGAGTTGCGCGCTCACTTCCTGAAGGCCTATGGCAAGCGCTTCGATTCGCTTTTCCAAACGCGTGATAATCGCCTGTTGTTCCGCGTTCTTGCGGCGCTCTTTCAGGAACTCGTTTAATAACATTGCGTTCACTGCATCGTAACGCACCGTATAAATTTCACCGTTTTCATCGCGCACCACTAAATCGGGATTTACGTCAGCTACCTGCTCCGCAATCAATCCGTATTGCGGCGTGTTTGTGTGGTCGTTCTTGTATTCGAAGGTCACGGGCTCAAGTGCCAGGATCGCTTCGCTGGCTTTTTCCATTGGTTTGATCTCCTTCTTGAAGCGACGCGAAGAACTAGCCGTGCCGAGCTGGCCCAACGAGTCGATCAGCACGGGTATGGCGTTCGCAATGCCCGTCGTAACTCCGCGAATACCTGTGATGAAGGTTCTTGTGTGCTGGTTGTTACCGATGCGGATCGTGCTCGACTCACCAGCAAGACCGGGATTGCCAATGTCGATATTGGAATTGCCCGTGGTGAGAAATAAGCCGGCGCTGTTTCCCAGTGCGATGTTGCTATCGCCACTTGTGTTATTGAAAAGAGCGAATGCTCCGTTCGCCGTGTTGTTGTGGCCAGTAACATTGTTAAGAAGCGCCCCAGCCCCAGTGGCAGTATTCTGATGGGCATTGTTGAAAAAAAGCGTACCAGCGCCGACGCCTGTATTGAACTCAGCAAAAGTTAGAGCTTTCAGCGAAAAGAAACCAACTGCCGTATTGTAGTTGCCGATCGTGCGGCTCAAAAGCGCGTTTTGGCCTTCGGCTGTATTGCCACCAGGATAGCCGCCGTCCGGTGGAGGACTGACCGCTTGTGCTTTCGGTCCAGCAACGGAGAGACAGAGCAACGCGCGGAAATGCCGTGGTGATAAAAATGGCATCGCGTTCTGGTTGCCGAGGTCCGCACATCCAAATGCCAAGCTCAACGCGAATTGTTCATCAGACCTACCAACAATGAATTACGCAAAGGATCATTTATTCGCTCGAGATCCGATTGGATATAGCTTCAGAGCACTCATCGACCGGACGATTCGCAAACAGAATCGCGAAGAGCGGCGACTTGCAGAGCAGCGCGCTACGAAGCATCAATTTCGGGCGAGAAACTCGTGTATCTTGGATAGGCGAAATTATCGGTTCGCTCGAGGGCTACTTCTGTTCCCTAAGGCACACTTTTGACTGGAAACACGCCGGAGTTTCTCAAGTAAATTCCGCAGCGCGCGAGATCCCAGGGCATGGAGTCGAAGGAGTTCGGCAGGAATCTCCTGCCTTGGCAATCACCACCGCCCCACAAGATTTGCAGCGCAGACGCTTGCCACTACAGTCAAACGATTCCGGGCGGTTAGCTCAGTGGTAGAGCGTCTCGTTTACACCGAGAGGGTCGGAGGTTCGAAACCTTCACCGCCCATTCTTCGGCTTCGCCGGGTTGAAGCGTTGAATCGTGAGCAAAATTCGGGCTTCGTCATTCAACATTCGGCATTCAGTGCCAATTTGTGTCCATTCGTGGTTGCTCTAAGTCAACATTTCAGCGACGGCGGCTGTGACATGGATTTTTGTTGTGTCGAGAAACGGAATGCCGTTGTGAATGGGATCGCGAAGAATTAGCGGTAGCTCTGTTCCGGCGAGAATTACTCCGCCGATGTCGCTGTTTGCTTTCATCCGATCGACAATGGCTAACAAGCCGGCGCGGGTGTCCGCCAGAAATTTTCCGGGAACCAATTCGTTCATGTATTTATCGTGAATGTAATCCTGGTCGTGTGGGTCCGGCACAAGCAGCTCGATACCGTCGCGCGCGAAGACTTTCGGATAAAAATCTGCCTGCATCGTGTACCGTGTGCCAAACAATGCGACCCGCTGCAGGTTCTGTATTTTGGCCGCAGCGCGCGTCGCTTCAACAACGCTGATCAGTGTTCAAGCAAGTAATTGGCCATGCCGCTCATGTCGTTTGCGTCCATGAAGTCGAGCCCTCTTCTGAGGTCAACGCTAACGATCACAAATTCCGGATAATGCCTGTCGCCGGTGCGCTCGCGAAAGAGTGCGATTATCCTTTGGTAATAGTCCAGTGTGCTTTCCGGTCCAAGGCCGCCGATGATCCCAAGCGTTTTCATTTGTTAACCACGAATTTCCTGTCGATAAAGTTATGGCGCGACACGCCGCGGTTCCTCTTATTTTTATCGCCAACTGGCAGCGCTAAACATTCATGGATCCGTACGCAAAGCCAAAAGAGCAAAACATCGGCGCGCGCCGGCCGAAGATCCGGCACGTGTCGCAGTCCGTGGAACCGCGAACACGGCGCGAACGTCAGGCGGAGAAGCAAGGGGTAGCCGCCGAGCGTCGCGCGATCAAAAAGGCGGCACGGCGACATTTGAAAGATCAGTTATTGCACGAACTCGAAGAAGGTGAGTGAGGATTTTGCGTAACAATTCCTGTAGCCGCTTCGCTGTGCGAAGCACGCCATCCACAGGGCGACGATTACAGTGGAAACCGCTACTGAGCGATGAAGCCTGTGAGGTAACTTTGTAGCGTTGTCATTTCAGATAGCCACGTTACGATTGCGCGGGTGAAGCCAGCTGACTTTCTAATCATTGCTTTCCTTTGCCTTGCTGTGAGCAGTGCGCGCGCCCAGTCGCCGTCACAGCGTAACCCGGACGTTTCGAACAAGGCATTGATCACAAAGTCGACTCCAGGCATCAATGCCGACGCTTTCAAAAATCAAAGTGTGAGCGCGGCATCGGCAACGCTGCACAAGCTCGCCGACGACTACTACGCGTGGCGGAATGAGAATTATCCGGTCCGCAGCAGCGAGGCCGGACTCCATACCTGGGACAATCGGCTGACTGATTATTCGCTGGGTAAAATTGCCGAGCGCGCCCAGCACGTTCGTTCGCTCCTGGACAAGGTGCGTACGATGAAGACTGACAACTGGCCGAAAGACGAACGCATCGATTGGATTCTCTTTCGCGCGCAGCTTGAGAACGTCGAGTTCGGCGATCGCGTCCTGAAGTTCGAGTTCACAAATCCGCAGGTTTACACGGGCGAATGCACGAACGCCATCTTTTCGTTGTTAAAGAAGGACTACGACACGCCGCGGAAACGCGCGCTCGCGGCTACTGCGCGTCTCAAGCAGATGCCAGCGCTCTTGAAGCAAGGTCTGAGCAATTTGCAAAAGCCGGTGAAACTTTATGCGCAGCTCGCGAT
>WNGB01011636.1_pt1 | contig 12030 bp, 13 predicted proteins | sample 5400681 | NCBI WGS metagenome assembly WNGB01 (sample SAMN13153367, study PRJNA577476) | soil metagenome | isolation source: 115 cm soil or saprolite under grassland replicate 2 | place: USA:California | collected 2016-06-15 | reverse complement strand
CGGAAAGGGCGAGCACGACTCTTTCCTCGCCGAGCTCACCAAGGCGGGTGTCGCCCCGACCGCGGACAAGGTCATCGCCCCTGACGTGAAGGACTTCACGGCAGTGCTCACCGAGATCCGGGGCACGAACCCCAAGGTGCTCTTTATCGGCGCCGAAGAGGTGCAGAGCGGACTGATCGCCAAGCAGGCCCGCAGCCTTGGCATCTCAGCGACCTTCGTGGGCGCAGCGCCGATCGGCACCCCGACGTTCGTGCAGACTGCTGGCGTCGATGTGGCCGAAGGCAGCGTGATGACCTCGCCCTATCTGAGCAACGACACCAACGCAAAGACAAAGGCCTTCGCTGCCGCGTACCAGAAGGCGTTCAACTCGGAGGCCGAGTTCCACGGCGCGAAGGCGTATGACGGGATGAGCATTTTCATCCAGGCCATGAAGAAAACGCCCAGCGACCTAAGCGGCCCGAAGCTGATCGAGGCAGTTCGTTCGATTACCTATGACGGACTGCTCGGGCAATTCAAGTACGACGAGGTCGGACTCGGGCTTCATGCGACACAGATCGGCATCCTCAAGGCCGGCAAGATCGTTGCGCAATAGCCGGCGTCGATCCCAGGCAAATTGCGTGGGCCGCGGATCGTTCCGCGGCCCACGCGGCCTTCCCCTGGGGTGATCTATCTCGTTCAGACGCTTGTGGGCGGCCTGGGTATGGGCGCTGTCTATGCGCTCGTCGCGATGGGCTTCTCGATCGTCTACCGAACGATGGGCCTCGTGAACTTCGCCCACGCCGACGTGGTCATGATCGGCGCGTTCCTCGCCGCGACGCTCTTCGTCACGATGCATCTGCCCTTTGCGGTGGCGATCACACTGGCCGTTCTTCTGACCGCCGTGATCGGGCTGGGAATGGAGCGGGTCCTTCGCCCGCTCGAGAGCAAGGACCTCAACTTGATGCTCATCGGTACGATCGGATTCGGCATCATGCTCCAGAGCGTCGCAATCGTGATCTGGGGTTCGTTCGGCATCGCCGTACCTACCCCGATCCCCAATACTCCGATCGACGTTGGCGGTGTCATCGTGACGACGTATCAGCTTTTCGTGTTGGCCGTATCGGGAGTCGTGATGCTCCTTCTGTATTTGTTCCTGGACCGCACGAAGCTGGGAACCGCCATGCAGGCCGCCGCCATGGACCGTTCGGCCGCAACCGCGATGGGCGTCAACGTCTCGACCTCGAACGCCATTGCGTTCGCGATCGGATCAGCCATGGCGGCGGTCGCCGGTGCGCTCGTCGGCCCGCTCCTCTATGTCAATCCCACGCTGGGCGTCTACGTCGGCATCAAGGGATTCGCAGCGGCCATCCTCGGTGGCTTCGGTAGCATCCCGGGCGCGATCGTCGGCGGTCTCATCTTCGGCCTGATCGAGGCGTTCGCCGCGGGTCCGCTGTCGGCGTACTCCGAGCTGCTGACCTTTGTGGTGTTCGCGCTCGCGATGATGGTGCGACAGACCGGCATCTTCGGTGAGCGGACGGTCGACCGCGCGTGATGCGCATCGGATTCGGCAAGCCGCTGCTCGTCGCTCTCCTGCTCCTGCTCCCCGTCGTCCTCGACTCGTACACGATCCATGTTGCGATCCTGATCATGCTGTTCGCGATCGTCGCCGTCGGACTCAGTCTGGTAATGGGCTTCGGCGGTCAGGTGAATCTCGCCCAAGCAGCGTTCTTCGGGACCGGCGCGTATGTCTCGGCTCTGCTTACCACGACGTATGGTTGGAATCCCTGGCTTGCGGCGCCTGTGGCAGTGCTGGCGACCTGCGGTGTCGCACTCGCGGTCGCGGTCCCCGCCCTGCGCGTGCAGTCCCACTACCTAGGCATCGTGAGTCTCGGCCTCGCGGTGGCGTTCCAAAGCCTCTTATCGAACAGTGACCTCACCGGCGGCGCCTCGGGCATCAGCAAAATACCGCCCTTGTCCTTGCCAGGCCTGGACCTGAGTGGCCCCCGCGACTACTACTACCTGGTCGCGCTTGTGCTCATCCTCGTCGTAGGGTTCTCGTTGTTCATCGCGAACACAACGCTGGGGCGTCGCTTCAAGGCGATGCGAGACGACGTCCTCGCTGCGGCCGCCTCGGGTATCGAGATCCGCTACTACCGACTGATGGCGTTCTTGCTCGCCGGTATGGTCGGCGGGGTCGCGGGCGTGCTCTACGCGCATAACGCACGCTATGTGAGTCCCGACACCTTCGGCCTCGGCGTCATGTTCCTGCTACTCGCGATGGTCATCATCGGTGGGCAGGACAGCATCTGGGGCGCCGTCGTTGGAGCCGTCCTGCTGATCATGGCTCGCAACCTTCTGACCGGTGTCCAGACCTATCAGCAGTTCGTCTACGGCGGCCTGATCGTGGCGACCGTCGTGTTCGCTCCGCGTGGGCTCGCGGGAGCGGCCTCCGACCTCCGGCGGCGATTCAATCTGCCATGGCTCTCCGTCCCAATACCGTGGAAGGCTCGCGCGGTATCGCCTGCGCCTAACAGACTGAAGGTCGTCCGGCCGTCGCAGGAAAGCGTGGCATTGCGTGTGGATTCGGTCAGTAAGCGATTCAGGGGACTGCGCGCGCTCAGCGGCGTGTCGCTCGAGGCGAACGCGGGCGAGATCCACGGCGTCATCGGGCCGAACGGCTCTGGGAAAACGACCCTATTCAACGTGATCTCTGGCATCTATCAGCCGAATGGCGGTCGCGTTTTCGTCTGGGGTCGGAATGTGACCGGCGAGCGTTCGTTTCGGATGTCCCGCCTCGGTGTGGCGCGCACGTTCCAGAACTTGCGGCTGTTCCGGCAACTGACCGTTCTTGAGAACGTCATGGTCGCACTCGACCGCGACCCTGCCTACGCCCACATTCGCTATCTCATCGCACCGTGGATCGTCGTGCGCACCGAGAGGGAGCGTCGGGCGCGGGCCGACCAGCTGCTTCGAGACTTCGATCTCCATGAGGTCGCGGACGAGCTCGCCGTGAATCTGTCCTATGGCCGGCAGCGACGGCTTGAGATCGCGCGAGCGATGGCTGCAGAGCCGACGATCCTGCTCTTGGATGAGCCGGCCGCGGGGCTCAACGCCGCTGAGCAGGAGGGCCTCAAGGCGATGATCCGCAAGATCCGTGACGGGGGTGTCACAGTCGTAGTGATCGAGCACAACATGAATCTAGTCATGAACGTATGTGAGCGGATCACGGTCTTCGGCCACGGCAAAGTCATCGCTGCGGGTACACCGCGCGAAGTCGCGTCGAATCCGGTCGTCATCGAGGCCTATCTCGGTCAGGACGCATCCGAGTCGGAGGCAGCATTGTGACCGCGTCGAATGGCACCGGCCTGACCGTGCAAGATCTCTCCGTACGGTATGGCCGCGTCCAGGCCGTGTCGGGTGTGAGCTTCTCCGTCGCCGATGGCGCAAGTCTTGGAATCATCGGGGCCAATGGAGCTGGCAAGAGTTCGACCCTGAAGGCGATCTTCCGACTCGTAGATTCGACGGCTGCATCGATGCACTTCAATGGCATCTCTCTGCGGTCGACGCAGCCGCATCACGTCGTCTCCTTGGGTATGTCCTACGTTCCCGAGGGCCGCCGGATCTTCGCTGGCTTGAGCGTCCGAAAGAACCTGATGATGGGTGCGTACCGATCGAACTGGCGGCATCTCGGGGACCGCATCGAGCGCGTGTACGACCTCTTCCCCGCACTCAAGAGGTTCGACAGCGCGCTTGCCGGCGCCCTGAGTGGAGGTCAGCAGCAGATGCTAGCCATTGGGCGCGCGTTGCTCAGCGAACCGAAGCTCCTCGTGCTGGACGAACCATCTATGGGTCTAGCGCCGGTCCTCATCGACGACATCGCGGCAACGCTTCGTCGACTGCGCGGTGAAGGCGTGAGCATGCTTCTCGTGGAACAGAACGCGAAGCTCACGTTCGGACTCACCGACCGCTGCATCGTGCTTGAGAACGGTAGGGTCGTGAAGGAGGGTCCGTCGTCGGTCCTCCGGGCTGATCCAGCGGTGCGGCAGATTTATCTCGGGTTGTGATCGATGCGCCGCGCCGATGCGATGGCGGTCCTGCGGTCGTTTGGTAGAGTGCGGTCATGGGAGCACTTGACGCGATCGACTGGCAATTGCTGAGCTTGATGGCGGACGCCGTGACGCCGGCCGTCGCCAGCCTGGCGACCGCGGCCGGGATTTCGGAAGCTGACGCCACGAAGCGGATCGACCGGCTGCGTGAGAGCGGCGTGATCGCGAGCGTCCAGGCGCGCATCGCACCCGACCGCGTCGGACTCCCGATCACGGCCTACTTCGCCGTTCGGGTCGCCCAGACCGAGGACAGTTACCAGGCCATCGATCACTTGATCCGGGAATTCGATCAGGTGCAAGAGGCTCACGCGGTCAGCGGCCAGTACGACTGGATCATCAAGGTGCGGGCCGCAGATCCCGAGGACCTCCGCAACCTGCTCACCCGGAGGCTCGCGTTGCTGCCAGGCTTTGTCCGGGCTGAGACCCTGATTGTCTTGAGCACAGCCATCGACGCGGTGAACGTCGAAGCCGCCTCGCACCCGAGATAGCGATGGGCTGGACTGACCACGAAGAGGACGACGCGAGTCGGCACATGGTGGCGGGTCGCGCTCGCGTATTCGATCGCCCCATTGCCCTCGCGGGATTCATGGGTGTCGGGAAATCGACCCTCGGCAAGCTGCTGGCGGAGGCTCTTGACCGGGACTTCTTCGACACCGACCGTGAGATCGAACGGCACACTGGACGCACGCCTAACGAGTTTTTCGCCAACGGTGGAGAGGCCGAGTTCCGACGGGTCGAAGCACGGGTGGTGCGTGACCTTGTGAGCCGAGGGCCAGTGGTCATCTCGCTCGGAGGCGGCGCGCTGCTCGACCCCACGTCTCGCAAGCTCATCCAACACACGACGGCTTTGGTCCATTTGCACGTCTCATGGACGCATCTTCGGGTCCATCTCCCAGAGATCGCGGAGGGCCGCCCGCTACTCACAGGGAAGTCTGTGCCCGAGATCCACAGAATGTACTTGGCCCGTCACCACACCTACCAGGGAGCGACACTACGGATCACGGTCTCGCGCGTCTCGGTCGACGAGGCGATGCGAACCATCCTTGCCGCGCTCGATCTCGTGCGCGGACGAACAGCACTCAAAGCGGCTCTGCCTGCACGCGGTCGGGTCGATGTCGCTAGTTGGGACCGGGCGTGGTTGCGTTAAATCAGCAAGGTATGACCGCACGAGCCGCCCGCAGTCGGCGTGCGGCGCGTACGGCGAAGGCAGTCTGGCAGTTCGCCCCGCCGGATCCAGAGTCTGCGCTCTGGTCGGCCTTCGGCTACGACACCATCTGTTTGTTCTGGGGTCTTCCGGTCAGGGCGTTCCGGGCTCTCCCCGAAGCCGAACGTCAGGGAATGGTTCGAGTCTCCAACCGAATCGATGACATGTCCGCCACCGATAAGGAACCTCTGCTGCTTGAGATCAGGCTCGCCTCGCCGATGAAGCGTCTGGCGATGTTTCGCCGTCTGGCTCGCGCGCTCGCAGGCGGACGGCCGATCGTCGCCAAGGCTCGCCTAGCGGCGCGGCGCGTGCGGAGCTCGATCTAAGGTCATTGGTTTCGAACGAAGGCGTCCCCGTGATTAGCCGCTGTCACGCCACGCACGATCGAGGTTCGCACCCCGTTGTGCCCCAAGGCCGCGAGCCGCCAGCACCTTTAGGAGGATCAGTCGGGGCTCGCGAACTTATGACGTGCTGACTTCACGGAATTGACCCACCCGTTCACGGAATTGACCCACCCGGCGTCGTCCTGAATTTCGGGCCTGCAGTCTCCTCCGCGAGGAGGTGGCAGGCATGGCCCGCAGGAGGATCACCGTGGAGGACGACGCCGAGATCTTGGTGCACTGGCGTGCGGGCCGCGGCTCATCGCGCGCAGCCTGGGCTACGTGCGCAACACCGTGCGCGAGCGCATCGCCCAGGCCGAGGCCGCCGGGTTCGCACGCGAGGGGCCGGCCTGGAGCCCTGCCCAGTGGTGCGCCGCGCTCGCCGCGGCGGCGCTTGAGCGCGAAAGCGGCGCGCGCCGCTTCCCAGCGCGCGCCGGACTCAGCTCGCTGCACGACGAGACGCCGCGGCGCTGGAGACGAGCACGATGACGACGGTGTGGCAGCGTCTTGCGGACAGTGGTCGCACGAGCGTGAGCTTCCCAACGTTCCGGCGCTATGTCATCGAAGCGGTCCGCAGCGCTGACCCCGCGAGGCTCACCGTGCTGCTGCCGGAGCCCACCTTCGGCGAGGCCATGGAGATCGACTATGGCCGCCTTGGCATGTGGACCGATCCCGTCGGCGGGAGGCGGCGCACGGTCTGGGCCTTCGTCGCCACACCGCGCGCGAGCGGCATCCACTTCGTGCACCCGGTGCTGCAGATGGATCGGGCGACGTGGCTCACCTGCCATACCGAGACGCTCGCATTCCTCGGCGGCAGTCCGCGCTTTTGGATGTGCGACAACCTAAAGACCGGCGTGCTCTCGGCGGACCTGTACGACCCGCGTCTCAACCGTGCTCACCGCGCCAGGATGAGCGTCTTCGACATCGCCGCTGAAGGCGGCTGGCAGGACATCAAGATGGTCCAGCGCTACACCAAGTCGCGACCGTTCGAAGAGCTCCAGCGCATGCCCACACCGCTCTCAGCGGTGCTGGGAAAACGTGCCAGCTGAGTGTTAGGGACCGGTCGAATCAGCTGAGCCTTCCAGGAATCAGGTGAGCTTGGCGAATTCGCACGAAGTCGACTTCGATCAATGAAGACGCGGGTCTCAGCTGGGGAGGGAGGATTCGAACCTCCGATTGGCTGATCCAGAGTCAGCTGCCTTACCGCTTGGCCACTCCCCAAGAGTGGATATGACGAAGTTTAGCGGACGCGGCTCGAACTAGCCGCCTTCTTCCATCAGCTCGGACAGTTAGTCGCGCCGCGGTATTTGTGCCCACGCGTGCAGGTCTTCCAGCCGCCGTTCTAGAGACGCCATCACGCACCCCTTGTCGTGTCGCGCGAGCCGAGCGCGATCGTGGTCGAGATGAGCAGCGGAAGCAGCACGAACGGTGCGAAGAAGGGAGCGGCGCCGAAGCTGATAAGCACGGTGCATTCCGCGAGTACCGCGAACATGATCAGCGCCGTCCCGCCTCCCTGACGCCCGAGCTTGCGTCGGACGCCCGCGTACGCCAGGAGTGGCGCGAACGTCCAGACGAGGATCGCGAGAAGCGGCATGGGCCACACCGGCTGCGCCTCGATGAGGCTCTGCCGTCCACAGATCTCGGGACCCGGCGTGGCTGGCGCCCCCGGAGTGCCGGTGATCTCCATGCGGCAGTAGCCCTGCATCGGCGCGAACAGGAACAGCGCACCGATGGCGAGACCGAGCGACGCGCTAACGAACGCGGCCCGCTCTGCGACCCTGCGGCCTGGCACGCGTTCACCGTACGCTATGCGCATGACCCCACTCCTCCCCAAGCCACGGTCCGACCTGGCCGCATTCCAGCAATACCGCACCGGTCAGGTGAAGGCCGACGTCCGCCTCAACGCCAACGAATGGGCGGAGCCGAATCCCGCCGGCGACTGGCTCACACCGACGGAGCTCGACGCCGTTCTGCTCAACCGTTATCCGTCATCGGCGGTCGACCTGCGCGCACTGCTAGCCGACCGCTACCACGTCGAGCCCGATCAGCTCGTCCTCGGTAACGGCAGCAACGAGATCCTCCTCAATACGTTCCTCGTGTTCGGCGGTCACGGGCGCAAGACGCTGCTCTTCCAGCCGACGTACGCGATGCACGCGCGCCTCTCGGTCATCGCCGGCGGCACGGTCGTCGACGAGATGATCGGCCTCCCCTACGACGTGACGCGCCAGCGCGCCCTCGCCAGCGCGGCGAAGGCGGGCGCGAGCATCGTCGTGTTCACGACGCCGAACAACCCGACGGGGAACGAGGTCCCGTTCGACGCGATCCTGGCCGTTGCAGAAGCGCACCCCGAGACGCTCGTGCTCGTCGATGAGGCGTACAGCGACTTCGCAGGCCGGACGCTGCTGCCCGAGCTCGCGACGCATCCGAACATGGTCATCAGCAAGACGTTCTCGAAGGTCCGGGCCGCGGCCGGCCTTCGAGTCGGCATCCTCGTGACGCATCCCGCCGTGGCCGACCTCTTCCGTGCAGTCCAGCTCCCGTACAACGTGAGCACGCTGACCCACGCGGTCGCGGCGAAGATCGCGAAGGACGACGCCTCGATCCCGCGGCGCGTCGAGCAGTGTGATCGCGAGCGCGCGCGTATCGACGCGGCACTGCGGAAGATCAGCGAGATCGAGATATATCCGTCGGTGACGAACTTCGTGCTCTTCCGCGTGAAAGGGGAGACCCCCGCCGCCGTGCACGCACGCTTCCTCGAGAAGAGCGTCCTGATCCGCGACATCTCGATGTGGCCCGGTTGCGCCGGCTGTCTCCGCGTGTCGGTGGGCACGCCAGCCGAGAACGACCGGTTCATCGCGGCGCTCGACCACGTCTTCGCGGCGGCGCCCGCATAGCACCGACTCTTCTCATCGACGCGTCGAGCCTCGCGTACCGCGCCTATCACGCGATGCCCGAGGTGCGAGCGCCGGACGGCTCGCTCGTGAACGCGGTCGTCGGCTTCCTGAACTTCATCGATCGTCTGCTGCGCGACCGCAAGCCCGGACGGCTCTACGTCGCGTTCGAATTCGGCAGCGACTGGCGGCCGCAGTTCCGTGTGGCACTCCTCCCCGAGTACAAGAGCTCGCGCGTCGCGACAAGCGACGACCCGCCCGACGAGGTGGAGCCGCAGCTGCTCGTCATCGCGGAGATCATGCGCACCCTCGGCATCACGACCGCGAACGCGAGCGAGTGCGAGGCGGAAGACGTGATCGCGACGCTGACGACGACGATCGAGGGACCCATCGAGATCGTGAGCGGCGACCGCGACCTGTACACGCTCGTGCGCGATCCGCGCATCCGCGTGCTCTTCACGCTCCGCGGCGTGACCGAGCTCGCCACCGTCGACCAGGCGTGGATCCACGCGAAGTACGGCATCCCGGGCGACCGGTATCTCGACTACGCGATCCTGCGCGGCGATCCGTCGGACGGACTACCCGGCGTGCGGGGCATCGGTGAGAAGACCGCGTCGCAGCTGCTGGCGAAGTACGGCTCGCTCGACGCGATCCTCGCCGCGACAAACCTCTCGCCGACGATCCGCGCCAAGCTCAACGCCTCGAAGGACTATCTCGTCGCCGCGCGTCGCGTGGTCGGCCCGGTGCTGGATTGTTCGATCGAGGTGACCGGCGACGGTTCTCTTCCGGCGGTGCCGCGCGACGGCGCGAGGCTCGCCGTGTTGGCCGAGCGGCATGGAGTACAGGCATCGGTCCAGCGTCTCGTTGCCGCGCTGGGTAGCGCTCCGACCGCGTAAGCCGCGCGTGCACGCGGCATGCCCTGTGCTCGCTGGTTGACAGGAATGCGGCAATGGAGGCATGAAAATGGATCAGACAACTGTGATCTGGGTCGCGACCGCGGTCGTTGTGCTGTTGTTCGTGGCCGGGCTCTGGTTCGCGAACGAGCAGCGGCGCCGCCGCAGGCTTCGGGAACATTTCGGCGCTGAATACGAGCACGTCGTATCGGAAAAGGGCGATCCACGCGAAGCTGAGCGCGTGCTCAGCGAGCGCGAAGCGCGCGTGAAGAAGCTCGATATCCATCCTCTGGCGCCCGTGGGACGCGAGCAGTTCGTCGCGCGGTGGCGCAAAGTGCAAGAGCGTTTCGTCGACGACCCTCGCGCGGCCGTGGCCGATGCTGACACGGTCATCGGTGAGGCGATGGTGGCCTGCGGCTATCCGGTCGGTGACTTCGAGCAGCGCGCCGCCGACGTTTCGGTCGATCATCCCGGCGTCGTCACCGATTACCGCACCGCCCACGAGATCGCCGGACGCCGGTCCGACATCAGCACCGAAGACCTCCGCCGAGCGATGGTGCATTACCGCTCCCTCTTCGAGGAGCTGGTCGCGCCACCGCGCGCCCGGACAGAGGACCGCATGGAGGAGCGAGAGGAGACGATGCGATGAACGAAGACGTCGAGGACGTCGAGGTACGCGAGGAGCAGGTCGAGCGGGCTGAGCAGACGGTACGCGACAACTCGCGCGCGGTCCGCGAGGAGTCGCACGAGGCGGGCGAGAAGGCCCGGGCGGTCGCGAAGGATGAAGAGGTAGTCGCGAAAGCTGAACCACCAGGTGACGCGGCGCGAGCGAGCCTCTTCGAGGACGATCGCGCCTCCGATCTGCGGACCCGCTGGAGCGACGTCCAGAGCCGCTTCGTCGACGATCCACCCGCGGCCGTGAAGGCGGCCGACGCGCTCGTCGGGGAAGTGATCCGCGACCTATCGTCGCTGTTCGCGGGGGAGCGCTCGGCGCTCGAGACGCAGTGGGGACGCGATCAAGAGGTCTCGACCGAGGATCTCCGGGTAGCGCTCCGACGATACCGGTCCTTCTTCGAGAGGCTGCTCTCGATCTAGCCCGCAATACCATCGCCGCGTGCTCGACGAGTTCATGGCACGCGGCGCGCGGCTGCGGGGCGTTCGCGTGCGGCCATCCCGCTTTCGCGGGCGCGGGCACACGAACGCCCTCTGGTTCGGCACGCGCGAGATCGCGCATTGCCACAACGGTCAGGTCGACGTGCGGTTGACGCGGCCCGTGGTCCGCGAGCTCCGTGACGAGCTCCGCAGCGACGCCCGCATCGACCTGCGCGGCCCCGGTTACGACTGGATACTCGTTCGCGTGCGGAACGTCGCGGACGTGGATCGCGCGCTCGAGCTCCTTCGTCACGCGATCCGCGCGGCCCGTACCATCGCGACGTGATCGTCTATCCCGCGATCGACATCTACGGCGGGCGCGTCGTCCGCATGACGCGCGGTGACTTCTCGACCGTCGAGGAGGTCGCGCCGTCGCCGCTCGAGGCGGCGAAGCGTCTTGTGAACGAGGGCGCTGAGTGGCTGCATATCGTCGACATCGACGGCGCGCGCACGGGGGAGCCCGCCAACCTCGACGCCATCCGTCAGATCGCGAACAGATTCACGGTGAAGATCCAGGCCGGCGGTGGCATCCGCGATTTTGACACCGCCGAGCAGTTCGCGGAGGCCGGCGCGTCGCGCATCGTCGTCGGTACCGCTGCCATCGAAGACCCGGAGCTCATCGGCCGCCTCGTCGACCGGCACGCCGACGGCATGGCCGTCGCCGTGGACGCGCGCAACGGGATGGTGATGACGGCTGGATGGACAGAGACGAGCGACATGCGCGCTGTGGACCTCATGCAGAAGCTCGCCGTCACCGGTGTGCCGGCGGTCGTCTACACGAACGTCTCGGTGGATGGGACGCTTCAGGGCCCGGACATCCCGAACGTCGAGGCGGTCGCGCGGGCGTTCGGCGGTGACGTCATCTACTCCGGTGGCGTCGGCTCGATAGACGACATCAAAGCGATCGCACGGCTCCGGCATCGCGGCATCCGCGGTGTCGTCGTTGGTCGTGCGCTCTACCTCGGCCGGTTCACGCTGGGGGACGCGATCGCGGCCGCCAACAGCGGGACCACAACGGAGGCCCGCTGATGAACGTGGCGATGTGGATCAGGGCACTTCGCGTGATCCCGCGGATCGGTCTGGAGGAATGGCGCGGGCTCGATGTCGTCTCGCGCTGGCTGATCGCGTCGCGGGGCGCCGTATTGGTGATCACGTTCATCTCCGCTGGCATCGCGGGTCTTCTTGCGGCCCGCGACGGCGCGTTCGATCCGTGGCTCTGGTCGCTTCTGACCATTGGACTTCTTCTCGCGCACGCCACGAACAACCTAGTCAACGATCTGACCGATCACCTGAAGGGTGTCGACACCGACAACTACTTCCGTGCGCAGTACGGACCGCATCCGCTCGAGCACGGACTCATGACCAAACGCGGCCTCATCCGCTACGGCGGTCGTCACGGGGTTCCTCGCCCTTCTGATCGGCGCC
>WNGB01034049.1_pt1 | contig 12033 bp, 9 predicted proteins | sample 5400681 | NCBI WGS metagenome assembly WNGB01 (sample SAMN13153367, study PRJNA577476) | soil metagenome | isolation source: 115 cm soil or saprolite under grassland replicate 2 | place: USA:California | collected 2016-06-15 | reverse complement strand
CCGCGCGCGGCCGGACGGCGCCGGTGCTGGAGCAGCCCTCCCTGTTCGACCTCCGGTAAGCCGGAGCGTTCCTCTCCGAGGTTTTCGTCGACGCCGCCCGACACCCAGACCCCGGCCCCCAATGGTTGACAGCGCATCAGGGCGGGACGATACTACCCCAGGGGGGTATTGGATGATCAACGAGGAGACGAAGGCCAAGGCCCTCGGGCGGCTGCGTCGGATCGAGGGGCAGGTGCAGGGTCTCCAGCGGATGATCGACGGCGAGGCGTACTGCGTCGACATCCTGCTCCAGATCTCGGCGGTGCAGGGCGCGCTCGAGCAGGTCGAGAAGCTCCTGCTGGGTCGGCACATCGAGTCGTGCGTCGCCGACGCGGTTCGCTCAGGCTCGAAAGGCGAGCGCCAGCAGAAGATCGACGAGCTCCTCGACGTGTTCGCGCGGTTCCGGGGCAAGTGATGACGAAGAGGCGCGAGACGCCGGGGGAGTCGAGAGGGGGGCGCAGCCCCCTTCTCCAGACAATCCTACCCGTCCGCGGGATGCACTGTGCGGCGTGCGTCGGGAAGGTCGAGCATGCATTGGCCGGGGTTGCCGGCGTCGACCAGGCGTTGGTCAATCTCGCGACCGAGCAGGCGACCGTCTCGTTCGATCCGCAGCGGACGAGCCTCGACGCGCTCCAGGAGGCGGTCGCCGCGGCGGGCTACGAGCTCGTCCAGCCGCGTTCCGATGCGGGGTCTGGCGACGCGGTCGACGTCGAGCGAGCCGCCCGCGAGGCCGATCAGCGGCGCCAGAAGGTCAAGGTCGTCGTCGGCGCCGTGCTGTCGGCGCCCGTCCTGCTGGGCGGGATGTCCCATGTCCTCCCGTGGGTGCCGGCGGTGCTCCAGAGCCCCTGGTTCCTCCTGGTCCTCACGACGCCTGTCCAGTTCTGGGTCGGCTGGCAGTTCCACCAGGGGTTCCTCCACGACCTGCGCTACCGCACCGCGTCCATGGCGACGCTAGTCTCCGTCGGCACGAACGCCGCGTACTTCTTCAGCGTCGCGGTCACCCTCTGGCCACACGTGTTCCCTGCGCACGGCGCGGTGATGTACTACGACGTGAGCGCGGTCGTCATCACCCTGGTCGTGCTGGGGCGATGGCTCGAGGCGCGCGCGCGCGGACGGACCTCCGAAGCGATCCGGCGGCTCGTGAGCCTTGCCCCGCGCACCGCGCGCATCGTCCGTGACGGGGCCGAGGTCGACGTGCCGACGGCCGAGGTGCGGGTCGGTGACTTCGTCCGCATTCGCCCGGGCGAGCGCGTCCCGGTGGACGGCGTGGTCACGGAAGGTGCCTCGGCGATCGACGAATCGATGCTGACGGGCGAGAGCTTGCCGGTCGAGAAGGCGCCGGAATCGAAGGTCTTCGCCGGCACCGTCAACCGCACCGGAAGCTTCGTGTTCCGTGCCGCGCGCGTGGGCAGCGAAACGGCGCTGGCGCGGATCGTCAAGCTCGTCGCCGAGGCACAGGGCTCGCGCGCTCCGATCCAGCGGCTGGCCGATCGCGTCGCCGCGGTCTTCGTGCCGATCGTGCTGGGGATCGCCGCGCTGACCTTTCTCGCGTGGTGGGCTTTCGGCCCCGAGCCGGCGGCGCTCTACGCCCTCACCAACGCTGTCGCCGTGCTCGTCATCGCGTGCCCTTGCGCGATGGGGCTTGCGACACCGACCGCGATCATGGTCGCTACGGGCCGCGGGGCCGAGAACGGGATCCTCGTCAGGAGCGCCGCGGCGCTCGAGCTGCTCTACCGTGTGGACACGGGCGTGTTCGACAAGACCGGCACCCTGACCGTCGGGCGGCCCGTGGTCACCGACGTGATCACCATCCCGCCGGGGGCCGAGGACGAGGTTTTGGCGCTCGCGGCCGCGGCGGAGCAGGGCTCGGAGCACCCACTGGGCGAGGCGATCGTCGCGCGCGCCAAGGAGCGCGGCCTGGCGCTGCCGCTGATCAGCGAGTTCACGACGGTCCCGGGGCAGGGGATCGACGCGATGGCGACGGACGGCCGTGTCCTTCTCGGCAACCGGACGCTGATGGACGCGCGCGGCATCGACATCGGCGCGCTCGCCGGACGGGCCCAGGCGCTCGCCGCCGAGGGCAAGACCGCGATCTATGTGGCCCTCGGCGGCCGCGCCCTCGGCGTCCTCGCCGCCGCCGACGTGCTGAAGCCCGAGGCCGCCTCGGTCGTCGCCGGGTTGAAGCGGCGTGGTCTCGAGGTCCTGATGCTCACGGGTGACACACGCTTGACGGCCGAAGCCGTCGCCCGCCAGGCCGGAGTGGACGGCGTGCTCGCCGAGGTTTTGCCGGAGGACAAGGCCCGAGAGATTGCCAAGCTCCAGGCGGCGGGACGCCGCGTCGCGATGGTCGGCGACGGCATCAACGATGCGCCGGCGCTCGCCCAGGCCGATGTCGGTATCGCGATGGGCTCGGGCACCGACGTCGCGATCGAGGCCGCCGACGTCACGCTCGTGCGCGGTGACTTGCGCGGAGTGGTGGCGGCCGTCGACCTCTCGCGGCGGACGATCAGTATCATCAAGCAGAACCTGGTCTGGGCGTTCGGTTACAACGTGGTGCTGATCCCGGTGGCGGCGGGCGTCCTCTACCCGCTCTGGGGCGTGCTGCTCTCGCCCATCCTGGCCGGCGCGGCGATGGCGTTCTCGTCCGTGTCCGTGGTCACGAACAGTCTCAGGCTGAAGCGATGGCAAGGCGAGGTGGGCGCCGTCACGGCGCGACCGAGCTCTTCAGTGATCGAAGGAGGCCCGTGCATGGCGGTTGATCCTGTGTGCAAGATGACCGTGGAGCCCGCGAGAGCGGCGGCGCAATCGACGTACCGGGGTCAAACGTATTACTTCTGCGCCGTCGGCTGCAAGCAGATGTTCGACAAGGAACCGGAAAAATACCTGGCGACGTGATCGCGTGATCACGCCGGCGCTGCTCCGGGGCCGCGACCGCTATGAGCGCGTCATGGACGGCTGGGTCGACAACACCCACGACGACGCGTTCACCCATACGGTGGTGCTGCGCGACGACGACCGGGCGGTGGAGCTTTCGGTTGTGGCGCTCCCCTCCCCGACCTACCTGATCCGCGAGGCGCGCTGCCGGCCGGTCGCCGGCGCGCTGGACGTTGGCGTCGTCGCGGGTGTGGCGAAGCTCGCCGGCACGTCGATGGTCGGCGGACTGAGCCGCCGGGTCGTCGAGCTGACGGGCTCCGGTCCGGGCGCCGCCTTTGTTCTCGGTGCGATCGTCGAGGTGGCGCGGCTCGCCCGTCAGGTGGCCAAGCTCCCCCGCGAGCGCGCCGAGCGTGCGGCCGGCGGTGACGCCTGGGAGTGCTGGCAGCTCGACACGACCGGGTGGATCGATCTGCCGAACTCGTGCTTCACCTACAGTGACGCGGGACGACGCCTCTTCGGCGCGCGGACCGTCGCGACGCCGATGCAGCCGGACCTGTACAGCCCACGCCCGGCCCAGCGGCGCGTCTTCGAGCGCACGAAGGTCGCGCGGCTGGAGCGACGGGACGGCCGGCTCCGGCTCTTCCATTCGATGCACGACAACGTCCACGGCTTCGAGCTCACCTACGAGATCGACATCGCGAGCGGGCAGATCATCCGCGCCGAGAACGTCACGCCGCGGCTGCCGTACATGGGGATCTGCTCCGAGCCGCAGCGGAAGATCGCCGCGCTTCTGGGCGAGACGGCCGATGCCGGCTTGCGCCAGCGGATCCAGGGCCACCTGGGCGGCGAGACCGGGTGCGCCCAGCTCTACGACCTGACCGCCGACCTCCTCAAGCTCTTGACCTGAGGGGCGCCGCGCCGGGGTCGAGGTAGGTGTCGAGATAAAGGTCGGGCGTGAAGCCGGCCAGACCCACCGATTCCGGCGTCCGCCCCGCGAACGCCGCGCGCGGGGCCACCCCGACCAGCTCGCTACGGCTCACGGAGACGCCGCGCGCTCGGGCCTCGTCGCGCACGCGGTCGAAGGCGTCGGCGATCGACGTGGTCCGAGAGTCGAGCAGATTCATGGAGATCTGGGCGATCCCATGGCTCGCGAGCAGCACGCCCATCGCCTGAAGAGCGGGGAGGCCTCCCGACGACTCGCGGACCGCTCGCGCGATCTCGCGCGCGACAGCGACGTCGCCGCTGGCGAGCCAGACGTTGAACGCGACGAGGATGTCGCGGGCGCCGACGAGCACGGCCCCTGTGCGCGCGTCGAAGCGAGCCGGGCCGGCGTCGGGCACCCCGTCCGCGGAGGCGAGCCGCGCGGCGAGCCCCTCGTACTCGCCCCGGCGTAGTGCGCGCGGCGTGCGCCGGCCCGGCCGCGTGGCCGCCGCGCCGTAGTAGTACACAGGGAGGGCGTGCTGGCTCGCGAGCGAGTCGCCGACGCGGCGCGCGAGCGCGATCGTCTCCGCCATCGAGATTCCGGCGAGCGGGACCAACGGCAGGACGTCCAGCGCGCCGACGCGGGGATGGACGCCGCGGTGGCGTCGCAGATCGATCAGCTCGACCACGCGCGCGGCGAGCGCCAGCGCGGCTGCCTCGACGCACGCCGGAGCGCCGAGGAAGGAGAACACGGTGCGATGGTGATCGGCGTCGGCGTGGACGTTCATGAGGGTGACGCCGCCGACCGAGCGGATCACGTCGGCCAGGCGCTCGATGACTCCGTGATCGCGTCCCTCGCTCACGTTCGGAACGCACTCGACCGCCGGCGCCGCGATCGAAGGGCGCGACATGCAGTGTATACTACCCGTCGGCATGCAGTCTCTGCCAAACGGCAAGCTTCGTGCTGACACGCTGCAGGCGATCTTCGACAGGCACCCGTGCACGGATCCCCGCGTCGTCGTCGGTCCCCGGCTCGGTGAAGATGCCGCCGTCATCGATATGGGTGACCGGTACCTCGTCGCCACGAGCGACCCCATCACGTTCGCGACCGCCGAGATCGGGTGGTACGCGCTCCACGTCAACGCGAACGACATCGCAGTGCGCGGCGCGCGCCCGCGGTGGTTTCTGGCGACGCTGCTGCTGCCGGCCGGCGCGACCAGCGACGCGTCGGTCGACGCGCTCTTCACCGAGATCCACGCGGCCTGCGACGAGCTCGAGGTGGCTCTCGTCGGCGGCCACACCGAGATCACGCACGGCCTCGATCGCCCGATCGTCGCCGGCACGATGCTGGGCGAGGTCGAGAAGGACAAGCTCGTCACGACGGGCGGCGCACGGGTCGGCGACGCGGTCGTGATGACCAAGGGTGTCCCGCTGGAGGGCGCGGCCATCATTGCACGAGAAAAGGAGACTGAGCTGCGGGCGCGCGGCGTCTCTCCCGCCGCCATCCGCAAGGCCAAGGGGTTTCTCAAGACCCCCGGGCTCAGCGTCCTGCCGGAGGCCGAGATCGCGTGCGAGTTGGCGACGGTGCACGCGATGCACGACCCGACCGAGGGAGGGATCGCCACGGCGCTGGTCGAGCTGGCCGACGCGGCCGGCGTCGGCCTCCGCATCGACCGCGAGCGGATCATGGTGCTTCCCGAGGGCCGGGCGCTGTGCGAGGCGTTCGGCCTCGACCCGCTGGGCACGATCGCGTCGGGCGCGCTTCTGATGACGCTGGCGCCGGCGGACGCGGGCATGGTGATCCACGCCCTGGCCCGCGAGTCCATCGACTGTCACGGACGCAGCGCTGGCCGGGATCGATGTGCTGAAGGCCGGGGGCACCGCCGCCGACGCCGCCGTCGCGGTGAACGCGGTGCTCGCGGTGATGCAGCCCAACAATTGCGGACTGGGGGGTGATCTCTTCTGTCTCTACTATGAAGCCGCGACGCGGCGCGTGCACGTGCTGAACGGGAGCGGCCGCTCGGGCTCACGCGCGGGTCTCGCGGAGCTGCGTCGGCGGCGCATGGAGCGGTTGCCGGTCATCGGTCCGCCCACGGTCAACGTGCCCGGCTGTGTGCGCGGGTGGGCGATGCTGCTCGAGCGGTTCGGCACCCGCCCCCTCGGTGAGCTTCTCCAGCCGGCGATTCACTACGCCACTCACGGATTCCCGACGACGTCGCTGCTGAGCCAGTCGATCCGGGAGCACCTCCCGGCGAATCCAGACCCGGAGTGGCGCCGGATCTTTGCGCCGGGCGGCCACGGCCCGGGATTCGGCGAGCTGTTGACCCAGCCCGACTTGGGCCGGACGCTCATCGGGCTCGCCTCGGACGGGCCTGAGGTGTTCTACCGGGGGCGCGTCGCCGAGGCGATCGCGCGCCGCCTGGAGGCGGACGGATTCCTGACGGCGGAGGACCTGGCGCAGCACACGGGCGAGTGGAACGCGCCGATCTCGACGACCTATCGCGGCGTGAGGATCTACGAGACACCGCCGCCGACTCAGGGGCTGACCGCGCTCCAGGGCCTCAACATGCTCGAGGGCTTCGCGCTCGCGGGCTATCCCATCCACTCGGTCGAGCACCTGCACCTGCTCGTCGAGATCGTGAAGCTCGCGTACGCCGACCGCGACCGCTGGATCGGCGATCCGGCCTACGCGAGCGTGCCGGTGACGGCGTTGCTCTCGAAGGCGTATGCCGAACGGCGCCGACGCGACTTCGACCCGGCGAAGGCGCAGTCCTACGCCTTCGGCGACCCCGAGGGCGACACGACGGGCTTCGTCGTGGCGGACGGGTACGGCAACCTGATCAGCGTCATCCAGAGCCTGTTCAACGGCTTCGGCTCGGGCGTGGTGCCGCCGGGAACGGGCGTGGTGCTGCAGAACCGGGGGCGACACTTCAGCCTGGACCCATCGCATCCGGCCGCCTTCGCGCCCCGCAAACGCCCCTTTCACACGCTGATGGCGTCCATCGCGACGCGCGAAGAGCGCCCGGTGCTCGGACTCGCGACGATGGGCGGCAACGGCCAGGCGATGTTCCATGTGCAAGTGTTGACGAACCTGCTCGACTACGGCATGGACATCCAGGAGGCGATCGAGCGGCCGCGCTTCCTCATCGGCGCGTTCCTGCCGGGCGACCCGGACGACGTGATGCACGTGGAGTCGCGGGTGGCCGGCGAGGTGCTGGCCGCGCTCGAGGCCCGGGGCCACCGCGTCAGGGCGGCGCCCGAATTCTTCTGGCGGTGTGGTCACGCGCACGGGATTGCGCTCCGCGAGGGCACGCTGATGGGCGGCGCCGACGCGCGGGGCGACGGCGCGGCGCTGGGATTCTAGCGATGCGATCACGTGCCGCGCTGAGCCTCCTGCTGCTGCTCGTGGTGCCCGCCGCGGCGGCGGAGTGGGGTCAGATCAACCCCGGCCAAACTAGCCAGGCGGCCGTCCGCGCCCGGTACGGCGCGCCGGTGAAGGAGACAACGCAGAAGGTCGAAGGGTACGACGCCGAGCAGTGGGTGTATGAGGGCGCCCGAGCCCCCGCCGGCATCGCGAAGATGACCGTCGACTTTGGTCTCCTGACGCCCGCGGGCTACCGGAAGGACGTCGTGCGGACGTTCAGGCTCGAGCCCAAGCGCGACATCTTCAACCGCAAGCTCGTCCTGGACGGCTGGGGCCTGCCGGACCGCCTCGGCAAGGAAGGTAACCTGGAGTTCTTCCTCTACGCGGGTGGGCTGCTCGTCTACTTCGAGGGAGGCGGCGAGCAGGTGATCGCCATGATCTTCACGCCGCCCCAGCTGCTGCCTCCCGCGGAGACGTCGCCGGCCCCTCCGTCGCCTCAGCGCTGAAGGACGAAGATCTGCACGGGCTCGATCTCCGGGTTGAGCTCCACGTAGCCTCGTGGCCCCCGCCACTCGTACAACTGGTCGGAGACCAGCTCGTGCATCCGGTACGTCTGGTGCGCATCGATCCCGAGCTCGGCGATGGGCACGTCGACGAGGCCCGCGTGAGCGGCAGAGGGATCGAGGTTCGCGGCCACGAACACGACATTGTCGCGCTCCGGCGTCATTTTCCCGAAGAAGAGGATGTGCGGATCGTCCGAGAGGTAGAAGCGAAGATTGCGGTCCCCGTGTAGCGCGCGGTGCTCGCGCCGGATCCGATTGATCCGCGTCACATACTCCACGAGATTGCCGGGCGCGTCCCAGGCGCGCACCTTGTATTCGTACTTCTCGGAATTCAGATATTCCTCCGACCCGGGCTCGCGCGCCACGTTCTCGCAGAGCTCGTACCCGGAGTAGATGCCGTAGAGCGAGGAGAAGGTGGCGGCGAGCGCGAGCCGCGTCTTGAAGGCCGGCCGGCCGCCGCGCTGCAGCGTCTCGTGGAGAATGTCGGGCGTGTTCGGCCAGAGGTTGCCGCGGAAGTACTCGGCCACGGGAGGCGTGGTGATCTCCGTCAGGTACTCGATCAGCTCCTGCTTGTCGTTGCGCCAGGTGAAGTAGGTGTAGGACTGGGTGAAGCCCGCCTTGGCGAGCACCTGCATCATCTTGGGCCGGGTGAACGCCTCGGCGAGGAAGATCACCTCGGGATGCGCGTCCTGGACGGCGCGGATGAGCCACTCCCAGAACTTCACCGGCTTCGTGTGTGGATTGTCCACGCGGAACGAATGCACACCGTGGCCGATCCAGAATTCGAGAATCCGCCGCATCTCTTCCCAGAGTGGCCGGGGATCCTCGCACTGGAAGTTCAGCGGGTAGATGTCCTGGTATTTCTTCGGCGGGTTCTCCGCGTACTTGATGCTGCCATCGGGCCGATGGAAGAACCACTCCGGGTGCTCGCGGACCCAGGGATGGTCCGGCGAGCACTGGATCGCGAAGTCCAGCGCGACCTCGAGCCCGAGCCGCTGCGCGGCTTCGACGAACCGGTCGAAGTCGTCGAGCGTGCCGAGATCCGGGTAGACGGCCGTGAAGCCGCCGTCCGCGCTACCGATCGCCCACGGGCTCCCCGGGTCGCCGGGCGCCGCGACCAGCGAGTTGTTGCGCCCCTTGCGGTGCGCCCGTCCGATCGGGTGGATGGGCGGTAGGTACACGCCGAGCGCGGGAAGAACTCGTACCAGGCGGCAAAGCGCGCCCGTTCGCGGTCGACGACCACCTCGAGCTCACGCTCGGCCCACGTCGCCTCCGTCCGATCGATGTGGCGCGCCATCAGCGCGCCGAGCTCCGCCTCGCCGGCCAGCGCCACGGCCTCCACCGGGGTGACGGCATGCTCGATACGGTCGGCGTACCTGGAGAGCGCGCGGCGATCGTCGCCGGTCGCCCGCTCCGCGGCGGCCCGGATCAGGGCGACGCCCTCGCCGAGCGCGCTCGCGAGGTCCTGGCCACCCTCGTGGCGCTTCTCGAGGTCGGCGAGCCACGAGCGGAAGGGCTCCGCCAGCGCCTCGATCGTGTAGTGGTGCCGGCCCAGCGCCTCGAGCGTGAAGGCGCCCGCCCAGCGGTCGTTGTCGACGTGGCGCATCGGCGTCTCGCGCCACGCGCGCTCGCCGGGTCGCCGGTACTTCAGATAGGCGACGAGCACGTCGTGGCCGTCCTTGAAGATGTCGGCCTCGACCTCGAGGATCCCCCCGACCTCGCGCTTGACGGGATAGCGTCCGCAGTCGACAGCGGGGGTGAGCCGCTCGATGACGACGGTGCGCCGCGGCGCGTCGATCGACCGAGCGGTCACGGCCGGGTCACCGGGCCAGGCTGAAGCCGAGCGTGGTCGCGAGCGGCAGCAGGACGTCGCGCGCGTCGGGCCGCTCGCGCCAGAGCTGGAAGAAGCGGTTCTGGGTCGCCCAGTGCCCGTACCGGATGCCCAGACGGCGCGCGCCCTCGATGAGCGCCGTCGCCCGAGCGACGCGCTCGCTCGACGCTGACTCGGCGATGGCGTCGAGGGCCTGGGTGACCGCGCGGTGCATGATGAACCGCAGGGGGGCAAGGTCGAGGGTCAGCCCGAGCGTCTGCGCCTCGCCGACGATGGCGAAGGCGCGGTCCGGGATCGCCCCGAGCTCCGGCAGCGGCTGGAGCACGGCGGCGACCTGCTGCTCCAGCACGTGGCGCGCGACGATGGCGAGCGCCTCGGGGAGCGGGGCGTCCACCTCGCGGAGGTAGTGGACGAACTTGCGGGTCTCCTCCCAGATCTTGCGGTACGTCTCCTCGTGGCGGTCGAGGGTGGCCCGGATGACGCTGGCCAACACCCGCCGCCGCTCGTCGAGGAAGAGGTGGCTCAGCGACGAGGGCCCTCCCGGGAAGTATTCGTCGAGCCCGCGGACGAGGTCGGCGACGCTCTGCCGGGCCAGGCGCCCGAGCAGATCGGTCTTCACGGCGTCGTAGGTCGCCTGATCGTCCCATGCCCGTATGCCGCACGAGAAGTCGTGGCCGCCGAAGTGGAGCAGCGTGTACATCATGTCGCGCGTCTCGCCGGTTGTCTCCGAGCTCACGCGCACGTGCGCGACGCGGAGGGCCGTGCTGTCGACCGACTCGCGCGCCTGGTCGAGCCGCTCGACGCGGTAGGCGTAGACACGGGCGTCCGCCGGGTATTCCTCGAGGAATCCCGTGATCGCGTAGTGCGCCACGACCCGGTTCAGGTTGACCGCCGTCGGCCGGACCAGGCGACGGTAGACCTCGGCGCCGTCGCGAATCTCCGGCACGTTGCTCGGCGCGGCCGCCAGACGCCGGACGAACTCGTCCTCGAGCCGCCCGCCGCCGAGGTTGCCGAGATACTGCAGGGCCATCGCCGCGTACCGGAGGATCTGCACGGGCTCGATCGCCGAGATCTCGTCGAAGAACCACCCGCAGGAGGTGTACATGAGGAGCCGATTGCGCTGAAGCTCGAGGAGTCGCCGCGCCTCGACGCGCGCGGTCGGATCGAGCGGCCCGCGAGCGTGGGCGGCGAAGAAGGCGTCGAGCCGCTCGGGGCTCCGGTCGAGGAGCACGGCGGCGTAGGCGTCGCGGGCCGCCCACGGGTCCTTGAGGTGGGCCGAGGCGCGCGCCTCGAAGAACGGGTCGATCTGGTCGCGGAGCCAGTCGAGAGCCTCCCGGAGCGGAGCCCGCCAGCGCTGGTGCCAGTCGCCGCGAGTGCGGCAGCCGCAGTCGGACCGCCAGCGCTCGACGCCGTGGGCACAGCTCCACGAGGTGCGCTCGCGGATCTCGACCTCGTGGGTCGGCGGGTGCGCCGCCAGGAAGGCGCCGTAATTCGTGAGCGTCGCCGTGCCCTCGGCCTCGATCTGCTGGACCGCCGCCGCGAGCGCCATCTCGCCAAAGCGGCTGTGGTGGCCATAGGTCTCGCCGTCCGTCGCGCAGTGGACGAGCTGGGGCCACGTGCGCGTCTCGGAGAAGGCCGCGTTGAGCCACGCCACGACGTTCTCGGCGCGCTCAAGCAGCCGCTCGAACGCGATCGCGCGCGAGATGTGCCCGTCGTAGAAGAAGATCGCCAGCGTGAGCCCACGCGGCCCGCGCCAGAGGTAGGCGCGGCTCGGGTCGATCCCGGTCGTCTCCTCCCAGGTCGCGGCGCCGAGCGGGCGCACGCGGAGCGCCTGGTGCGGCGCCAGGACCGTGAACTTCACGCCGGCCTCGGCCAGCACCTGGAGCGATTCGTTGTCGACCGCGGTCTCCGGCAGCCAGAGGCCCTCGGGCTCACGCCCGAACCGCGCGCGGAAGTCGTCGATCCCCCAGCGCACCTGCGTGACCTTGTCGCGACGCGTGGCGAGCGGCATGATCATGTGGTTGTAGACCTGCGCGCTCGCGTTCCCGTGCCCGTCGCGCGTCGCGACGCTCGCCCGATCGGCCGCGATGATCTTCGCGTACACCTCCGGCCGCTGACGCTCGAGCCAGGCGAAGAGAGTCGGGCCGATGTTGAACGAGATCTGCTCGAAGTTGTCGACGATGTCGAGGACCCGGTTGTGCTCGTCGACGCGCCGCGCGGCCGTGTTGGGCGCGTAGCACTCCGCGGTCACTCGCTCGTTCCAGTCGTGGTACGGCGTCGCCGAGTCCTGGACTTCCACCGTCTCGAGCCAGGGATTCTCGCGCGGCGGCTGGTAGAAATGGCCGTGGATGACGATCGCGCGGGTCACAATTCCTCGAGATTCTTCAAGAATTCGCGCCGGCCGCCCCGCGGCACCACCACGAGCCCCGAGGCGTCGACGT
>WNGB01018286.1_pt1 | contig 12033 bp, 12 predicted proteins | sample 5400681 | NCBI WGS metagenome assembly WNGB01 (sample SAMN13153367, study PRJNA577476) | soil metagenome | isolation source: 115 cm soil or saprolite under grassland replicate 2 | place: USA:California | collected 2016-06-15 | reverse complement strand
GATGGTCGAATGGTGTACGACCTGACCCGGATGGGCGAACGACCCTTCGAGGATCTGTGCCGGGCGCTGGCAGTTCACGTTCTCGGTCCCGGGATCCAGGCGTTCGGTGACGGCCCCGATGGCGGGCGGGAAGCCGCGTTCGAAGGGCGACTCCGCTACTCGACGTCCGCGACCGGTCCGTGGGAAGGCTACGGGATCCTGCCGGCTAAGTGGTTGGCGCTGGAAGTTCGTCGGGGGTTGATCATGCGGCCTTCGGGGTGGTTGCGGGGGCGGGCTGCTGGGTGGGGTCGGCCGGGCGGAGGGTGTCGAGGCGGGTGAGGTGTCGCTGGAGGTCGGCGGCGGTGTAGTTCCAGTTGAACGGCGTGGCGGTGGCGTTGTAGCGGTCGGTGAAGGCCAGCAGGGTGGCGGCGAGCTGGCCGGTGCCGGCGAAGTCGTTGGGCGAGACGACCTTCTTCTGCACAATTGAGAAGAAGATTTCTACCTGGTTGAGCCAGGAGGCGTGGACCGGCGTGTGGATCATGATGCAGTTCGGGTAGGCCTTGCGGAGCCGCTTGATGGCGGCCTTGCCGCGGTGGTCGGAGCCGTTGTCGACGATGACGAACACCCGGCCGGCGCTCGTGTATGGCTCCTGGCGCATGACCTGGTGCAGCAGCCTCATGAACGGGGCGATCCCGGTGGTCTTGGGGGTGGAGGCGAGCACCGTGCCGGTGTGCACGTCCAAGGCGGCCAGCAGCGCCAGGGCGCCCTTGCGCTGGTATTGGTGCTCCACACGCATCGGCTGGCCGGGTCCCGGGGGGGTGGCGGGGTGGCAGCGGGCGCGGGCCTGGATGGATGGCTTGGCGTCGACGGAGATGATGCGGTCGCCGGGCCGCAGCGGCTCGCCCTGGTAGCAACCCTGGTACAGGTCGAGGATCACCGCGGCCTTGGCGGCGAAGTCGGGGTCGCGGGGGAAGATCCAGGACTGGTACTGCCAGGGCTTGATGGGGTTCTCGGTCAGGATCCGGCGCACGCTGGACGCGGAGATCGAGCTGACCAGGGCCCGGCTGGCCAGCTCGGCGGCCAGCTCCGGGCAGCTCCACCGGGCCAGCGGCACCCCGGTCGCGGCTGGCAGCTGGCAGGCCAGCGCGCAGACTTCAGCCCGCTCCAGTGCGGTGATGCGGCGGGGGCGCCCGGGCCGGGACCGGTCGGTCAGGCCGGCCAGGCCACGCTCGGCGAACCTGCCCCGCCACTTGCGCACGGTGTCCTCGGTGATCCCAAGCCCAGCCGCGATCCGGGCGTTCGGCTGGCCTCGCGCGGCCAGCAAGATGATCTGGGCGCGCAGCCGGTCCCGGTGCGGGGTTTTGTGGCCGCGCACCCGTTGCTTCAACGTCCCGCGCTGGCAGGCCCGCAAGGCGACCGGTACGGCGGCTGGCTTCGGCATCAGCGGCTCCCAGGGAATGACACGCCTGTCATTCGCGTGACAATGACCCTCATGCCCGCGATCCCGGAATCGACCAGGAACTCCCTGAGCCAGCGGCTCTACGACCATGCCAGGGGGAACTGGATCTGGAACTGGCCCCAGCTCGCCGACGTCCAGGTGCGCTACCGTGGCAGCTTCGCCTACGTCAGCGGCGTGCTGCCCGGCAGCGAACAGCTCCCCCTCTGCCGGCTGCGCTACGGCGGCTCCGCCCACTCCTTCGGATTCGCGATCTACTCCGCCGCCCATGACCGTTATGAAGACGCCGTCCTGCTCACCGGACTTCCCGTCGGCACACCGCAAGACGCCCTCGACACCGCCTGCACGACCCACCTCGCCGGGCTCGGCCACGCGCCAGACCTGTAACCCTGAACCCAACCCCCGACGAACTTCCAGCGCCAACCACTAAGTATCGTCGCGTCGGCATCGGTACTAAGGATGTCGACTGGCTGCGCAGGCAGATCACGAAGGAGCTCGATGCCTGGTCGGACCCGAACAAGCAGCGGGTCACCGAGGGCCGCGTACCCGAATACCTGATCATCGCGACGAACGTGCGGCTATCGAGTGCCGCCCGCACCGGCGGGATCGACCGGATCACGACGCTGCTGACCGGCTACGCCAACCGAATCGGGCTCAAAGGTTCGGCGCTGTGGGAGGCCAACCAACTCACCATGTACCTCAACGCCTATCCCGCGGTGAGCGCCAAGTTCGCCGAGTTCATCACGGCTGGGGACGTGCTGGCCAAGGCATTCGACAAGCTGGACGGCATCGGCGTCCCACCCGAGCCTGAGCGGCAGCGGGTCGGGCAGGGCCAGCCCGGTAACGAGCGGGCCTTTCTCGCCGCCTACCGTGCGGCCGGCGGCACGGCCGTACTCGGCGAGGCAACCACCCAGGTCTACGACGACGGCCCCAGCTGGGTCCAGCAGTTCGCCGGCGGCCCCGGCCGCGGACCCGTGGTGCTCTGCGCGCGCCATGAGCACCCAGCGATCGCGGTCGACGCGGACCTGTGGGACGCGATCTGCAACGCCGGCGCTGGCAGCGGACGGCTCGACGCCGTCGGCTACCCGGTCGTCACCGCGCCCTCGCCGTCGTTCATCGCCGCGGACGTTGACGAGGTCCGGCTCGCCGGTGGTAGCTGGGGCCCGGGCCTGCTGGTACGCCAGCCCGACGGGCAATGGCGCTGGGACGCGCAGACGAGGTTCAGCTTCGACACGCGCGAGCGCGGGCGATGGACGGCCAGCCTCGACAAGATGGATCTCCGTCTGCGGTGCGCTGCGCGCATCGAATGGGTCGAAGCGCCGACGCCTGGAGGCCGCTTTTCCGGATGGCCCACTGCGGGGAATTATCGCAGAGGTCGCTCACCATCTCGGCCTTGACGCCGCTGCGGCGACCTGGCAGCGCACGCCGGACTCGGAGGGCTACAACGACCGGCGGTTCGCCAGCTACCGGCTGGTGGTACCGGGCTCGGATGGTCGTACCGCGCTGGGGTTCTGGGCCCGGTTCCAGCTGCCGGATGGACTGCAGTCCACGGTGATCAGCATGGTCGACATGCGGGTGGACTTCGCCGCAGTTGGTGTGGATCACGGTCAGACCGTCGTCAAACGTGTTGATCCAACCCACCGACTGGGCGACAAGCAGCTACAGAGGTTCTTCACCGCAGGCTGGCTGACGGTCGCCAGGTTGCTGCCATTGGCTGCAACCGATGACCCCTGGCGCCGCGACCGGCCGGCCCGACGACGATCGAGCTCCACATCGACACCGAACGCGCGGTTGGGTACGGCGGGGAGCGGGTTCTGGAGTTGCCGGACATGCTGGACCTGAGCGGGTTCGCCGAGCCGCCGTCCCAGGCGAAACCATGGATGTCGACTGCGGTCACCGCTTCGCTGGGACTCGACGACCGGGACGTCCAGCAGCTTGTCGTGCAGACCCTCGCCCACATGGCCTCAGGCTTCGGCTTCCTGGACACGGACTGAGAGGAACCGGCGACGTCGGGCGGCGTTCAGCGTGGACGCTTGTGCGGCATTTGCCGGAGTGATCTGCCGCCGATACGCGCCGGTCAGCTGTTCCAGCCGAAGAAGTCTTCGTGTTCGACATCGTCGGTCCAGTAGTTGTAGCGCTCCCCAAGCAACGCGAAGAGGGCTCGGTAGTCGGGCCGCCGCTGGTGGACTTGAAGACCGAGCATCTTGATCGTGGATAGGACGGCGACCTGGAGATGGAACTGAAGGTCCTCCTCGGTGAACACCTCAGGTGCCAGCTGCGGGTCCTCGGCTTGTTCTGGCTCGAAGGCGATCGCCACGAACCGCTGCTGGTCCGCAGGCGTCATACCGGTCGTGACACGCAGGCCGCGCGCGGCAGCCCGCTTGTTGGCCACGAGGTCCGTGATAGCGGTCAGCAGGTGCCAGTCGCGCCAGCCCTCGACGCGCAACCTGCCAGCAACGGCGCGGAACCCAGGATCCTGCGCGATCCGAGAGAGGGTGTAGCGCACCGGGGGCAGGAGGTTCTCGTAGCGGGCCTGGACCGCCTGCAGCGACTGCTCCCGGTCGTAGCCAGGCGCAAGCCCACGGCGAGGCCGCATCGCCTCGGCCTTGACGCGTTGACGAACAGGCATCCGCGCACCCGGTGGGGGGCGGTCGAGGGCGGCGAACTGGGCGTAGACGTCCTGCCGGAGCAGGTCGGCGATCTCGTCGTAGGGCCTGCCGGCCACGAGTTTGTGCCAGAGTCCCTTCTCGAAGGCGCATTCGATGACCGCCATGAACTGCTCACGGGGAAGCAGGGAGTTGGTCAGCAGGATGTAGACCAACGCGCTGGTGACCTCCACCTGTACGGTGTCGACGTTCATCGTGTCGATGCCGGTCAGGTGCACGACCCAGTGGCCTCCAGGAGCGCCGGTCACCTCCTCAAGTCCGTCGGCGCCACCGGTCCCGGCGACGGCATCGGGCCGCACGTCGACGGTGATCTCGCCGCCGAGCAGCATCGCGTCGTGGATGGCAAGTTCGGCCAGCACGATCTGTGCCGCTGCGACGAAGCGTTCGGCCGCGAGGACCGACCGGCGGTCGTTGGCAGCGGTGACGGTCCATTGCATGTCCAGGGCCGCCCACGTGTAGCGGCGGGTCGGCCCTGCGTCGCTGAACGGGCGGCCGATGCCGTCTCGGTCGGCGATCGTTGCGTACTCGTCCTCCGCCAGTGGGGGCAGTTCGGCGACGCGCTGCAGCATCGGTTCGAGCATGCGGTCGACGCCGGTCGAGGTGACCCCCGCCTGGATGCACGGCAGGTACTCCGGCCGTACAGTCCGCGCCGCACGCAGGATATGCGCCTGGTCGATGACCATGTCCAGCAGGTAGGGGTACCGGTCGAAGCTCCACGGGTCGTCGGTGAGCGCGCTCTGGGCGAAGATGCCCGCGCGGAAGGTGTAGGTGGCCGTCAACCAACTCCCCGCCTGGTGGTCATAGGTGGCGGCCAGAATGAGGCCCCGGGCGACGATGACCGACAGGTCGGGGTCCGACGCGCTGTTCGCAGCGGCCGCGGCGGCCAGCGCGTACTGCTTCGCCGCGATCGGCAGCCCAAGTCGGGAATAGACGCGAGCGGCCAACAGCATCATGATCAGCCCGCCGGTGATGGTGTCACCCTGCCACCAGTTGACCTTGGCTTCGTGGATCTCGTTGAGCGCATCGAGAAGCCGGTCCGCGTTCAGGAGCTGGATCGCCCGCGTCTGGGCTCGGTCGCCTTTGGCTGCCTGGCCGTTGATCCGGTCGGTGGCGGCGTCGAGCGCGTCGCGCACCTGCGCGTACAGCGGGTGATCCACCAGCAGTGGGGCGAGCATGTCGAAGTGGGTGGCGGTCTGCTCGACCGGGAACAGGGGAGCGCGTTGCAGACTCTGCCCGAGTCGGGCTAGTGCCGCCATGCCCTTGTCGACATCGATCAATTGGACGCCGCCGAGCTCAACCCGGATCGGCGTGCCGGCTTCGACTGCGGCGAGGACGCGGGCGGTCGCGTCGGTGAAGCTCGGCAGCTCCGCCGGATCCGGCCACGTGTCCTCGGGGAGGCGCTGGTGGAAGGCCAGGCGCGCTTGCAGCGACAGCAGGTGCGCCTCGGCGTTGGGGTACGGGCCGGCCGCCAGCAAACAGTCGATCTTGTCGGAGAGTTCGCGCCGCCAGCCGTCCAGCCCGGCCGGGGTCACGCTGGTGGCGCGGCGCAGGATTGCGGCGAAGCAGAACTCCAGGAGGATCACGGCGTCCTGCAGGAGCCCCGGGTCGCTCACCTCGCTGATCGCCGTGGCGAAGAAGTCGCAGAGCACATCGTCGGCCGGTCGCAGCGTGTCGTACCCGTGGACGGTCGCCGTCACGATCGCGTACTGCGCCCGGACAACGACGTCGGTGCTGGTCGCCGCCGCGAGCAGGGCGCGGGCCTGGACAAGCCAGTCCGGCAGGTCGGCGCGGGCTTCGACGTGGTAGCTCGCGTGCCGTAGCGGCTCTCGAAGATCGACCAGCTCTCCCAGCGTCCCTGTCAGCAGGGATCGGGACCGCCACCGCTCCCGGTCGGCGAGGTACCACCCTGGCAGCGGCGGATCGTCCGCCGGGCGTTTGGGTGCCAAGCTCGACGGCAGATGCAGGTAGTCCACTGCGAGGAAGAACAGGTCCGGGTCGCTGAGATGGTCGGCGATCGCGGTCGCGTCCCAGATCTCCAACGCGACGTCGTGGTTGCGGAGCGTCTCGTCCTGCAGTTCATGGCGCTTGCCGACAGGCACGCCCACTACGGTGAAGTAAATGACTCGGTGTACCGGGTCACCCTGACCCGTGATCGACGCCAGATCATGTCTGATCTTGGTTGGGACGTCCTCCCGTTGCACGGTGCAGGCCAGCACAACCTTCTCCCCGGAAGCGAGCGCGATGAAGGTGGAGGTGCCGGGCAGCTCGTCCGGCAGGTTCGTCCAGTGGCTCTCACTGTCCCGGCCCTGGTCCCCGCCGCTACTGACCGGTCCGGTGGCGGGGATCAGGTTGCTGGTGATCCGCCGGCGCACCAAACCGTGGCAGAGCCGCTCGAAGTCGTGGTGGGCGTTGTTCTCGCCCAAGGTGTTCAAGCCGAAGCGGATCTGCTGCGCGAGCTGCGTCGGGCTATCCACCTTCGGAGCTACCTCCAGGTCCTGGCGTGCCAATTCCCTAGGATGCTGGAGCACCGCCGGGTCGTCGGTGCGATCCGCCAAGGCAGGCGCAGCCGGGCACCGAAAGGGCACAGCATCCAGTGTAGGACCGGCGACGGAGCCTGCAGGGCGGCCGCGCCGCTGCACTCGTGATCCCGGCTTCCGTTTGCACCGCAGTTGGACCCCGGGGAGCCATCATTGAGGTATGAATATTGAGGAACCTGACGTTTCGTCCGGGCTGCTGCGGTCACCGTCACCTGCGTCGCGGCAAGCGACGCCGACAGATCGGCGCGTGAACGGTGGAGGGCAGAGGATGGCCACCGTTTGTCTGTCAGATCCTTTCGGCCCCGGCCGGCGTTCAACTGGATGTGAGCCAGCGGTACCGCTCGGCGACGGCTGCTGTTCCGGGTCCAGGATGTGTGCCGGGCCGTCGGCGGGCTCATCTGCCTTGGCCGGTGGCTGCACCAGTTCCAGGTGTAGAAGCATCACGGACAGCCTCATTGACTCATTGGCAAGTTCAACGCTCACCTCGCAGTCGGGCCGCCAGACCATCGGGTGCTCCATGACCCACCGATGTGCTGTCCCGCGTCGCGTGCCGGCCAGCCGCGACCGGTTGCTTCGGCTCCATCTCAACGCCATGCCACAGCAGGCGCGCCAGCGCCTCCCATGGCGCGCTGAAGCTGTGCGGGGCGCCGCGTCAGGTCAGGTCTGGGTGCGGGACTGGGAGATCGCCCGACAACCACGCAACCTCTTACACCGCTGTGACCACCCGCACGGCACGCCGCCAAGCCCGGCCATACGTAGCGGCTGAGCAGCACAGATGCCCCACCCGGCCGTCGGCCTGCCAGACCTGCGGCCCCGGCAGGCCAAGCCCCGTTGCCGATCCAGGTCGCCCAGATGGCCACGGTCGCCCCGCGCCAACGGCCCGCCGGACCTGCCAGTTGATGAGCCCCGGCCCCAACCGTCGTAGCGGTGTCAGCTGGTCAGTGAGTGACGTCTGCCTCGATAGCGGCTGCACCACCCGCACGGATCGAGGAGCCGCCATGTGCTGTTCCAGCCCTTCGCCGCTCGACACGCTGGAGACGACGTTTCGTCTTCTCGCCGGCGGCCCGCAGCCGCTTGCCCTGGACGGTCCCGCGGTCGGCCTGCGGGCCGGGCGCCCATCGCGCTCTTGGACCTGCGGGCCATGGTGTTTCATCCAGCGACCAGTGTCAGCGTGCAACGTGCCGTGCTCGTGGAGCTGGTCCGACGGGCGCGGCGGCATCGCGGGGCGTGGGTCGTTGGCCTGGTCGGTGTCCTGTTGCCGGGCCTGTCGCAGGCCGCCGCAGGACGCACACCGGACTGCTCGGGCGGCACCGCTGACCTCGACGCCACAATGCTCGCCGGCCTGCTCGAGCAGCTGGACGCCCCAGGGGTGCTCAGCGAGGAGGTCGCCGAGCGATTGCTTTGGACCACGGTGCGATCTCCCACTGCCCCGGCCAGCCCCACCCACGCCCGGCCTCGCCCGCTCATCGATTCTGGGACTGCCCAGTGAGCCGGTACCTCACCGTGGAGGAGGTGGCCGAGACACTCCGGGTCTCGGTGAGCTGGGTCTACCGGCACAAGGAGCTGCTTGGTGGCGTGCGGCTCGGCGACCGGCTGTGGCGCTTCCCCGAGCAGGAGCTCCCTGCGCGGCTGGCCCAACCAGCCGTGCCGGCCACGCCACCACAGGCTGACGCCGACCACGGTCCACGGATCCGGCCGACGCCAGCCCATAAGAAGAAGTGGAGTCTTGGCTAACCGTCCTCGAGCTGCCAACGCCCGGCCAGTCCCAGCTCATCGGTGGTCAGCAGCCCACGGTCGACCAGCTTGTCGACGTGGGCGTACACCATCATCGTCACCACCGCGTTGGCGTGCCCGAGGCGGCCGGCCACGGCGATCATCGGCACCCGCTGGGCGATCAGCCAGGTCGCATGAGTATGGCGCAGGTCATGGAAGCGCAGCCCGCCGTACTCCGGCCACAGCTGGGCCAGCTCGGCCTTGCGCAGTGCTCGTTTCCAGATCCGGGCGAAGTTGTTGCTCGACAGCGTGCCGCTGTCACCACGAGACCCGCCTGGGGTGCTGAAGATCCGCGCGAAGGCGCCGCCGCCGACCAGCTCCCGATGGGCGCGGAATGCGTCGACCGTCTCCTGGTCAAGGGCAATCGTGCGGATCCCCGCCTCGGTCTTGGGCGCCTTCTCAATGCCGCGGCCCAGCTCGCCCCAGCGCATCCCGGTCAGCGCGGCGACCAGCACCAGCGCCCGATAGCGCGGCTTGATCGCCTTGGCCAGCCGGTCGAGCTGGGTGCGGGTCAGCCACACCTCGCGCCGCCGCACCGGCTGGTTGCGGGTCGCTGAGGCACGGCCCGCGCCGCTTTTTCGCAGCAGCGGGGAGCGGGCCAGGTAGTCGTCGTCGACGGCGGCGTTGAGGATCGTCCCGAGCAGCGACAGGTAGGTGTTGACGGTGCGGGCCGCGAGGCCCTCGGCGACCATCGCGGCCTTCCAGGCGCCGATGGTGCTGGCGTCCAGGTCGCCGATGGGGATGTCCCCGAAGGTCGGCAGGATGCGTTTTTCGACCTTCTTGCGGGTGCCGTACTCTGAGCTTGGGTGCTGGTCCTTCCACGCCGGCCACCACTTGGTGGTCACGTACTCCCCGAAGAGCGTGTGCGCCTTCTGCGGGTCAGGGTCGGCCACTGGTTGGGGTTGGTCGCGGTCGCCGCGCTCGATCGCCCGCTTCTCGGCGAGCGCCCGGCGCTTGGTGGGGAAGATGCCGGCCGAGCGCTGGTGGTTCCCGTCCTGGAAGCGGACTTGGTAGCGTTCGTAGGGGTGCCGAGCAGTTGGCGGGATCGCCGCGATCCAGGCCATGTACGATGCCTCCGTGTCGCAGATCACCGGATGAGTTGCGACCTGCAGTCCGGATGAGTTCCTACTGAGTTCCGGATGAGGAGGCCCCAGAGAACATCGCTACACTCGCAGGGAGGCTCACTTACAAGCTCACTACCAGCAACAACACTCGACTCGGGCGTGTAGCTCAGGTGGTTAGAGCGCGTCGCTTACAACGACGAGGCCGTAGGTTCAAGTCCTGCCACGCCCACAACGACGAAATCGTAGGTCAGCGTGCTGACTCGTTGCCGCGCCGGCCCTCACCTTCACTATGTGAACCATCTATGCAGTGAAGATGCATCACGATACGCGACGCTGAGCAGCACGGTAGGGCGCTCGGGCAGGTGCTCGAGCTCGCCGTCCTGATGAGCGAGGACATGACCCAGAGCCTGGCACGGGACGGTCTGACCGTCTCCCGCGCCCGCGTGCTCTGGGAGCTGTACCACCGTGGCCCGAGCACACAGCGGGTCCTCGCCTAGGCTCTGGACGTGAGCCCTCGGAACATCACCGGGCTCGTCGACGGACTGGTCGCAACCGGCTTCGTGCCCCGGGAGCCGCACCCGACGGACCGGCGCGCGACGCTCGTTTCGTTCACCGAGCGCGGGGCGCGGACCGCGAAGGAGATGGACGAGGGTCGCCAGCAGCTCGGCGAGCTGCTGTTCTCGGAGATGTCCGGCAAGCAGTTCGACGGCCTTGTCGAGGGCCTGGGCGCGGTGCTCACCCGGCTCCGGGAGGAGCTGTCGCGGATGAACGTGGAACGTCCGTGAAGGCCGCCATCGCGCTGGTCCGTCGGGCGGCCGCGTTCGAGCTGGCCCTGTACCGAAGCCTGTTCCGTTGGCTGACCCGACACCTGGACGTCCCCTCCAACGCCGTGGCCTTCGCGTACATCGGCGCAGTGGCGGCGGTCCTGTGGGCTGTCATCATCGTGGTCTGGGTCTGGTCTGGATACTCGGCGTGACGGCGAGCTGCTCAAGGTCGACCCCACCCGCACATGCTGGGTGAGCTGACTGATCGGAGGCCATCATGCCGGGTGCGAGCGAGCGGACACGACGGGTCAAGGTTCTCAACGCCAACTGGATCGCTGGGCCAGATGGCGATGACGGCCGGTTCGAGGTCATGGTTGTGACCGAGGACGACCAGCAGCACACGATCGCCCCCCAGCCCTGCAGCGATGACCGCGCTGCTGGCTCTGGCACACGCCGACACCATCCTGCTGTGGGATCCCGCCAACCGGACGCTGATCGCCGCCAACGTCGTCGGTACGTGGCTGGCCGCCACCGGGCTGACCAGAGCCACCGTTGCTGTCGTTGACCCCTGACGGCCCCGGGTGCCCGGCCCAAGTGCTGACTTTCGGCGCACGCCAAAGGCACAGACAATGCGCCCAAAGGCCAGCGTGACCTACCACTGGTACCAATCCTCATGTGGGAAACACCCGGCTAGACGCAATGCCATCCGGTTTGCCGCTTTGACGTGGTAGTGTCCGCTCCTTGTCGTTGCAGGAAGGAGCGGAGCAAACCGGGATGGCACCCGCCGTACCTATCGAGCTGCCCTCGCCGCCGCCGATCACCGACCGGATCGCGCTCGGTGCGCTGACCAGCACCTTCCCGCCTGAGCTGGTGGATCGGGTGGTGCAGCAGACCGGCCGGGCCGAGCAGCGCCGCCGGCTGCTGCCGGCCCGCGTGGTGGTCTATTGGGTGCTGGCGTTGGCGCTGTATGGCCATGCGGCCTACGAGGAGGTACTGCGCTGCCTGGTCGAGGGGCTGGGCTGGGCGGTGCGGGCGCGGCGGGGCCGGCGGAGCTGGCCGTACTGGCACGTGCCGCCCGGCCGCTGGCGACGCCTGCGACCCGGGGCGCGTGGTATCGCCGCTGGCGGCTGCTGGTCCTGGACGGGACCTGCCTGGACGTGCCGGACACGCCCGAGAACGATGCCGCGTTCGGGCGGCCCACCCCCTGGCCCCGGCCGCTCTTGGCGCGACCCAACGCCTGGTTGGCGGGGCTGTCGGGCACATCCAGACAGGTCCCGTCCATGACCATGACCCGCCAGTTGCGATACCACGCCCCCCGCGTCGCCTTGGTCGCCAACGGCCGCGCGGCCTGGGCGAACAGCACCTTGAGCGGCTCGGCGCCCAACCGGGTGCGGGCCTCCACCAGCGCGGGGGCGCCCGGCACGTGCCACCAGGGCCAGCTGCGCCGGCCCCGCCGCGCATGCTGCGCCCAGCCCAGCCCCTCCACCAGGCAGCGCATCACCTCCTCGTAGGCGGCATGGCTATACAGCGCCAACGCCAACACGAAGTAGACGACCACCCGGGCGGGCAGCAGCCGGCGGCGCTGCTCGGCCCGGCCGGTCTGCTCGATCACCCGGTCGACCAGCCCGGGCGGGAACGTGCTGGTCAGCGCGCCCAGCGCGATCCGGTCGGCGATCGGCGGCGGCGAGGGCAACAGGGTGGGTGCGGCGGGAGCCATCCGGTCGTGTCCGCTCCTTCCACGAAGCGACAAGGAGCGGACACTACCACGTCAAAGCAGCAAACCGAATGGCATTG
>WNGB01011635.1_pt1 | contig 12033 bp, 10 predicted proteins | sample 5400681 | NCBI WGS metagenome assembly WNGB01 (sample SAMN13153367, study PRJNA577476) | soil metagenome | isolation source: 115 cm soil or saprolite under grassland replicate 2 | place: USA:California | collected 2016-06-15 | reverse complement strand
CCTCCTCGAACTTTTCGTAGATCGTGACGGCGAGAATCGACACGCAGAGCACGAGCCCCGTGCCGTGGAGCAGGAGATGCCGCTTCCAGAACGGATCGCTTCTGCGCACCTGGATCCAGTGCCGCGACATGCCGAGCATTGTCAGGCTGAACGTCAGGAAGACGTTGATGGCGTACATGACGACGAGCCGGTCCACGGATCCCCGCGTGTAGCCGAGCGTCACGAATGCCGCGATTCCCATCAACCAGATCCCGTTGTTGGTCACCAGACGGTCGGAAAGCTGGGCGAACCGGTGAGGCGCCCACGAGTCCGTCGCCATGTTGGCCAGGATCCTCGGGCCGTCGAGGAAGCCTGCCTGTGCCGCGACGAAGAGGAGACAGCCCGCCGAGACGAGGGTCAGAATCACGAGCGTGTGCCCGATGGTGAATCCGCCGATCGTCCACGCCCCGAAGGCATTTTCCGCGAGGACCGCGTTCATGACCTTCGTGGGATGCGGCCGGGAGCCCGTCACAAGATACCCGAGGATGATCCCGGACGCCGTGAAGGCCAGCGAGACGGCCATGTAGAGCATTGTCTTCTTGGCGTTCTGGACCTTGGGCTCTCTCAGGATCGGCACGCCGTTGGAGACGGCCTCGATGCCGGTGTAGGTCCCTCCGCCGAGCGAATAGGCCCTCAGGATGATGAAGAGCATCGGGAGGAACCCGATCGTTGAGGCTGTCCCCTGGGCTTCTCGGACGGCGCCGGTGAAGACGTGCGGCAGCTCGGAGAGGTGCCCGACGAGCGCCACGACGATCATCAGGAAGTGCATAGCGACGAAGGCGAGAAAGATCGGGACGAGGACCGTGACGCTCTCCTTGACCCCTCGCAGGTTCAGAAGGATCAGGACCGCGAGCACCACGACTTTCGTTGAGAACCCGTAGACGTGCAGGCGCTCCGGCAGGATGCTGAAGATCTGATCCACGCCGGAGGCCACCGAGATCGAGATCGTCAGGATGTAGTCCACGATGAGGGCGTTGCCCGACACGACGCCGAAGCGGGGGCCGAGGAGCTTGGTCGCGACGAGATACCCGCCGCCGCCTCCCGGGAAGAGCTCGATCATCTTGCTGTAGGCGAGCGAGATGAGCATCACTGTCCCGGCCGTCATCACAGCCAGAATGACCGCGAGATACGCGTGTTGGCCGAGCGCCTTGAACGCGGCCTCGGGTCCGTAGGCCGAGGAGGAGAGGCCGTCGGCGCCGAGGCCGACCCAGGCGAGAAAGGCCACGAGCGTGACGTGATGGAAGATGCGCGGGTCCATCGGATCCCGCGCCTTCCCCACGAGGAGGATTTTTAAGGTATTCGGCAAGCTTCTGGCCGTCCTCTGAAAACGGCCGGCGGCATTATGTTGGGCCCTGTCCGATCCGTCAATTCGGGCCTACCCGTGATAGGGTTTTCGAGGTTTCTGTGTCTCGACCGCGGTCGGTCTTCCGGCTGAAGCTCTCCGTCGGAAGCCGCGGCAACCGAGTTTCCAATCGGGGACATCGGGGAGGTCGCAAATGGCGCGGGCTTTGAAGACGTTCAACAATCCGGCGAGGCGCAATTGTGCTCCCCGTCCGGAAAGAGGAGGAGACATGAAGAAGAAGATTCTGGCGTTATCGGTGGTGGCGGTCCTGTGCGCTGTCGTGACCCTGGCCGGCGACGAGAAGATGGGCGACAAGAAGCCCATGAACGAAGGGACTATCACGAAGGTGGACATGGCCGGCAAGATGATGACGGTCAAGGACAGCGCGGGCAAAGAGGCGACGGTTTACTGGAATGATACAACGAAGGTCTCGGGCGACGAGATGAAAGAGGGCGCGATCGTCCACTGGGCGGGAGCGGAGAAGGACGGCAAGATGTGGGCAACCAAGGTCCACGTCGGCGAAATGAAGATGAAGCACAAGATGTGACGCTCCCGCTTGCGGGATTCTCATCGGGGCGCGCGGGCGCCCCGATTTCCTTTTTGGCCGCTGGGAAATGAACTCGAAATCCGCCTGCTGGTAGGGGACTCCCGCAGGGAGTAGCTCCCGCCAGTAGTTGCCGGCCGATCCGTGTTGGCAAGACATGCGCCTCGATAGAACGCCAGGGCCGGCTCGAGTTGCTTGCGTTAGGGACTACGGACTACGACGCTGCCCGCTCAACCGCGGCGAGCTGTTCGGCCCGGGCGAGGTTTGACCGGGCGGCTTCGAAGTTGCCGTCGAGACCGATGGCTTTTCCAAACGCGTCCACGGCGCCCGCGAAATCACCCCGGCGCGTCCGCGCCACACCCAGGTTGTTCCAGAGTGAAGATCCCTTGGGACTGACCTCGAGAGCCTGGACCAGGACCGCTTCGGCTTGCGCGGGCTTGCCGGCTTCGATGAGTGCCGCGCCGAGTCCGCTGGCGGCCTCCTCGCTTGCCGGGTCGAGATCCCAGGCCGCCCGGTAGGCGGATGCCGCCTCCTCATAGCGCTTCTGATCGACGCGCAAGTGCCCGAGGACGATCCAGACCGCTTCGTCGCTCGGCGAGAGGCGCGAAGCCTCAACGAGCTCCCGCTCCGCCTCCGAGGGCATTCCCTTCTTCCAATAGGCCCGCCCGAGATTGTCGTGGAAGACCGCGTTCTGAGGAGCCAGGCGGACGGCCTCGGAGAGCTGCACGATCGCCTGATCGGTCTCGTCGGCGCGGGCGAGAAAAACTCCGAAGTCGTTGCGGGCGACCGGGTCGGTCGGATCGGTCTCGACGGCGCGGCCGAAGGCGATGCGGGCTGCGGTCTTCTCCTTGAGATCCTCCATGGTCCGGCCCAACCCCAGCGCGGCCGTCACGCTCTTCGCGTTCAACTCCAGGGCGCGGCGGTAGTGGCTGGCGGAAGTGTTCCACTTCCTCTGCATCTCGGCCAATTGGGCCAGGCCCAACTCCGCCCGCGCGTTGCTCGTGTCGAGCATGATGGCCGCCGCGTACTCGCGCTCCGCGTCGGCCTCCTTGCCGAGCGCGAAGGAGGCATCGGCGATGAGGCGATGGGCCTCGGAATTCTTCGGATCCACGTCGAGAGCGCGGCTGGCGATGACCTGCGCATTGCGGAAGTCGCCGCGCTTCAACGCCGTCTCGGAGGATTCGAGCAGAGGCGCGACGCTGACACCGGCGACTGTGGCGGCTCCCGCAGGTGCGGACGGAGCGGCTCCCGGCAGTGGGGTCGCCGTGACGACATTACGCTCCAGATCCGAAGCCTTGCGCTGCTCCGCGTCCGCGTCATTGCCGCGGCCGAGCTTGTCGTAGACCTCGGCCAGCAGGCGGTGGACCTGCGGGTCGTTTGATTTCTCGGCTCTCTTCAGGTCGTAGAGCGCCTCTTCCGCCTTGCCGTCGGCGAGCTTCTCCCGCGCCATGCGCTTCAACTCGCCGATGTCGGCCGGCGGAACGGAGGGGCCGGCCACTTCGGCGCGAACGGCCTGAGCGAGGCGCACGAAATCCGGACTGTAGAAGTCGGCGGCGATCTCCATGCTTGGCCGGGCCGTGAAGGCGGCTTTCAGACTCTCCCGGGCTGTCTTGGAGTTTCCCCCGATGAAATAGGCCCAGGCGCTCTGGAAGTAAAGGTCGGACTTGCGATCCGCCGAGAGGTCCGGCGCATCCGCCGCCTTCGCGTACTTGCCGCCGGCCTCCTGGAAGCGGCCGGAATCGAACGCTCGCTTGGCCTCGGTTTCGAGCCTGCTCGGCTCCTGCGCGAGGGCCAGAGTCCCGAAGAGGAGGAGAAACGCGGCAGCCGACCGCGCGGTCAAGAGCCTTCCTGCCTGGACGTGGGCGCGGGAGGCGAGAAGGTTTTCTTTTCACCGTCCGACACGGTCACCTCGCCCGTGTACGCATTGACGCCTTCGCGCGAGAGCGTGACGTGATGTGAGCCGACGGGGACGCGGAAACTCTTCTCGCCGATCAAGATCCCTTTGAATTTCGAGTCGATCAGCACGTTGGCTCCCGCCCAGGCCGGCGAATTGATGACGACGACTCCCACGGGGAAACGGTACGCGATCGGAGGAGAACCCTCGGCTCCGACCGTGAATTGCTTCTCGTAGGCGGGAAGGTCCGGGCTCTCGAATCGCAGGGTGTGTTTCCCCTGGGGCAGCTCGACCACCTGAGCGGGGATGGAAGGGCCGATCCGTTTGCCGTCGACGAACAGAGTCGCGAGCGGGATGGAGCTGAACTGGACCTTGAAGGAGCGGGGTTTGGCCGGTTCGACCTTCTTCACGGGCCGCTCCTCCTCCTGCGGCGGGAGAGCGGGAGGCGGCACGGCTTGCTTTGCCGCGGTCTTGCCGCTGCGGGACTCCTTGACCGTGTCCTTGCCCGCCTGGGGAGCGGGGAACACGATGGGAGCGGTGGCGACCGGAGGCGGAACTTCCCGCGGCCGCGGCGGCGCTGCGGCCGGATGACTCCGCATCAGAATGACCAGGCCCGCGCCGATGATGACGGCGGCTGCGAGACCGGCGCCGATCCAGACTCCTTTTCCCGGAGCCGCCGCCGCCGCGGGAGCCGCCTCCGTTCCCTTCGGCTCCCCCGTGCGCTGGGAAGGATCTCGGAAGTTGACGAGCTCCAGCCCCTCCGGCAGGCGGCCGGGCGTGGGCGTGGCAACGGAAGTCACGGTCTGTTCGTCCTGGGCCGGGACCCGCGCCAGAGCGCCGGACGGCGGCGTGATGTTGGCCGATGTCGCCATTCCCTTGCTCGGGGTCTTGATCGTTTCATCCGGATCGAAAGGCACCGGGTGACCGCCGGCCCCCTGCGCGGTAGCCTGGGCCGTGGAGAAGCCGCCACTGCCTCCGACGATCTTGCGGTAGACCGAGATCAGGTCCTGACGCATCGCCTCCATCGAGGGGTAGCGGTTCTCGACGTTCTTCTCCATTGCCCGGTTGACGATCGCCGCCAACGCCGGAGGGACGTCGGGCGCGACCGATTGGATGGGCTCCGGAGCCTCGTTCAAGATCCTGTAGAGGATCGTAGAAAGGTGCTCTCCGCGAAACGGCTTCTGATACGCCAGGAGCTCATACGCGAGCACGCCGACGGCGAAGATGTCCGTGCGCCGGTCCAGCGTCTCTCCCCGTATCTGCTCGGGCGCGAGGTACGCCGAGGTCCCCAGCGTGATTCCCGTCTGCGTCAGGCTCGACTCCGACTGGAGCGATTTGGCGATGCCGAAGTCCATGATCTTGATCGTGCCGTTCTCCAGGATCCGGATGTTTGCGGGCTTGATGTCGCGATGGATGACGTGCGCTTCATGAGCGAAGTGGAGGCCTTCGGCGATGGCGATCAGGATCTCCACCTTACGCTGGAGCGGCAGGGGTTCTCCGCGCTTGATGACCTTGTCCACGTCTTCGCCGGTCAAGAACTCCTGGACGATGTACGGAATGTCGTTCTCGACCCCGAAATCGTAGATCGTGGTGATATTGCGGTGGTGGAGATTGCCGGCCAGCTCCGCCTCGCGGAAGAACCGGCTCTTGATCTCCGGGTCATTCAACTGACAGGTCTTGACCGCGACCGTCCGCTTGATGAACGGATCTCTCCCCTTGAAAACGGCGCCGAAGCCGCCGGTGCCGATCTGTTCCGAGATCTCGTATTTGCCGATTTTTTCCGGTATGCCCACGGAGTCCTTCCCGCCGGCGATTCTAGCAGGGCCACAGCCGACGCGCAGCAGCCCGACCGGAGAACAAATGCCGGTAGACTCCCTGCGTGCATCGCTTCGCGCGGATGGCCGTCTGGGCCGCGGTCTGTGTGTCGCCCCTCGCCTGCGGGCGAGCCTCCCCGCGCAAGGGAACGGCCGCGGCAGGGCTTCCTCGCATTCCGGTCATCCTCCGTTTCCAGCCTCCGGCCGACGGGCTCTTGACCGACGCGCAGATCGACCGGTACGTGCGCGTGCGCCGTGCCGCCAGGGGACTCGGGGGAACACAGGGTCCGCCGACGAAAGCGCTCGAACGGACTCGCGAGCTCCGCTCCGATGAGGAAACCGTCCGCGCCGTCGGCGTGGATCCCGAGGAGTTCGTCTGGGTTCGGACGCGCATCGTCGAGGCGCTCGTCGCCCTCGCCACCTCGCAGCTCAAGAGCACCGCAGAGGCGACCTACGCGCGCACGGTCACGTCGCTGCGAGAAGCGGCCAGAAGCGTCAAGGACCGGGAGACCCTGCGCCGGATGGAGGAGCAGATCGCCGGTCTCGAACGGGAGCGGGGGACCCTCAAGGCCGGCGACAAGCCTCCTGCTGCCGTGGCCGCCAATGCCCGCCGCGTGGCTTCCCGACGGGCGGAGATCGAAGCTCTGGGGCCGTGACGGACGCGGCAGACTTCCTCGATTCTGAGACCGAGCGAGAATCGTTCCCGGGAGCCGCGGCGCTCATCGCATCGCCGCAGTTGATCCTCGAGGCCGCGCATTCGGGCAACGCGGCCATCGAGCCGGAGACGCTCCCGGTTTCGCCCGAAACACTCTGGGACCTGGCGAGCCTGACCAAGCCTCTCTGCTGCGGCGCGCTCGCGCGAATCGCCGCCCGAGGAGGTCTCTCTCTCGACCTGCCGCCCGGTTTCTTCTTTCCCGCCTGGAAAAAGACACGCTACGACGGGATCACTCTGCGGACACTGCTCCTGCACACGTCCGGACTGGCCACCTGGTATCCGCTCTACGCGCGGGGCGAAGGAGCCGACGCTTACGGAAAGACCCTGGCCGAGATGGAGCCGCAGGCGGCGCCCGGATCCGCCGTCATTTACAGCGATCTGAATTTCCTTCTCCTCGGAGACATCCTCGAGGCGCACTTCTCGGCGCCGCTCGACAGGACCTTCGCCGAGCTGGTCGCCGGACCCGCCGGCTCGGGCGCGTGTTTCCTGCCGGGAGAGCGGCGGGCCACGGCCGCGACGGAGAAAGGGGACGTGACCGAGAGGCGCATGACCTCGGCACTCGGGCTCTCGTACGTCCGATTCCGGACGGAGGTCGTGTGGGGGCAAGTCCATGACGGAAATGCCTACCGGCGCGGAGGAGTCGCCGGTAACGCCGGCCTCTTTGGCTCGGCGCGGGATGTCTGGGCGCTCGCCCGGATGTGGCTCGAGGATTTCGCCGAGGAATTCTGCTCCGACGCGACGCCTCTGCTGCCGGAAGCGCGCGGCCTTTCCTGGCAGGGAAGGCGAGGCGCGGGCTCCTCCATTGCCGCGATGTCGCCGCGCTCTTTCGGCCACACGGGCTTTACGGGCACCTCTCTCTGGATGGACCCGGATGCCGGCCGCATCGCGATCCTGCTGACGAATCGAGTGCATCCAACAGTCAAACAAGTCGACTTCAACGAGGTCCGGCGGCGGTTTCACCAAGTTGTGTGGCGGTGAATTGGAATACGCGGTTCGAGTTGTCCCCTTACCTCGACCCTCCCCCGAGGGAGAAGAAGAGGACTTGATATAGATTTGCGCGGGGAGCAGGAATGGAAGACATCGTCATTCTGGACGGCGTTCGGACTCCCATGGCGGAGTACAACGGAGCCTTTTCCGACACGAGCGCGATCGACCTGGCGGTCCACGCTTCGAGAGCCGCAATGGAGCGGTCGGCTACGGATCCGGAAGAGATCGGGCACGTCATCTTCGGGAACGCCCTGCAGACGTCCGGGGACGCGATCTATGGCGCGCGCCACGTGGCGTTGAAGGCGGGGATTCCCCGGGAGGTGCCGGCCTTGACCGTCAACCGGCTCTGCGGCTCGGGCTTCGAATCGATCGTCCAGGCATCTCACCGGATCCTCCTTGGAGAGGCTCAAACCGTCCTCGCTGGAGGCATGGAGAACATGTCGCAGGCACCGCACGTCATTCGCGGCGCGCGCAAGGGACTTCGCCTGGGCCAGGGCAAGCTCGAGGATTCGCTGATGGTGGCCCTGCTCGATTCCTACTGCGGCCTCTACATGGCGCAGACCTCCGATCGCGTGGCGGCGAAATACGGGATCACCCGTCAGGAACAGGACGCCTATGCTCTCTCCTCGCAGCGGCGCGCGGCGGAGGCTTGGGCTTCGTGCCGGCTCTCCGAGGAAGTCGTTCCCGTCGAGATCAAGGCAGGGCGCAAGACAGTGCGCTTCGAGAAGGACGACCACGTGAGGCCGGACACGACCCTGGAAGCCCTGGCCGCGCTGCCCCCCTCTTTCGGCGAGGGCGGGCAGGTCACGGCCGGAAACGCCTCGGGGATCGTGGACGCGGCCGCCGCGGTCGTCGTGACCTCGGCTGCCAACGCGCGCGCGAGGGGGAAGAAGCCTCTGGGACGCCTGGTGGCGTCGGCTGTCGTGGGGTGCGAGCCCGAATTAATGGGACTGGGCCCCGCTCCCGCCGCCCGCACCGCCCTGGCCAGCGCCGGCCTCGCGATGGAAGACATCGATCTCTGGGAGATCAACGAGGCCTTCGCGGGCCAGATCCTGGGCGTCGTCCGCGAGCTCGGCCTCGACCTGGAAAAACTGAACGTCAACGGGGGGGCGATCGCTCTCGGTCACCCGCTGGCCGCGACCGGCACGCGGTGCACCCTGACGCTTCTGAAGGAACTGCGGCGCAGGGGATTGCGCTACGGCGTCGCCGGCGCTTGCATCGGCGGCGGCCAGGGCATCGCCGTCGTCGTGGAGTCCCTGAACTAGCTCTCGGCTGCCGATAGCTTCCAGGCTGGCGCACCGAGAGACGGAGAGACGATGAAGATCCAGAGAGTCGGCGTGCTCGGCGCGGGCCTGATGGGCTCGGGGATCGCGGAGGTCGCCGCGAAGGCCGGATACCCCACGCTCGTCCGCGAGGTTTCCGAAGAGCTCGCACGCAAGGGGCTTTCGCGTGTTGAGAACTCGCTGGCCAGGGCCGTCGAAAGAGGGAAGCTCGCCGGTGCGGACCGGGATGCCGCCCGGGCTCGGCTCTCGACGACGACGAGCCTGGAGGAGCTGGCCGACTGCGACATCTTGATCGAGGCGATCGTCGAGAACCTGGATGCGAAGAAGGAGACCTTTCGAGCCCTCGATGCCGCCTGCAAGCCGGCGGCGATCTTCTGCTCCAACACGTCCTCGTTGACGATCACGGAGATGTCGGCCGCGACGAGTCGTCCGGACCGATTCGCGGGACTCCATTTCTTCAATCCCGTGCCGGTGATGAAGCTGGTCGAAGTCGTGCGGACGATCGCGACCTCGGAGGAGACGGAGAAGACTGTCTTCGACTTCGCCCGGTCGCTCGGCAAGGAGCCGATCCGCGCCAATGACAACTCGGGGTTCGTCGTCAACCGCCTGCTCGTTCCGTACCTGCTCGACGCGGTGCGCGCGCTGGAAGAGGGGGTGGGAACGAAGGAAGACATCGATCGCGGGATGGAGCTCGGATGCGGGCATCCGATGGGCCCCTTGCGCCTGCTCGATTTCGTCGGTCTCGACACGACGTTCGCCATCGCCGAGATCATGTTCAACGAGTATCGGGAGAAGCGCTTCGCGCCGCCGCCTCTCCTGAAGCGCATGGTGCTTGCCGGCCGGTTCGGAAAGAAGTCCGGCCGCGGGTTCTACGAGTACGGAGAGACGAAATGACGGATGAGCCGGTTCGGGTCGAGACGCATGAGGGAATCCGCACACTGACCGTCGATCGGCCCGACAAACTGAACGCCTTGAATGCGGCGGTGCTGGAAGCTCTCGACGCCAGACTCGCGGACGCGCAGAGCGAGCCTAATCTACGATGTCTGATCATCACAGGCGCAGGAGAAAAGGCGTTCATCGCGGGGGCCGACATCAACGAGCTCGCCAGGTTGACGCCGCTCGCTGGCCGTGACCAGGCCTGGCGCGGCCAGGCGGTGCTCGATCGGCTGGAGAACCTGCCGATCCCTTCGATCGCGGCAATCAACGGTTACGCCTACGGCGGAGGACTGGAGCTGGCGCTTGCCTGCACGATGCGGGTCGCTTCCGAGAACGCGAAGATGGGTCTTCCGGAGACGTCCCTCGGGATCCTCCCCGGATACGGCGGGACGCAGCGCCTGGCGCGCCTGCTCGGCAAGGCGAAGGCGGCGGAGCTCATCCTGACGGCGGAGAAAGGGTTGACCGCGGCCGAGGCGGGAAGACTCGGCCTGGTCAACCGCGTCGTCGCTCCCGGGCAGGCCCTCGCCGCGGCGATGGACCTGGCGCGGGCGATCGCGAAGAACGGGCCGGTCGCATGCCGTTACGCGCTGGAGGCCATCCGCCGCGGAATCGAGATGCCGCTGCCCGAGGCTCTCTCCTACGAGGCCACGCTGTTCGGTCTCTGCGCCTCGACGGAAGACATGAAGGAAGGGATGAGCGCCTTCCTGGAGAAACGTCCCCCCCGATTCACCGGCCGCTAGCTCATCTGAAACACAATTTCGTTCTTCTCGCGGTCCTGGTGCCTCTTTGTCTGGTCTGCGCTCCATGTCCGTTGGCGGCTCAGGCCGGAGAGGAGTCCGCCTGGGGTCCCGGATTCGGCCAGAGAAGTCTCCATGTCCTTCACGTTCCCTTCTTTTTCTTCGGGCCCGCCGACACTCGCCCGATGGAACGCGGGGAATCGGAATGGACGCTCGCGACGGCCTATGCGAATACGTTCTCGCACAGCTGGCATGCTCCCAAATTTCATGAGGAGGTGGGACCTCCCGGGACTCCCTTCCGTCCCGACGAGGCCGACAGGATTCATCGGAGCTTTCCGCAGGAGACGGTGTGGTTCGTGGATGGAGAAGTCCTCCGGGCCTCTCTTGAAGACCGCGTCGGCCTCGGTCGGGGTTTCTCCCTGACCGTCGAGATCCCTTACGTCTCTCACGACGCCTTCACGCTCGACAGTTTCATTGCATCTTTTCACCGGGCGTTCGGTCTGGGTCAGGCGGGACGGACGGAGTTTCCCAACGGCAGTTCTGTCCTGATGTTCCAGCCCTCCAACGGGACCATGACGTTCGACGGGCGGAGGCCGCGCGCCGGAATCGGCGATGTTTCCGCGACCTTCTCCTGGCGTCCCTTGGCACTCCGGGGCGGCACGAGCTACGGTCTCGACCTGGCTCTCAAGGCCCCGACGGGCTCGGCACGCGATTACAACGGCTCGGGAAGCTGGGACGGGGGTCTTCGCCTCTTCGTGGCGCGTCCCGGAAAGCGGTGGCTTCTCCAGGGGGAAGCCGGCATCGTCGTTCTGGGAAGCTGGAAAGCTCCCCTGGGGATCTCTCCATCCTCCGTCGGAAGGCTTTTCATCGGCGCCGTCTATCGCTTGAGCTCCGCGACGCGGATGGGCGCCTCGGTGACATACGAGCAGAGCCCGTTTCGCAAGGGGGGTCTGGGCGCGGTTTCCAAAGCCGGAATGGAGGTCGCGCTCGGACTCGAGCGGAACCTGTCGCGTAGTCTCGCCGCCCGGGCGACCGTGACGGAGCACATCTCCGCGCTCGGCGACCGGGCCGACATCGGGTTCTCGGTTCAACTCCGATATCACCCGTAACGACAAAGGACAGCGCGCGCCCAGACCGTTAATCTCTTTCGCCGCCAGTTGTGCTCGGTGCCTCGCCCTGTTGACGCGCGTTTTCGCAGTTTTCAGGTCGCGCGACTGTCCCGAACCGCTCAGTGAAATCAGGGAAGTAATTGGGAATCGAAGGCATAAGGCTGCTCATCGCCAATCGAGAGTTTCCGAAAATCGGGATGTCGAGGGTTGAGTAGATAGTTGAACTCGGTCTGGACAATGGCGCTTGGAACGCGGAAGACAGGTTTGAGTTTCGCGTCAAGCCATCCGTCGCCGACAGTCCAGAGTTCGGGTGGAGGAGGAGAAGCCATCCACCGCGCCGGCAGAGTTTTCGGATCGACGATCAGGACAAGATCTTCAGGGATATCGACCTCGAACAGCGAGAAGGCATTGACCAGGAGACTTCGGTCGTATCCCAGATGAGCCACGATCTCGAGCGTTGCCAGCGAAACACTCCCGGCGGCGTAAACGGCGGCCTGGCCGACCCGGGTCCAACGTCCGCCGTAGAGACGCGCGCCCTCGCCATCGAAGGCGGCTGCCGCGTATTTCTTCTTGACTATCCGCCAGGCAACCGGCACGTCAGGAGAACACGCCGTGCTCTGTGCGGCCGATCAG
>WNGB01027051.1_pt1 | contig 12036 bp, 8 predicted proteins | sample 5400681 | NCBI WGS metagenome assembly WNGB01 (sample SAMN13153367, study PRJNA577476) | soil metagenome | isolation source: 115 cm soil or saprolite under grassland replicate 2 | place: USA:California | collected 2016-06-15 | reverse complement strand
AAGCTCAGCGGCAGAAGCAACTCCTGGTCTCGGTCACAGAGAAGGAAGTTCGCAGCCACCGGTCACCTCCGGGTCGAGAGGATGCTCGGTGAATCGTCGATGCCGCCCCGGACGACAAACCCCGGCAAAACCGGGGTTTATGCAACAGCCTCTTTGCAGCGCTTTTGCAGAGCCCTCCGACGGACTCGAACCGTCGACCCCCTCCTTACCATGTTGTCTTCCTAGCAAACGGTGGCAGCTGGTGGCAACGGTTTGGCGCTTGTTCAAGCCGTTTGCGCGCCTTTCGCGGGTCGAACATTTGCCACCGGTTGCGCCCCTTCTGTTCCATAGCTGTTCCATCCCAATCGGCCCAAAAACGGGCAGTTTGACGCCGGACCAGAATTGAAAAACGCCGTTGACCCTTCCGTATAGAGAGGGGGTCAGCGCGTTTCGGTCGGACGTCGTCTGCGGTGGTGACTTGTCGCGGCGGTGAACCGCTGCGAGTCGCGGGTCTGGCGACGAGAAGAAGCGCGGTGTCAATAGCGGGAGCGACGGGGACTCGAACCCGCGACCTCCCCCGTGACAGGCCGGTTCGAGGGTCACGACGATTGGCGACGATGGACGCGCAATCGCTCTATCGATGGGCTTTTGTCTGTTCTTACAACAGAGAACGTAAGGCGTGGATGCGACTGATCACGACCATGAACCCCTGCGAGTCCAGGTTCGCAGGCGACTGGCGCCGGATCAACAGGGCACCGAGGGCGAACGCTCTCGCGGGCGCCGTCCCCTCGGGCGCTCAGCGCGCTGAACGCGGAGAGGCGGCGCGCAAGCCGCCTCTCTGCGTGACGTATGGGCCTCTTGCCTAGGGCGCGAGCGGGATCGAGAACTCCTCGGTCTGCGGGTTGAGGTGATCGAGCTTTTGGGCAGCGGCGACGGCTGAGTCGCTGAGACCCCAGACGATCAGGCCGCGCCTGATGTCCGATTCGTAGATGTGGCCGTTGTACCAGTAGCTCGACCAGTCGCCGCCGAGCACGAGGTTCGTGGTGGACAGCGGCGCCGGGTCGGCGAAGGCGATCTCCTTGGCAGCAGCCGGGTTGGTGAAGTCGACGACCGAGATGCCCGACTGGTAGTTGCCGGAGACGAGGACGTAGCGCTTGCTGGTCGGGACGACGTTGTAGTTATGCCAGGTGCAGTTCTCGAAATCCGTCTGCGGCCGTGGCAGCACGAACGTGCCGGCCAGCTCACCCGTTCTAGCCTTGAAGAAGAAGATGCTCTTGTCGACCTGCGAGCTCGTCGTCTGACAGCGGGCCTCGCCGCCGCCGCCGGGCTCGTGTCCGAAGACGAGGTACTTCCCGTCCCAGGTGAACGCGGCGGAGTGGGCGATGTCGACGCCGGGTACCGCCTGGCTGTAGAGCAGCTCGGGATTCTCGAGCGAGCCGCCCCGGGCCGGGTCCAAGGTCCAGACGCTGAAGCCGTCGCCGCCGGCGCAGGTCAGGAGCATGGCTGTGCCCAGGACGACGCCGCCGTCGTGGCAGGCGCGTTCGGGATTCGGCGGCGGCGGGACGAGCCACATGCGCCCGGTCGCGGGCAGGCTCGCCTTGATCGCGTTGCCGTCGTCCAAGGAGACCATTGCCGACGGGATCGTGATCGTCGGATCGCTTCTCGACGAGCGCGATCGCCCCGGCGGGAAAGGCAACGAGCGGCTCGCAGGCGTCGGTCGTCGTCGCGACGCCGTCGTTCACCAGCACAACGTCGCCGCTGATGCCGTCGACGGGCGGCAGCGGTCCGAACGCCGCGAATGTCGCGCCGTACGTGACGCCGGCGACCTCGACATAGATCCCCCACGGGTTGCCGGAGGGCTCGAAGCGGAGGTAGGTGGCCGCCGCGGGGTTGGCCAGAGGCACCTTGATGATGTCGATGCCCTCGCACCCGGGCGCTCCGCTCGAGGCGTCGCTGTAGACGAGGAGCTGGCCGTTCGCGAGGTCGGGAACGACCGTCAGCGTGTGCGAGCCGCATGGTGTCCGTACAAACTTCAGGCCGACCGGATGGGTCGGGTTGCTCACGTCGAAGACGTGCACGCCTTCCTGGAAGGGGGGCGTGAAGATCCCGCCGCAGTACGCGCCGCTGGCGGGCGCGGGATTGTTCCAGGAGCGGACGAGGATGTTTGACCAGACGGCTTCGTCGCCCTGGTTGCCGGTGGTCGTGCCCTGGACGCAGCCGGTGAAGTTCTCGAGCTCGACCGGGTTGTCGGGCTCAGTGATGTCGACGATCCGGAAGCCCTCGTATGTCCCCTGGTAGGCCCGCTTCCCCCAGAACGCAAGGTCGGTGTTGAAGATGCTGGACTCGAGCGGCACCACCCGCGGCGAATAGCCCAGCGGATGCATGTTGTTCGAGTACGTGAACGTGCTCACCGCGTCCGTCACGTCAGCGCCGGCCGTCAGCGGCAGCACGAGCGCCAGCGCAGCTAGCAACGCGAGGAGCAGGAACCTGGACGGTGCTCGCATGGCTTAACCCCCTTCCCGAGTTCGACGAATCGCGACGCACGGATAGGGCTAAGCGGCGGGCTCGGCGTGTGGCTTGCGTGCCAGACGGCCGTTGACACGCACTTCTCCCCCGGTTCCGTGTCTCGCGATACCGACTCTCTCAGAAACGGGAGCCGAGTCAAATCAGCCGAATCAGAACTCGAGGTCGCGGGCCGCAACCAGATGGCAAGTCGTCCGTCAAGGAATCTCTATCAGGCGAAGGGCGGGTCGAGCCCGCCCCTCGCGCTGTGTCCCGCGACTACCGCGTCCGTTTCAGGATCCAGAGCCCCGAGTTCATGTCGCTTGCGTACACGAGCTTCGTCGACGGGTCATAAGCGACGCCCCAGACCTGGGTCGTGTTCGTGAGCGTGTTCCGCTGGGCGGGCTTGATCGGGTTCTGCGCGGCCGGCGGAACGAAGTACGCGACCTCTTTCGGGTCGCGCGGGTTCTTCGTGCTGACGACGCGAACCCCGTCCGTGTACCACGAGAGGTAGACGTCAGAGCCGACCACGAGCGGGTTGTGGATGACGTAGTCGCCCGCGCCCGGATCGGCGAGCCCGTACGAGTTCGGCGTGTGGAACGCTCCGATCTGCACCGGGTGCGCCGGGTCGGCTTCGTCGAGCACGCGCATGTAGCCCCAGCCGGTGACGATGCCCGGCCCGGTCTTGCAGAAGTCCTCGTCCGCGGTGAAGAGCAGGTGGCGTGCGTCGTCGTAGCTCGTGGAATGCCCGTCGCCGTCCTCGTTCGGCGCGTACGTGAAGCGGCCGAGGTAGTGTGGGTTCCACGGGTCGGAGATGTCAAGGCTGATGAAGCCGGCGTCCCAGTAGGAGACGAAGAGCGTCCTGCCGTCGTCGGACGGATCCATCCCATGTCCGAACGAGATGGCGAAGCAGCCTTGGCCGGCGGTGGGATCGAGGCCGAGGTCCTTCTTGATGCCGAAGCTCGACACGAAGGCCGGATGCGCCGGATCCGTAACATCGACGATCCATGCCTCTCCGTGGCCGGCGAGGTCACGGACTCCGGTCGCGGTCGAGTCCGGGCGCTCGGCGTAGGGCAGGCTGGCGTACGCGAACGTCCGGCCGAGATCGGCGCGGTCGCCGACCTCGAGCTCGTGGAAGCCGCGCGTGCAGCAGCCCGTATCGAATACGGACAGCAACGTCGGCGCCGCCGGGTTCGTCACGTCCCAGAGTCCGAGACCGCGCTTACCCGCCGCGGCCGGATCCTTGCGGAAGACGTCGCAGACCTGCAGGCCGACGGCGGCGATGTCGTGGCCCGCGAGCAGCCCATACTTCGCTGTGTAGACGACCACGTCCTCGTGCGAGGCGCCCGGCACCTCGAGGTTCGCGACCTGCACCGGGTTGGCGGGATCGTGCACGTCGACTACCGCGACGCCGCCCGATGGACAGAACTGGGGATGCGACGAGTCGTAGAAGCCCCAGCGCCCGATGTACGCGATCTCGTCTTCCCCGACGAGTCGAGGAAGTGCTGCTCGTTCGGGAGCAGCTGATCGTCAGACGCCGCTACGGCGAACGCCGACACGGCCAGCGCGACTGCCAGCAGGCCAAGCGTGAGTAGAGCTCTTCGCATCGTTCCCCCCTTGTCTCCCGGACAACTGACGGCACTGAAGGAGCCGGCCGACCTTAAACTGCCGCTTCGCTGCTGACAAGCGATGGGTCGCCGTGGTGCAGTGCCGAGGGTGAGCCGGATCTTGTAGAGGGTTGAGGCCATGATCGACCGCCACTACGGCCACCTCGGACGCGAGCACGCGATCCGCCTCCTCGACGAGCTGAGCGCCGGCGAACGTCCACGGTGGACGCTGGTGGACACTGCGTGGACGCCGAAGCCCGCAGCTGCCGCCAGTCAAGACAACACCACTACCGGCTAAGCAGGCGAAAACGCGAAGCCCTCTGACGGACTCGAACCGTCGACCCCCTCCTTACCATGGAACGTCTCAGGCAACCGGTCGCAACCCACGGCAAAGGTTTTGGCTTGTTTTGGCCGCGTCTGCGCCGATCCGATTTGCCAGCGATTGCCACCGGTTGCAACCACGGGGCTCCATAAAGGCTCCATCCGCGGAACTGCGCTCGAACTCGCGCACCCTCAGCTCAAGGCGTGTCTCCGACTGATCACCGCGATGAACTTGTGCCGATGCAGGCCCCCGGCGATTCGGTGTGATGCGAGCGATAGGACTCGATCGCGCAACCGCCGGCATGACGGCCGAGTCGACCACCACGTGGTCCGCTCGACCTTTGACCGAGGGCGGGCCACGGAGTCTTGTCTTGAACACACCGCGGCTTGATGCGAGGCGCGCTCTCGCGTTACGAGACTGCGCCGCTAACGCGGTCCGCACCCTCAACTGCCCGCGCGAGGGCGACGCGTGACGAGACATCGATCTTGCGGAAGATGTTGCGCAGGTGAGTTTCGACCGTCTTTTGGCTGAGGAACAGCTCAGCGGCGATCTCCGGATTCGTCTTGCGGTCGACGACGAGGCGTGCCACCTGGAGTTCGCGTTCGGTCAAGGTCTCGATAGCGGTCCCGTCGGTCTTGCCCGGCCGCGTGCGACGGTGGATGCGATGGCCCAGCTTTCGCAGTTCGCGTTCCGCCTCGTCCCGGTAGCGCAGCGCCCCGCACGCCTCGAACGCGCGGGTCGCGTGCTCCAACTCGGTGGCGGCACGGTCACGCTCGCCGGCTTGGGCAAGGGCGCGGCCCGCGACCGTCCGCGAGAGCGCTGCCTCGACAGGCGCTCCCACCTCGTCAGCGGCAGCAGCCGCCGCGAGCGCCCGCTCGGCTGCTCCGGCGGCGTCCCCGGCGTAGAGGTCGACGGCCGCCGCGGCGCGGTTGGCCCAAGCGAGAGCCATCGGGAGCTGTAGCGCCGAGGCCCAAGCCTCCGCCGAGTTGGCTGCACGTCTCGCGTCTGCAGGGCGGTCGAGCGCGAGCCAGCAGCGCGCGAGCGACTCGAGGTAATGGGCCCTCGGCCCACCGGCGATCAGCACCAGCTCCTCGCCGCCGGCGGAGCCAAGGAGCAGGTCGACCGCGCGTTGGGGTTCCCCCGACTCGAGAAGTGCACGAGCCAGATCCACGGCGGCCTCGGCTGAGTGGAAGCCCTCGTCGAGATTTGCGCTGAGGTCGAAGGCCTCCTGCGCTGCGGCGAGCGCGAGCTCCACGTCCCCCGCATGGAGCGCTGCGGCGGAGCGGCCAAGGAGGGTCCAGCCCAGCGCGTGCGTGTTGCCCAACAGACGCGCCGCCTCGATGCCGCCGTCGAGCAGCTCGCCGGCCTCGGTCAGCTTGCCGCGCAGGCGCAAGAGCCCGCCTAGGGTCGCGACCAGGACGAGCAGGAGTTCGCCCTGGCCGGTCGCCCGCGCCACGGCCAGTGCGCGGGTGGCGTGCAGCTCGCCGTCGGCGTACCGGCCGACATAAAGCTCCGTACCCGCCAGCCTGGTGGGCGCCTCCAAGTGGCGGGCCAGCTCGTCGTCCGAGAGCGAATCGACGATGGCCGTCGCCTCTCGACGGCTGGATTCGGCTCGCTCGGCCGCTCCCGTCATCGAATCCGCGAGTACGCCGACTGCGAGAGCGGACGCAATGAAGGGCGCATCTCCGAGCCGTCTCGCGGCGGTGAGCGCGCGCTCGGCCCACTGGTGCATCTCCTCGTAGCGCGCGCGCCAGATGAGGTTCACGGCGAGCTCCGTCATGAGCGCTACCGCCTCGGGAGAGCCTTGGTCGGGCAGGCGTTCGAGGGCACCCGCGAGGCGGGCACCCGCTTGCTCATGTCGCCCCAGGAGACTCTCGACCGCCGCACACGCGCGCACGAGCTTCGCGCGGAGCGCGTCGGAGCCCTCAGGGACGATCGCGAGCGCCTCCACAAGAGCAGCGTGGCTGTCCGCGAACCGGCCGACAGCCGTTAGCGCTCCCGAACGCGCGCGGAGGAGCTCGACGCGCTCGTCGACGGCAGTGTGCGGGAGGAGGCGCAGCGCGTCTGCAAACCATTGTGCAGCGCTCGCCGGTGCCAGCCGGACGGCCTCCTCGCCGGCTTCGCGCAGCACGGCGACCGCGTCGGCGTCGCCCTCACGCGCCGAGCGCTGCACGTGATGGGCGCGCGCGGCCGCAGTGGCGCCTCGCCTCGCAAGCGCCTGCGCGCATCGCTCGTGTGCCCCTAGCCGCCAGCCGCCGGGCGTTGTCTCGTACACCGCGCGCCGGACGAGCGGGTGACGGAAGCGGAAGCGCCGGGGCACCTCGGTGTTGCGGATGAGATCGAGCTGCAGAAGCTCATCGACTGCATCCATCGCCTCAGCCTCAGACGCGTCGGCTGCGGCCGCGGCCAGCTCGGGCTCGAATGGATCGCCTGCCACCGCGGCTCCTTCCAACAGGCGGCGTGCGCCGTCCGATAGGAGTGCGAGCTCCTCGTTCAGCGACGCGGCGACGGCGGACGGGACGTCGATACCCGTCAGCGCGACCTCGGGACTGCGGCTCTCGCGGGTGACCGACCGGGAGAGCTGCTCGAGGTAGAACGGGTTGCCACCGCTCTCCTCGTAGAGGACAGCGACCTTTTCGCCCACCAGCTCGCGAGCTTCTAGTGGCGTCAAGGCGCCGAGCTCCACACGCGTGAGCGCGGCGGCGCGATGCGCTCGTTCGAGCGCCGCTGCGAGTCGCTCGGGCATCTGGCGCGGGCGCACTGCCACGGCAATGAGCACGGGTGCGCCCGGCGGCCGGCGCAGCAATGCGCCGAGCAATTCGATCGACGCCGAATCCGCCCAGTGGAAGTCGTCGAGTACGAGCACGAGCGGCCTCGTCTTCGCGAGGAGCTCGAAGAGCGCACGCACCGCCCGGTGCGCGCGATAGCGCTCGTGTTGCAGTGCCAGGACGGGCGCGGTCGCGAGCCCCGAAAGTGACGGGAAGACCTGCGCGAGCTCCGTCAATACGTCCTCGTCCAGCTGTTGCAGGCGACTTGGATCGAGCCCCCGCAGGTACTCGTCGAGCGCATCGACGAAAACCGCGAACGGAAGGTCTCGCTCGAGCTCCGACGCGGAGCCCGCAAGGACGAGCCGACCCTGCGTATCGGCGCGCCCGGCGAACTCTGCGAGCAGGCGGCTCTTCCCGATCCCGGGCTCGCCTACGAGCTCGACTGCAGCGGCGCCGCCGTGATCGACCTCGGCGAGGGCGTGCTTGAACGAACCGAGCTCTTCGGCACGTCCCACCAGCTGGTCGGTAAGCAGAGCCATTTCCTTCCGAAACCAGGGTAGATCAGGGTCGCTGGAACCTGAAATCAGGGTGGCCCCCCGATGTCAGGGCGGCAGCGCGGCGGCAATCTCGCTGCATGGCCCACTACTTGCTGCACCACCACCACGAGCCGCAGGAGTGCGGTGTCGTCTTTGCCTCTTTCAAGGGGCACGAGAGCCCACTCCGCCACCGCCCCACGCTCGCCTCCTGTCGCTCCGGCGGCCACGCGATCTGGTGGACGGTCGAAAGCGCAACCGCAGAGGACGCGCTCCTGCTGCTGCCGCCCTACGTCGCGAAGCGCACTTCCGCGACGAGCGTGAGCGAGGTCGACATCCCATGACAGGAGGAGCCATGAGCCCTGCAACACCGCAGACCCGCGAGCTCGCCGCCCGCGACAGCGACGGCATCCACGTCCTCTTGCTCTGGCACCCGCGCGAGAACGGGCTGACCGTCGCGGTCGAGGACGCTCGCGTCGGAGATCGCTTCCAGCTCGCGGTCGCGCCCGACCACGCCCTCGACGCCTTCTACCACCCCTTCGCCTATGCCGCCTAACGACGGCCGAATTCGACCTGCCGAAAGGAGAACCGTCATGTTCCGCACCAACAACAGCACTCGCCGCAACCTGGCAGCCCGCATGGGCAGCTGGAGCGCGGCTCACTGGAAGACCGCCACCTTCGGCTGGCTCGCCCTCGTACTGCTCGCCTTCGCCGTTGGAGGCCAGGTTGGCACGAAGCAGGCGGATCCGAACAGGGCCGGCCCCGGCGAATCCGGCCGCATGGACAGGATTCTCGATGCCGGGTTCAAGTTGCCGGCGGATGAAAGTGTGCTGATCCAGAACCGCTCGCTTCGGGCGGGCACGCCCGCCTTCGACGCCGCCGTCAAGGACGTCGTGACGCGCCTTGGGAAAGTCGCGGCGGTGAAGGACGTCCGCTCACCACTCGACGCGGCAAACGGCGCCCAGATCGCAAAGGGCAGGCGTGCGGCACTCGTCGAGTTCGAGATCCGAGGCGACAGCACCAAAGCGGCCGACAAGCTCAGCCCGGTCCTCAAGAGCGTCGCCGATGCGCAACATGCCCATCCGGGCTTCTTCGTCGGAGAGTTCGGCGGTGCGAGCGCGGCGAAAGCGGTCGACACCGCCTTCGCGAACGACCTGAAGAGCGCGGGCGTGTTCTCCGTCCCGCTGACGCTGATCATCCTCGTCGTCGCGTTCGGCGCGCTCGTCGCCGCCGGCATCCCGCTGCTGCTCGCGCTCACGGCCGTGTTCGCGACGTTCGGCCTGGCGGCCCTGCCGAGTCACCTGCTCCCACTTGCACCGGAAGCGCTCGCCGTCGTGTTGCTGGTCGGGCTCGCGGTCGGCGTCGACTACTCGATGTTCTACTTGCGCCGCGAGCGTGAGGAGCGTGCTGCCGGCCGAAGCGAGCGTGCCGCGCTCGAAGCCGCCGCTGCCACGTCGGGGCGCTCGGTGCTCATCTCCGGTCTCACCGTAATGGTGGCGATGGCCGGGTTGTTCTTCGCTGGCGACGCCACGTTCGCGTCCTTCGGCTACGCGACGATGATCGTCGTCGCGGTCGCGATGGTCGGTTCGTTGACCGTTCTCCCGGCGCTGCTCTCGAAGCTCGGCGACCGGGTCGAGCGGCTGCAGGTTCCGCTCGTCGGCCGCCTGCGCCGCGACAACGGCGAGGGGCGCGTCTGGGGCGCGATCGTCGAGCGCGTCCTGCGCCGACCGCTGCTCTCTGCAGTCGTCGCAGCCGGGCTGTTGCTAGCGCTCGCCGCCCCGGCGCTGCAGCTGCGGATGGCGACCCCCGGTCCGGACACCTTCCCGAAGTCGCTAACCGTCGTGAAGACCTACAACCGCATGCAGCAGGCGTTCCCGGGTAAGGCGCTGCCGGCGAACGTCGTCGTGAAGGCAGCCGACGTCAATGCGCCGGCCGTCCGCCAGGCGATCCAACGACTCAAGCAAAAGGCGCTCGCCACCGGCCGCGCACGTGCACCGATCACGGTCGACACGAACGACGGCCACACGATCGCGAACATCACCATCCCGATCCTCGGCAAAGGAACCGACACGCAGTCCAACGCCAGCCTGGCGGCCCTCCGCGAGGACGTTCTTCCCCAGACGATCGGCGCGCTCCCGAACGTTCAGTCGGGCGTCACCGGGCTCACGGCTGAATGGAAAGACCAGAAGGACCAGCTGCGGTCGAAGCTGCCGCTGGTCGTCGGTTTCGTCCTGCTGTTCGCGTTTGCGCTGATGCTGGTCGCGTTCCGCTCGATCGTGGTCGCGATCAAGGCGATCGTCCTCAACTTGCTCTCGGTCGCCGCCGCCTACGGCGTGCTCGTGCTCGTCTTCCAGCACGGCATCGGCAAGGGCCTGCTCGGCTTCAGCTCCACCGCCGGGATCGACCCGGTGACGCCGCTGCTCCTGTTCGTGATCCTGTTCGGGCTCTCGATGGACTACCACGTCTTCATCATCAGCCGGATCCGGGAGACGTTCGACCGCGGCGCAAGCATGGACGACGCGATCGCGCACGGAATCAAGTCCACCGCCGGCGTCGTCACCAGCGCCGCGATCGTGATGGTCGCCGTCTTCTCGATCTTCGCGACCCTCTCGATGCTGATCTTCAAGCAGTTCGGCGTCGGGCTCGCAGCGGCGATCCTGATCGACGCCACCCTCGTCCGCGGCGTGCTGCTGCCGGCAACGATGAAACTGCTCGGCGAGCGGAACTGGTACCTGCCCAAGTGGCTCCAGTGGCTTCCTCGGCTTGAAGAGCACGAGCCCCAGTCCGCGCCGAAGGCCAAGCCGGCGCCCGCTTCCGCATAGGCCAGCTGGTCGGAGCTCCGGCCCTCAATCGGCCGGAGCTCCGATCGCCAAAGAGAGAGAACAGAGAAGGGATCTCGCTCATGACCGTTTCAGCTGACAATCCAAAGAAGTCCCGCGCCTTCACTCCCGCACGGATCGCGGCCCTCGCGTTCATCGGGCTGGCCGTGCTCGCTCTTGGCTATCTCCGCTTCGCGCCTGCTGCCGGCTCGGTCTCCGTGCCTAAAGGCGCGCACGCGGGACAGCTGAACCTGCATTCATGCCACTACGCGACAGAGAAGGGGCCGACTGCGGGACGCTCGTCGTGCCCGAGAACCGCGCCGACCCGCAGTCGCGACTGATCGCGCTGCCGGTGACCCGCATCCGGGCTCGCTCCGCGCACCCCGGGACGCCTGTCTTCCGCCTCCAGGGCGGCCCGGGCATCACGAACATGAAATTCGCGAAGGGAAGCCGGCTCGCCGGCAACCACGACGTCGTCCTCGTCGGCTACCGCGGCATCGACGGCTCGGTTCGACTCGATTGTCCGGAGGTCGAGTCGGCCCTCAAGCACTCCACGGACTTCCTCGGCGAGAAGTCCTTTCGTGCCTACGCCGACGGCTTCCGCTCCTGCGCAACGAGGATTCGGTCAGAGGGCGTCGATCTGGCGGGCTATGGGCTCCCCCAGCGCGTCGACGATCTTGAGGCGGCGAGGAAGGCCTTCGGCTACGGCCAGATCGACCTCCTGAGCGAGAGCGTGGGCACCCGCACCGCGATGATCTACTCCTGGCGTTACCCGACGGCGATCCACCGCTCGGTGATGATCGGCGTCAACCCGCCCGGCCACTTCCTCTGGTACCCGAAGACCACGGATGAGCAGATCCGCAAATACGCGGCCCTGTGTGCCCGAGACGCGACGTGCAGCAAGCGCACAGGCGATCTGAGCGAGTCGCTGAAGCGGACCGTCGCTGACATGCCTAACCATTGGTTGTTCCTGCCGATCCGAAAAGGCAATGCGCGGATCGCCAGCTTCTACGGCCTGATGGAGTCGACGTCGGAGTCTGCGCCGCTCTCGGCACCGATGACGTTGAACGCGTGGGTTTCGGCCGCGCAGGGTGACTCGAGCGGGCTGTGGTTCGAGTCGCTGCTCGCGCAACTCGCCTTCCCCGAATCGTTTGTCTGGGGCGACGTGGCAGCCGTAGCGCGCGCCGATACACGAGCCGCAGACCGCCACTACTCGTCGAGCGAGAACCCCGGCGACACGATCATCGGCGACCCGGCAACAGACTTCAACTTCGCCGGCGGACGCCTAACGGACGCGTGGCCAGCCAACCCGACCGAGAATGAATACGCCCATGTCCGGACGTCGAAGGTGGAGACGCTCCTGGTCGGCGGTACGCTCGACGTCGCGACGCCGCCCCAGGTCGCGACGAAGGAGCTCCTCCCCTTCCTGCCCAACGGCCACCAGGTCGTGCTGGCCGAGCTCGGCCACACAGACTCCTTCTGGAACGACCAGCCGAAGGCGAGCAC
>WNGB01019362.1_pt1 | contig 12038 bp, 8 predicted proteins | sample 5400681 | NCBI WGS metagenome assembly WNGB01 (sample SAMN13153367, study PRJNA577476) | soil metagenome | isolation source: 115 cm soil or saprolite under grassland replicate 2 | place: USA:California | collected 2016-06-15 | reverse complement strand
CAACCGGAGACACATAGTGCCACCGAGCAGCTTCGTGCAACTCGGCGAGCACTCTGTGCGCCTCAGTTCCACGGCCCGAAATCGCATAGACATAGCCGAGTGAGGGCAACGCAGGAATCCTGGAAATTCCAGCCGCCTTTTTGAATTCGGCGACACTTTCGGCGTATCTCCCGGTTTGCGCGTAAACCTCTCCGAGCCCCATTCGTGCAATGAAGAAGTTCGGATCCAGATCAAGTGCTTTTATCAGCCGCTCTTCTGCCTCAGCATACCGGCGTCCATGGTATAGACGATAACCAAAGGCTGCGTTGACTATGAGTGAGACTGGATCCGACTCCAAGGCGCGCCTGCTCTCCATAAGACTTTCCTCGAAGCGACCTTCTTGCGACAGAAAACGAGCATAACGTATAAGCGCCGTTGAGTTGCCCGCATCCAACTCAATCGCTCGTTTGTACTCCTGTTCAGCGCTCCGCGTATCCCATTCGTAATTTAGGATACTCGCGAGTACGGTGTGGGCTTGGGCGAGCGTCCCATCAATCTCCAAGGCCTTCGTGACATATGCCTTCGCCTTCGGAAAATTCTCGCGCGGGTCCTCAGAAAAGGGCGTAGCCAAAACAATATAGCAATCCGCCAGCGCCGCATAAGCCGGAGCGTAGGTTTCATCTTCCCGAATCGCGCTTTGGAAGTAGTCGATGGCTTTGTGCAGGTCCGTCGCTGATCGCCTGTTCCAATGATAGATACCTAGCAGGTAATCGTCGTAGGCCTTGCGGTTTACCGGTCGGGTCTTCGTCAGACGAGCTTGTTCGTCGGGCGTGATCTTGATCTGAATCTCGCGCGCGACGGCGCGCGCGACTTCGCTTTGCAAAGCCAACACGTCGCGCAAATCGTAATCATAGGTCTCCGACCATAGATGCTGATCGTTCTCCGCCCGGATCAGTTGCACCCGAACCTGGACGCGATCGCCGAACCGAAGCACCGTCCCTTCGACCACCGCTTCCACATTTAGCTCTCGGGCGATCTCTGGCAGTGTTTTGTTTGTTCCCCTGTAATGTATTGCCGAGGTACGCGAGATAACACGTAACGACCTAATCCTTGCCAACTCGCCGATCACCGCATCCGTCATTCCATCAGCGAAATACTCTTGTGTAGGATCGCCGGAGAGGTTATCAAGCGGCAGAACCACAATTGAGTTAATTGGCGACAGCAGCGTGGAGCGGTGTGCGCGAAAGAACAGAGCATAAAGAGCAGAAGCTAAGGCGACCAGAACGACCGCCACCAAAAGAAACCGCACGACAGTCGCTGTTTGCCACTTCGTTTTTCGTTCAATCGCGATAGATTGGTCATTCGGCGTGTCTGCTGCATTATCCCCAACAGGCTGGCCGATGGTCTCGTCCTCTTCGGTGATGATGAGGGAGGGGCTGTTTGTCTCAATCGGGTTGGCTTCTTCTGATACTACTTCTTTCACAGTGCCAACGAAGCGATAGCCCCGCCCGGAAACCGTGATCACATAGCGGTGCTCGTCTGGGCTGTCGCCCAGGACCTTTCGAAGTGCCGAGACGTGATGGGTCAGGTTGCTCTCCTCAACCACTGACCCAGCCCACACCTGATCCATCAGCTTATCTTTTTCAACGATCTGGCCTCGATTTTGGAGCAGTGCCAGCAGGATATCGAAGGTCTTGCCAGCCAGCGGCAGCGGCTGTCCCTCACGCTGCAGCACGCGCCGGATGCTGTCTACTCGGAACGGGCCGAATTCATAAATGTGAGTTACCTGCTGGCCCATAGCGGTCCGAAGAGGAATTCATAAAGATTCGGAAAAATTCCGCGCCGGATTCAGGACTTCATAATCAGTTTGAATCTATTTTCAGCTGCGCTGCGAAAGGGTTGCGGCAAGGTCGGGTCGATGGCGTTAACCCGCGCCAATTGTAATCCAACGTGCAACTCGGTCAAACCCGTTGCGGAGCGATCATTCTGCCCCACAGGCAGAAGCCACCGAACTCTCGGCTAAACAGCTATCGGTCTATGGGAACCACCATGGGTAGGCACACAGGAGAAATAGAAATGTACAAATTAAGGAACTCACTAATTGCGCTAGTTGGAATGCACTACAAAAAGACAATACCAATGTTTCTGATGGCGCTCGCAATCATCGCGGTGATGGCGAGCCCGACACGAAAAGGTACGGCTCGAGCGTTACCCGCTGTTCTAACAGGCCCCGCGGTGCTCAACGAATGGGGCAACCGATTCACTCTGCTCGGAACATTTGTCCCCGAAAATATTTTACGCACGCAGGTCCGCACTACGATTGCACAGCTGGCGATGTTCGACGCCGTGAACGCGGTACTTGACGGGCCTTATCGACCGTTCGCTTCCAAGCCCATGTCGGCTCCAGGTGCATCGGCGGAAGCTGCGGCGATTGCTGCAGCGCACATCGTCGCCCTGAACGAGTTCCCGACCCAAACTGCGACGATCGACAGCGCGTATAACACGTCGATCGCTGGCGTTGAAGCGAGCCCTGAAGCGATCGCAGACGGCATTGTGGTCGGCGAGGCTGCTGCCAATGCGGTACTCGCGGCGCGCGTGGGAGATCACCGCAACGATCCGGAACTTGTGGGCTACACTCCCGGTAGCGGTCCCGGTGTTTGGATTCCAACGCCAGGCGGAACGGCGAACCCGCAGACTCCTTTCCTTCAGTTCGTCACGCCGTTCGGATATGACGACCCTGCGCGCTTCCGTCCCAATGCACCGCCAGCGCTCGACAGCAGGACCTACACAATCGACTACAACGAGAGCAAGGACGTTGGTCGGATCAACTCGACGAGCCGAACCGCCGAGCAGTCTGCGACTGCACAGTTCTGGTCGCCATCGGCAAGCGCTCTGTGGACTGCGAACGTCCGCAGCCTGGCCAGCTCGATGGACATCCTGACCGCTGCGCGTTTCGAGGCCATTGGCATCGCTTCCGTGACGAATGCGCTAATAGCCGCTTGGGACGCGAAATATACGTACATGTTCTGGCGTCCGGTTACTGCCATCCGTGCCGGCGATACCGATGGCAACCCCGAGACCGAACAGGATCCGTTGTGGACACCCTTCATCGTTACACCGTCACACCCTGAGTATCCCGCCGCTCACACGACGGTGGGCGGAGCCGCGCTTGGGTTCTACACGGTGTGGTTCGGCACCGATCAGTTCCCGCTGGAGTTCAAGGGGAATGGCGGGGCGATTCGTCATTACACGAGCGTCAACGAGATCCATGCCGAGGAAGGCAACGCGCGTGTGTGGGGCGGGATGCACTGGCGCAACAGTACCGAGGTTGGTACAACGGTTGGCAGCAAAGTCGGCAAGTACACCGCGACGCATCTCCTCAAGCCGCTCGATGACTAATCGATCATCAGCGCGGTGCCTGTCAACACTTCGCCTCGTGGATTACTTCATGCGCCGCATGACTCGGGGTTGTCGTGGTTGGATAGACCTTTAACGTTTGAAACTTTCATTCAATCCAACCTGCCGGTTTATCCCGGTGCACAGGAAAAAGGGAAATGTAAAAATTTAGGAACTGACTTATTGCGCTAGTTGGAATGCACTGCCAAAGGACGATCCCAACGTTGGTGATCACGGCCACGATTAGCATCAAGCCCGCGCTTACTAAACCAGCACCACCGACGAACCAGCGGTTTCCATTAGAAATATGTAATCAGGATGGCAGTCGCTATGCGACGCTGGCGCGGCAACACATTCGTAGGACCAGCGACACGGCGCGGGAATGTGGAAGTTAAATTGAACGAGCGGCGCCAAAAGTGAAATTTAAAGCAACCGATGTACGCGCATTGTACGCGCGAGAAATTCTTACACGCTTTTTTGCTATCGCTAAGTTGTTGAATGGACTGGTGGCCAGGGACGGGATCGAACTGCCGACGCCGGCCGTTTCAGGGCCGCTTACCGATTCGCCGAAGTGGTTTGAAATCAACGGATGTCACTGAGGGTAAGGAGCTTATGCGATAGGCGATTTAGGATGGCTTAGGATAGTGTGGCCTGTTTTCTGCTCCTCGATGTACGCGTATTGTACGCGCGCAGTCGAAGCCCGCTGTCCTGCACCAGTCCATCTCGGCATACGGAAACTACTTTTTTTCCTACCGCCTGTCCCTCCCGAAAATTCTATTTGACATGCGGCGCCAGCTTTGCTCGGGCAGCCTTGCGGTTCCCTGCCCCGAGCTATTCGCTTTTGTCTGTCTCTCCTCGTGCCACTCATTGAGCCGCTATCAAGTCCAGCCAATGAACGCCGCCGTTCGTGAGCCGGACTGCGGGCGATCTTTATCATCCAATGCTTAAAGAATACAGCAAGTGACTCAAACAAAACGAGCATCACCGCTTCACCTCAGCCGTCCAGTTGAGGATCACACTGACTGGAGAGGCGTCGGCCACCTGCGTCCCGATCAGGAACCGCTGCCCGTCTTCCGTCACGTCATACTCAATCCCCGACTGAATCAAGTTCGTCAGCATACGTGTTTTGAATAACGCTTTGGGCGACTCGAACTCAAAAGTAGCGCCGCTCAGTTTCAGGGCAACAGCCATCATCTGCCCGTCGGGGGCGACGTAGTATAGTTCTGGCCCGCCGCGCCTGAAGCGGGGGTGATTGCCGCCGCCGGTCGAGAGGCGCTTCTTGTCGCCGCCCAGCTTGCCCTCGTCGGTAAAGGGCTGCACGTACACTTCATAGCTGCCCGATTCGTCCGAGACGTAAGCTAACAAGTGCCCGTCTGGCGAAAGTTGCGCTCTGTATTCGTCAAATTCGCTGCTGAGGAGCGGGTAGGGCTGTCGGTCGCCCGCGAGCGGCAGCGCCCAAATGTCCCGGCGGCTCTTCTCGGTGCTTAGATTGTAAAAAATGAATCGCCCATCCGGTGACCAGTCTGTGGGATCGCTGACTCCTTTCAACAACAACTCTTCAGTCCCCACGCCGTTCGCGGACTTTTGGTAAAGGCCATACACGCCCCCTCTTTCTGTACGGAAGACGATGCGGCTGCCATCCGGCGACCAGATCGGATACCAATCAAAGGCGGGATCAGAGGTCAGCCGAGTGGGAAGATCGCGTGCCAAGTCGATCACCCAGATGTCAATGCTCAGAGTCTGGAGTTCCGTGCGTTGTATGGCGACTCGCTTCCCGTCTGGTGAAAGACGCGGAAATTGCCCACTCCCCACCTTGATCGGCGAGCCAACTGTGCCGACTTGTTTCCCTGCGCGGTCAAACCAGACAAGCTGATACTCGCGCTGTCGCGACCCCTGCCAGATCAGAACCCCATTTTCAGAGACGGAAAAGGGCCTGCCAGGGACGCTCCTAATATTAGTCGGTCGTGTGATAGGAAACGGATCGCCCTTCAGTTCCAGTCGATCTGCGTCGAACGACTGTGCCAACAGCGCCCCATTGCGCACAAAGAGCAACCACCCGGGCGGCGCATAGGCGGCTGGCGCCCCGTCTGCCAGCAACGGCTTCACCTCTTTAGAATCGAGCGAGCCGACGGAAACTTGCTGATCTCCCTGCCCCCTGACATTCACTCTATAGAGAAAGTGGCGGCCATCCGGTAGGAACCACGGATCGTAATGGTGGAATTCCTGGCGCCCCGAATCAGGGCTGGTCACCGGCCGGGCTTCGCCACCCCCCGCCGGAATCTGGAACAAGCCCCCTACTGCTTTCGAAAAAATGATTACTCCTGCACGACCCCACGTCGCGCCTCTCATGCGATCATCAACGTCACAGAGCGGCTGCGGACGACCGCCTGCCAGCTCAACCCGCTTCAGCTTTCCCTGTGAAACGAAGCCAATCGAGCGGCTGTCCGGCGACCAGAAGGGTTCGAGGGCATCGTCTGTTCCGGGCAATGGTTGCGCTTCCACCGCGTCGAGTGGGCGAACCCAGAGCTGTCGCTTTCCGTCCGCCGCCCGGCCCGTAAAGGCCAGGATGCGTCCATCCGGTGACACGATCACGTAGTCATGCCGCCCATTGTCAAACGCCAAATTCTCCGGCGGCGCAAAGGAAAGCCGCACGGCTCGCGTGGCGCCTGAAGCCCCGTCCGAATGCCCGAAATATGCCATTCCCAACGCCGCCAGCACGGCCAGACCTGCGACGAGCCACGCGATCCGGTCACGCCAGTTGCCGGGCTCTATCAGCGCAGAAACGCCCGCTGCCTGCATTGCTTCCGTCTGATTCGCGCCGGATGAAGCGGATGAAATCGATAACGCTTCGAGCGCAAAGCCGAGATCGCTCGCTGATTGAAACCGTTGCTCTGGCTTCTTCTCCAAACACCGACGAACTATCCTTTCGAGCGAGGGTGAAATCTTCTGATTCGTTTCGCTCAACTCCGCAGGCTCTTCCTTCAAGATCGCGTTCATCACTTCAATAGCAGACTCGCCTGGGAAGGGGCGCCGACCTGAAAGCATTTCACAGAGGATAACGCCGAAAGCGAAGATGTCGACACGATGATCTGCCTCCTGGCCGCGCACCTGCTCAGGAGACATATACCCTACTGTGCCCATCACAGTGCCCGGTTCGGTCATGGCTTTCTGCGTCGCCACATCTGACCCGAGCGGCCCGCTCCGCTGCGGTCGAAGCTTCGCCAGCCCAAAGTCGAGTATCTTTACCCGCCCATCAGTATTGATGAAGATGTTTTCAGGCTTGAGGTCGCGATGCACAATCCCTTTGGCATGCGCTGCGGCAAGCCCTGCTGCAATCTGCTGCGCGTAATCAACTGCCTTGCGCTGCGACAGGGCGCCATCGATCAACTGCTCGCGGAGTTCTTCTCCTTCGAGCAGTTCCGAGACGATGTAAGGAGAGCCGTCGTGTTCGCCGAATTCGTAGACGGTCAGAATGTTCGGATGGTTGAGTGCTGATGCCGCGCGCGCCTCTTGCTCGAAGCGCCGCAACCGCTCGCGGTCCGCTGTAAACCCGGCAGGCAGCAGCTTCAGCGCCACCCTGCGATTGAGTCGCGGGTCGTTGGCCACGTAGACCTCTCCCATCCCGCCCGAGCCCAAGAGCGAGACGATCCGATAGTGGCCCAGTGTCCGCCCGATCATTGACTGCTTCTGCTCGGCCGCCAACATCGCTGCTGCAACATCATCCGGGGGCGTCTCGATGAACTGCTCCGCCCGCTCGTCATAACCGAGCAGTGATTCCAACTCACCGCGCAGCGCTTCATCCGCGCCACAGGATTGCTCAAGGAATGCCGCTCGCTCTTCTGGCTTCCGCCCGAGCGCCGAATGGTAAAGCTCCTCGATTTCTTGATACCGCTCAGGCTTCATCAATCTTTGCTCCGCTTCAACTCTCGCAGCAGCCATACCTTCGCCATCCGCCAATCACGCTTCACGGTCTCCGGCGACACCTTGAGGGCCTCAGCGGTCTCCTCCACACTAAGCCCTCTGAAGTAGCGCAACTCCACTACCCGGCTCTGTCTCGGAGCTAGACCTGCCAGGCCGTTAAGCGCATCATCGAGCGCCACCACCTCAGCAGCTCTCTCCGCTGTCACCACCACCGCTTCATCAAATGAAACCTCATGAGCTTCTCCACCGCGCTTAGCCGTTTGGCGAGCCCGCGCAGAGTCCACGAGGATGTGCCGCATGGCCTGTGCAGCCACCCCAAAGAAATGCGCACGGTTCTGCCACCGCTTCTCCTCTTGACCCACCAGCCTCAGGTAGGCCTCGTGGATGAGCGCTGTCGTCTGCAGGGTGTGACCTATTGGCTGCCCTCGCATATAACGTTTGGCCATCTTGCGCAGCTCACCGTACACCAGCGGCATGAGCTGATCTAGTGCTGCTTGATCACCGTTGCTGTAGCGAGCGAGCAAGTGGCTGATTTGGTGCGGCGAGGCTGTCATCAAGCTCACACTTCAGACGCTGATTCCACTTTCTGTTGCCGCGGATTATACCATCCGGCCCCCAGGTTCTTCGGTAGCCAAGAAACTTTACGAAGTCGTGACCCTTTTCTGGGACCGCTCCCGTTTCTGTAGGTGGGAGCGAAGAGTTACTCCCGGCGAGGCGGACCAACTGGGGCGTCTTGCGGACAACCTGGCGGGAGTGAATCTTCACTGACGCCATCGACCAAGCAAGGAGGTCGTATGAGAAAGCAAGCGCTCAGACTCTTCTTCGGTGTGTTTCTTTCGAAATTGATTCAGCAAAGCACAGGGCTGGAGGTCATAACGAAGACCACATCGAGCACAGGAATCAGCTTTAAACCTGGTGCCTGTGCCTCGGTTTAACTCATTTTACCTGGCCTTGTCTGAAGGAGAACAATATGAACAGATTTAAGCTGATCGCCTTCTTCGCCTTGCTCGCGCTCTTCGGCGTGATTGCCATCATCACTCCGAGCACCATCTTCGGGCAAGACCCCAACCAAAACGGCGCGATCAATCTCAATTGCGACGCGCCTCCCTGCGACGCGGTGGCGCGAGGCCGTGCCGCGTTCCGCTCTTCCGTCCTGTGGACGCCGACGACTTCCGCGTGAACGGGGAGAACGCAAGCGACTTCTCGAACCTGGTGGAAAACGGGCTCGTTCGCGTGACCATGCCGTTGCCGCTGAACGTCAAACTCATCGATCCAGCAACCGGTCAGCCGACCGACGAGACCTCGGTTGATCTCTGGCGTGCGGTCATGCCTGTGCTCAACGTCGCGATCACCGGACCGGACGGCGTCCCGCCGATCTGGCCGTCGGGCGTGCCGCGCGTCCCCATCATGGGCCAGGACCCGAACGGCCCGAACCGGCAGGGCGGCTACCAGCATGACGCGCGCTTCGGCACCCTCCAGGAACAAGCCCGCGGCGCCCTCTTCGCGCACGCCCAGGTGTCTGTGGAACCGCCCGCGCGGATGCTTGATGACCTCGCGGCTTTTCAGCAGACGCTGTTTTCTTCGCCCGGGGTCGAACTGCTGGCCGGAGCGATCCTCTCCGGCTCGACGCCATTCCCCGATCCAGACCCCGAGCTGAATCAGCTTGAGCAGCAGGGCAAGGTAGTCTTCAACCGCGCCTGCGCGCAATGCCATGGCGGTACATTGCATCCGAGCGGGTCGACGCCCGAGACGACGTTCGTGCGTCCCCTCGTGCGCTATCACAACATAGAGACCGCCTGCCCGCGCCCGAACACGGGTGGCTTCGCGCCCTGTCCGCCGCGGCTCGCGCGCAACGCCCGCATTTACCGCATCACGCTGGCGAATGGCACCTTCCAATTCGTCACGACTTCGGATCCTGGACGATTGCTCCTGACGGGTCAACCGGGGGACATCGAAAGGATGGACATCACGCAACTGCGCGGCATCAGCAAGACCGCCCCCTATTTTCACAACAACTCGGCGGCGACGCTCGAGGAGGTGCTCGATCACTACGACGCCTTCTTCGCGAACTTGGCGCAGCTGATTCCACCGCCCAACTTGCCGGCGCTTCTTTCGTCGAACGGCCTGGTTGTCGATCGCGGGTTCGTAACGGCGGACGAGCGGGCAGCGTTGCTGGCGTACCTCCGCAAGCTCTAGGAACAGCGTCAGCCCTCCCTCGCAGCTCATGGGGCCTTTCTACCTCGTGATCAAACCGCTCGAAAGTGACGCACACATGACTTGTCATCAAGGGGAAGCCGGGGTGCGCGCTGTGACTCGCCGTCACAAGCATCTTCTCCTTTTTTTGTATTTGACCACAGCTCCTACTCGCACGCGCTAGGGTCAGCAAGGCTGTCTTTTAATCTGTTTTTTGATCGAAGGGAGAATCAAGATGACACGCGCCAGATTCCTTCTAAGCACAATGCTGTTCCTAACTCTCACTCCCGTGGCACCCTCACACGCTCAGCAGTTTCAGGCAGTGGGTGATTTCGCAACCCACTACGGCGAGGGGATAGAGCACTACCGGGCCGGCCGGTACAGGGACGCCGCCGAGGCGTTCGAGAAGGCACTCAGACTCGACCCTGGTAACGCAGTGGCGTACAACAACGTAGGCTCTGCCTACGTCGAGGCCGGCCTCTATTCCGAGGCGATCACGCCCCTTAGTCGGGCGATCAGCCTCCGACCGGAAATGCCGGCGGCGTATCGAAACTTAGGCCGAGCGTGGTACGGTCTAGGCAGTATAGAGGAGGCAGTGGCGTCCTACCGGCAGGCGATCCGGCTGCAACCGGACTACGCGCCCGCGTACAGCGCACTGGGCCTTGCGTATACAAATCTGGGTAAGTATAGGAAGGCGACAGAATCCCTCCTGCGGGCCATCCGCCTCGACCCTCGCCTCGCCGAAGCCTTTAATAATCTCGGGTGCGTCTACGTCAAGTTGGGCGAGTATAAGGACGCTTTGGGGTTGTTTGAGCAGGCCATCAGACTCAAGCCGGATTTCGCAGAAGTCCGCTTCAATCTCGGAGTCGTCTACTTGACACTCCGAGACAAACGGGCGGCAATCGGGCAACACGCCCTCCTGGGCCCGATGAACCCGGACTTAGCTAAAAGGCTGTATCTGGGAATCTTTGAGGATAAGGTCGTTGACATAGGGCGAAAATGAGATCCTTGTTGCGGTATGTCCCGCGTGTATCATCACAGACAAGCAGAGGAGATACAGCGCCGCGAAAGCTGAAGTGATGCCGAGTGTCGAACACCTCCAGCAGCAGTATCAGAACAACCTAGCGGAGAATTCGCATCAGCCAACCAGATTGCGAGAGCGTGTGATGAGGCGGTTCAAGTCAGCGGACCACGCGCAGTGTTTTCTCTCGGCCTTCGGAATCATTACGTCACACTTCCAAGTTGGGAGACATCAGTACAGGGCTAGCGGTTACCGAGCAGTGATGAAAGCGAGATTCGCCGTATGGGAAGAGGCGATTTGCGTCGAGGCGATTGTTAATTGACCAGATGACGAAAGGTGGATTCATCCTGCCTGAGTCCCTAGTCTTGTTTCTTCTTGAATTAAGTTGACAATACCAAGTCACTGATTGATCTAAAGAACTTTATGGAAGCCATTGAGGCTCGGTGACATGTTCGACAAGGTTAATCTTATGTAAAGGTCGTCGTCCTCATCGAACACAGGCCACTTCGGATCGGTTTCCAAGTGGGCCAATACATAGACCTCCTTTCTGGAATTCAATTGCACAGCCTCAACGGCTGCACGTTAAGCTGGCAAAAGATCTTGGGCCACTCGAATTTCAAGATGACGGAGCGCTATGACAGGTTGGCGCGAAAGCAAATCGCCAGAACCGTCAACACCGTGTGGATAATGTGAAACCAACCTCCGAGGCTATTTTGGAAAAACGATGTACGCGTATTGTACGCGCGAGGAATTTTTACACGCTTTTTTGCTATCGCTAAGTTGTTGATGGGATTGGTGGCCAGGGACGGAATCGAACCGCCGACGCCGGCCTTTTCAGGGCCGCGCTCTACCAACTGAGCTACCTGGCCGTTGGGTAAGAAAGAGCGCGTAGTATAGGTAGTTAGTAAAGGAACGTCAACTTAGGGTTCAGAGCACACTGCGCCGTTTTCGGCGCTCAAACTCACGAATAAAATGAGATATCCTTAGCCACTTTTTGGCCTTCACGGTATGCATTTTGCGCCTTTACTCATTACCCGACATACATTGTTCGATAATAAAACGTGCAGGGGAAGTGTAATGAATAATGAACTGTCAGCGCCACTCCGAGAGCAGGCGTTGGAGGCCCTCCAGGAATCCACTAAAATGTTGGAAGTGGCCTGTAGTCTGCTAGAGCAAGGCAATAGAAAAGAAGCAAAAAGGCTACAAAGGGAGGCTCGGACCAAGCGTAATGTTTCCGTTTTGCTAATGGTTAAAGCGAACGCGTTAGAAAACACCTCTCGAGGCAAAAGCGCCTCTCATTCCTACGACGGCAAGAGTTCCATGAGTCATTAATCTTCGAAGATTCCCATACAGCAGGCAGCCGCTGGCCCGTCAATCAAGTACCTTCAGAAGACGCGGAGTTTGTCAGATTAGTCACAGAATTTCGTTGACTGATTGTCGGGGAGGTGTATAATCCGAATCGTTGAGGATGGGGTTGGCGCCCAAACGTCAGTCCAAGTTGAAAGACGACATCCGATTCAAAATTGAA
>WNGB01015630.1_pt1 | contig 12039 bp, 15 predicted proteins | sample 5400681 | NCBI WGS metagenome assembly WNGB01 (sample SAMN13153367, study PRJNA577476) | soil metagenome | isolation source: 115 cm soil or saprolite under grassland replicate 2 | place: USA:California | collected 2016-06-15 | reverse complement strand
TCGGCCTCCGGGTTCCAGTCGGTCTGGATCACGACCGGGTCGGGGCAGACGCCCGCCAGGGCGAAGGGGTCGCCCTGCGGGGCCACGCCGGCACTGCTGGGCGTACTCGAGTCGCCGCCGGGCCATAGGCCACAGCCGCCAAGCACGAGCATCGCGGCGAGCCAGGCGGCCCGCGGCCGCACCACTGGCCGGTACCGTGGCCTCATGCGGGCTGGTCCTCTGGTGCGGCCGTGGAGGCGGCCGCAGCGGGCCTGGCGCTCACGGCGGCGTCCCAGTCGCGGGCGGGCAGGTGCGTGAGGATCAGCGCGATGCCGGCGATGAGCACGTTTTGGAGGGCGGGGTCCAGGCCGTTCCAGTCCTGGGACTGCCACATCGCGAACCACTCGCCGCCGATGACGATGAACCCGCCGCCAAACAGCAGCAGGACCATGGTCCAACCCAGCGTGGCCAGCCGCCGCGGGCGGTCATAGCCACCGCCGCCGACACGCAGCGCACCCACCCAGGCGACCAGCGCCCAGATGAGCACCAGCGCGGTCAGCGTCTCCCAGGCGATGATCGCGATGTAGGCGATGTTCTGCACCACGCTTGCGGTGATCGCCCGCCACGTCACGTCCTCATCGTTGAAGGTGGTGTCCATCTCCAGGACGTGCTGCACGAACGCCTGGTTGGTGCCGAAGTCGGTGAGGTTGCTGAAGGCGACCAGGGTGTAGTAGGCGGCGGTGATCAGCGTCAGGGTCGCGACGACGACGGGGAGGGTGCCGAGCCGGAGCACGCCACGCCCGGATACCTCGGGTGCAGGGGACATCAGAGATCGCTCCTTGGATTGGAGAGGTGTCGGGGGGCGATGGGGAACCACACGGGTGGGCACGCGGTTACCGGGGGCACCGTGGAGCCCTCCTCGGGGTGGGGAGCCGGCGCCGCCGGTGCCGGCCTGCCGGCCGTCGGGCCGGCCTGGGCGCCGGTGGCCTGGCGGGGTGGTGGTTGGCGTCGGGTTGTCCGCAACACACCGGGCGGCAGCGCGGCAGGCCCCTCCCGCCTGCGTGGGGCGCCGCTGGCGGGGGCAGGGGCAGGGGTCGGCGTGCCGCGGGGTGGCTGGGGTGGTGGGCGGCCGGGCGCATCCTGCTGCTGGTCGGCGGGGACGTCGGGGGTCGGCGTGGCCGCTGCTTGGCGGCCGGCCGGGGTGAGCCACACCCACTCCGAGCAGGCGTCGACCAGGCCCGAGCCGATGAGGGCGCGGGCCACGGCGCGGCCGACCGGCCAGCGGGCCACCAGGGCGTGGTCAGAATCGGCGAGCCGCTGTAGCGCGGCCCGCTCGGCGCCGCTCAGCGTTGGTGGCGGCCGGCCGGTGGCGGCGGGGTGCGGGGGGCGCCCGGAGCCCAGGGAGCCGCGCTCGACCTGGGTCCGGGGCCTGCCCCTGCCCGGGGCCGGCAGATATGGGGGGTCGGCCGGCCCCAGGACAGCAGCGATCCGCGCGCGCAACCTCACCCGACCGGCTCCGGTCCTGGCTCCCGGCCCGACGGCGTGTCGACGGGCGCCGCCCACACCGACTCGTGGTTGGCCTGGATCAGCGCGACCAGCAGCAGCAGCATGCCCAGCGCCCCGCAGGCGGCCACCGCCCCGACGATGGCGGCGGGCGCCGTCGGCTGCGGCCGTTGGGGCTGCTCGGCCAGGTTGGCACTGGCCTGGAAGCCGGCCGCCGTCCAGCCCGACACGGCCAGCATGAGCAGCCGCCGCCTCATGGGGTGGGGTCCTGCTCGGATCGGCGCAGGATGGCGTGGATGCGGGCGCTGGTGGCGGCTGTCTGGTGCAACTGCAGGTCCGACAGCAGCGCCGACACGCCGACCAGCAGCAGCCCGAGCACGATCAGCCAGCCCACCGCACCCGTCCTCTGGGATCGGTGGGCACGCGGCCATGGCGGGCGGCGGCCTGCTGCTGGACGCGCTCCAGCCCGACGCCCGCCACCACGCGCAGCCCCAGCGGGGTCAGCTCGACCAGGTCATGGCCGTTGAAGGCGACCAGGTCGCGACCGAGCAGGCCGGCCAGCGTCTGCTGGTGCAGGGCGTAGCGGTGCACCCGGCCACCGGCGCGGGCGATGCTGACCAGCGCGTCCAGCAGGTGGTCGGGCAGCCGAGGCAGCCTCGGCGCACCTCGGGACGGGGCGGTGACCGGGCGCGAGCGACCATGGGCAGGGGCAGGGTCGGTGGCGGCGGGCATCAGGCGGCGTGTCCTCCTTCGGTCACGGCCGGCATGGCGGTTTGGGCACGGGTCGAGCCAGGCCAGCGCCTCGGCTGGCATCGCGGGTGTCGGGATGGGGATGGGGCGGGTTAGCCGCCGCGGTCTCGGCCGGGTCGTGGCGGGTCTGGCCCCGGTATCGCGGCAAGCGCTGCCGCATGCAGCAGCCGGTTGCTGGCGATGGCGAGCTGGCCTTCGGCCCAGGGCTGGCCGGCCGCGTCGGTCAGGCACCCGCCCGCCTCGGCCACCAGCAGCACGGGGGCGGCCAGGTCGCATGCCCGCTCGCCGTCGTGGCCGACCGCCACGTCCACGGCTCCCTCGGCCAGCAGGCACCACCGCAGGAACTCGCCGATCCCCTGGGCTCGCCAGCAGCGCCCAGCCAGCTCCAGCAACCAGGGCTCGGTTGGCAGGTCGCGGTAGGCGAGGTACGCGTCGGTCAGCTCCGCGACCCGCGACACCTGCAGCCGCCGCGGCGTGGGGTCCAGCGGGCCGGTGGTCCAGGCACCCTGCCCGCGGGTCGCCCACCAGCGTCTGCCCATCGCCGGCGCCGAGATCATCGCCACCTTGACGTTGCCGTCGACCTCCAGGGCCAGCAGGGTCGCCCACCAGTCCCAGCCCCGGACGAAGTTGCGGGTGGCGTCGATCGGGTTGAGCAGCCACCGGATCCGCTGGCTGCCTTCGGCGCCGCGCTGGTTGCCGTGCACGCCCTGCTCGGGCCGGTGGGCTCGCAGCAGCCGGCGCAGCGCAGCCTCCACCGCCAGGTCCGCCTCGCTGCCCTGGGTCCGGTCGGGCTTGGTGACCACCAGCAGCTCGGCATCGCGGTACAGGTCCAGGCTGACCCGGGCGGCCGCATCAGCCAGCAGCCGCGCGAACGCCAGGTCATCCAGGTCCCCGAGCGAGGCGGTGCTGCTCATGCCGGCGCCTCCCCCACGTCGTGGATCGCCACCAGGAAGGCGTCGTTGCCGGCCGGGCTGCCCACCGTCACCCGCAGACGGCCTGCCAGATCCCGACAGCCCGACACGTCGCGGATGGCGACGCCGCGTTCCAGCGGTTGGCAAGGGACGACGAGCGTGCGTGCAGTTGCCGCCAAGAGCACCAGAGCAGGCGACCTCCATGGATGCCGATGTTTCTTCGGGCAACGCGGCCCTTGGAGGCTGGACCATACGGGGCAGCGGCGAGGTTCTCTGACCCGTATCGTGCGAGTCGCCCAAATCGTGCGACCTGCGCCCGAGGCGGCGGCGCATACGGGTGCCTTGACGGGCCATCGCGTTCGCGGCAGCTCGCTCCCGCTAGGCGTGCCGTGGAGAGCGGCGCACCAAGCCGCTGGTCACCTTCGAGGCGTAGTCGCGTAGGTTCTGCGGCCACGACACGGCTCGCCGGAGGCGGCGTCGGGCTCGTAGTCAGTTCGGCTTCCATAGCCGTTCTGCGACCTTGCCGCCGCTCACGTCGCGCGCGTGTTGGTCGAGCGCCGCGCGCCAGTCCCGCTCCTTCCAGATCGACCGGAGCTGGGATCGGTATGCCTCGACGGCCCGGATCTTCATTCGCCAGTCCCGCGCCGTGACTTCCTGGATGACCGGCTCGGCGGTGTCTGCCATGGTGGCCAACAAGGCCGCGTCCTCGGGCGTCGCCGCATACGGCATCTCCTCGTACAACAGCAGCGGTGGCGCCTCGACGCCCAGGTGACCCAGCACCCGCCGGATGGCGGTGGTGGTGATGACGTGGTCGACGTGGCCGCCGATCCCGGCGGGCCCGTACAGCACGGCCGGTCCAAGGCGCCGCAGCCACCGCGCGAGTTCGGCGGCCACGTCGGCTGCGACGCGGTGATCCTCTGGGGTGAGCGGTGAGAACAGGTCATCGCGGGTGTTGACCCGGGGGCGCCCCGCGGCGTCGCGGCGGTAGAGCACCTCGCCGAACCCAAGGTGCACCATCCCGGCGCCCAGGCAGGCGCACGCCTCGACGTCCTCCCAGCGCCGGGTCCAGAAGTCGGCCAGGCCGCATTTGCGGTGGTAGCGGGCGGCATACGGCGCCAAGTCACGGCGGCCGTTGCCGCCCGCGAAGATCGTGAGCACCACAACCTCGTCGTCTCGCCGGGCCAGCGACGCGATCGTCGCGCCGCACGACAGCGCCGCGTCGTCCAGATGGGGGGAGACGAACAGGTGCATGCCGACCGGACCTACGCCGCGGCCCGGCGCAGGATGGGCCGCTCCAGCAGGATGTCCCGACCGCCGAGCCGGTACTTGTAGGATTCGGCGCCGCGGCCGAGCGAGACGGCGCGGACCCCGCGCGCGTGCAGGAGTCTCAAGCCCAGCAGAGCGAGTGCCATCCCGGGGCTGGTCAGCGAGGCATGCGGCCGGAACATCCGCAGGTACAGCAGGGCGTACTGGTCTTGGATGAGGTACAGATCGGCGGCCACCAGCTCCCCGTCAAGGCGGAGGTCCAGCAGCAGGCAGCGGCCATCCGCCGCCAGGCGGGCACAAGCGGCAGCGAGGAAGGACGGGAAACGGGGGTCGCGTTGGCCGGCGACGAGGTCACCGACGCGGCCCCGAGCTGCCCAGCTCGCCTGGCGCAGGGCTTCGAACCGCTCGACCGCCTCGTGCAGCGCCCCCGGATCGTCGATCGTCTCCACGGCCACCACGTGCGCGGCGAGTGCCCGTTCCAGGGATCGCTCCCAGGCGCGACGGTGGCGGCGGTCCAGCCCAAGCCGGTAGGACTCCCAGCCGGCATCCATCGCCAGTGCAGGCGCCGGCTGCGGGACCCCCCGCTCGATCGCGACCATGGGCGAGGAGTGCAGGCGGCCGTCGGCCCGAAGCGCCGCGTCCGGACGGATCGGTCCGAGCTGGAACTCGGTCCAGGACCGGTCGTCCTCGATGATCATGTGCCAAAGCGCGGTGACGACCGGGCCGGGATCGTCGGGGGTCACAAGAAAGTCGTTGAAGTCGTTGAACGGCGCGCCCATGAAGACGGCCACCCTGTCTGGCCCGTCCTGCGCGGTCACGGCCACGGGTGCGAGCCCCACCAGCCGGCCCTCCCGGAAGGCTGCATGGACCCGCAGGTCGGTGTCCGTCCCGAACGCCGCCCACCAGGCGAGCATCCAGGCGGGATGCTGGAACACCGACAGCGGGCCGGTAGCCCGGGCCAGCGACCGCCACTCCGGCTCGAGCCCAGCCAACCGAGCCGGCTCGGTGATGGTTCGCACCTCAACGGTCACCGGCGCGTCCCACGGCCGGCCAGGGACAGATGCGCGGGGCTGCCCGGTCGCGGCCGATCCGATGCCCGAAGGCAGCTCATACCCGGAGTAGTTCCGTAAGCTGCTCGTCGAGGTGCTGGACCGCTGGCGTGTCCTCCCAAGGCTCAAGCTGGACGCGGACGTCGCGGAGGCGTTGCAGGCCGGTCGCGTACGGGGTCTCGGCCAGGATCGCGATGGGCTGCCCGAGCATCCGGCAGGCCTCGTCGATCTCCCGCTGCTGGACGCGGACCGCCGCTCGATCGGCCAGGAAGCAGGCCTGCTCCTTGACAGCCACAGGATTCAGCGTCGCTAGCGCCTGGTTGAGCTCGGCCTCCGCGTCCTGCGGCCGCCGCAGCCGCAGCGAACAGAAGCCCCGGAATCCGTGCAGCTTGGAGCGGTCGAAGTAATCGAACCAGGCGGGCGCCTCGCCGGGCGCCGCCCGGCCCATGGCGAGCTCGGCCGCGTCCAGGGCCGCGAGGCTGGCCGCAGCCTCCTCGCGGGTCGCGAATGGCCGGCCCTCGACCCATGTTCTCGCCTCGACGGCGGCCAGCCACGCGACGACCGTGGCGTTCCCGCCGCGCATCGCGTGACGCCGGGCCGCCGCCAGCACCTCAAGTGCCTGCTTGCGCTTGCCTCCAAGGGAAAGCGCGCGGCTCACATGCCCCAGTACAGAGGCGTGGAACGGGGGATCGCTGGCCTGGCTGGCGGCCCGCAATGCCCGGTTGTAGTACGGCGACGCCGCCTCGCGGTCGTTCAGATCGACAAACAGCAGCCGGCCCGCCAGCAGCGCAGCCTCCCCGGTGGTCGCGGCCAGGCGCCGCTGATACATGGCCGAGCCCTCAGCGCCGAGGAACCGCCCGGCCAGGCTGACGTGCTGGACGACGCTATCGAGGATGTCCTCGGCGGCCGTGCTGTGGTACAGCCGCCGATAGGCGGCGGTTAGGCTCTCCAGTTCATCGACGATCGCTGGGTCAAGGCGGCGAGGGCGATCAAGCGCCAGCGTCAGCCGCTCCGACAGCGCTGGCAACCGCCCAGCCCCCGCCTCCCCGCCAGCGCCGGTAGCGCGCCGGCCTGCTCGGTCGCCATGAGGCTCCGCAACCGCGGGACGCGAGGGCCCGGCCCGGTCGGAGCCGGCGGGATCGCCGATCCGCGCGGCGTCTCGTGCTGGCGCCTGCTGAGGGGCTAAGCCACGCGGGCCCTCGGCCGATGAAGCGCCACGAGCGGCGTGCCCCTGGGGCCGAGCGGCTGTCTCGCCGGACCCGGGTGGTTGCGCCTGCAGGTCTTCGATCCCCACCTGCAGCACCCGGGCGAAATCGCGGAGCACCGACAGCCGCTCTTCCGACCGCTTGCCTTGCTCGATCTTCTGCAGCCAGCTCGCCGAGTAGCCCATCAGCTCGGCGCACGCCCGCTGCGACATCCCTCGGCGCCCGCGCCAATACTTGAGCTGCTCAGGATCGACCGCGTCACCCATGGCCCCGCTCACCCTCGTCGATGCATAGCCCCAGGTTAGTAGGGCTCGCGACGGGTTGCGAAACCCGCCCACGCTGACGTTCCGCACTCGCCTTGTAGGTCATCAGGATCGACCTGACCGAAGTGTCAACGGCGCTTGTGCAGGTAGGTGCGGATCAGCCATGGGCAGGGATTGCCGGGCGGACGGACGTCAATGCCGACTCGCCGGAGCCGCGTGAGCACCGTCGACCCGCCAACGCCGCAGAGCAGGCCAATGTGGACCGCGCTCAGGCCCACGTCCTCGTACAACTCGCGCGTGCTCCTACGGTATCAAGGCCGGCCCTGCGCGACCGTCCTCGACCCGGCGGAGGCCGGAGATCCTGAGCCAGAATCACCTGGAGTCGGCCGCGGTCCAGGTTGTCAAGCAGGACCTCCCAGCAGACATCTGCTCGACGTGGACCCGCCCGGTACATGCGCCGGTGAACTCGCAAGAGGCACAAGTAGCGATTAGCTCATTCGTAGCGTTCGTTCCGTCATGCCCGTGTGGGCGTAACAGTTCGGTAAAGCACTTCTGTCGTGAGCGAGTAATCCTTCGACGATGTCTCAGAGGGCTTGTATCCTAGCAACCCCCCTCTCTCCCGATTTGTGGTCGAATCGTTCGACCGGGACGGTGAACGCAGATGCGGTCACGTCACGGAATGCCTCACGGATGGGCGCCGCTTGCGGCGTTGCCGCTGGTTGCCGCCTTGCTGCTCGCGGGTTGCGGTGCCGATGGGCGGTCCTCGTCGGCCACGACGAGCACCGCCGGCAACCCCGCCACGTCGACCTCGCAGGCGAACGCCACGTCGTCGTCGCAGTCGCCAGCCGAGGCGGCGGTCCTGGCGGGCTGGGAGGCGTTTTGGGCGGACTGGATCGCGGTGTCCGCCACCGCCGACTACCGCTCGCCGCGGCTGGCCGAGCACGCCACGGGTGAGGCGCTGCGGCGGCTGCGGTTGCAGTTGCTGTCCTATAACCGCGAGGGGCTGGTCGCCCGCGGCAAGCCGGTGCGGACCCGAACGCGGGTGCTGGCGGTCGACGCGCGCAAGGCGCGGGTCGCGGAGTGCCTGGACAGCAGCCGATGGCAGGCGGTCGACGCCGAGACCGGCAAGCCGTCTGGCACACCGAGCGGCAAGAACCGGCAGGTCCGCGCGGAACTGACGCGCACCGAGGGCCGCTGGAAGGTGTCGGAGCTCGACATTCGGGAGTCCCTATGCGTCGAGTGATCTGTCTGCTTGTTGCCGTGGTCCTTCTCGGGACCTGGGCGCCGGGCGCCCACGCGCAACCGGCCGAGCCCAGCTCGGATTGGGCCCGGCCGCTGCCAGACCCCAAGGCGCCTGGCGTGGTGGTCGGCACCCGGCCGGTGTCGGCCGGCCGCGGCGGCGGCGCGGGTTGTGTGTTCACCAGGGACCGCGAGACCGACTGGCTGAACAACGTGGTCGGCATCAAGGGCACGGGCTACCAGTGGCGTTGCGCCGACGGCCGCACCGGCTACACGTGGGTGCCGCCGCAGGCGCGGGTGGACCCGGTGGTGCTGGCCCGCCAGGCCGCCCGGCGGCTTGCCCTTGGCGTCCCCGCGGTCGGGACCAGCCCTCCGGTCGGCGTGCCGCAGGTCGTCAACGTCCGCACGTTGCTGTGGGTGGACCCTAGCTCGTGGCGGCCGCGGCAGGCGACCGCGTCGCTGCCTGGTGTGTCGGCGACCGTGACCGCCGACCCTGAGCTGGTGACCTGGGAGATGGGCGAGGGGGGGCGGGTGGTATGCCGGGGGCCGGGGGTTCGCTACGACCCCGCGCGGCCGGCCGCCGAGCGGCGTGGCGGCTGTGGCTACACCTACCGGCGCAGCTCTGCCGCCGAGCCGGGCGAGCGGTTTGTGGTGACGGCGAGGGTGCGCTGGCGGGTGACGTGGACGGCCAGCGGCGCGCCCGGCGGCGGCGTCCTCGCGCCGGTGACCAGCAGCGCGCGGGTGGCGTTGCGGGTGGCGGAGTTGCAGGCCCTCAACCGGGCCACGTGGTAGGCGGGACGGGCGAGAGCAGGGAGCTGGTGTGGTGGTGCGGGAGGCGACACGGGTCGGTCCGGATGGGGTCGGGCAGGGGCCGCTGCGGGTGGCGCCGGGACGCCGCCGCGTCTCGCTGCCGTGGCTGACCCTTGGGGTGCTGGTCGCCGCCGGGTGCGCGCTGGTGTTCGTGTCGCTGCTGGTCAACGTGGGGCAGCGCCGCGCGGTGCTGGTCGTGGCCCGGCCGGTTGCGGCCGGCCAGCCGGTCGGCGAGCGGGACGTGCGGGCGGTGCGGGTAGCGGCCGACCCGGGCGTGGCGGCGATCCCCGCGTCGGCGAAGGCGGCGGTGGTGGGCCGCCCGGCGGCGTTCCCGCTACAGCCGGGGATGCTGTTGGCCGAGGCCGCGCTCGGGGAGCCGGCCGGGCTGGGCGGCGGGGAGGCGCTGGCGGGGGTGGCGCTCAAGCCGGGCCAGTTCCCGCCGGGGCTGTCGGCGGGCGCGCGGGTGGTGGTGCTGGCCACCGGCGCGGGCGGCTCGGACAGCCAGCTCGGCGGCCAGACCAGCAGCGCGGAGCCGCTGGTACGGGCCGCCACGGTGGTCGGGGTGAGCGACCCGGACGCCGCGGCGGGCGGGGTGAGCGTGGTCACCCTGAAGATCCCCGCGGAGGCGGCCGGGCGGGTGGCCGGCGCGGCGGCCGTGGGGCGCATCAGCCTGGTCCGCGTCCGCGCGGGAGCGCCGTGATGCTGGTCGCGCTGGGGTCGGCGAAGGCGTCGCCGGGGGCGACCACGACGGCGGTGGCGTTGGGGGCGGTGTGGCCCGAGGGCGCCCACGTGCTGGTCGCCGAGTGCGACCCGGCCGGGGGCGATCTGGCGGCGTGGTTCGGCCTGGCGGCCGACCCGGGGCTGGTGTCGCTGGCCGCCGCCGCCCGCCACGCCGCCGGGGTGGAGCTGGTCGCCGCGCACTGCCAGCGGCTGCCCGGCGGGCTGCGGGTGGTGGCCGCGCCGGCTGCCGCCGCGCAGGCCAGCGGCGCGCTGTCGTTGCTGCCCGGCGGGCTGCTGCGCGTGGTGGCCGACTGCGGGCGGCTGTGGGACGGCTCCCCGGCGGCTGCGGTGGTGGGCCGCGCCAGCGTGCTGCTGCTGGTGGTGCGGCCGGTCGCCGCCGAGCTGGGGCACCTGGCCGGCCTCGTGTCCACCCTGCAAGCCGATGCGGCCAGGCTCGGGGTCGTGCTGGTCGGCGCCGGCCCGTACAAGCCCGAGGAGATCACCGCCACGTTTGGCGTGCCCGTGCTAGGCGCGCTGCCCGCCGACCGGCGGGCGGCTGCGGTCCTTTCCGGCGGGGCGGGAGGCTGGAAGGTGCTGCGCCGCACGCCGCTGCTGCGCGCCGCCCGCGGGCTGGCCGGCGCGCTGGAGCGGCTGCGCGCCCCTGACGCCGCCGCGACCCTGGATCGCGCGGTCGGCCGGCCCGCCATGGGCGGGGTGTCGGGTGACGAGGTGGGTGGTCGGCGGTGAGCGGGCTCGGCGCCTCCTGGTCGGCGGACGGCGCGGCGACCGCCGCCGACCAGCCGACGATGGCCGCTGACGGCGCGGTGGCGGGGCTGGTGGCCCGGCTGCGCGGCGAGGTGGCCGAGCGGCTCACCGCCCGCCTGCGCGCCGACGAGGAGGCCGGACGGGCGCGGCTTGGGGTGGAGGATCAGCGTCGGCTGGCGCGGTCGCTGCTGGCCCAAGCGCTGGAACGCCAAGCCGGACAGGCCCTCGCCGATGGCCGCCCGGTGCTGGACCTCGCCCAAGAGGAGCGGGTCGCCCGGCAGGTGCTGGACGCGCTGTTCGGGCTGGGCCGGCTCCAGCCGCTGCTGGACGACCCCGAGATCGAGAACATCAACGCCAACGGCTGCGACCAGGTGTTCGTGCGCTACGCCGACGGCCGCCGCGAGCCGGTCGACCCGATCGCCGACTCCGACGCCGAGCTGGTCGAGCTGCTACGCGCCGCCGCCAGCCGGCTGGGGATCGCCGAGCGCCGCTTCGACCTCGGCACCCCAAGCGTGAACCTGCGGCTGCCCGATGGGAGCCGGCTGTTTGCGGTCATGGCGGTCGCGGCCCGCCCGTCGTTGTCGATCCGCCGCCACCGCTACCAGCGGCTCACCCTCGCCGACGAGGTGCGGCTGGGCACGCTCAGCCCGGCGCTGCGGCAGGTACTGGCCGCCGCGGTGCGGGCACGCCGCAACCTGATCATCTGCGGGGACGTCGGGGCGGGCAAGACCACTCTGCTGCGCGCCCTGGCCGCCGAGATGCCCACCAGCGAGCGGCTGGTCACCATCGAAGACACCCTGGAGTTGGGCCTGGAGCGCCATCCCGAGCTGCACCCCGACGTGGTCGCCCTGGAGGCCCGCGACGCCAACGTAGAGGGCCACGGGCGGGTCACCCAGGCCGAGCTGGTGCGCTGGGCGCTGCGCATGAGCCCCGACCGGGTGATCGTGGGGGAGGTCCGCGGCGAGGAGCTGGTCCCGATGCTCAACGCGATGAGCATGGGCACCAACGGGTCGATGTGCACCCTGCATGCCGGCGGCTCGGGGGAGGCGTTCGGGAAGCTGGCGACCTACGCCATCCAGGCGCCCGAGCGGCTGCCGCTGGAGGCGACCAACCTGCTGGTCGCCAACGCCGTCCACCTGGTGGTGTTCCTGGACCACGACCGCGCCAGCGGCCGCCGGCAGGTGACCAGCGTGCGGGAGGTGGTCGGTGCAGAGGGCGCCCAGGTCGTCTCCAACGAGGTCTTCCGGCCCGGCCGGGCCGGGCATGCGGTGCCCGCCGCGCCGTTGCGGACCCAGACGGTCGGGCTGCTGGTCCAGGCCGGACTGGACACGCGGCTGCTTGACCCCGACGGCCCCTGGTGGGCGACCGCCACCGGCGGCGACGGCGCGGGCGAGGTGGGGCGATGACCCCGCTGGCGGCGGTGTGCGGCGCGGGCTTCGGCGTGGGCGTGACCCTGGTCGCCGCCGGGCTTCGCGGTGTCCCCTTCCCCGCCCTTGGTGGACTGCGCGCTGGGCTGGCCGGCCCGGCGGGCGCCCGGCGGGTGGCACGCACGGCGCTGGCGGTGGGGGTCGGGCTGCTG
>WNGB01011628.1_pt1 | contig 12040 bp, 10 predicted proteins | sample 5400681 | NCBI WGS metagenome assembly WNGB01 (sample SAMN13153367, study PRJNA577476) | soil metagenome | isolation source: 115 cm soil or saprolite under grassland replicate 2 | place: USA:California | collected 2016-06-15 | reverse complement strand
CCCATCTTTGCGAGCGCCTGCGCAGACGCCCCTCCGTTGGACAGAACGATGGGATTATAGGCCGGCTATGGAACAAATCAAGAACAATCGACATTTGTGGATATCGCGCAAATCCATTTGCGCAGAAGGGCTTGGCGTCGTCGTCACTGCGACTCGGCATTAAAATTTGTAGGTCTACGGTCTGAGCTTCCGCGCGATCTCGCTGCGCAGCGCCGCCAGTTCCTCCGCCGTGCGCTTGCCGCGCGGCCGCTCGATCGGCACGTCAGCCAACAGGCGGGCGGGGCTCGCGGACAGGAGAAACAGCCGGTCGGCGAGCCCGATTGCCTCCTCGACGTTGTGCGTGACCAGGAGCGTGGTGACCGGCCGCCGATTGACCAGCTCGGCAAGCTCGTCGCGCAGCCGCGCGGCGAGCGCATCGTCGAGCGACACGAACGGCTCGTCGAGCAGCAGCAGATCGGGCTCGACCGCGAACGCGCGCGCGAGCGCCGCCCGCCGCGCCTGCCCGAGCGACAGCTCGCCTGGAAAATGATGGCGATGGGCATCGAGGCCGAGCGTGCGAAACAGCGTGTCGAGGTTGGCGTCGGTCGCCTGCGGTGCGGCGAGCCGCACGTTCTGTTCCAATGTGCGCCAGGGCAGGAGCCGCGGCTCCTGAAACACCATGCCGAGCCTGCCGTGGTCGGGCAGCGCCACGCTGCCGTCGTAGTCGCGGTCGAGGCCGGCGATGATGCGCAACAGCGTGGTCTTGCCGCAGCCGGAGGGGCCGACCAGCGCGCCGACCTCGCCGCCGGCGAGCGTCAGCGCGAGGCGATCGATCACGTGCAGCTCGCCACCGACGGCGGCGCGATACGATTTGCGCTTGACCGAGACGTCAAGCCGTCCTGGGGCGCCAACGGGTGACATGTCGTTCAAGCGGCTGCACCAGGAACGTTTCGATCACCAGCATGACCGCGATGAAGGCGAGAGCATAGGCCAGGATCTTGGTCACGTCGAACAACTGGAACGCGACCCCGATCTCGAACCCGACGCCGTCGGGACGCCCGAGCAGTTCGACGATGAGCACGATCTTCCAGACCAGCGATAGCCCGGAGCGGGCGGCGGCCGCAAGGTAGGGCGCGAGCTGCGGCAGCACGACGTGGCGCATGCGCACCCACGGCCCCATGCGGAAGACCTGCGCCATGTCGTCGAGGCCGCGGTCGAGCGAGCGCGCGCCCTCGCGCACTGTGACGGTCGCGATCGGCAGCTTGTTGAGCGCGACCGCCGCAATCGCCGCAGTCTCGGTGAGCCCGGCCCACACATAGGCCAGCACGATGATCACCAGCGCCGGCAGGTTCAGGAGCACCACCAGCCAGGGATCGCCGAGCCGGTCGGCGATGCGGAAGCGGCCCATGACGAGGCCGAGCGCGGAGCCGACCGCCATCGCCAGCGTAAAGGCGATCGCCACGCGCATCAGCGTCATGCCGAGATGGTAGCCGAGCCAGCCCGAGCGCGCCTCGCTGATGATCATGAGCGCGACCGCTTCCGGATCCGGCAGCGTGCGCGGGCCGGCGAGGCGGGAGCCGGCATACCAGGCCGCGATCAACAGCAAGAGCGAGATCAGCCGCAGCGCCACATCATTCTCCCGGCCGGTAGAAGGTGCCGCGGTCAAGCTCGCGCGCCGGCCCGACCAGCTCGGAGCCGCCGACCTCGGCCAGCACGCCGTAGAGCGCACGGGCGTCGGCTTCCTCCTCGTCGATCGGGCGTCGGAAGATGCCTTCGCCGTAGCGCTGGCGGTAGATCGCGAGCGTGGCGCCATCGCGCACGCCGATGCGGGGCGCGAGCCGCTGCCATTCGGGTTCCGAGTTGGCGTGAATTTCCTTGGCTTGGCGGGCGGCGTCGAGGAAGCGGTCGACCGTCGCTTTGTTGCGGGCCGCCCAGCCGCCGTCGAACGTATATCCGACGATCGCGACCGGCGCCTTGGCGCCGAGCTCGCGCATCACGCCGGCGACTTCGATGGCGCGCTTGAAGCCCTTGCCTTCGAGGTCGGCGCAGAAATTCCAGAACGTGAGCGTGCCGTCGTGCTCCCCTTGCTCGGCCTTCTGGGACAGGAGCGGCGGCGCGCCATAGACGATGGTAGCCTGGCGGCGCAGGTCGAGGCCGGTGCGGCGCGCGAGTCCCTGGAGGAGGAGCCAGCTCTTGTCGAGCGGGCCGCCGGCGATCGCGAGCTTTCTGCCCTTGAGGTCAGCGATGCCCTTGATGGTGGAGTTCGCCGGGACCATTACGGCGCCGAGCGTCGAGGACGAAGGATAGAACACGAGCTTGTCGCCGAGCGAGCGTTCGCGCGCGACCCACAGCCAGTCCGACAGCATCAGGTCGGCGGAGCCGCCCTTGATGGCGATCTTGCCGGCCTCGGTCGAGGCAAGCTCGAGCGTCTCGATCTGGAGGTTGGCTTTGCGGTCGAGGCCGTGCGCCTTGATGATGTCGAGCTCCCAGGCGAGCGTGCCGGTGCGCTGCACGGCGATGCGGATGCGATCGGCGGCGTGGGCGGTTGAGGCGGCGAGTGTGAGCGCCACGAAGAGAGGCACGCTCTTGATGAAAGGCACAAAGGTTGCCGCGAAGGTGGTCTGCTCCCTCCCCCGCTTGCGGGGGAGGGGTGGGGAGAGGGTGAATGGAGGGATTCGTGCGTGCATGCCCCCTCCCTGTCCCTCCCCCGCAAGCGGGGGAGGGGACGCTGCGGCGCAAGCCTTCGCAACGCGAGCGATGTGCCGGCGTGTCCAGCGTGTGACCGACGGCGAGGGCACTGTCATCAATGCGCCCCGTGTTGCTGTTGCGGCTGCTGCCGCGGGGTCTGCGGGCCCTCGACCACGGTCGGTGCCGCCTGCGCCACCGGCTGACCGGTGACGATGATCTGCCCGACCATCGAGGGATGCGGCGTGCAGATGTAGGTGTAGGTGCCGGGGCGGTTGAAGGTCACGGTCGCGGATTCGCCCTTCGACAGGAGGCCGGTGTCCCAGCCGCCGGCATCGGAGGACGTGGCGTTGTGCGGCGTCACGCCGTTGTTGGTGAACTTCACCTTGGTGCCGGTCGCGACCGTGGTGCGGATCGGCGCGTAGGTGTAGTCGTCGATCTTGATCTCGTTGGCGCGCGCTACCGGCCCGCTGAAGCCGACGACGTTCTCGGGCGGCCGCGGCGCGGAAAATTCCTTGAGCCGGTCGCCGGGCGTGCCCTTGAGCGAAAACACCCAGATCATGTCGCCGTTCGCGGACGTGGTCTGGATCGAGACGCCGCCGACCGCGATCGCCACGTATTGCGTGCCGTCGATCTCGTAGGTGATGGCGGGCGCGTCGGCGCCGGCACCGGTCTGCCATTGCCAGAGCAGCTCGCCGGTCTTGGCGTCATAGGCCTGGAACTTGCCGTCGGGCTCGCCGTGGAACACGAGGTCGCTGGCGGTCGCAAGCGCGCCGCTGCCCTGTCCGATCGAGTAGGGCGTGCGCTTCTGCCAGGCGATCGTGTTGGTGCGGGCATCGACCGCCGTGAGCGTGCCGCCGTACTTGGCGCCAAGCGGCGGTCCGACGGTCTTGCCGAGGCCGCGCAGGATGCGGCTCTGCGGCCGGTCGGCGGCGGTGACGTAGAAGTAGCCGGTGCGCGGGCTGTAGGCCATCGGCGCCCAGTTCGGGCCGCCGTTGCCGCCGGGCGACATCAGGATCGGCTCATCGTAGATGACACCGAAGATGCACTTGGTGACCCAGGGCGCCAGCGGCTGCGGACACTGCGGCATCACGGCATCGCCGCGCGGGATCGGCTGCGTCGGCGAGGAGGCGACGCGCGGATCGACCTCCACGGGCTTCTCATCGATGCCGATCAGCGGTTTCCCGTTGGTGCGGTCGAGAATGTAGATCCAGCCGGTCTTGCAGGCTTCGGCGATGCCCTTGCGCATCTGGCCTTCGTATATCTGGTCGAACAGCACCACCGGAGAGGGGCAGTCGAAGTCCCACAGGTCGTGATGCACCTGCTGGAAGTGCCAGGCGTACTTGCCTTCGAGCGTCACCGCCACGATGGACGAGGCGAACAGGTTGTTGCCGGGGCGATCGCGGCCCATGCCGCCGGCTTCCGGGCCAGGATTGCCGGTCGAGAAATAGAGGAGGCCGAGCTCGGGATCGATCGCGGGCGTCTGCCAGATCGAAGCGCCGCCGACCTTCCAGGCGTTGGCGCGCTTGGCGTCGGGATCGTCGGGCTTGGGCCAGGTGTCGGAGCCGAACTCGCCCGGCGCCGGCACGGTCCAGAACCGCCACTTCTCCTGGCCGGTCTTGGCGTCGAGCGCGGCGAGGAAGCCGCGCGCCGAGCGGTCGCCGCCGGAGATGCCGGTATAGATCACGCCGTTGTGGTAGAGCGGCGCCGCCGTGATGGTGTAGCCGTCCTGCCAGCGGCCGATCTGGGTCTTCCAGAGCTCCTTGCCGGTCTTGGCGTCGAGCGCCACGACGTTGCCGTCGAGGTACCCGAGAAACACCTTGCCGTCGGCGACTGCCACACCGCGATTGTCCCAGCCGCAGCAGACCGTGGTGATGTTCTGCTCGATGTGGGAGCGGTGCTCCCAGATCAGCGCGCCGGTCTTGGCATCGAGCGCGAAAACGTCGTCGTTGCCCGACGCGATGTACATGACGCCGTCTTTGACGATCGGCGTGCCCTCGAGCGAATATTTCGAGCCGAGCCCGGAGCCGAGGTGCACCACCCAGGCGCCCTTGAGGTTCTTCACGTTGCTGCGGTTGATCTGCGTGAGCGTGGAATAACGAGTGTTGCCCCAGTCGCCGCCGATGGTCAGCCATTCCTTGCCGGCGGGCTTGCGCAGGTCGGGGGCCCGCTGGGCGGTGGCGGCGGTTGGTAGAGCGATGGCGCAGGCCACGATGGCCAGGCAAACACGGCGCATGGGAGTCCTCCCCGACTTCGGTCCCACCCGTCTGCCCACGATCGGCTCGAGTGGTTGTCTCTCTTGTCAGGCAGACGATGCCACAGCTTGTCTCCCTTGCAAACGCCGTGCGACATCGGCGCGCGCGCGGTGGAGCACAGCTCCATCTCCGTTACCCTGAGGTGCCCGAGCGTAGCGAGGGCCTCGAAGGGCGACGGCCCCGATCTTGCTGCAACCGGGGCCGCATCCTTCGAGGCTCGCGGAGTTTATCATCGGGCCGGCCGAAGGCCGGACCCGTTGGCTCGCACCTCAGGATGACGGGTCGAGAGCTGCGCAACTCCACTTCAAAGGCAAGCACTCATGCTCTAATGTCGCAGCCACATACCAGCGCCAACAAGGTCAACCGATGGACCAGCCCAATTTCTTCGGCGACTACGACACGCTCCTGGAACTCGTGCGCAACCGCGTGAGCGTGCGCAAGCTCAAGCCCGATCCGATCCCGGACGAATACGTCAACAAGATTCTCGAGATCGGCCGCTGGGCGATGTCGGGCGCCAATGGCCAGCCGTGGGAATTCGTGGTGGTGAAGGACCCCAAGGTCAAACGCGAGCTGTTCCGCGTCTACATCGAGGAGAACACCGACTTCATCTATTGGATGGAGCAGCAGCGTGACATGAAGCTGCGCCATCCGGCCTACCAGATGACGGCTGAAGAGTCGGTCGAGAAGCAACGCAAGGGCCTGGGCTGGTCGCAGGCACCGGTGCTGATCGTGATCCTGGGCGACGGGCGCCGGCAGTGGGCGACCGTGCAGGGCGCCCACACGTTCGGGCGGGGGCAGTCGCATCTCACCGACGGCCTCGCCAACACCGCGATGATGATGCATCTCGCCGCCGCTTCGCTCGGGCTCGGCAGCCAGCACACGACCATTCACATCGAGGACCCGTTCAAGCGCGTGCTCGGGGTGCCTGACCTCCTCACCTTCAACCTGATCATGCCGGTCGGCTATCCGGACGTGCCGTCGAAGGCCGGCGTGCGGCGACCGCTCGAGGACATGGTGCACTACGACACCTATGACATGTCGAAGTACATGACCAACGAGCAGGCGCTGAAATATCTCTATTCGCTGCGTGAGAAGACCGTGCCGGTGTATCGGAACTCCTATGGCGGCGAGTCGCAGGAAGACGGCAAGCGGTGAGCTGGACGGGCTTGCGGCCGCGAAACCATCTCGGCTAGGGAAATGGGCAGAAAAGCGCGCCATCCGGAGGATCATTCGATGCGTTCAATGTCGAGACGAGGCGTGGTGGGCGGGGCGCTCGCCGCGCCGATCGTGATCCTGTCCGGGCGGCGGGCTTTCGCGCTGGACAAGATCAGGTTCGGCAAATCCGTTCCCAACTCGTTCGCCTTCAGCACTGCCGAGATCGGCACCGACGCCAAGATCTGGGCGCAGGAGAGCATCGAGCTGGCGGTATCGGCGTTCCGCGGCGACGCGCAGATGCAGCAAGCGCTGACCGCCGGCGCGGTCGACATTTCGGTCGGTTCCGGGCCCGGCATGGGTTTCCGGGCCAAGGGCGTGCCGGCCATCGGGGTGGCCGCGATGTACGGTCCTCCGTCGAATCTTGCGCTGACCGTGCTCGCCCGCTCGCCGATCAAGACGGTCGCCGACCTCAAGGGCAAGCGCATCGGCGTCACCACCCTCGGCTCGCTGACCGAGTGGTTGACGCGCAAATTGTCGCAGCAACAGGGCTGGGGCCACGACGGCATCCAGGTGATGCCGCTCGGCGCGGTGCCGGCCCGCCTCGCCGCCATGGAGCGCGGCGAGCTCGACGGCATGGTGATCGAATCGGCCACCGGGTTCGAACTCGAAGAGCAGGGCAAGGGCCGCAACGTCCTGCTGTTTGGCGACATCGAGAAGCATTTCTACACGCACGTCATCTTCGCCACCGATGAGATGATCGAGAAGCGGCCGGAGCTGCTGCGGCGCTTCCTGCGCGGCTGGTTCAAGACCGTCGCCTTCATGAAGGCGAACAAGGACTTTGCCGTGAAGTCCGGCGCCAAGGTCGTGCAGGTGCGCGAGAGTATCGTGTCGAAGGTGTTTGATACCCAGATCGGAGGTTTCTCGACCGACGGCGCCTGGGACCTGCAGGCGATCGACGTGATCCGTAATTCGCTCAAGGATCTTGGCATCCTCGACTTCGTCCCGGAGGCGAAGGTGATCTACAACGACAAATTCGTCCCGGTCAAAATCTGAACGTGAGCGCCGAGAGCCAGGCCGCAAGGGGCGCGGCGCGGGGCGCCGTTCCCGCCACCATTGCGGTCGATCACGTCTCGATGAATTTCATCGGGCGCGATGCGTCGCAGAGCGTGCTGGCGCTCGACGACGTCTCGCTCGAAATCCGCAAAGGCGAATTCGTCTGCCTGCTCGGCCCCTCGGGCTGCGGCAAGAGCACCTTGCTCAGCATCATCGGCGGCCTGCTGCAGCCGACTGCCGGCGCGGTGACCGTCGCCGGCAAGCCGGTCGATCGTCCGCGGCCGAACGACATCGCCTTCGTGTTCCAGGAAAGCACGCTCTTGCCCTGGTACACGGTGCTCGAGAATTTCCGCCTCGCGCTCAAGTTCCTGGGCATCGAGGACAGCTGGCGCGACCGCGCGATGCAGTCGCTTTCGGCCGTCGGCATGGAGCAGTTCGCCAACCATTATCCCAAGCAGCTCTCGGTCGGCATGAAGCAGCGCACCAACCTGGCGCGCGGGCTCTGCGTCGGCACCCAGGTGGTGCTGCTCGACGAGCCGTTCGCCGCGCTCGACGAACAGACCCGCATGGTGCTGGGCGAGGACCTGTCGCTGCTGCTGGCGCGCACCGGCAAGACCATCGTGTTCGTGACCCATTCGCTGGCCGAGGCGGTGTTTCTCGCCGATCGCATCATCGTCATGACGGCGCGCCCGGGCAAGATCAAAGCCAGCATCACGGTGCCGCAGCCGCACCCGCGCTCGCCGGATTTCATGCTCACCAGCGAGTTCGGCGAAATCCGCAACGACCTCTACGCGCTGCTGCGCGACGAGATCAGGGCGACGGTCGCGCGCATGCGCGAGGCGCGCGACGCGCAGGAGTAGGGGCGATGTTTGATCTCGCCGCTTGCGTGTCGCAGGACGGAAATCAGCGGCGGTGCCGCAGGCAGGTACCCTCTCCCCTTGAAGGAGAGGGTGCCGAGCGAGCGCTTGCGAGCGAGGCGGGTGAGGGGTCTCTTCGACAGAATGCATGCATAACGGACCCCTCACCCGGCTCAGTCTCGCTTCGCTCGACTTCGCCACCCTCTCCCGCAAGGGGAGAGGGTTTCCGAGTTCGCGGCGCTGTCTGTGCAAACTCGCACTCGCACGGCGCTGGCATCAGTCCGGTGACGTAACGTCGATGCGGCGCGACCGATTGATCGTATATCTGATCCAGTTCGCGCTGTTCGCGAGCATTTTCGGGGCCTGGTTTCTGGCGACCCACGCGGGCGTGCGGGCGCTGCTGTTGCCGCCGCCGGAGTTGGTCTGGCGCGAGATGCAGACCCTGTGGGTCTCCGGCCGGCTGTGGTCGGCGTTCGCGGTGACGCTCTCGACCATCGCGCAGGCCTACGCGATCGCAGTCGTCGCCGGCATCGCGGTCGGATTCCTGGTGACGCGCTCGCGCGCGTTGATGAGCATCTTCGAGCCGATGCTCGCCGGCATGTTTGCGGTGCCGCTCACGCTGTTCTTCCCGCTGTTCGTGGTGTTCTTCGGCATCGGGCCGGAGTCGAAGATCGCCTACGGCGCCACGCAATGCTTTTTCCCGATCGCGCTCAACACCATCGCGGGCTTCTCCAGCGTCGACGAGCTTTATGTGCGCGCCGCGCGTGCGATGGGCGCCTCGAGCGTCTCCCAGTTCCGCTACATCTACCTGCCGGCGGCGCTGCCGGTCACGGTCACCGGCTTGCGCATCGGCTTCTTCATCTGCATCGCGGCGGTGCTCGGCGGCGAGACGCTGGCCGCGATCTCCGGGATCGGCAAGTCGATCGCGCTCGCCGGCGAGCTGATGGAGACGGCGCGGCTCTACGCCTGGATTGCCTACGTGGTAACCGTCTCGGTCACGCTCAACCTGCTCGTGCTCGCCGCCGAGTCGCGCAGCGAGCGGGAGTGAGCCGATGACCGCCACCCAAGTCCGATTGACCAGACTGGCGCTGATCGTGGTCCTGCTCGCGCTCTGGGAGCTCTACGCACGGTTCGTCAGCACGTCCTCGCTGATCGCCGGCCCGAGCGACGTGGCGCTGGCGTGGTGGCCCAAGGTGATGGGCGATCCGGGCGTGCGCCAAGCTGTTCTGGTGACACTGATCGAGCTCGTCATCGCGTTCGTGCTGTCGGTCGTGTTCGGCATGGTGATCGGCGTCCTGGTCGGGCTTACCAACATCGGCCGCCGCAGCATCTATCCGATCGTGCTGCTGCTCTACGGCATCCCGCAGGCGATCCTGCTGCCGCTGTTCGTGCTGGTGTTCGGGATCGGGCCGGCCGCCAAGATCGCCTTCGGCTTCAGCCACGGCATCTTCCCGGTGATCGTCAACACCATCGCCGGCATGCGCAACGTCAGCCCGCTCTTGATGAATGGCTTCGCCGCGATGGGCGCCACGCGCGCGCAGCAGGTGCGCTACGTGATCTTCCCGCACATGGTGACGACCGTGTTCGCCGGGCTGCGGCTCGCCATGACGCTCACGCTCCTGGGCGTCGTATTGGCGGAAATCTTCGTGTCCCAGGGCGGCATCGGGTTCTACACGCTCGCCTATTCGGAGACGTTCAATCCGGCCGCCCTGATGGCGCTTGTGTTGACGCTCGCTCTCATGGCAATTGCGCTCAACGAGCTGGTGCGCCTGATCGAGGCGCGCTTCTCGCGCTGGAAGGAATAGGGCGCAATGGGAATGAACGTCGTCGGCGTCGATATCGGCGGCACCTTCACCGACCTGGTCGGCTGCGTCGACGGCCGCATCGTCACGTCGAAGTGCTCGACCGTGCCGGCCGACCCGACCCGCGGCGTGGCCGAGAGCCTGAGCCTCGCCGGCTGCCATATGCCCGCGCTCGACGAGGTGCTGCACGGCTCGACCATCGCGATCAACACGGTGCTGGAGAAGAAGGGCGCGCGCACCGCGCTGATCACCACGCGCGGCTTCCGCGACACCTACGCGATCGGCCGCGGCAACCGGATCGAGGCGTTCAACCTGTTCTTCCACCGGCCGAAGCCGCTGGTGCCGCGCGAGCTCACGTTCGAAGTCACCGAGCGGGTGAACGCCAAGGGCGATGTGCTCGTGGCGCTCGCCGAGGACGAGGTCGCGAAGCTCGCCGCGCTGTTCGCGGCGCAAAAGGTCGAGGCGGTGGCGGTGTGCCTCCTGCACGCCTACGCCAACCCGGCCCACGAGCGGCGCATCGGCGAGATCCTGCGCGCCGCCGATCCCAACCGCTTCGTCACGCTGTCGCATGAGATCGTGCGCGAATATCGCGAATACGAACGCACCTCCACGACCGCCATCAACGCGTTCGTCGGCCCGCGCGTGCAGGGCTACCTGCGCCGGCTCGAAAGCTTCCTGCGCACCGAAAAATTCCCCGGCAAGATCAACATCATGCGCTCGAACGGCGGCGTCATGTCGATCACGCTGGCGCAGGAGCAGCCGGTGTCGATGATGGAGTCCGGGCCGGTCGCCGGCATGATCGGCGCCGGGCGGCTCGCCGCCACGCTCGGCCTCGAACGCGCCATCGGCTTCGACATGGGCGGCACCACCGCCAAGGCGAGCCTGATCACCAACGGCGCGCCCGCGATCGAAGAGGGCTACGTGATCGGCGGCGAGGCGTCGGGCCAGCCGATGCAGCTTCCGGTCGTCGACATCGTCGAGGTCGGCGCCGGCGGCGGCTCGATCGCCTGGTGCGACGCGATCGGCGGCATCCATGTCGGGCCGCGGAGCGCGGGTGCCGATCCGGGGCCCGCCTCCTACGGCAAGGGCTCGCTCGACCCGGTTGTCACCGACGCCGATCTGATCCTCGGCCGCATCAACGCCGAGCGCTTCCTCAACGGCGCCATGCGGCTCGACCGCGCCGCCGCCGAGCGCGCGATCGAGCAGAAGCTTGGCGGGCCGTTGCGGCTGCGCGTGCCGGAGGCCGCGCTCGGCATCGTGCAGATCGCGGATGCCGCCATGTCGCTCGCAGTGCGCGCAGTTTCGATCAACAAGGGCGTCGATCCGCGCTCGTCGGCGATGATCGCCTTTGGCGGGGCAGGGCCGCTGCATGCGGTCGCGATCGCGCGCGAGATTTTCATCCCGAAGGTGGTGGTGCCGAAGGTGCCGGGCACGTTTTCGGCGCTCGGCATGCTGATGGCGCCATGGCGGCAGGATTTCGTGCGCACGCTCTACGGCCCGCTCGGCAAGCTCGACGCGCGGGCGGTCAACGTCGTGTTCGATGAGCTTGCGACGGCGGCGCGGCCGCAGATTGCGCGCGACGGCATCGCGGAGGAGATCGTCACGTTCACGTTCCTCGCCGACCTGCGTTACGTCGGCCAGGAGCACACGATCGCGATCCCGGTGGCGGACCCCAAACTTCTCAGCGGCGACTTCGCGCCGCTGCGCAAGCTGTTCGACGCCGAGCACGACCAGCGCTACGGCCAGGCCGCGCCGGACGAGCGGCTCGAATGCGTCAACGTGCGGCTGGTGGTGACGGCCGGCAAGCCCGACACGCTCGCCGAGCAGTGGCTGTCCGAGCCGTGGACGCCGGAGGCGCCCGCCACGGAAGGCGTGCGCGACGTGATCTTCACCGATGCGGCGCGGCCGGTGCGCACGCGCGTCATCTGGCGGCGGTCGCTCGCCGCCGGCGCGCGCATCGAGGGCCCGGCGGTGATCGAGGAGCCGAACGCCACCACGCTGATCCATCCGGGCGACGTCGCGACGGTGACGGAAGCGGGGCACCTCATCATCGACGTTGCGCTCGACCAGGCAGGCAAGTTGCAATGATGGGTCTTGAGGTTTTGACAGACGCAACGCGCTCTCTCCGTCATCCTGAGGTGGCCGCGAAGCGGCCCTCGAAGGATGACCGGCACGATCGAGGCCGTCGCCCTTCGAGGCGCACTTCGTTCGCACCTCAGGGTGACGGGTCAGGAATCGAGCGCGCCGCATGACA
>WNGB01030939.1_pt1 | contig 12042 bp, 10 predicted proteins | sample 5400681 | NCBI WGS metagenome assembly WNGB01 (sample SAMN13153367, study PRJNA577476) | soil metagenome | isolation source: 115 cm soil or saprolite under grassland replicate 2 | place: USA:California | collected 2016-06-15 | reverse complement strand
CGAGTTCGCGCTGGCCAGCGCCGCGAAGAACCCGGAGCTCACCAGCGACCTGACCATGGTCCGCGACGCGGCGGAGCGCGCGGCGGCCCTGACCCGCCAGCTGCTCGCCTTCGGGCGGCGCGAGCTGATCAAGCCCAGGGTGGTGGACATCAACAACCTGGTCGGGCAGCTCAAGGACCTCCTCCGCCGCACGCTCGGCTCCGGCATCGAGATCCATTCGCGCTTCACCAGCCCGCTTCCGCCGGTCAAGATCGACCCGGCCCAGTTCGAGCGGGTGCTCGCCAACCTGGTCGTCAATGCGCGCGACGCGATGCCGGAGGGCGGCGTGCTCACGCTCGAGACCGACACGGTGTTGCTCGACGAGGCGGAGGCGGGCCGGCACCAGGTCCTGCGCCCTGGCGTGCACGTCGTCTTGACCGTGCGCGACACCGGCGTCGGCATGACGGCGGACATCCTGGAGCGGTTGTTCGAGCCGTTCTTCACGACCAAGGACAAGGGCAAGGGGACAGGGCTCGGCCTCGCCACGGTCTACGGTGTGGTGCGCCAGGCGGGCGGCGCGGTCACGGTGGAGTCGCTGCCCGGGAGCGGCAGCATGTTCCGGGTCTTCTTGCCCGCCTCGGTCGAGGAGCCGGTCGCCACGGCGCGCAAGGTGACCATGATGATGCCGGCGATCGGCGGCATCATCCTCCTGGCCGAGGACCTCCCGCCGGTGCTGACCCTGACCCAGCGCATCCTGGAGAAGTGCGGCTATCGCGTCCTCACCGCGCGCGACGGCGAGGAGGCGCTCGCCGTGGCGGAGAAGCACCCTGGCCCGATCGACCTGCTCCTGACCGACGTCATCATGCCGCGCATGTCCGGCTGGATGCTGGCCGAGAAGCTGCGCACCCTGCGCCCCGACCTGCGTGTCCTGTTCGTCTCCGGCCAGGTCGACGACACCGTCGACGGCAGCGCCATCGGCGGCGACCGGACCGCCTTCTTGCCCAAGCCCTACACGGCCGACGAGCTGCTCGGGCAGGTCCGGTTGCTGCTGGAGACGCCCCTCGGCCGCCCGCCGCGGGCTTGACGGCCTGTCAACGCGGCGGTCCGCGGCGGCGGGCGCGGCCACCTGGCATCGGCGGGAGGCCCGTGTGCTGCGTCAGCGCGACGCCGGGGCGCAGGCCGCGGGTGTTGCGGCGGCCCTCCGGGCTGTGGCCGGTGCCGGGCGGCTGCCAGCGCGGGACCAGGTGGCGCTTGCCGTTGCCGATGAGGTCCTCGCGGCCCATGCGCGCCAGCGCCTCGCGCAGGAGCGGCCAGTTCTCCGGATCGTGATAGCGGAGGAAGGCCTTGTGCAGTCGCCGGCGCTCGCGCCCTCTCGGCACGTCGACCGGCGTGCGGCTGACGAGCGCGCGCAGCGGGTTCAAGCCGGTGTGGTACATCGCGGTCGCGGTCGCCATCGGCGACGGCAGGAACGCCTGCACCTGATCCGGCCGGAAGCCGCTCCGCTTGAGCCAGAGCGCCAGCTCGAGCATGTCCTCGTCGGTCGTGCCCGGATGGGCGGCGATGAAGTACGGGATGAGGTACTGCTGCTTGCCCGCCTGCGCCGAGGCGCGGTCGAACAGCTCCTTGAAGCGCGCGTAGGCCCCGATCCCCGGCTTCATCATGTGCCGGAGCGGACCGTCCTGGGTGTGCTCGGGCGCGATCTTGAGGTAGCCGCCGACGTGGTGCCGCGCCAGCTCGGCCACGTACTCGGGCGATCGCACGGCCAGGTCGTAGCGCAGGCCGGAGGCGATGAACACGCGCTTGACCCCGGGCAGCGCGCGCGCCTTGCGGTAGAGGCGGATGAGCGGCGTGTGATCGGTGCCGAGGTTGCCGCACACGTCGGGATAGACGCAGGACGGCTTGCGGCACGCCGCCTCGATCTCGCGCGTCTTGCAGGCCAGCCGCCACATGTTGGCGGTCGGCCCGCCGAGGTCGCTGATGATGCCGGTGTAGCCGGGTGTGCGGTCGCGGATCGTCTCGACCTCGCGCAGGATCGACTCCTCCGACCGGTTCTGGATGATGCGGCCCTCGTGCTCGGTGATCGAGCAGAAGGTGCAGCCGCCGAAGCAGCCGCGCATGATCGTCACCGAGAAGCGGATCATCTCGTAGGCCGGGATGCGCTGGCCGGCGTAGAACGGGTGCGGGACGCGCTGGTAGGGAAGCTCGTAGAGCGCGTCCATCTCCCGGGTGGTGAGCGGCAGTGGCGGCGGCGCGATCCAGACGTCGCGGTCGCCGTGGCGCTGGACCAGCGCGCGCGCGTTCCCCGGATTGGACTCGAGATGGAGCACGCGCGAGGCGTGCGCGTAGAGCACCGGATCGGCCGTCACCTGCTCGAACGACGGGATGCGCAGGACCGTCCGGGCGCGGTCGTGCGCGGGCGGCCGGCGGCGACCGAGCGGCACCAGCCCGTCGCCAGGCGCGGGCGCCCCGGTCGCACACGGCGCCGCGGACGCCTCGGGAGCCGCGACATAGGGATCCGGACGCGGCCCGACCGGACCGGGCCGGTCGACGCTGGTCGAGTCGGCCTCGACCCAGCTCGCGGGCAGCCCGCTCGCCACGAAGGCGCTGCCGCGCAGGTCGCGCACCTCGGCGATCGGCGTGCCCGCCGCCAGCCGATGAGCGAGCTCGACCACGGCGCGCTCGGCATTTCCATAGAGGAGGAGGTCCGCCTTGCTGTCGATCAGGATCGAGCGGCGCACCTTGTCCGACCAGTAGTCGTAGTGCGCGATGCGGCGGAGGCTCGCCTCGATGCCGCCGATGACGACCGGCACGCCGCGGAACGCCTCGCGGCAGCGCTGCGCATACACCACCACGGAACGGTCCGGGCGCAGGCCGGCGCGCCCGCCCGGCGAGTAGGCGTCGTCGGAGCGGATGCGGCGCTCGCTGGTGTAGCGGTTCACCATCGAGTCCATGTTGCCGCCGGTGACGCCGAAGAAGAGGTTGGGTCGGCCCAGCCCGCGAAACGCGGCGGCCGAGCGCCAGTCCGGCTGGGCCAGGATGCCGATCCGGAAGCCCTGCGCCTCGAGCAGGCGGCCGATGATCGCCATGCCGAAGCTGGGGTGATCGACGTAGGCGTCGCCGGTGACGAGCACGATGTCGCACGAGTCCCAGCCGAGGTCGGCCATCTCCTCACCCGACATGGGCAGGAACGGCGCCGGGCCGAAGCGGTGACCCCAGTGCTTCCTGTGGGAGAAGAGCTCCGGCCCGGCCGGCTCGACCGCACGGGTCGAGGTCTCGAGGCCGGGCGCCATGCGAGAACTCCTACCACAGGTGGGTGCGCGGCAGTGCTCGAATCATGGCGCCCACTTCATTGGCGATTGCGTTCCCACCCGCGACCCGACTACGTTGCGGCCCGAGCGGCATCTCCGCGAGGAGGCGCATATGAAGAGTTGTCACATCCCGGTCACGACCCTTGGCTTCGTCCTGGCCCTGGCGGCACCGCGGGTCGCCTCCGGCCAATCTGCACCCGCGCGGGGCGCGCGGCCGGATCCGCGCGCCAAGGCCATCGCCGACGTGGTCGCGGCCAACCACATCCTCGCCGATCGCGGCGTGGTCGACGGCTACGGCCACGTGAGCGTGCGCGACCCGACCGACCCGAGCCGCTTCCTGCTCGCGCGCAGCATGGCGCCTGAGCTGGTGACGGCCGCCGACGTCCTGGTGCACGACCTCGACGGCAAAGCCGAGGCCCCACCCGACACCAAGCTCTATCTCGAGCGCTTCATCCACGCCGAGATCTACCGCACTCACCCCGAGGTGAACGCGATCGTTCACTGCCACTCGCCGTCGCTCATTCCCTTCGGCGTCACCGGGGTTCCCCTGCGCCCCCTCTATCACATGAGCTCGTTCCTGGGCGGGGGCGTGCCTGTGTTCGACATCCGAGCCGCCGCCGGGGGCCCCACCGACATGCTGGTCAAGACGCCGGAGCTCGGGCGCGCGCTCGCGAAGACGCTCGGCCAGCACCCGGCGGCGCTCATGCGCGGCCACGGCGCGGTGGTGGTCGGGCGCGACGTGCAGCAGGCGGTGTTCCGCAGTGTGTACACCGAGCTCAACGCGCAGCTCCAGGCCCAGGCGCTCGCGCTCGGAAAGAAGGTCGTCTACCTCGACCAGGACGAGGCGAAGAAGTCGGAGGAGAGCAACAACAACACACTGGCGCGCCCGTGGGAGCTGTGGCTCCGTCGGGTCAAGGAGAAGTGACGCGCGCCGCGGCTCCGCGCGAGTGAGTCGCGACGCCGGGCGGGTGTGGGGAAATCCGCGCCGCGCTCGCGCATCAAGTTCGACAGGACCGGTCGATTCGTGACCGGAGATGTACAGGTCCGCGCTCCGCGCCGCCGCAGTCGCCGCTTCCTCTTGCCTCTCGCTCCTCGCGCTCCCGGCCCGGATGGCCCTGGCCTACGAGATGCAGACCGCGCCGAGCGGAGCGCCGGTCCGCTGGACCGAGGGCGAGGTCGTGTTCACGCTCGAGCTCGACGACCGCGCCGCCGACCTCGCGCGCGGCGCGGCCGAGGAAGCCGCGCTGGACGCGCTGGCCACGTGGAGCAGCGCCGGCGGGCCGCTCCTCGTCGGGAACGCGGACACGAAACACGGGCGCGGTCACGACGACGAGGGCGATGACGACGAGAGCGGAGACCGCGCGGTCATTCGCTTTGCCACCGACAGAGAGGATCCGGACCTCCACGCCGAGTCGCTCGCGCGCACGCGCCTCTCGTTCGACCCGCACTCGGGCCGCGCGCAGCGAGTCACGATCACGGTGAACGCGTTCGACTACCGCTGGTCGACCGGCGAGCCGTGCGACGGCGCGTACGACCTCGAGGCCACTCTCGCCCACGAGATCGGCCACGCGCTCGGCCTCCGCCACTCCCGGGATCCGCAGGCGACGATGTTCACGCAGCCCCAGCCGTGCGAGCGCGACCGCCGCGATCTCGCCGCCGACGACCTGGCCGGCATCGCCGCCCTCTACGGCGACACGACCTCGGCGGCCGCGGCCGGCCCGGTTCCCACCCCGGCCGGCTGCTCCGCAGCCGGCGCCCGCAGCGCGGGAAGCGGCGCCGCGACCGCCGCCATCCTCCTCTTCCTGTCATTCCTCGTCCGATCCCTCACCGGCCGCGTCGGAGCGGCGCGGTCCGCGCGCTCACGCACGCACGCGCGAGGATGATCTAGCCGTCCGGGCGGCAGACCTGGCCGGGGCCGTCGGAGACCGTCACGCAGTGCTGGCCGTCCGGGCAGGCTTTGTCGGCCTTGCAGCGGATCTCGCACGAGGTCATGCTGGGGCCGTTCGCGCCGGCGATGCCGTAGAACTCGACGCAGGTCAGACCCTCGGCGCAGCGGTGGTCGTCGTCGCAGGGGTGACCCTGCGCCGGTAGCGAGCCGGTCCGGGGCGGCTCCATCCGGGCATCGCGGGCCCCCTTTCCCGCCGACTCCGGCGGCGCGCTGGCCTTGGTCTTCGCCTTCGTCTCGATCTTCGCCTTCGTGTCCGCTTCCCGCTGCGCCTCGGGCGTCGCCTTCTCGCGTCCCCTCCGCTCTCGCGCACAGGCATCGATCGCCAGGGCCATGAGGACCGAGATGAGGGCCAATGCGGTCCAGCACGGAGCGCGGCGCATGGGCGAGAAAGCTAGCACGCGGTTGCAATCGACCGGCGTGCGAAGCATTCTCCCACGGAGCGCGAAGTGAACCTCTCGGTCTTTCGCAAACGCCACCCGCCCGTGGGAGCCAGGCCCGGAACCCTCGTCGTTCCCGAGGGGGCGCAACGGCCCCGGATCCATGTCATCCACTACACGCGCGAGCAGGTGCGCGAGCTGGACGAGTCCGGTCCCGACGACATCCCGGGGCTCCTTTCTGCCGACCACGAGCACGTCCTCTGGATCGATGTGCGAGGTCTCGGCGACGAGGCCGTCCTCCGCAAGCTCGGCTCGATCTTCCACATCCACCCGCTCGCGCTCGAGGACGTGGTCAATGCCCCTCAGCGCCCCAAGGCGGAGACCTACGAAGCGCATCTCCTCCTCATCACCCGGATGGTGCGGCTGGTCAGCCGCTACGACATCGATCGCGAGCAGATGGCGATCTTCATCGGAAAGCACTACGTCCTCACCTTCCAGGAGCACTACAGCGAGCAAGGACCCGGCGACGTTCTCGACCCGGTGCGCCAGCGCATCCGCGAGGGCGTCGGGATGATCCGCAAGCTCGGCGCCGACTACCTCGGTTACGCGATCCTCGACACCATCGTCGACGCCTACTACCCGGTCGTCGAGGAGCTCAGCGAACGGCTCGAGCGCCTCGAGGATCGCGTCCTCACCGGCTCGCCCAGCCGCACGACCCTGGATCGTCTGAACCGGATCAAGAACGACCTCGTCCTGCTCCGCCGCGGCGTGTGGCCTCAGCTCGANNCTCAACCGCCTCCTGCGCGAGGAGAATCCGTACCTGAGCGACGATGTGCGCGTCTACCTGCGCGACACGAACGATCACTGCGCCCAGGTGGTCGACGTCCTCGACTCCAACCGCGAGCTCATCAACGGGCTCCTCAACACCTATCTCTCGATCGTCAGCAACCGGACCAACGAGGTGATGAAGGTCCTGACCATCATGGCCAGCATCTTCATTCCGCTCACGTTCGTCGCGGGAGTCTACGGCATGAACTTCGAGTACATGCCGGAGCTGCACTCGCGCTGGGGCTATCCGATCTCGCTGGCAATGATGGTGGTGACCAGCGCCGCGCTTCTTCTCTACTTCCGCCATCGCGGCTGGCTCGGAGGCAACGCCCGGGGCGACGACGAGGACGACGACGCCTGACCGGAGCGGATGCCACCCGTCAGACCCGTCAGAGGACGATGCGGCCCGGCGGATGTCCGACCACCATCCCGAACATCCCGCCGCGCATGGCCACGTTCACGACCCGCCGCTGCGACGCGCGCCCGAGGCTGGCGAGCCCGTAGCGGCTGGGCGCGAATCCCATGACGGTGTAGAACGACTCCGCCTGGACGGTGCCGGCGGCATCGAGGACCGGGAACTCGAGCACCGGCAGCTCGAGCGCGGCCTGCGCGACCCAGTCGTCGTCCTCGTCGGCGAGCGACGCCTGGATGGCCGCCTCCCACTCGCCGTCCGTGACGACCGCGCCGATCACGACGCCGGTGCCGCCGTAGTTGCGGTTCGGCTTGAGCACGAGGCGCTCGCGCTCGCGGGCCACGTGCTCGAGGAGCTCGCCCCGCGTGCCGTCGAGGAGCGTGGTGCGGCGATCGCCGAGGAGACGGGTCCACGGGATGTGGGCCGCGAACAGGCGCCGCTCGTGCGCGGAGAAGTGACGGGCCGATAGGATCGGGTCGCCCAGCACCTCGAGCGCGGCCTTCTGGTCGAGCTCCGCCGCGATCGAGGAGACCACCCGGTTCTGGGCGAAGAGCGCCCGCATCGGCGCCACGTCGACCCCCTCCGCCTCGACCTCGAGCAGGTCGAGCACGGAATAGTCGCGGTAGACCAGGTCGATGGCGCGGCCGTCGTAGTAGACCTCGTCGCCGCGCAGCTCCAGCTCGGCCGGATCGGCGTGGAACACGGTCATGCCGAAGTGCTCGCGGAAGTGGCGGGCCACCTCGGCCAGCTCGTCGGGCCCGCTCCTGTCGTACTTCGGCTCCACGAAGCAGAGCACGGTGCCGGGCCGGCCGATCGCCTCCAGGTGATCGACCAGGTCCTGGACCAGGAGGCTGCGCACGTCGGTCGGCAGCTCGAGCTGGAGCTCCGGGTCGTTGCGGCGCAGGATCGGCAGGACCAGGTCGTGGAGGATGAGGTCGGCGGTCGGGATCATGTGGAGCCCGCCCACCCCGGAGAGGTTCGGCTCGAGGAAGCCGAGGCTCGACTTCCACTCCGCGGATCCGAAGTCGATGACCGCGTCGTGGCGTCCGAACATGAGGTTGGCGTCGCGCACGTGCGGCAGCCAGTAGGCGCGCAGCCACGCCTCCTCCTCGTCGGACAGCCCGAGCACGTCGTGCACGTCCGGATCGTTGAAGTAGATGTCCGGCAGGCGGGCCAGCGCGTGATGGAGCGCGAGCGTCACCGCGCGCACGTAGGACAGCTGGTCGGGCAGGGCCGGCACCGGCATGGGCAGGAGCCGGATGACGTCGACCTCGTCCTCGCGCAGGTAGACCAGGTGCCTCTGCCGGGCCGCCTCCTCGATGCGGCGCATGAGCGCGGCCAGCTCCGCATCCGACAGCCGGTAGAGAGCGCGGCGCACGCGCGCGGTCAACCGCTTGCCGGCGAGACCGGCTTCCTCCACGGGCGTCAGCAAGGCCGTCGTCTCTGCTACCATGGTACTCGCTTCTCGCTCTTCCCCCGCATCTCGTCTCGCACGGTGTCGCCCGACCACGCCTATCGCCGGCTGCTCGCGATCTACCGCGAGCGCGCCCTGCTCGAGTCCTGCGCGAGTCTCATCGACTGGGACGCGGAGACATACCTCCCGGCCGGCGGCGTCGAGCTGTGCGCGGAGCGCCAGGCGCTCCTCGCCCGCCTCGAGCACGAGCGCGCGATCGATCCCGAGGTCTCCGATCTCCTCGCGCAAGCGGAGGCGGAGGCGGAGGAGGTTCGAGGGGAGGACGACCCGCTCCACGCCGCCAACCTGCGCGAGCTTCGCCGCGAGCACGACAAGGCGGTCCGCGTGCCGGTCGCGCTCGTGGAAGAGCTGGCCCGGGCGACCACGCTGGCGCAGGGGGCCTGGGAGGTCGCGCGCGATTGCGGCGATCCGGCGCCGTACCTGCCGTGCCTGGAGCGCGTGGTGCGCGCGACCCAGGAGCACGCCGACTGCGTGCGCGGCGCCGGCGGTCGCTACGACGCGTGCCTGGACTCGTGGGAGCCGGGCCTCGACGACGAGGGCCTCGCGCGCCTGCTCGATCCGCTGCGCGCCCCGCTGATCGACCTGGCCGATCGGGCGGCCGGCGCCGGCGAGCTGCCCGACCTCATGGCGCACAGGGTGGCGAAGCCGACCCAGCGCGCGCTGGTGCGCGGGCTCGTGGCCCGCTTCGGCTTCGACTTCGCGCGCGGGCGGGTCGACGAGGCGGCGCATCCATCGACCATCCGCATCGGCCCGGGCGACGTGCGGCTCACGACCCGCTTCGACACGAGCCGCCCGATGGCCGGCCTGTACCCCACCCTGCACGAGCTCGGCCACGGTCTCTACGATCAGAACCTGCCGCCCGAGCAGTTCGGGATGCCGGTCGGCGATGTGCCGTCGCTCGGCCTCCACGAGTCGCAGGCCCGGCTGTTCGAGAACCTGGTCGGCCGGAGCCGCGCGTTCTGGCGCTTCTTCCTGCCCGAGCTGCAGGCGGCGGCGCCCGCCTTCGGCGACCTGGACGTGGAGGCGGCCTACCGCTCGGTCAACCGGGTGGTGCGCACATGCGATCGGGTCGGGGCCGACGAGGTCACTTACGATCTCCACATCGCCCTGCGCATCGACCTCGAGCGCGCGCTCATGACGGGAGATCTGGTAGTCGGCGACCTGCAGTCGGCCTGGGACGAGGCCTCGGCTCGCCTTCTCGTCCGCCCGCGCGACGCGCGCACCGGGTTCCTGCAGGACGGCCACTGGGCGGCCGGCATGTTCGGCTACTTCCCGACCTACACGCTCGGCAACCTGACCGCAGCCCAGCTCCACCGCGCCGCCTCGGACGCGATCCCGGATCTGGAGGACCACATCGCGGCTGGATCGGTGGCGCCGCTCGTCGAATGGCTGGCCGGATCCGTGTACCGCCACGGCGGCGCGCTACCGGCGGCGGTCATCGTCGAGCGCGCCAGCGGCGGACCCATTGGAACGCCGCGAGCCCGTCGCCGTCGCCGACTGCATCGAGGCCCACGTGCGCTCGTGGTTGGCTGCCCGACCCAACATCCCACAGCCGCTGTGCGACGCGGTACGTGGCGTTAGGCGGCAGGATGTTGCGGATCACGACAGTTAGCCATTGTGCGAACGTGACTTATATGTTACGCACGATCTGGTCGGTCATGCGGCGCAAGAAGACAGCGTTCGATACGTACTTCGAGGGGCGGATGAAGGATCCGGCCTTCGCGGCCGCGTATTCAGAGGCAAGAGCGGTCATCGATTCCACCGATGCGCTGATCCGGATGCTGGACGACGCGCGTGTGCTCGTCGGAGTCAGCAAGACGGATCTCGCGCGGCAGATCGAAGCGCGGCCCGAGATCGTGAGGCGGCTCTTCACGTCGAAGCGGGCGAATCCGACGCTGGCGACGGTGCTGAAGCTCGTCGAGGCGCTGGGATTCCATCTCGAGCTCGTCCCGAACGAGCGGATGCGGGCAGGCCGGGAAGCGCGGACCTGATCCTGGCGGCCACGGCTACGGAGCGACGCTTCGGGGAGCGCGTGCGAGGTACTCGTGCCCCAGGCGGCGAATTTCGGCGTAGTCGCGGGTCGAGAGGACGGTGCGGAACGGCTTGTCCTTTCCAGCGATGAGCACGAGGCTCGGGCCACCGAGCCCGACCTTCGCGCCGTCGCGCTCGAGGCGGATCTCGTAGAACCCGCTCATGTCGCCGTGCATCGCCTCCCACTTGCCGCCGCCGCTGAACATGGGTGGCGGAGCGTCGGCGATCGCCTTGAGGACCGCGATCATCTTGGCGGCGACCTCGGGCGGACACCGGTCGAGGAAATCGCGGACAGGGACCGACCTCGCCGCATCCTCCTGGACATGGCGCTGGAAAAATGAATGCGCCAGGGCGTCGGCGCCCGGGTCTCAGGCTCGGCCTGGCTCGCCTTCTGTCGCCGTTTCCGTTTTGCCGCCACAACTGCCGATGAAGATCACCGTTGCCTGTGACGCACCGACCCAGGAGGCATCGGATGGACTGGGACAGATTGGGACGGCCTGCGCCATAGTCGCAAGGCCCAGCGCTTGATGCGACGGATCGGGACAGCACTTCGGCCGCGGCATCCTGCTGGCAATCCGTTGGCAACGAGGAGGGCAGAGAACGGGACAAGGTGTGACAGGAGGACCTGGGCGAGCAGAGCTAACCGCCGGGGCTTGTGCAGAAGCGCGGAGGACCTTGGCTTGCGGCTCCCCGAGCGGAGCGGGTTGCTACTTCCCGGTGGGGCTGAAGCTCAGAGCGGCGACGCCGAAGGCCTGCTTCCACTTCGTGTAGTCCTTCTCCGGGCAGGACCCGGCGACCATGAAGACCAGGTCCCCGCGCCGCGACACCGTCAGCCGGGTCAGCGTCTTGCCGAGGGCCGGCGAGTCGATGCGGAGGAGCGCGTCCTCCACCTGGCGTCCCTCGAAGTCCCCGCGCTGCCGCTTGACGAACTGGAAGCCGCTCTTCTCGACATAGACGGTGATGAAGCGATCGAGCGTGACGCGCTCGGGCACGCGCACGTAGCGCGTCTCGATGAGGACGGCCTTGTCTCCCTTGGGCCTGAACTCCGCCATCGGCACCGGCGTGTCCGCGTCCTCCTTGAGCTGCTGGGGGGTCACCTGGACCGGCTGGCTCTCGAAGCTCCTGGGCACAGTGACCTCGAAGTAGAACTTCGGATCGTTGTAGGGCGTCACCCGCATGTTGACGAAGTCGCGCTTGAGCACGTCGGGCGGGACGACGTTGACGTAGGGGAGCAGGTCCTCTTGCACGGCGGCCTCCTTTTGGTGGACCGCGCGCTTCGGCCTCGCCTCCGGGCTGCCGAGCAGGACGAGTGACGCGCCCGCCGCCACCAGGACCATCACCGCGCCGATTCTGAGCTTGAAGCGCCTCATGGATACGGTCGCCATGTTCGAAGTCTACCTATCTCACCAGACCACGTTGAGAGAAAGCTTGCCTCCCAACCCGAGGCCCAGTGCCGCCTTGAATCCGGCCTTGAGGCCGAGACGGTGCTTGCCGTCGTCGCCCTTGAAATAACCTGCTGTCGCCTCGCCGCCGATGTTGGCGCCGGCCGACGCGGAGCCGTTGCCGCCGATCTCCAGGCCGACGTCGGTGAAGGGGATCTTGAAGACCTTCTTACCGTCGACCTTCGCCTCCGCGATGTTCGCGCCCGCCTCACCGGAGACGGTCGCGCCGACGACGTCCTTGCT
>WNGB01030517.1_pt1 | contig 12043 bp, 10 predicted proteins | sample 5400681 | NCBI WGS metagenome assembly WNGB01 (sample SAMN13153367, study PRJNA577476) | soil metagenome | isolation source: 115 cm soil or saprolite under grassland replicate 2 | place: USA:California | collected 2016-06-15 | reverse complement strand
CGCAGCTACGCCGAGGTATCCATCATGCGGGCGGCCGGCATGGTCCGCAGCCACCCGCCAGATCGCCGGGACCGCGCAGGCGCCGAACTGCTCGCTGCGATCAACGGGCCCGTCGTACTCGACACGACCGCAGCAACCACGCTTGCGATCCTCGACCCGGCGATCGTTGTGGAACTTGGCGGTCAGTTCACCAGACTCGAGAGCACCGATCAGACCTACCGCGATGCCCTCGTCGGTCAGCAGGCAATGGGTCTCCGCTCAACAATGACGCTCGGGTGGAACGCCGAGCTGAACAAGCCGGAGATCCACACGATCACCGAGGAGGCAGCCGACAAGCTCGTCGAGCACATCCGACGAACGTGCGAAATCCTTACCAGCAGCAGTCGCCGGCCCTGGAAGACGATCAATCAATTCCCGGACCTGCACGGCGATACCGCCTGGCTCGCCGCCGTTGACATGGCCGCGGAGACGAATACTCCGTTCTGGTGCGACGACTACGTTCTAACGAGGCTTCGCCTCGGACCGCCAAGGTTGGTGGTTGAGCTGGCGGCGTGACGTCGCGGCGGGTTGTGGTCGAGTCTGGTGCACGACGGCCGGGTGGGGCGTGGAGGTGTGCGATGGCGACGCGTCCGGTGAAGACGAGCGACATCCTGAACGGTCACGTGTCGCTGGACATCGAGTGTCTGGATCGGGTCTACCTCAACGGGTACGTGCCGAACCTGCAGGTCGGTGGCCAAGTGGTGCAGTTCCTGGCCCGGCGCGGATTCCCGATCCCGTCGCCGGCGGTGGTGAACCGGATCGGGGAACGGTTCCGGGAGTCGGTGCGCCGCTTCGCCCAAAGCAACGGCATTCCGGTGGTCAAGTTCGGCAAGGGCGACCGGAAGATCGACGTGATGCGTCCGCACCTAGCGCGGCAGGCGGCGACCGGCCGGTCCGGGGTGGCGGCGATCGGGACGGCACAGGAGTTCCAGCGCGTCGCTACCTGCAGCGTCCGCGAGGCCCGCAACGGCGGCGCGCCGCACTTCGGGTGGGACCGCGCCGAACGCCGCGTGTCGTGCTTCTACTTCTATCTGTGGGACGCCGATTTCGGGCCGGCGTTCATCAAGATCTGCGCCTACTTCCCGTACCCGATCAAGGTCTGGCTCAACGGCCACGAGTGGGCCAAGCAGCAGGCCACCCAGGCCGGGATCGGGTTCACCGCGCTGGCCAACGGCTTCGCCTCAACGACTGACCCCGCCGGCTTGCAGGCGATCTGCGACCGGCTCGGCCCGGCCACGATCGGGGTGTTCTTCGAACGGTGGATGGCCCGGCTGCCGCTGCCGCTGACGCCGGCGGACCGGGCGAACAACTACTGGTGGGAGCTGTCCATGCGCCAGATCGAGGTGTCGCGCACGCTGGTGTTCGACGCACCGCGCAACGGGCGGGTGTTCTTCGAGGCCCTGGTCGCGGACAACCTCGACCTCGGTAGGCCCGAGCAGGTGGAACTGATCTTCGGCCGCCGGGTGCGGCCGACGACGTCCGGCGTCTTCGCTACCCGGGTCGTCACCCGCGGCGTCGATGTCACCATCAACGCCGGCTACCGCCACTCCCGGGTCAAGGAATACTTCAAGGAAGGCCGGGCGCTGCGGATCGAGACCGTGATCAACGACCCGACCGACCTGGGTGTGCTGCGCCGCCTGCCCCACCTGGACGAGCTTCAGGCCAAGGCACGTGACGTCAACCACCGACTGTTGGACCATGAACACGTCGGTCAGGGTTGCGTCCTCGCGAGTCCAGCCTTTGAGCGGATCGCGCGACCGTCCCTTGTGGACGGCCGGAGGGCCCCAGCCTTGCGCTTCGGCGACCCACGGGTCATGGCCCTGGCCGGCGCCCTGGCCATCACCGCGAACCTGATCGGCGGGTTCCGCAACAAGACTCTCCGCCCACTGGTCGCCGGGCTGCTCGGCGAGCCGTACTCCCAGTCCCGCTGCTGCTACGACCTGCGCCGGCTCCGCATGAAAGGGCTCATCGTCCGGCTGCCGCACTCCAACACCTACGTGCTCACCGACGACGGGCAACGCTTCGCGATCTTCTACACCAAGATCCACAACAGGCTGCTGCGTCCGCTGCTCGCCGCGGACCAACCACCCGCGCCGCTGGCCGTCCGGCAAGCACTCCGCACCCTCCATCGAGCCGTCGAGGACTACCTCGCCGACGCACACGTCGCCGCCTGAAACTCGGCTCAACTCTCAAAGACCTAGCGACCAAGCGCCTAGCGACCAAGGGCCGCTAGGCGAAGTCATCGTTCGGCGGCAGCGAAAGGCTCGCCGACGCCACTCGAATGGGTGGCTCTGGCTGCCCCCGACCCGGTATCCGGATCACGGGTGCCCCATGACCGGGTTCCTCACCGTTTCCACGCGCGTCGGCGCCGAGGTCACTATCCCCGCCGTCGTACCACATAATCCCGCCAGCACCCTCCTCGACGGAGCACTGGTCGTCGGCGCCCCGGAACCACCATGGGGCCCCGCATCACCGATCCGGCTACCCGCCCGTTCCCCCCGCTGCCGGCCACCGACGTCAACCGCGCCGAGAACCAGGTCGGCCGGCAGACCCCCCGCCAGGGCGAGCCGGCGATCTTGCGGTTCACCGCAACGGCACCGGGGGACTACCCGGTCTTCTACCTCTTCACGTTCCAGGGCCAGGGCGGCTGCACCAGGGGTCAGACCAGGCCCCCCGTCTCGGGCTTCGGTCAGGTGTCCACCATCCAGTGAGCTGATCGCGGTTGCTGTCGAGGCGACCAGGCCAAACAGGTCAGGCTGGTCGCGCAGCATTCACAGATCGCTCATCCAGCGCTCTCATAGCAGGCGTCTTGCCGGCCGCAGTTTGATGGTTACGCGTCACGGGCCACGCAGTCTTGCGGTCACAGATCTGCACTGCAACGCTCGCCCAATGATCAGCAGCGTCGCAGTTCTCTCCGATATCCACGGAGTGCTACCGGTGCTCGAGGCTGTCTTGGATGAGCCCGAGGTCGCAGAAGCCGACCTGATCGTTGTCACCGGTGACCACGCGGCCGGACCGCAGCCGGTCGCGGTCCTTGATCGCCTGCTCGACTTGGGCGATCGCGTGCTGCTCGTGCGCGGCAACGCCGACCGTGAACTGGTCGCGCTGGCCCAAGGCAAGGAATCAACCGTTGGCGAGCCCTACGAGATCGACCTGTGGGCGGCACAGCAACTGTCAGCCGAGCACGTCGCGCTGCTGGCCGACCTCCCACATCCCGTGACCCTGGACGTCGAGGGCTTCGGCCAGGTGGTGTTCTGCCACGGCACACCACGCGATGACGACGAAGTCGTCCTCGTTGACACCCGGCTGGAGCGCTGGGCCGAGGTCTTCGCCGAGCTGCCGGACGCGGTGCAGGCCGTCGTCTGCGGACACACCCACATGCCCTTCACCCGCCTCGTGGATCGACGGCTCGTCATCAACCCCGGCAGCATCGGGATGCCATACGGACGGGCCGGCGGACAGTGGGCGCTCCTGCGGGACGGAGGCGTCACGCTACGGAGGACCAACGTCGATCTCGACGCCGCGATCGCCCGGGTCGTGGCCGAGTCCGGCTACCCCGACCGGCAGGGCTGGGCCAACTACTACCTCAGAGCCACCTCCAGCGACGCCAGCGCCTTGACCACGTTCGCACCCCGCGATGGCCGCCCGGCTTCCTGACCGCAAAGGGCGGCTTAGTGGACGTGTCTCATTAACGATCGTTCACGAGACACCGTGAACGCAGGAAGTTGCCATGCGAGCCGACGTGTAACGGATGCCGTGTACGCGGCAACGTAACGCGCTCGGGGGTTCGCGATACAGTCCAGCCCATGCGAATCGGCTACGGGCGGGTCTCCACCCGCGACCAGCACCCCGAGGCCCAGCACGACGCGCTCCGCGCGGCCGGCTGCGACGCCGTGTTCATCGACAAGGCGTCCGGGAAGCTGGCGCGCCGGCCAGAACTGGACCGGGCCTTGCTGTCGGCCACCGCACGGGCGACCAGCTGGTGATCACCAAGCTCGACCGGCTCGGCCGATCGCTGGAGCACCTGATCGAGTTATCCAAGGACCTGCAGGCGCGCGGGGTGGACCTGGTGGTGCTCGACCAGGGCATCGACACCTCCACCGCGGTCGGTCGCATGTTCTTCCAGATCCTCGGCTCGATCGCCGAGTTCGAGCACGCGCTGATGTCCGAACGCACGATCGACGGACTCGCGGCAGCGCGAGCCCGGGGCCGCACCGGCGGTCAGAAACCAAAACTCGGAGCCCGCCAGGTCACCCTCGCCCGCCAGATGTACGAAGAGACCGGCGCCGACGGGACGCGGCGCTACACCGTCGCCCAGATCGCGTCAGAATTCGGCGTCACCCGCCCTACCATCTACCGGCACTTGTCTCGGCCCTAATCACCCTACGGTGCGCCGGCTCCCCGAACACCTGAACTAACCTTGCTAACAGCAACTACTTACACAGAAAACTTGACAAGTTCTACGCGGCTGAGGCCTTCGACGAGCTTCGGGTGCGACTCAACGAGTTTGGGCTAATGGAACCGCGTCTCCACCTGAGGACATTGAGAGCGCCAGCACCTGCGCCAGCTCCGCCGAGAGCAATGATCAGAACCTGTGGATGGCCCTCGGCCAGGTGACGGGAAGGAGCGCACCTTCCCGAGGATGATCTGGAAGCAACTGAACTCTGATCAAGAGCCGGCGTTGGGCCGCTAGTTCGGGAAGGTACGCCCGTGCTCAAGGTAGTCCACGAAGGGTCCGAGTCCAACGCACACGTCCGTGCCGCTGTCGGCGGGTCGTTGCTCGACGAGCTGGTCCGTGACGGCGCGAGGGCGATGCTCGCCGCGGCGTTGCAGGCCGAGGTCGCCGCGTACGTCGACGCGCACGCCGACGAGGTCGACGAGGCGGGTCACCGGCTGGTGGTCCGCAACGGCTACCACCAGCAGCGGGAGGTGACCACGGCGGCGGGTGCGGTACCGGTGCGGGCGCCGCGGGTCAACGACAAGCGCATTGACGAGGTGACCGGGGAGCGCGAGCGGTTCGCTTCGGCGATCCTGCCGGCGTGGGCGCGGAAGTCCCCGCAGGTCGCCGAGGTGCTGCCGTTGCTGTACCTGCACGGCCTGTCCTCCAGCGACTTCGGTCCGGCGCTGGAGCAGTTCCTCGGCTCGGGTGCGGGTCTGTCCGCAGCCACGATCACCCGGCTCACCGCCCAGTGGCAAGACGACGCGGCTGCGTTCAACAAGCGCTCGCTGGCCGACACCGACTACGTGTACTGCTGGGTCGACGGGATCCACCTCAAGGTCCGCCTGGAGCAAGACAAGGTGTGTCTGCTGGTGATGATCGGCGTCCGCGTCGACGGCCACAAGGAGCTGGTCGCACTGGCCGACGGGTTCCGCGAGTCCAGCGAGTCGTGGGCCGACCTGCTCCGCTCGTTCAAGCGCCGCGGGATGTGGGCGCCGGTGCTCGCGGTCGGCGACGGGGCGCTGGGGTTCTGGAAGGCGATCCGCGAGGTGTTCCCCGACACCCACGAGCAGCGCTGCTGGTTCCACGTCTCGGGCAACGTCCTCGCGGCGCTGCCGAAGTCGGCGCACCCGGGCGCGAAGGCATCGCTCGCGGAGATCTACAACGCCGAGGATCGCGAGCACGCCCTGAAAGCCGTGAAGGCGTTCGAGGCCGACTACGGCGCGAAGTGGCCCAAGGCGGTGGCGAAGATCACCGAGCACCTCGACGTGCTGCTCGCGTTCTACGACTTCCCCGCCGAGCACTGGATCCACCTCCGCACGACCAACCCCATCGAGTCCACCTTCGCCACGGTGCGGCTTCGGCAGCGGGTCACCAAGGGTCCCGGCTCGAGGGCCGCCGGGGTCGCGATGGCGTTCAAGCTCATCGAGTCCGCACAAGCCCGCTGGCGTGCCGTGAACGCGCCCCACCTCGTCGCCCTGGTCCGCGCCGGCGCCACGTTCGAGAAGGGCAAACTCATCGAGCGACCCGACGAATCAGGAGATCATCAGCAAGCCGCGTGACACGCCGATCCACAGGTCTTGACTATTCCTCGGTTGCCGCACGATTTTCGGTCTGCCCACCATCAACTGTAGCTACTCGATGACGGGCACTGAGGTGCAGGAATCAGTTGCTTGGCGCTGTTCCGCTCGGCAGCTCCCAGGAGTAGCTTCTAATCAGCAGTCAATTCTTTGGGGGAGGAATGAGGTTTTCCCAGTAGTTGCTTGAAGCCCCGGTCGATGGCGATTTCTGGGGCTGGAGACCTTGCTGGTCATGGCTGGGGTGGTTCCGAGGGGCGTGGGGTCCTCGGGTTGAAGATCACGTTCGACCAAGAACAAACCTTCGCCAAGGACCCCACGTGATCACCTATCGTGCCACTCTCGACGTGCCCGCTGAAACCGCCCTGCGCCTGGCCGTGTGGCTGGGCGAGCATCGCCGCAGCCTGGGCACCCGCAAAGGCCGGCGTGCGGCAGGCTGCTACCGCCAGGCGGTGCTGGTGTTGCGCTGGTTTCGCGACGACACCTCGTTGCGGATGCTGGCCCGCGATGCCGGGATCGGGATCTCCACTGCCTATCGCTATCTGCACGATGGCATCGACGTCCTCGCGGCCCAGGCCCCGGACCTGCACGATGTCTTGGCCCGAGGCAAGGAAGAGGGCTGGTCGCATGTCAACCTGGACGGCACCTTGATCGAGACCAACCGCCGTGCGGCCAGGAACGACAGCGGCCACGACACGTGGTACTCCGGCAAAGCACAAGAAGCACGGCGGCAACGTGCAGGTCCTGTGCGACCCGTCAGGATTCCCGATCTGGACCTCACCGGTCGAACCCGGCTCGACCCACGACATCACCGCCGCCCGTATCCACGCCCTGCCAGCCCTCTACCCCGCCGCCGCAGAGGGCTACCGGCCCTGACCGACAAGGGCTACACCGGCGCCGGGATCGGGATCCAGGTTCCCGCCAAGGGCCACAACCTCGCCCCGGACACCGCCACCCGTAACACGCTACTCACCGCGATACGAGCCCTCGGCGAACGCGGCAACGCCATCCTCAAAACGAACGCGGCAACGCCATCCTCAAAACCCGCTGGAAAGCCCTCGCCCGCATACGCCTGTGCCCCCAAAGAATCGGCGACATCACCGCCGCCGCACTCGTCCTATCCACCCTCGAACGCGGAAACTACTGAGAAAACCTCAATGTCTTGTAGTCGTGTCAGGATTCACTTACCGGTTCGCGTTCGGCGCGGGGTCGCCACCGTGATGGCTGCTATCGTCGTTGCCGCCAGCACTGCGGCCGCTCCACCGGCATCGTCCGGCGTGACCAGGCCGGGAACGACGGCAACTCTCTGTGACGGAGTGCCGTACCGAGCGTGGGACGACGCCGCGAATGTGACGGTCGCACGAGGCGTCTACGGAATCCTCAAGACCCCTGAGCTGCGAGAGGTATCCGGGCTCACCGGATCATTCAGTGGGGCCGATATCGCTCTGCTGGAGCCTGGCGGCGGGGTCGATTTCGTTCAGACCGGCTGGTATCTCGGGCAGACAGGTAATCTGGACGCAGTCAGCACCCCGCACGTCTTCGTCGGCGAGTGGACAGGCCCGTGGCCAGATGACGAGTACCTGCGGACAGGGTCACCACTGCAATGGGACACCTACTACACCTTTAGCATCTGGCGCCACGAGGAAGCAGGTACCGTTGACGATTTCTACTTCTTTTTGAACGGCGTTTTCCGGACATCGACAATCGATCTGCACAACCGGTACAACCTCGCCCGATTCCTTGGCGAATCGAACGACCGCTGTACGGTCATGGCGGCGTACGCCTACGGGACTAGCTCCCCATTGAGCACCCTCCAGTACCTGGTGGACAAGCCAGGTGGGGCAGTCCAGTCCGTCGGGCCGCATGCCTCTTACCAAGTGGAGGTGTTGGAATCGATGTCATACGAGTCGTTCGACGACTTCGCCCGGTGTGGATCGCTGCGACTGTTAGGGGCAGCGCGGTTGCTGGTGCACGACCGCGAAGTCGCCGAAGACCTGACTCAGGAGACGCTGATCCGCATGTTCCGAGCGTGGTCCTCGATTCGGGCCGACGCTGCCGTTGACTCATACGCATACAAGACTCTGCTCCGGCTCGCGCACCGCCGCCTGCGGCAGCTGTCTGCCGGTCGGGAGGTGCTGACGGCATCCTTGCCCGACCAGGCCGACCAGGCCGACCAGGGAGTCGATGGCGAGGACATCGGGCCACGAGTGCGGGCCTGTCTGCTTGAGCTGCCGGCGCGGCAGCGTGCGACATTGGTCTTGCGCTTCTATGCAGGACTGAATGTCGACGACACCGCGAAGGTCATGGCGTGCAGCCAAGGCACGGTGAAGAGCCAGACCGCCAAGGGCCTCCGCAATCTCAGGGTTCTCCTGGTCTCGACGATGGAACAGGAGCTGGCACAGCAAGGAGACGACCGATGATCCGCGATGAGGAGCTGCAGTCGCTGATCGCGACCAGCATCGACCCCGCTGAACTGCACGACTTCGATCCGGCGGCGATCGCTCGTGTCGCATCCCGGCGCACGCGACGACGCAGGATGATCCTTGGATGCGTCGGAGCGCTCGGGCTTGTTGCCGCTGGCGTGGTCGCCGAATCCGCATACTCAAGCCAGAAGTCCGACGCCCCGTCGGTCGCAGAGCCATCCTCGACAGCCAGGGAGGCCGCCGGTGCGCGGCCAGGATGTTCATGGGCGTTCAACGTTAAGCTCACCAGTGCAGCGGTCGGCAGCCGCGACGGCGCGCCGACCATCGCGACCACCCAGGTGGGCACTGCCGCGAGAGCCGAGGTGGAGCTCACATCAGCTGACCCAGTCACTCGCATTGTGCGCGGGTACCTCGTTGTCGCTCGTCCCGGCACCATCAACGGTGCTGGCGATCCTGCGCGCATGCCCGTCGACTCGGTTGCTCGACCCGAGAACCTGTTGGTCGCAGGAGATCCGGTGCTCGACGTCGTTCCAGGCGGGCAACGCGTGTCGGTGACTTTCCGGCCGGGCCAGCCTGGCGCCTACCCCGTCTTTTTCGTCAAACTCGCGCTGGATCTGTCTGTTCAGTGGTCGAGTTCGGGGAAGGGATCGATGCCGAGCCGGGTCTGGAAGGCGAGGCTGGACCAGCAGAGCAATGATCAGAACCTGTGGATGGCCCTCGGCCTGGTGGCGTGAAAGGATGCATCTTCCCGAGGAAGATCTGGATTCCATAGCTCTCTGATCAGGGCCGACGTTGGCGCGTCGGTTCGGGAAGGCATGTCCATGCTCAAGGTAGTCCAGGAACAGTCCCAGCCCAACGAGCACGCCCCGGCGGCGGTGGGTGGGTCGCTGCTCGACGAGCTGGTTCGCGACGGCGCGAGGCAGATGCTGGCCGCGGCTCTGCTGGCCGAGGTCGCCGCCTATGTCGACGCCCACGCGCATCTGGTCGACGAGGAGGGGCATCGGCTGGTGGTGCGCAACGGGCACCACCAGCCGCGGGAGGTGGCCACCGCGGCGGGGGCGGTGCCGGTGCGGCAGCCGCGGGTCAACGACAGGCGCATCGACGAGGTGACCGGGAGCGGAGACGTTTCTCCTCGGCGATCCTGCCGGCCTGGGCAAGGAAGTCCCCGGGCGTGGCCGAGGTGCTGCCGCTGCTGTACCTGCACGGCCTGTCCAGCGGTGACTTCGTTCCCGCCCTGGAGCAGTTCCTCGGCTCGACCGCCGGTCTGTCCGCGGCGACCATCACCCGGCTCACCGCCCAGTGGCAAGACGACGCGAAGGCGTTCGCCAAGCGGTCGCTGAAGGACGTCGACTACGTGTACCTATGGGTCGACGGGATCCACCTCAAGGTCCGACTCGAGCAGGACAAGGTGTGCCTGCTGGTGATGATCGGCGTCCGCGCCGACGGGAAGAAGGAGCTCGTCGCGCTCACCGACGGGTTCCGGGAGTCCTCGGAGTCGTGGGCAGACCTGCTGCGCGACTGCAAGCGTCGCGGGATGCGGGCCCCGGTGCTCGCGGTCGGCGACGGCGCGCTGGGGTTCTGGAAGGCGCTGCGGGAGGTGTTCCCCGAAGCCCGGGAGCAGAGGTGTTGGTTCCACGTGCAAGCCAATGTTCTTGCCGCTTTGCCGAGGTTCCGGGCGCGAAGGCGGCGCTGGCGGAGATCTACAACGCCGAGGACAAGGACCACGCCCTCAAGGCCGCGAAGGCGTTCGAGGCCGACTACGGCGCCAAGTGGCCCAAGGCGGTCGCGAAGATCACCGAGCATCTCGACGTGCTGCTGGCGTTCTACGACTACCCCGCCGAGCACTGGATCCACCTGCGCACCACCAACCCCATCGAGAGCACCTTCGCCACCGTCAGGCTCCGGCAGCGAGTCACCAAGGGCCCGGGCTCGAGGACCGCCGGCGTCGCGATGGCGTTCAAGCTCATCGAGTCCGCACAAGCCCGCTGGCGTGCCGTGAACGCACCCCACCTCGTCGCCCTCGTCCGTGCCGGAGCGACGTTCGAGAAGGGCAAACTCGTCGAGCGACCCGCGGAATCAGAAGAAGGTCAGCAAGTCGCGTGACACGCCGATCCACAGGTCTTGACTATTCCTCCTCCGCCGAGAAGGGCGCTCACTACGGCGGCGCACCACGTTCGGGACCACCAGCGGCAGGAGGCTAGCCAACGCAGCGGAGCCGCATCCGCGCTGCCGTCGATCCGCCTCGCCGCCAAGGACGTACCGTGGACTGCAACCAGCGCGAGGAGCTGCCATGCCCCCGAGGCACCGGTTCATCGCCCACCTAATCCGACGCAGCATCGCGGCGGGCGAGTTCAGCCCTGGCGCCGCCCTGCCGCCGGCCAGCGAATTGGCTGAGCGTTATCGGGCCTCGCCCAAGGAGTTGCGGCTCGCTCTCGCGTACCTTGACGCCGACGGTCTGATCGCCATACACGACGACCTCAGCGCCGTTGTGCGCCAGCCCCCAACCCAGACGCATGTCATGTCGGTATCAGCTCCTCTTGGCAAGTCACTACGCAGTCGCGCGGACCAGTTCAGTGCTGCAGCGAGCGAAGTTGGCCTCAGTTCCACCCATCGAATCGAGACAACAACGATCGGTCCGGCGTCGCTCGAAGTCGCTGATCGGCTCGAGATCGAGGTCGGGCAGCAGGTCATTCATCGGCGAACGGTCAGGCTCGCAAACGACGAACCGTCAGTTCTCGAGGACTCCTACTACCCGCACGACATCGCCGCCGGCACCGATCCAACCGGCGTTGGCGACCTTGACGAGCTACTCCACGCTCTCGGCTACGTACGTGTGGGATGGCACGACGCTGTCACGGCCCGCACGCCAAGTCCGGACGAAGCATCGTTGCTGGCGCTCGAACCCGACCGGCCGGTGATCGACCACGACCGACTCCTCTACTCCATGCAGATCACCAATCACCAGGTTCGGCCGGTGAGCTACGTCCGCACCGTCTTCGTCGGCGACCGTAACCGCCTGACCTATCACCACAAGCAGTCTGACGTACCGCTGTTGGACGAGCCAACGAGTTGAGGTTGCGGACGCGCTGGCGCGGCGTCCGGCCCGCGAACCTGCCGCGGTGGCCACGCTCAGGTCGGCCAGCGAGCGCCTGCGAGCAGACGGCAACTACGCCGAGACGGTCACAGCGGAAATCGATGGCTAGCGGCGGCAGCACGAACAGGCGATCCAACAGGACTACTTTCACCACGGGTGACTCTTACTTCCGACGCTTCTTCGGCTACTCCCGAGACGACCCGTAGCTGAGCAAACGATCGTTCCCGACACCCTGGCCACACGAGGCGCTACCGCCGGATTCCGTCCGATGCTCCTGACGAGGCCCAGAGCCCCAGGCCTAGCGTTCAATCCTGTTCCGATCCTCCTCGACCCCGTGATCGACGGCGTGCTGGAGCACTCCCCGGCCGAGTACGTCAGGCGCCCGAACGTGCCGGCCGCGTCGCCGACCCTGGGGCTCAGCCACCTGCAGTTCGAAGCACTACTCACCGCGGCGAAGCAGTCGACAAACAGC